>JABAOH010014358.1_pt1 | contig 10562 bp, 7 predicted proteins | sample 7062181 | NCBI WGS metagenome assembly JABAOH01 (sample SAMN14538630, study PRJNA623070) | marine sediment metagenome | biome: marine biome [ENVO:00000428]; feature: marine pelagic biome [ENVO:01000023]; material: deep marine sediment [ENVO:00002113]; isolation source: pool of 5 deep marine... | reverse complement strand
GCTCCTTATCAGGGGACCCATGGTTGAGTCCGGGAATTTCTCCAAGAAAATACGGTAAGTCTTGAGGGCTTCCTCCCGTTTACCGAGCTTCTCGTAACACCGACTCACGTTGAGATACCCCCAGGGTTGGAGAAAGCTCTCCCCCTTGGCAACGAGGCTTTGGAAAGAATCCAAAGCCTTTTGGTAATCCCCCTGTCCCTCATAGGCGTAGCCCAAATTTTGCAAGGCCAAAAGTCGGTAGAGCCTTTCGCGCGGCCCGCGATCGAGCAATTTGCGATAACTTTCCACGGCCTTATCATATTGTTTTGTATTCAGAAACCCTTGCCCTAACTGCAGTTGAGCTAGCTCAACTACATCCGTATGGGCATATTCCCTTTTGATACGTTCGAGTTCATCAATGGCCTCTTGATAACCCTTAGAAGAGGGGTCCTCGGCAGACATCAACATCTCCGAAGCCCGATGAAAAACATTCAGCGCGTCGAGCTCTCTGTTTCTCGCTCTTATTCGCCAAAAGACGACCGATAGCACTATCAATGCGCATATAATGATACCGATGAGAAGGAGTTTCAGATTTTCCACAGTCCACGAGAGTATCCTGGCCGTAGTGGAAATAAACTCGTCGGGCTCCTTCAGTTTCTTCTTGGGAATTCGCCTTCTTTTAGCCACCGTTCATACCTCCTCAGATCATCTTGACTTCCTCTCATACATCCAAACAGGCTATTTTGTCAATAATTTCCTCAATCCCCTTCGGTTCTGGGAACAACCTCTATTTCTCTCGACACATGGGGAGATTGTGGGAACGGACGATGAGGGAAGTCAAAGCCCTCAGGAAACCCGTTCCATCCATCAGGGAATCTCCGAAAAAGTCGCTCTTCTCCCCCCAAAATATTTTTTCGACCATGCTAAAGTTCGCTTTACCGCAAAGAGCGCCTGTTCGGCGCTACTTCGTTCCCGCAACTCGCCCTCTGGGCTCAAACAATGGATTTGCGGCCGTTTCACTCCACCAAGAATGGTTACCGAAAAAATCTTCGATTCGTGTCAGTACTCTTTTTCCCGGATTTCAGAGATCTCTTAAATTGCGCTTGACTAACGAGGGGATTTGACCTACGTTTTTGAGAAAGTAGTCCTACCGACGGGTGGCCCATGGAAGAGGAAGAAAATATCGCCACCGAGACTCTGGCCGAACTGTATCTCAAGGGAGAAAATATTGCAGAGGCTTTTAAGATCTACCGACAACTCCTTAGGCAAAATCCAACCAGTGTGAGATTTAAGGAAAAGGTGAGGGAGCTGGCATTGCGCTTACGGGAATCGAGGGAGATCTCCCCGGGAGGAGGTGAATCCCCAATAAAGCCAAAAAGAAATATCGAACGTGCCATTGGGGAGCTGAAGGAATGGCTGAACCGGATTCAACAGGCCAGGAAGACCATGGAAGAGGGGTTGGAGAATCAGAATGAGGCAGGAGAGGATCAATCGTATTAAAAGGGTCCTGAGGGAAGATCATCTAGATGGGATCATGATTACAAGCTTGGAGAACGTCCATTACCTAAGCGGATTCACGGGGAGCGATGCTGCCCTGGTGATGACTGAGACCAAGGGGTATTTTTTAACCGATTCTCGTTATACAACTCAAGCCAAAGAAGAGGTGTCCGGTTTTGAGCTGATCGAATACAAAAAGAAGGTCGAGGGATTGTCTGATCTCATGAATGGCCTGGGATTGAAGGGAATAGGTTTCGAGGCCCAACACTTGACCTACCGGGTTCATAAAGAGCTCGCCGACAAGGTAAGCTGCGGTGAATTCATTCCCCTCAATGAGAGAGTGAGGAACATCAGAGCGGTAAAGGACGATGAGGAGATAGAGCGAATAAAGGGGACCATTGATATCGCTTCCAAGAGCCTCAGGGAGAATATATGGAGGATAAAGCCTGGTATCCAGGAAAGGGAGATCGCATTGGAACTGGAATTTTCCATGAGGCGTAACGGTGCCGATGGCATCTCTTTCGATACCATCGTTGTCTCTGGAGCCCGTTCCGCCCTTCCTCATGGCAAACCCAGCGAGAAAAGGATAAATAAAGGCGATTTCGTCGTGATCGATTTCGGGGGTCGGTATCGAGGCTATTATTCGGATGAAACCTGTACTTTTTTTTGTGGGAAGCCGAATCATCGCCAGAAAGAGGTTTACCAAATCGTTAAAGATGCCCACGATAGGACCATTACCTCTATCCGCCCAGGCAAGAAGGCAAAGGAGCTCGATGCCGTTGCCCGGGGTTGGATCAAGGATGCCGGATGCGTAGCCTACTTCGGCCACATGACCGGCCACGGGGTGGGGCTAGCCGTCCATGAGGACCCGGTAATCGGCCCCGAAAGTGAGGATGTGGTAGAAGAAGGGATGATCTTTACGGTCGAGCCTGGGATCTATATACCCGGATGGGGTGGAGTGAGGATTGAGGACATGGTATTGGTGACGGCAAGTGGATGTGAAGTCCTTACTAATCTCTCCAAGGAGATTGAGGTTATTGAGTGAATTCGAGGGGAAAAGCCATGCCCACGACATCTGAATTTCGAAAAGGGCTCAAGATAGAACTGAACGGGGAACCCTTCATCATCGTCGATTTCCTCCATGTAAAACCCGGAAAAGGCGGAGCTTTCGTGCGAACAAAGCTGAAGAGTTTGCTAACGGGGAACATTTTGGAACAGACATTCAGGTCTGGGGAAAGGGTGAAGAGCCCGGACATTGAGGAGAAGGAGGTACAATACCTCTATCAGGATGGAGAAGATTACTACTTTATGGATAAGGAGTCCTACTGGCAATTCGAATTGACCGAGGATCAACTGGGCGATAGCAAGGATTTCCTCCGAGAAAATATCACCCTGACAGTGCTTTTTTACAACAACAATCCAGTGGGTGTGCAGCTCCCCACGTTTGTTGAGCTTCGCATCGACCGAACGGAACCGGGCGTCAGAGGGGATACGGCTGCTGGGGGAACAAAACCGGCGAGATTGGAATCGGGGGCGGTGGTTCAGGTGCCGTTATTCCTTGAAGAGGGGGATATCATCAAGATCGATACTCGGACGGGTGAATACATTGAGAGAGTTACCAAATAACTCCATCGAAATAGCGGTTCCGCAGTGTTGCGCTCATGCGGTTGGGGCGAAGGTCAGAACGCAAATTCACTCTCTGTTGCATCAAGATATGGACGGCAACACAGCAACACTGCACGACTGCAGCACGGCAAATTTTCCTTGACAAGACATGTGAAATACCGTAGTTTAAGAGTGCCTTTTGGGAGATTACATGCGGGCGTAACTCAGTGGTAGAGTGTCAGCTTCCCAAGCTGAAAGCCACGGGTTCAAATCCCGTCGCCCGCTCCAATAAAATCAAGGGGTTAGCTAATACGGGCTAACCCTTTTTTTGCAGGCTACGTATAGGGGCAGATAAGAGGCTGAATTCCGGGTCGTCGAGTTCCTCCACTTCGGCCTTCTTCTTGGCCGATCATCATCGATTTCAACCGCAATTCGATAGTTCTGGGAAGGCGTGTCAGCTGTCGAATACACTTAGATCCTATGTAGTTCAGCGCTACTCCCAAGAAAGCTGGGAAAAGAAAATTGACTTGATGTTTGAACCTGCTAATATGGGGGTACTACCTCTTTTGAGCTGCACCTGGAAATTGAACGCAGGGGATGTTGAATTGATGTGGAGCCCGTTCCGGATGTGGGGATGAGCGTTTTATTGAATTAAGGAATGGGGGCAATAGACCCTAAAAGAGATATTTGTGATGCCATCGGAATAGGTTCTCACTCACGGCTCCAGATAACCCTTTAATCAATGGGTAATTCATCGGAGGACTATCAGAGATGAGGTGCCCAAAGTGCCAGTTTGATAACAGAGAAGGAGCCAAGTTTTGCAAAGAGTGCGGGAATAAATTGGAACTCGCTTGCCCTGGATGTGGGAACATTTATACACCGGGCAGCAAATTTTGTGATGAATGCGGCCAGCATCTGACCCCTCCGTCAGAGCCATCCCCCAGAGACNNAGGGCCTGACTGAGAAAATACTGGCCCAGAAGGGAAGGATTGAGGGTGAGCGTAAGCAGGTTACGGTGATGTTTTGCGACATGGAAGGGTTCACCGCGCTATCGGAAAGCCTTGGTCCTGAGGAAGCCTATTCCGTCATGGACCAGGTCTACGAGATCCTCATTCACAAGGTCCACGACTATGAGGGCACGGTCAACGAGATGACCGGTGACGGGATTATGGCCCTTTTGGGGGCCCCCATCACCATGGAGGATGCCCCTCAGCGGGCGATCCGGTCAGCAATGGCGATTCATCGGGAGATGGCCAGATTTAGGGACAGAGTGAAGCAAGAAAGAAAAGGCATACCAACTCTGAGAATGCGAATCGGCATTCACACAGGGCCTGTGGTCGTTGGTACCTTGGGCAATGATCTCCGGGTTGAGTTCAAGGCGGTGGGGGACACGGTGAATCTGGCCTCCAGGATGCAGGAGCTGGCAGAGCCGGGGACAACCTATGTGACTGAGGAGACCTTCAGGCTGACAGAGGGGCTCTTTCGATTTGAGGCCCTGGGAGAAAAGAAGGTTAAGGGCAAGGAAGAGCCGGTCGCTGTCTACCGTGCCATCGCCCCCAGCACGAGGAGGACACGGTTTGACGTTAGCGCGGAGCAGGGCTTGACCCCCTTTGTAGGAAGGGAAAGGGAGGTTGAGCTTTTGCTTGATGGTTTGGAGCGATCCAAGGCAGGCAGGGGCCAGGCTTTTTCCATCCTGGCTGAGGCGGGGGTGGGGAAGTCTAGGCTGCTATACGAGTTCAGAAAGGCTGTGGCCAACGAGGATGTGACCTTTTTGGAGGGGCGGTGCCTCTCTTTCAGCAGGGGTGTGGCCTACCATCCGGTCATAGATATCCTGAAGGCAAACTTCGATGTTCATGAGGGCGATGGGGATTTCGATATTAAGGAGAAGGTCAAGAGGGGCCTGAAGATACTGGGTGCCGACGAAACCTCCACCATTCCATATCTTCTGGAACTCTTAGCGGTCAAAGACAGCGGCATTGACAAGATTCCTATGAGCCCTGAGATGAAGAAGGATCGAGTGATCGAAGCATTGAGACGAATCGTCCTGAAGGGTTCTGAGATCCGGCCCCTGATCATGGCCTTTGAGGATCTCCACTGGATTGATAAAAGCTCAGAAGATCAGTTGAAACATCTGTTGGAAAGCATACCGGGGGCAAGAGTCCTATTGATTTTTACCTATAGGCCTGAGTTCGTGCACACCTGGGGTGCCAAGTCCTATCACAGCCAGGTAACCTTAAATCGGCTTTCCAACCGGGAAAGTCTTGCGATGGTTACGAATCTTCTAGGTACGGAGGATATAGAGAGGGACCTTGAGGAGTTCATCCTTGAGAAGACAGAAGGGGTCCCCTTTTTCATCGAGGAGTTAATAAAGTCCCTGAAGGATCTGAAGATCATAGAGAGAGAGGGTAATATATATCGCATAGCAAAAGATATCAAGGAGGTGACTATCCCTGCCACGGTTCAGGATGTGATTATGGCCCGGGTTGACTCCCTCCCCGAGGGAATGAAAGGCCTCATTCAAACGGGTTCAGTGGTTGGGAGGGAGTTCAGCTACGATTTAATTAAGAGCGTGACGGGCCTCACAGAACAAGAATTACTATCCCAACTAGCGGTTTTAAAGGACTCGGAGCTTCTCTACGAGAGGGGGATATATCCCCAGTCGACCTATATCTTCAGGCACGCCCTTACTCAAGAGGTAGCCTATAACAGCTTACTTCTCAAAAGGAGAAAGGAGATTCATGAGAAGATCGGAATGGCCATAGAGGAGCTCTATCCCGAGAGGTTGGATGAATACTATGAACTGCTCGCTTACCATTATCAGCGCAGTCACAATATGGATAAGGCCTTTGAGTATCTGAATTTGGCCAACCAGAAGGCGGCCAAGCTCAACGCTATGGAAGAGGCTAGGGCTTATTTTGAGGAGGCCATGACGCTTCTTGATACCCTGCCTGAGAGCGAGGAAAACCGGCAACTGCGAATCTCTCTATTGGTGAACCAGAGATGGGCGTTCCTTCTTCTCCTTAAGATCCCAGAGTATTACGATCTTTTGACCCATTACGAGCCTATGGCAGTTGGGTTGGAAGATCCAGATTTATTGGGGGCGTTCTATGCCCGTTTGGGGGACTGTGAGTATTCGTTCGGCAACTTTGATCAGGCCATCCAAACCCTGACCAAAGCGGCCGAACTCTGTGAGGCTGCGGGGAACGTTGAAGATGCCAGGTATGCGCATTTGCGGTTGCAATGGAGCCACTTTATGAGGGGAGACTTCGACCGAGTCCTCGCCCTGAAAGAAGACCTTATTCGCACGATGGAGAAGCGGTTTAACTTTCAAGTTTATACATATGCGTTGTCCGTAGCTTCACGGGGCTGTTCGCATCTCGGTCGCTGGGATCAGGCGGTGGAAGAAGCCCAAAAGGCACTGAGCGTTGCTGAGGAATTTTCGGACAACAGCCTAATCTCTTGGGCGGCCTGGAATCTCTCGATAGCCTATACCGGGAAACGCGACCTCGCTCGAGCCATCGAATATGGGGAGCTGGCAGTCGAGAAGGCCCCAACTCCTGCGGACAAAGCGTGGGCGCAGAGAAGTCTTGGATGGGCTAGGTGTCGAGCTGGAGAGGCTAAGCGAGGGATTGAGCTTCTGACCGCTGTGTTGCCGATTTTTCGAGCCGGGGAGTACACGGCGGCTGAAATTCCCCTTACGTGTTACTTGGGTGAAGGGTATTGGCTGGCAGGGGAGGGTGACAAAGCGAGGCAGACGCTTGAAGAGGGCCTGAAAATCGCAGAGCGCTGTGGGGCGAGGTATTTTCTCGGCTGGGCTCGGCGTCTATTAGGAGAGATCCTCCTTAAAACCGACCTCGCCCAGGCGGCATCCCACTTGGAGGAAAGCATCACCATTTTGAAAGAGATAAAGGCCGAGAACGAGTTGGCGATGGCCTACACAGGCTATGGCCGGCTCCACAGGCATCAGGGGCGCATCACGCAGGCTCGGGATTATTTAACGAAGGCCCTGGAAATCTTCGAGCGACTGGGCACCCTCAACGAACCGGACAAGGTCAGAGAGGAGTTGGCCAAATTGCCGAAAGAAGGCTAACACCTCATTGGAACGGACATATCGTTTTCCCCCAGGATCATTGAGATAACGTTTTCTCCCGAGGCGATTCGTTTAATACATAGTAGATGGAATAGCTCACTGATCAACTTAACCAAATCTATCGATATGCGTTTGAAATATTGACTCTATCGAGACTCGGCGGATTTGCCTAGTTAGAACCTTCGGTTTTCCATTTACCACAATAAGGATGGGCGGCGAAGAAAAGCAACGCTGTACCTCTTCGTGTGGCAACCCCGTCAGGCGATTGAAGCTCGACCTTGACATTCATCACCCCCCATGATTCGATTTTATGGAATATCTTCAATTATTAAGTTGGAAGCTACCAGGGCAGATCTCGTAGTCCGATCGGAGGTCGCCATGGATGTTCGCATAGTGCCAGCGGATGAAGTGATTGGCACCTGTGCATGGTGTGGCAAGCATATCCCAGATGATACGCCGGTCTTCGCCTTTGGAGCGAAGTCCCGTCCAGGTGTGGATCTTTCGGAGTACGAGGGCAGGGCTATAGAAATCACCATCGTGGCGAGAAGCAAGCGTATGCCAATGATGGTAACCTCGGCTGATTCAGAGGCGAAGCGGGAGGGGAAGGATTTCATGTTCATGGTCTGTTCCGAGGAGTGTGCAAAGGAGGCAAAGGCTGCGCTGGAGGAAGACATATCCGTCGGGCCCATGTTTGAGGGAATCCAGGGATTATGGAACTGAAGGGCTTCCAACAAGTCGCTGAGCACGGAGGCGAGACACACTGCGCGAGTTACGCCATGAAGAAGGTTGCCCTAGTGGGCGCGCCTTCCTCCGGTTCTTGCAGTGCGCCTCACCCCGGCTAGCTCAACGTTCAGTCTGTCACCAAGAACTGTTGATTTCCGTCACAAATCTAGCATGAGTTTCCAGTCGCAGAATTTGCCTGTTTCAGTTTTCTTTCATCCAGGCTCGATCCCGATTATGCAATATTTCTTCCGCAATTCGATAGTTCTGGCAAGGGTACTGACTATCGAATACAGTTAAATCGCTCGGGCTAGTTTAGCCCTTTGAAAGAGGAAGCCCTATCCTGATTGAGGATAACGATCCTCGATTAATCCCTTTTCGGTCCAAATAATCCCCTCTCGTCGAAGATCCGAGGACCACCCCGCCTGAGAACTCCGAACACATCATTTGTTTAGTTTTGACTTAAATCAAAGTCTATTATTTGGGATACGGCATAAGCTATTATTATGCACTTGTGGCAAGGCTGATGGATGTCAAAACAAAGTTTATTGCTTGATCAAAGAGAGGAAAGTATGGAAGCCAAAATAGGGTTTTATAGGCAATTTGTTCTTTCCATAGGGATGACAGTCTTATTTGCCTTTGTGCTGTCCGGTTGTAACGGGGACGGAGACGATATTGTCATACCAGGCGATGTTGTTATACCATCAGAGGGCTGGCCTCATATAGCCCTGGTCAAACACGCAGACGGCCCGAGCTTACCTGTGCATATCACTAACGCTGGCGACGGCAGCGAACGTTTATTCGTGGTGGAACAGGCCGGTCGCATATGGATTATTAAAGACGGTGCCCTCCTGTCTACACCTTTTCTTGACATCTCAAACCGCGTGGTTTCCGGCGGGGAGCAGGGCCTTCTCAGCGTGGCATTCCCTCCTGATTATGGCGGCAAGGGTTATTTCTATGTAAACTACACTAGCATCTCCGGAGGTGGCGATACGGTCGTCGCTCGTTATAACATCTCAGGCGACCCCAATGTTGCCGACTCGGAAAGCGAGCAGGTTCTGCTGACCATAGACCAACCCTTTTCTAACCATAATGGCGGCCAACTGGCCTTTGGTCCCGACAGCTATCTCTACATAGGCATGGGCGATGGGGGCTCGAGCGGAGACCCTTTAAACAACGCACAGAACCCCGGCACGCTTCTTGGAAAGCTTCTCCGAATTGACGTGGAGTCCGCCACGGGGGCGGATCCTTACCTTATTCCTCCTGACAACCCGTTTATCCAGAACGGTGAGTTCCGTGACGAAATCTGGGCCCTCGGGCTCCGCAACCCGTGGCGTTTCTCTTTTGACCGTCAAACGGGTGAGGTTTACATAGGCGACGTGGGTCAGAATTTCTACGAAGAGATAGACCTTCAGCCTGCCTCCAGCACAGGGGGAGAAAACTACGGCTGGAATATCATGGAAGGTGCCCACTGTTTCAATAGTGCCACTTGCGAGCAGGGGGGTCTCGTATTTCCTGTGGCTGAATATGACCATTTACAGGGGGACTGCTCCGTCACTGGGGGCGTGGTCTACCGCGGCCAGGACTACGCTGGGTTACAGGGCATTTATTTATACGGAGACTTCTGCAGTGGACGAATCTGGGGCTTGAGAAAAAACGGCAATGACTGGCAAACCGCCCTACTTTTCGACTCGCCGTATAGAATTTCTACTTTCGGGGAAGACGAGGCCGGAAACCTTTACCTAGCGGATTACTCCAGCGGGGATATCTATCAAATTATCGTGCAGGCCGATTAATCCTAAAGCCGGCGCCCACAAGCAGCATCTCACTTCGGTTTGCACAAATGCTTCGCATTCCGCAAACACCTAACCCGTTCAAATCTTGATTGAATTGCTTGCAGAGAAAGACATAACGCTAAAGACGAGTTTATCGCTAAGTTTTAAACCTTGAGAGGGAGATGAAGGAGAAGGGGAGAAGATAAAACACCCTTTAAATTGCTGATTTTTACGCTGAGGAACTTGCACAAAAATCCCAGATTTCAGATGGTTGACAGATACACTGCCAAATTCGAGAACGGACGATTTCATGGTTTTTGCAAACCGCTTGGCAATGAATAACAAGGAGGTAGAGATGGGAGAGCGAATTGTTCAGACGGTGTATTTCCAAAAACGAGGCCCGGAAAACACGGATAGAACGCTGGAGATAGCGGAGTCGAGGGCTGGGGAACTTGGGATCCGGACGATGGTCGTGGCCACAACCCGGGGGAACACGGGCGTCAAGGCCGTCAAGCGCTTTAAAGGGCTTGAAACCGTAGTGGTGACCCATTCCACAGGACTTAATGAGCCAAATATCCAAAAGCTGACTTCCGAGAATAGGGCCGCCATAGAACGAGATGGCGGGAAGATCCTCACGTGCACCCACGCCTTCGCAGGGGTTAATCGGGCAGTCCGCATCAAATTTGGGACTTATGAGTTGAATGAGATCATCGCTTTTGCCCTTCGGACCCTGGGACAAGGCCTCAAGGTTTGTGTGGAAATCGCCCTAATGGCGGCTGATGCCGGGCTCGTGAAGGTTGGGGACCCTTGCATTACCATTGCCGGCTCGGGGAGTGGAGCGGATACAGCCGTGGTCCTCACTCCAGCCAATACTCAGACCTTCTTTGACCTCCGCG
>JABAOH010149362.1_pt2 | contig 10565 bp, 11 predicted proteins | sample 7062181 | NCBI WGS metagenome assembly JABAOH01 (sample SAMN14538630, study PRJNA623070) | marine sediment metagenome | biome: marine biome [ENVO:00000428]; feature: marine pelagic biome [ENVO:01000023]; material: deep marine sediment [ENVO:00002113]; isolation source: pool of 5 deep marine... | reverse complement strand
TACTGCTCTAGGAGGTTCTCTAAGGTGCCTCCGTTGGCAGTGACTGGGCGAAGGTCAACACGTCGATCACGTCCTGCAACGTCCAGCCCAGGTCGAGGCTTGCCGGCATCAAAGTTCCCGGCTGACCGGCACGCACCTTGTGGATGAACTCCCAGGGATTGTCGACGGCGATGTTNNGCATAAAGCTCACCGCCGTTTGCTGCGTCACCGCCGATTGCGGCCTTTGTCTCACCATCGATGAAGGGTGCGACGTCTACCATCCCCTCCTGGATAAAGGCCACCAGAGCCGCCAGGTCATCTGCCGAGAGCGCAGAGAAATCGTGCTCGGGATCACCCGCTCCCGTCAGCTGCGCAAGTAGATCATCGGCGGATTTGTCACCAGAACCCAGTAAACCTGGGAAACCGGTGAAGTGCGATCCAGATCCATAGGCGCCCGCAGCTCCCGCGTAGTCCCAACCATGACACTCCTTGCAGCGCCAGGTGTCACCTCCGCTGCGAGTGTTGGTATCTTGTCGGGCCCAGATTGCACTGTCGCCTTCAGGCTCGTCGAGACCAGCCTCTCTCCACCACCGATCATACAGCCGGCCCCCACGCGAGAGCGAGGCCGTTGTCGACGCTTCTTCGGGAAGTGTCTGAGAGTATGCCAGGACATTCAGCTCGTCCTGCACGCTCCAGCCATTATCGATCGAGGAAGGCATTTGGCTGCCAGGTTGCCCAGCACGTACCTTGTGCACAAACTCCCAGGGATTGCCGAGAGCGATCGTAGCTACGTACTCGGGCTCTTCGTCGTCGCCAAAATTGATCTGCCGTCCATCAGCGCCATGGCAACTTGCACAGTTTGCGACATACAGCGGCTCGCCTGCCGCCGCATCCGCGCCGATCGGGGTCTTCGCCTCATAGTCGATGAAATCCCGCATGTCGATCAGACCTTCCTGGAGGAAAGTCACCAGGCTGCCCAGGGCTGCATCGCCCATGGCCGAGAAGTCATGGTCCGCGTTGGCTGAGCCGTCGAGCACCGCTAGCAAGTCTCCATCGCTCATGCCTATCGCGCCATACACCCCGGCGAATCCCGTGAAGTGAGAGCCGGAGCCGTATGCGCCATCCGCGCCCAGATAGTCCCAACCGTGGCATTCCTTGCAGCGCCAGGTATCGTCGCCACTGCGGGTGTTGGTAGACTGGGTGGCCCACAGAGGTTGATCTGTCGAAGGCTCATCCGCCCCAGCTACAACCCACCACTTGTCATACAGCAAACCGCCCTCAGAGACCGATCCGCTGACTTCCACTTCCGGAGGTGGAGCAGCGGTATCCTCAGCTGGCGGAGCTGCCGATGTGGGCTCTGCCTCAGGACTCTCCGCCCCACCACAACTTGCCAGTAGTAATGCAATCAGCAAGAGCAGGCTGAGTCCCACAAGCTTTCGCTTCGTCATTTTTTCCCCTTTCCTTTAAACGAACGGTTACATTCTTGTGACCTGACGTCACCAATTGTTCATGGGATCTCCCTTCCTGTCAACCCCACCTGGTAAGGCGTGAGCTATGGTGCAAGCGACTCCAAGAACGTAATTACCTGCCACAGCTCCTCATCTTCGAGCGAATCCCCAAATGCGGGCATGGAACCGATGCCTTCCGCAACGGAGCAGTAATAGCGACCGGGTTCTGCTAACAAATCGCTGTTCACTTCTTGGGTCGTGAAATCCGGAGCGCTGGGAAGCGCTCCAGAACCGTCAACAGCATGACATGCCTCGCATTGGGCCTGGTAAATTGCCTGACCGGCCTGGATGGCTTCAGCATCTCCCCATGCCAGTGGGTTGCTTTGATCTGCAGGACACCCCACGGTCTCCGGGGGCTGCACTGCAGAGGTCGGTTGAATCGCAACCTCCTCTTCCAGATACGGGTCGTAGCTGAAGGTGCGCAAGTAATCGATCGCCGCCCAACGTTCGTCCTGGCTGAGCAGGGACTGCCAGGCAGGCATCGACCCCCGGCCTTGGGTGACCGTGAGATAGAGATCTCGAGGAGCAAGGTTGTCCATCTGCCTCAGATCGGTGAAATCCGCAGATCCGAGCAGTTCCCCGGATCCATCCTCACCGTGGCATGATGCGCAATTCGCCTCATACAGTTTCAGCCCCTCATCCAGGATGGTCTGATCGGTGGACAGGCGCCAGACATAAAACACGACGTCCCAGCGCTCGTCAGAGCTCAACAATTCCTGGTAGGCGGGCATGTCCCCGCGACCTTCAGTTACTGCAATATAGAAATCGGCTGGTTTTTCACCCCGCATGTAATCCAGATCGCGGAAATTGCGCGAGCCAGGCACGCTTCCCGTGCCATCTGCTCCATGGCACTGGGCACACTCGTCGTCATAGATCGCCTGACCAACAGCTGCAACCGGAGGCTGCGCAGGATAGCTGAGTACCGCAAAAGCGGGCTGCTCGGTTGGCTCGAGGGCGCTCGGAATTTCCGTGGCTGGGACCAGGGTAGGGATTGGCGTGGGCCCTTCCGCGAAACGTTCGGGCGGGCTGCAGCCAGCCAATATCACAAGCGCTAGGACCAGAGGGACCACTATCAGTGACCGGTGTTGAGCAGACATGCAGGCGAGCTCCTATTCATCGAGGTCCGGGAAGGTGCGTACAAAGTTGACAACGTCCCACCTCTCCTGGACGGTCAGGTTTTCGGCCAGGCCTGGCATCTGGCCAAAGCCGTTCTGGATTGCCAAATAGACTGAGCCATCAAATTCAGCAGTAGTCTTCTCCCCTACCAAATTTTCTGGGGTGCGAGAGAAATACCCGGAAAGCGGCCCATCCCCACGACCGGTAGCCCCATGGCAGAGTTCGCACTGCATGGAGTAGAGCACCGAACCGCGCTGTATTGAAGCCTCATCTGCTGGTACGGGATTGACCGGGAATTCACCTGGGATCACAGCCTCTCCCCGAATCGAGACCGCGAGCTCGGGAGGCGCAATTCGTGGACCCTCCTGATAATCAATGGCTGGCGAAGAGGACATATCAGTTGGATAGCGGATGCGAATTACCTCGAAGGTAAACAACAGGGCCAGGATGGCTGGCACAAACAACAGTCCGAGCATGATCAAACCGCGCCGGGTCCGTTGACTCACAGCGCCTCCGGCTCCGGGGTACGAATGTCGTTGGCGCCATATTTTTCCAATAGCTCACGCACTTTACCGGCCAGACTCGGCTCGAACTCGACCACCAGGGCGATGTCTCCATCCGTAACCCGCTTGTCATAGATTTTTGGACCGAATTCAGGAAAGTCCATCTCCCACAGCACGCCCAGGAAAGTGGAGATGATGGTGGCCATCATGGTGAACACAAAGACGATGATGGCGGTCGGGGGAAACCCGACCGGAGGGTGGCCACCGACATCAAGCCGGTAGAGATGAGGGGTGATGGCGGCCAGGAATAGGCCGAACAGCATTCCTCCTGCAGCACCGGCGAGGACGATGTAGGGCAGCCGCGTCCACTCCGTGTGCCGGCCGAGCGCTCCTTCAGGGTAGGGAACACCTGACATGACGACAATCTTGCTGTCTTTGACGCCAGCATCGAGCAGCGCGTCAATGGCATCCGCGGTCGCTGCAGGCTTTTGGAAAAATGCGATGATTTCGTTTGCCTGATCCATTCCGTGCTCCTACTCGATCTCAGCTGCTGTCGGCACGAGCAAGCGACCAATTCGGCGCAAGCTATATCGCAAGCGTCCTTCTTTGATCTCCCAGACGGGTACGTAGGGGATGATGCGCGAGAACAGCGCGTATAGCAGCACAAAACCTGCGAAGGTCATCGCCACGATACTGATTTCGACCCAGGTGGGCTTGTACGTGCCCCAATCAAAGGGGATGTAGTTCCTCTGAAGATTGCCAACGACGATCAACACTCGCTCGGTGTACATCCCCACATTGATCGCCAGAGCGAGAATCAGCAGCGCCCAAGGTTTTGTGCGAACGCGCTTCGATGCCAGGAATAGGATCGGCACAACGTTGCAGACCATCTGGAGCCAGAAGAGGGGTGCCAGATCCCCGGCGATTTCATCATGCAGAAGCTCCGCAATGACGGGTTCATTTCCATACCATTCGACAATGAGTCCACCGAACCAGAAGTAGATCCACCCCATTCCAGCGACCATCACCAGCTTGCCCAATGCATCGAAATGTTCGGACCGTAGGAAGTCCTCCAGGTGCATCGTCCGGCGCACTATGATCAGGATCGCCGCCAGGGCTGAGAGTCCTGAATAAACCGCGCCAATGACGAAATATGGGGCAAAGATAGTGCTGTGCCAGCGAGGTTGGATCGTGACCGCAAAATCCCAAGAAACAATCGAGTGAACCGACNNAACCGACAGGAACACGGGAATAATGACGACTGAGAAGATGCTCAAGGCCTGCGTGAGCTTGTGCCATTCACCCTCCGTTCCCCGCCATCCAAGCCCCAGGATCCGATACAACTTCGCGCGCCAACCGTCGGTGTGATCGCGCGCCATCGCCATATCGGGTATCAAGGCCAGGTAGAGGTAGAGCGAGGAACCGATTAGATAGGTGAAGATCGCCACCATGTCCCACATCAGCGGGGACTGGAAGTTCGGCCACATAAAGCGATTGTTGGGGTAGGGCAGCATCCAGTAGAACTTCCAGACCCGACCCAGGTGAATGAGCGGGTAGAGCCCGGCCATCATCAACGCGAAGGCCGTCATCGCCTCCGCGCCGCGCGTGATGGGACGGCGCCAATCGACCTTAAGCAAGCGCAGCACCGCGGAGATCATCGTGCCCGCGTGGCTTATACCAACCCAAAAGACGAAGGTGGCAATATAGAGGCCCCAATAGACCGGCCGGTTAATACCGGCAGTGCCCATCCCCCAGCGGATTTGATATCCCCAGGCAAAGAGACCCCAGGCGATAATCGCAACCAGTACGGCGACCAACACCCAGAAGCGCCAGCCAGTTTGGAACATCGGGCGCAGGACCGCATTGTTGATCTCACGATCCGTGCGCTCCTCGAGAAGCAGGCGGCCCTTNNGCGGCCCTTAATATCGTCGCTGAGTTCCGGTTCGTCTGCTGCAGTATGGGCCGGCTCAGGCATTCGTCTCGCCCCCTTTGAGATAGATAACTGCGGGATCGGTTCCCAACACGTCCAGAAAGCGGAAAGCACGGTTTCCCCGGGCAAGACTCGCTGCTCGACTCTCCGGGTCGTCAAGGTCTCCAAATATCAATGCGGAAGAGGGGCAGCTCTGCACGCAAGCTGGCTGGATCTCTCCATCTTGAACTTCACGATGCTCCGCAGCGGCATCCAGCGTGGTTCGGCGGATCCGTTGAATGCAGAACGAGCATTTTTCGATGATTCCCCGTTGTCTCACGGAAACATCGGGATTTAGCTGCTGCTCCATCGGTTCGGGATACTCGGGCTTGAACCAGTTGTAGACCCGTACCTTGTAGGGACAGGCGCTTCCGCAGAAGCGGGTTCCGATGCAGCGGTTATAGACTTGGGCGTTCAGCCCGTCCGGTGTGTGATAGGTGGCGAATACCGGACAAACCGGCTCGCAGGGTGCCTCACCGCATTGTTGGCATAGCACTGGCCTGAAGCGCGCTTTTACGTTGGGATATTCCCCTTCCCAATAGCGCTCAATGCGGATCCAGTGCAGCGCTCGTCCCTTCAAAGCTTCGTCTTCGCCTGCAATCTGGATATTGTTCTCGGCGTGGCAGGCGACTACACAGGCCTGACAGCCCGTGCAGCGATCGAGATCGACAACCATTCCCCAGCGGCGGACTTCGGCGCCGGCGTGGTCAGCGGATGGTTTCGCGGCCTTCGCCATGTATGTTCTCCAATCGGGCTAAATCCGCCGAGCGACCGACAGCTTCCAGTCGCACGCGTGTGGCACCCCAGTCCAGGGATCCACGGGTCGGCGCGATCATCTTCATCACGTTCGAGCCGCGGTTCTCGGCAAACCGTCCGTAGTCTTGATGTCCCTGGCCGGTCGGGATCGCAACAACGTCTGGTCGGATTCCCGGGAACACTACAACCGGTGCCGTGAGCTCTCCCGCTGATGAAATCACCCGCACCAGGTCGTTGTCGTGCAGCCCGAGGTGTTCCGCAGTTTCGGGATTGAGCTCAACCCAGGTGTTCCAGCGTGCGGTCGTCATTGGATCGGCCGTCTCCTGCAGCCAGGGTTGATTTGCCCCACGGCCATCGCTGAGCAGGATCGCCTCATAGGGCATCAAATAGAATGGGTAACCTTCCGGATCGCCCTCGAATTCCGCCTCCGGAACATCCAGGGGCAATGTAAGGTCTCGTTGGACCTCTGGTTCGGTTCGGATCGAATTCTCTGACCACCAGCCTCCGTTTTGGCGCCAACGGCTCCAGAATCCTNNTGACCAGCGCTTTCCTCGAGGAATGCCACTTCATCTTGCCACGGCAATTGCTCAGCGACTTCCCCGCCAAGCTCTTTGGCCAGCGCCAGGAATACATCAGCAGTCGAACGGGTATCGTACAGTGGGACCATAACTGGCTGCTGGCCGCTCACGACCGGCCGGTCTGCGCCTGGGGAGACCACTTGATAGCCCCAACCCTCAAGGTAGGTATGATCGGGCAGCACCCAATCGGCATAGACAGCTGTTTCGTCTATAAAGGGACTGAACGAGACAACCGTTCGGACTTTGGCGAGCGCCTCTTTGAAATCCGTCCACTCTGGCAGTTCGTAGATTGGATTCGTGCCGTGGATGAACAACAACTCCACATCCCCGTCCTGCATGCGTTGTATGAGCTGCTCCAGGTCGGAGAAGCGTGAGACGTTGGTCGCTGAGTCAAAGGCTTCCGCCGGTACTTCCTGGGGAAGGAAAACCCCGCCTTCGCGGCCGAGGCGCCGCAAGATCACATTGAGAGCCATGACCGCATCGCTGGCGGGTTCGCCGTTGGGCAAGCTGGCGAGATATCCACCAGGGATAGCAACGGAGCGATCGACGTCCGCGAAGATCCGTGCCAGCCTCTGCAGTTCTTCTGTTGAGACACCACTTGCTTCAGATACCGCTCCGACATCCACATTGCGGTACATGGACGCGTGTTCCCGATGGCTGCCAGCCCGACCGAGATTTTCCTCAATGATGATCCGGCCGAGACCGAGCGCGATCAAGCCTTCGGTTCCTGGCTCTACAGGTACCCATTCATCCGCGGAGGCTGCAGTAGAAGACAGTCGTGGCTCAAATTGCAGTAGAAATCCCCGGCCTCCCAGTTGGCCCTGCCGCATGCTTCCGTAGTCAAAGCTTTGGGATACGGGAGACATCCAGGTCTCGAGAAAGTTAGAGCCGAAAGAGAACACGACTTCAGAATTGGCGATGTCGTAGATGGGTAGATGATCTGTTCCAAACCACCTGGAGACCAGATCCAAGGCATTTGCTCGTCCCTCAAGCGCAGTGTGAAGGTCGAATACCACCGGGGGTTGAGCGCCCCAGGACTGCATAAATTGCGATACCAGCGCAAACAGATNNAGTACCGCCTGCCATGTGATTGGCTCGAACTGACGGGAACCGCGCCCTCCCGCCTGGTGCACCGCATTTCTCAGCCGATCAGGGTTGTAGAGAACATGCAGGCCAGAATGGCCGCGTGCGCAAAGCTTGCCCCGATTGAGTGGGTGGGATGGATTGCCTTCAATCTTCCTGGGGCGCCCGTTGATCACGCGAACGATAATTCCGCAGCCAGCCGGACATTGGCGACAGGTGCTTGCAAACCAGGAGGCTCGACCGGGTAGCTCAGATTCGGGAGGTTGAACGAAAGGTTCGAGCGCAACCCGCCCAAGCGTAGTTCCCAGGCCTGCAGCCGCTCCGGCGCCGGCAGTTAGTTTTATGAAGCTTCGACGTGAGACTTGTTTCTTGGTCAAATTATTCGCTCACTTGTGGCAGGCCAAGCAATCGGCAAGCCTTGCGACTTTCTCCTCTGGCTGGTCGAGGTGACAGTTCAAGCACCATCCCATGTCCATGCGACGCACGGGTCGGGCGACCGTCATTTCTCCGATATTTCCATGGCAGGTTTCACAATTCACACCGGCCAGCAGATGCGGTTGATGGCTGAAGTACACATGCTCCGGCATTTCGGTCACTTGCTCCCAAGGAATGGGCTCCTGTCGCTCCCAATAGCCGAGCACCTTCTGCACCTCACTGCTGTCCGTGGCGATCACCCCATGACATCCCACACACCGCTCAACCGACGGGATACCGGCTACGTCAGAGCGCATTGGATTCGCATGGCAGAAGAAACACTGGACCCCGGATTCGTTGTGAAGCTTGTGACTGAAATCGATCGGCTGCTCCGGAGCAGCAAGAGCAGACCACCGGGTCAAGAAGNNAAGAAGATGCCGACTGCGACGATTGCTAGCACGCCGATGATGGCCCAGAGCCACCACAACTTTCTCAGGCGAGAATCCGGCTTCTCATCCACTTTTGGGTGCTGGTCCTTCCTTGGTGAGGTCGCCAACAATCAGGTTGACCAGATCACCCGATTGCATCGCTGTCCGGTGCTCGCGCGAATAGAGGCTGATTTCGTTGTCGTCCATGCTCAGTCGAATGACTTTGGCGCCAGAACGCAGGATGGAAACTGTTTCGATACTCGCCTGCTCTTCGCCATCGGTCTGCTCAATGATGACGATATCCGGCGTCTGAGCCTCGATCTGGGCATGCGCCGCTTCATGGTCCGAGGTGGAACCGACCAGCTCTATTTGAGATTGTTCAAGCAATAGGCGAATAGACTCAAGGAAAAGGGGATGCGTCCAAATCACGAAGACCCGTCTTGTCTGCATGATCACTAAGACTTATGCTAGTGTAAAAATTCACGATCGGGAATCGCGCAGGGCTCCATCTTTGGCGAAGGAATCGCCAGATGCTTTGGCGATTAATGAGGGTACTTATCGATTGGGCGGAGGTGATGAGCAGGGACTATGTCTCGTGGAAAAAACCATGCTCCCGAGCGTACTGAACCAGCTCGTGTCGTTTGGAGAGATTAAGTTTCTGCATCAAATTTGTCCGGTGGGAATGCACGGTGCTTGGACTGACAACGAGCTGATCCGCAATGTCCTTGGTCGAGTAGCCTTCTGCAATGAGCTTGAGGATCTCTCGCTCCCGTTGAGTAAGCTTGGGACCGCCGGGTGGATCTGCATCGACCTGGTTTAGGTATTGCCTGACCAGCTGACGGGCAACGCTCGGATAGAGAAACACATCGCCACGTGCAACCGACCGAACCGCGCCGAGCAAATCCGCTGTTTCGGCTCCCTTCAATACGTAGCCAGAAGCTCCGGCCTCCAAAACCTGAAAAAAATACTCGTCTGACCGGTGCATGGTCAGGATTAACACGACCATATCTGGATATTCAGATTTGATGCGCCGGGTCGCCTCAATACCGTTCACTTCCGGCATTCCAATGTCCATGAGGACGATGTCCGGTTGGAGTTCTTCTGCAAGCTTGATTGCCTCAACACCGTCCGTTGCTTCTCCGACAACTTCGATATCCGGTTCGGATTCGAGCAACAGATGCAGTCCGGACCGTACGATGGTGTGATCGTCGGCGATCAAGATCCTGATGGCCTCAGACATCCGACTTCTCCCCTAGTGGGATCTCAATGTCTAGTGTAGTCCCCTTGCCCCTTTCGGATTTCAGCTTGAGCTTCCCACCGATCAGATTTGCTCTCTCGCTCATACCCAGGATTCCCAGGCCGCGCTTGCCGTCCTGATGGGCAGGATACACGCTTGGGTCGAACCCTATGCCATCATCTGTAATCCGGGCGAAAAGCACATCGCCCTCAACTTCGATGCTGAATGAGGCCCTGCTCGCCCTGGCATGCCGCACCATGTTGCTCATGGCTTCTTGGAATATCCTAAACAACGCGGTTTCGATGTGCGCCGGCAGACGGTCGCCCAGGCCGGAGGTCGTGATCTCGTACTCAATTCCTTCGGGTTCGAGGGATCGATCGGCGTGAGAACGCAGCGCGGGCAACAATCCCAGATCGTCCAGCACGGAGGGCCTGAGCCCGAGAATGATGTCATACATCCGATCTGTCGCGTCGGCAATGATCCCATTCGCCTGTTCTAGTTGGGCAGCTGCACTCTCTGGGTCGCTTTCCAGCGCCTTTTGAGCAACTTCAACGCTTATAGCAGTGCTGCTCAGGCTTTGACCCAGATCATCATGCAGTTCCCTGGCGACGCGTTTTCGCTCCTCTTCTTGGGCTGAGATGAGGCGCTCCAGCAATTGACCCCTCTCCTCAGACCGTTCTCCCAAGCGCCGCGACAGCGCCAGGTTTTCTGCCTCCCGCTTCTCCAGCTGATCGGTCATACGGTTAAAGGCTCCACTCAACCGACCGATTTCATCGTCGGGCTGTTCCGGCAAATCTCCCTGGAAGCCACCCTGTCCCACATCTTCCATGGCTTTGGTAAGGCCGCCCAGGCGGCGCAGCACCCAGCGATTCACTGCCCAATATGCCAGCATGGCAGTGATGATCACCGTTCCAGCCATCCAGGCCAGATTGGAGCGTAAATCTTCCGCCAGGCTCCCCTCGATCGAAGCCACAGATATGTCAGTTAAAAGCAG
>JABAOH010010408.1_pt2 | contig 10565 bp, 7 predicted proteins | sample 7062181 | NCBI WGS metagenome assembly JABAOH01 (sample SAMN14538630, study PRJNA623070) | marine sediment metagenome | biome: marine biome [ENVO:00000428]; feature: marine pelagic biome [ENVO:01000023]; material: deep marine sediment [ENVO:00002113]; isolation source: pool of 5 deep marine... | reverse complement strand
AGGTGGCCAAGTCGATTTAGTTTAGCCTCCTTGCCAGAATCTATAGGCAAGATGCGACTGACAAATAGAAAAGAATTGGTCCATTGAAATGCCTGCCAGAAATGGGCGGAGTTTTTTGGCAGCCAGATGGTCGGGCCTGTAAAGAGCGGTTCGGGCGGTCGGTTAAGGGTATCCGATTAAGCGTCGCGGTTAAGGGTACATTTTCATCGCATTCTTCACCGCCACTCTTTCGCGGATCCACTTCACCGACCCGCAAATAGCCGCTGCTCAGACTTCTTTCCCAGGCAAACCGACCGTTGCTGTGGCCACCCTTGGGAAACAGCAATCCACCCACAGATTCTGCGGAAGAACCAATTTGTACAGAGCGAAAACGGGCCACGAATCTCGGCCATTCCAGCCCCGCCGAAAGCCCTGGCGACTTTCGCGACAGCGGAGGGGGCGAAATTTCAGGCCTCAGAATTCAGGCCTCAGAAAGGGCTAGTCCCGAGGGGGCAATGCCTGCACAATCTTTTGCTTATCCCGGCTGGCCGCCCCGCGCGATCTTGCCCCAGGGGCGAAGGCCGGTCCGCCAACTGGACACGTTCCCTTTTTGCAGAGGAGCCAGAAATATGACGAATGCCAGAGATCGATTGAGCGGGTTACGGTTGTTGGGCGGTGCTGCGGCGGTGGTCATTGTGGCGGCCGGGCTGCGGGCTTCGGCGTCGGTGTTCGTGCCATTTTTCGTGGCCATCTTCTTGGCCATCCTCTGCTTGCCTCCCTTCAAGTGGTTGCAGCAGAAGGGCCTTCCCCCCGCGTTGGCGCTGTGCCTTGTGATCTGCGTGGTCGTCGTCATGGCCATGTCGTTTGTCTTGGTCAGCGGCTCGTCGGTCAGCGACATCTCCAGCCGGTTGCCGGACTACGCGGCCAGCCTGGACGGCACCAAGCAGCAGTTGAAGGGGTGGCTGGTATCGATGGGCCTGAAACCGACGAAATTGTTTGATCACGAAAGCTTTGATAGTCGACGCGCCATTCAATTATTTGGCACGCTGATGGGATCGCTGGGTTCGTTGATGAGCAACATGGTGGTGATCTTGCTGGCGTTCGCCTTCTTGTTGCTGGAGGCCCCCACGTTCGAGGCGAAAATCGCCTGGCTGGCACATGGTGAGCACCGGGACGAATCGCGGCTGGAACACATTCAGACGCAAATCCGCAGATACATCGCCATCAAGACGGCCGTCAGCCTGTTGACCGGTGTCCTGGTGACGATCTGGCTCAGCGTCCTGGGTGTCGATTATCCCCTTCTGTGGGGCATGTTGGCTTTCTTGTTCAACTTCGTCCCCAACGTGGGTTCCGTGATTGCCGCCCTGCCGGCGATCGTGCTGGCGTTCATTCAATACGGCCTGGGGTCGGCGATCGCCACGGCGGTGGGATACCTGGTGATCAATGCCATCGTGGGGAATATCCTGNNGGAATATCCTGGAGCCGCGGATGATGGGACAGCGGCTGGGCCTTTCGACGCTGGTCGTGTTTGCCTCCTTGATCTTCTGGGGCTGGGTGTTGGGCCCGATCGGCATGATCCTCAGCGTCCCCCTCACGATGATCGTGAAGATTGTGTTAGAGAACAGCCCCGATCTGGGCTGGGTAGCGATCCTGCTGGGATCGGAACCGCCCCAGGAAGTGACGCGACCTTCCCAGGTCGCCTGACGCCCGACCGACAGGGGTACCTTTCCGGCGCCTGGCGGCCGCGGCGGATAGGTACGCGGTGCATATCACCGGTTGACCCACGGAAGATGGCAAACCAAAATTGCATTGTTTTCATCACGTCCGCCGGCTCTCCCAGGGCTTGCTTGGCAGGCAACGTCCCCTGCAACATGCCGCTGCTCACCATGGCCCGGNNCAATATTCCGCTGCTCACCATGGCCCGGGTCGGCGGCCGGCCCGCATCGGTCGCCAGACGGGACAGCCAGCCGCTGACCGGCGGGATCGCGGATTCCAGGACCAGGAAACGCGAGGGTAACTTGTCGCATGCCGGTCACTGAGCCGTTTCGCTGGCGGATGCTGGACAAACTGCGTTTTCTGTACGGCAACCAGGCCGACGGCATCTTGCGGCGTATCGACCAGCTGGCCGACCGCTACGCGGCCCTTCGCTGTCGAGCGGCCCGTCCCCTGTGGGATCAGCAGAGCGTCGTGCTGATCACCTACGGTGACCAAGTCCGCGCGGCCGGCCAGGCGGCCCTCGAATCCCAGCGGCAGTTCCTCCTGGATTACGCGCTGGACCGCGTGATCAGCGGCATCCATATCTTGCCGTTTTTTCCCTATTCGTCCGACGACGGTTTCGCGGTGATCGACTACCGTCGAGTGAGTCCTGCGGTGGGCGACTGGTCCGATGTCGATCGGCTGGGCAAGTCGTTTGGCCTGGCGTTTGACTTTGTCGTCAACCACTGCTCGCAGCACAACGACTGGTTCCAGCGGTACTTGAGGGGCGAGCGGCCGTATGCGGATTATTTCCTGGCGGTCGATCCCGCCACGGATCTTTCGGCCGTCACGCGTCCCCGCAGCACGCCGCTGCTGACCCCTTACGAAACCAATCGCGGCACGAGGCACGTGTGGACCACATTCAGTGCGGACCAGGTCGACTTGAACTTTGCCTGTCCGGAACTGTTGCTGGAGGTGCTGGACATCTTGCTGTTGTACGTGCAGCACGGGGCCACGATCATTCGCCTGGACGCCATCGGTTTTCTTTGGAAGCAAATAGGAACCCCTTGCATGCACCTGCCAGAGACGCACGCGGTGGTCAAGCTGATGCGTGATCTGGTGGACGATCTTGCGCCAGGGACGATTTTGCTGACGGAAACGAATGTGCCGCACGCAGAAAATGTCAGCTACTTCGGCGATGGCGACGAGGCGCATGCCGTCTACCAGTTCAGCCTGGCGCCCTTGTTGCTGGATGCGTTTTTGACTGGGGACGCCAGCCCTTTGAGCGCCTGGCTGGCCGATCTGGAATTCCCTGGCCCCGGCATGACCTATTTCAATTTCACCGCTTCGCATGATGGGATTGGGGTTCGTCCCCTGGAAGGGCTGGTATCTGGGCCACGGCTGGACAACCTGATCGAGGGTATGCGCCGGCGTGGCGGCCTGGTCAGCATGCGAACCAACCCCGACGGAACGGAGAGCCCCTACGAACTGAACATTACCTACGTCTCGGCACTCGACACGCCCGCCGGACTGTCTCCGGACCACCACGCGCGGAAGTTTCTCGCCTCCCAGGGCCTGATGCTGGCCCTCCGCGGCGTGCCGGGCGTTTACTTTCACAGCCTCGTGGGAACCAAAAACGACACAAAAGGTGTGCAGGGCACCGGTCACAACCGGGCCATCAACCGACGTAAATTTGAGAGCGACCAGTTGCGGCAAATTCTGGCCGACGGCGACTCGGTCCAGCGGAAGATCCTGGACGGTTATCGCCATATGCTGGCCGTCCGAATCGCTCAACCTGCGTTTCACCCCGATGCCGATCAAACCATCTTGAGCACGGATGATCGGTCGGTGGTCGCGCTGACGCGCCGCAGCCTGGACGGTGATCAGCAGGTACTGGTGCTGACCAACTTTGGCGAAAAACCGGTCACCTTGGAGCTGAAAAAACTCGTTGAGTGGCACGTCCGCCGCGATTTGCTCAGTGGCCGACCGGTAGAAAATCCACGTTACGAGCTGGCGGCACAGGACATCGCCTGGCTGGTCTAAACGCCAGCAGCGTGCCTCGAGTCGGCAGCCCAACGCCTGCAGGGCAGCAGCCACATGAAAAACGCCGCACAGCTACGCGACGACGCCCGCGCGATCTGGCAAGCGGGCCTGGAGGCCGTCCGTTCGGAACGGCTGGTCCGCAACGTGATCCACCGCCAGGGCGATCAGCTGACGATCTGCGGACACTGCCTGCACGCCTTGCGTCTGCGGCGGATTGCAGTGGTGGGGGCCGGCAAAGCGGGGGCGGGCATGGCGGCAGGGGTCGAACAGTCGTTGGGAGCGGACCTTGTGCGGGAAAAGGTCGGCGGCCAGGTCAACGTGCCGGCCGATTGCCTCCGCCCATTAGCCAAAATTCGGCTGCACGCCGCGCGGCCGGCCGGAGTCAACGAACCGACCGCGGCAGGCGTGGAGGGAGCCGAGCGGATTCTGCAGCTGGTCGGTGCCTTGACCGCCGACGACCTGTGCCTGGTCCTGATTTCGGGTGGGGGAAGCGCCCTGCTGCCTGCCCCCCGGCCCCCGCTGACGCTGGAAGACAAGCAGGCGGTCACGCGGTTCCTGATGCACCGGGGGGCCACGATTGAGGAGCTGAACACGGTCCGCAAACGATTGTCTCGCCTGAAGGGCGGCGGTCTGGCCCGCTGTTCGCAAGCCGGACAGCTGATCGCCCTGATCATCTCCGACATCGTCGGCGATCCGCTGGACATGATCGCGTCGGGACCCACCTATCCCGATCGGACAACCGACCAGGAGGCCCTCGCCGTGCTGAAAAAATATGCCGCGGCCCCGCCGGATGTCCCCCCAAAGGTGCTCGATTTTCTCGCAGCCGCCGCTCAGCGTAACGAAGCGGTTCCCCCGTTTCCCGACAACGTTTTCAATCACGTCATCGGTCGCAACGCCACGGCCCTAGCCGCCGCGGCGGCAGAAGCGGGCCGGCGGGGTTACCAGGTCCTCTCGCTGGGTTCGGACAACCGCGGCGAGGCCAACGCGGAAGGTCGCCAGCTGGCCGAACGATGCCGCAGCCTGCGAGACGACCCGCAGGCCGTGCGACCCATCTGCCTGCTCAGCGGCGGCGAACCGGTTGTCCACCTGGCCAAGACCGACCAGCCGCGGAAGGGGGGTCGGAACCAGCAGCTGGTCCTGGCCGCGTTGCAGGACCTGCAAGACGACGGCCTGCAGCGGATCGTGCTGCTGTCCGGCGGCACGGACGGTGAAGACGGCCCCACCGACGCCGCCGGCGCCTGGGCCGACGCAGATATCCTGCTCAGCGCTCGCCAACAAAACCTTCAAATGGCCAGCTACCTGGCCATCAACGACTCGTATTCGTTTTTCCAGCAGGCCGGTGGCCTGCTGAAAACGGGCCCCACGCACACCAACGTCATGGACCTGCGGGTGGCGCTGGTGGGAGAGTAGCGTTCCCCCAGGCGCGGCCCCAAGGGGGGCAGACACCTTTTTCGGGAATGGTCGTTCGTCAGTGCAATCGATTCGTGACCGAAAAAAGAGCCAGACTCCGGCCCTCTGCACGTGGCGGTTTGCCACGGCGGACCCCGCAAAAGGATGGCCCCGTTGGTTTTCTGAGCGGGCCCGGCGCGCCGAAACCGCTCACACGCAAGCACGAATGTTTCCTTTGCGCTTTAGCACTTTGGCATGAAACACAAATTCGAACAGTAGGTCGCAAAGAGTCAGGACGAGCCGGCGGGGGTTTGCGTGATGGGTGCTGGGAATTTGTTGTGGTTTCTAATTCGGATTTCCGATTTCCCCCTGGCCAGGGGGAAATCCTTTAACTTCCAAAACCCTAACTAAAACCAAAGCGCTACCTATGTCCTGAACCAAAAGCGCCACCCATGTCCTGATTGCACCGTCCTGATTGCACCTCCCTTCACCCTTCACTCTTCACTCTTCACTCTTCACCCTTCCGCTCGTCGACCAGCTTCATTTCCAGGGGCCTTTCTTCGCCGGTGGGAGAGGTGTAGCGGATCCGCGTCGGCAGCGAGAACGGCACGCCCTCCTCCTCGAACGCGCGACAAATGGCCAGATTCAACTTTTCACTGAAGGCCAGGAAGTCCCAGTACCTGGGCGGATGGTACCAGTAGACGAGGCGGATATTGAAACCGGTGGGCTGAAATTCGTTGAAATAGACCCGCGGAGGAAAATCGGCATGCAGGCCTTCGTGATCCTCCAGGGCGGCCCGCACGATCTTGATGGCTTGCTGGACCTTGGCCTGGGGCGTGTCGAGCGGAATCTGGATATCGGCAATCCGCCGGATATGGGGACGTCGGCCTACATTTTCAATGTCGGTCCTCGCCAGCTCGTCATTGGGAATCGTCGCCTGGTGCCCGGTCAGCAGGCGAATTCGTGTCGAACGCAGACCAATGTCCTCCACCACGCCATCGTACTTTCCAAACACGATCCGTTCACCGACACGAAACGGTTTGTCGCTGAGCAGCATAATAGTTCCGAACAGATTCTTGACGGTGTCTTGTGCGGCCAAAGCGACGGCCAGGCCACCAACTCCGGCGCTGGCCAGCAGGGTGGTCACGGGAATGCCCAGGTACTGCCCACCTTCCAGAAAGACGATCACTCCTGCGACAATGCTGAGCAATCGCGTCACGATGCGGATGAACTGCGCGTCCAACCCTTCCGGGTTGATCTGGGGCGAGGCGATAATGATCGCCGCAATCCGGTTCCCCAAGGCAAACACGACCACCAGGGACGCCAGCAAGGTCGCCAGGTAGCTTAGAAAACTGACCGCGGACAGCCACGTGCCACGCAACGTCAGATAATCGAAGGCGACGTTCCGCAGGGCGAGCGGGACCAGCGCGGCCAGGATGGGCAGTCCGATGGTGAGGCAGTAGCGAAGTAGTGCCCGGTCGCGATACTGACGGACCAGCCGGAGGTGCAGCCGGTAACACGCGCCCAGGGCCAAGAGGGCCAGCAGCAGGGCGATCGACAGGCCCAGCCACTTCCACACTGCTTGGTCGAGCACCCGTTTCGTCGCCCAGTGAGGAAGGGCATCGACGAGGGCGGCGGCCACTGGATGTCCGGGCGCGGAAACGTACCACACATAGAACCCCTGGGACACCGCGGGCCCGCTGGTGCGATAGGGCAGCGACGCGATGTCTCGATAGTACTGGACCGCTCGTCCCACCGTCCCGGACGTGAACAGATACTCATGCCGCTGCGGCCCTTCTTCGACACGGGCAATCGTCAGTCGTGTGCCGGGAATCCTCCATCGCCGCAACGGGCCCCCCGCCGCCGCCTCGACCTGCTTTTTGTCGGGGATTTCCTCCCAAGCCGGAATCGCCACGCGATCCAGAATTTCTTTGATACAGACTGCCGCCTCCGAACCCGCCTCCTCCCGCTCGTATTCAGCAAACTGGCTCAGATCAAGGCAATCCAGGATCCGCCTGGCGAGCGGTTTGTGGGTGGACGAGGTGCGATCAAAAAAGCGATCCTCCTGGGTCACGCGATGCAATTCGTTGCACGCTTCAATAAAACTCTGCAACGTCGCTCGTGGGCTGGACGTGTCCGACGGCACCATCTCCAGCGAGCTCTCGTCAGCGCCCGCCGACCGCTGCAGGCACCCCAGCAGAAAGGCCACCGCCACCAGCGTTAGCCGCCGGCTCCACCTCCGCTCTCTAAATACAGCAACCCACATGCCCTCCAGTGTAACCCATCCACGTCGCTGGCAGCAGAGGCGCTGTGGGACCCGCGACGAGACCGCACGGATGCGGCGGCCACCTTGACGGGGTCGGGAGTCTTTTTCGCCACCGTGACCGAGTCAATCGCGCTTGCCACACGGGTATCNNCCCCTTCCTCCTGGTCTTCGAAGATGCCCGTCACGCAAACATACCGGCGGCTAGTCCCGGCGCGCCGGGACCGCTCACAAAAAGAGGGTGACGGTCCGGGTCCTGGGGGTGGCGGGTGGACATATCCAGACTAAATTCCCCAGCCGTCTTTTTCGAAGGCCAGCAGGGCCTGGTTCTCGTCGCCATAAATTTTGAAGATCTTGTCCATCCCGGTAATTTTGAAGATTTCGGCGATCTCCTTCTGCACGTTGGAAAACTTCAAATTCACTTTCTGCTTTTGGCAGTTCTTGTACAGCGAGACCAACTTTCCCAACATTGCCGAGCTCATGAAACGGACGTGCTGAAAATTGACCAGCAGCATCCGTTTCTCCGCCCGCTCGACCAGCTTCAACAGCTCCTCCGCCGTCTCCCCAATCACCCGTTCGTCCAACAATTTCGGCTCGTTCACGTAGACGACCAGCACGTCACGATTTTTTTGAGACATGAGACGAGACAATGGTCTTCCCCCGGAAAAAACGTAAGCAAAAACATGGGCAAAAACATAGACAGGCGGTTTCCCGATGTTGCGGACATATTATGCCACACACATCTGGCGGATGCATCCCGGCCAAATTCCGCAGCCATCAGGCCGGTAGGGCCATGGGATCCGGCATCCGGGACCCGCCTCATCGGCCGCGCGGCCCGCGGACCCCGGCGAACCGCTATTTCTGACCAGCAGCCTCCCTTTTTCAGGAGGCCAACGGCCTGGCGGGGGCGGGAATGGGTGGCCAGCGAAGGGGCCACCGCACATCCCGCGGCCAACAACATTTTCTTGTGATCACCAGCGGGCTGAACTAGGATGAGAAGGCTGGCATGCCCAACTCGATTTTTTTGATCAGCCCAGCGACAGGGTGCTTAGGATCATGTCTCCACTGCTTTACCAACTTCGTCATCGCATTCTGGGTCGCATGTTGCTGTACGTGGTGCTGCCTACGGTATTGATCTTTGCCATCTCGGTGACCCTGGCCGGGCGGGCGGAATTTAAGAATCTAAGAGAGGCGGCGGAAAAACAGTTGCAGTTAAGGGCACAACTGGTGGCCCTCCAGGTAGAGGATAACAACAGCAGCGCCGTGATGACGGCGCAGCGGATGGCCGAGGCCCAGGTGGCCGGGATGTTCGGCGACCGGGCCGCATCGCTGGACTTCGCCCGCAGGGTTTTAGAACGGTTCCAGGGGATTACCGGCGCATACTTCGGCTACGAACCAAATGCGGATGGCCAGGATGCGGAATCTCTGGGCAAGTTGCCCGCCGCCGCCATGGATCCCCAGGGGCGCTTTATTCCCTACTGGTTTGTCGTCCCCGATAGCAGGCGGAAGATCGAGCTGGAGCAGCTGGTCGACATGGAGACCAACTCCTACTACGACGGCGTCCGGAAAGAGTTCGAAAAGACGGGCAAGGCGGCGGCGAAAGTCACCGAACCGTATGTCTATCAGGAAAAAATGATCACCGAACAGGTGTTCCCCATCGTGATCGATGGCAAGTTCCGCGGCGTGGCCGGCGTCGATTTTGCCCTGGCCGACATCGAAGCTCGCCTGCGGAAAACGGCCAAATCGGCAGGGGTGGAAATCTTCCTGGTCAGTTCCCAGGGCAACTTCATCGCCGCCACCACCGATCGGGAAAATACCAACCAAGACGATCCGGATACGCTGAAGACCCGCAACGTCAAGGAGGTCGAGGCGGCCGACCTGTTCCAGCGACTGATCCGCCGCCGCCAGGATGGCCAACCCCTGCTGGCCGTCAGTCCCCGAGACGGCCAGCGTTACTACTATGCGGCGGCCACCGTCCCCACGGGAAACTGGATGGTGGTGGCCCGCCAACCCGAGAGTCTGGTGTTGGGACCGATCTGGTCCCAGATGAAAAGGCACGTGGCCGGAGTCACCACAGGGCTGATCCTGATCGTCGGGCTGCTGATCTTCATGACCGTCCGGTTGGCGAGCCGGATTGGGGCGGCCGTGCAGGCCGCCGAACGAGTCGCTGCCGGGGACCTTTCGACCCAAATCGAAACCGCCGATTGTCGGGACGAAACCGGGACCCTCCTGCAGGCCATTGGGACCATGACCGAAAACCTGAACAAGCTGGTGGGGCAGGTCAAACAAGCCAGTATTGCTTTGAATTCGACGGCGACCGAGCTGTCGGCCACCAGCCGCCAGCAAGAGGCAACTGCCAGTTCGTTCGGCGCCTCCTCCAACCAGATCGCTGCCGCGGTCAAGCAGATTTCGGCGACCACGGCCGAACTGGTCAGTACGATGGGCGAGGTGCATCAGGTGGCCACCGAGACGGCCGCCGTCGCCACCTCGGGCCGCACCGGCCTGCAAGGGATGGAGGCCAACATCCGCGAACTGGACGACGCCACCGGCTCCATCGGGGAAAAGCTGTCGGTGATCAATGAAAAGGCCTCCAACATCACGGGCATCGTGACCACCATCACCAAGGTGGCCGACCAGACAAACCTGCTGTCGGTCAACGCGGCGATCGAGGCGGAAAAAGCGGGCGAGTACGGGGTCGGCTTCCTGGTCGTGGCGCGCGAAATCCGCCGCCTGGCCGATCAGACGGCAACGGCCACGCTGGATATTGAGCAGATGGTCGCGCAAATGCAATCGGCCGTGTCGGCCGGCGTGATGGAAATGGACCGCTTTACGGATCACGTCCGCCGCAGCGTCCAGGACGTGGCCCAGATCAGCCAGCAGATGACGCAGATTATCGAGCAGGTCAGCGCCAACGCGGAAAAGTACGACCAGGTCAACGAGAGCATGCAAAGCCAGGCTCAGGGAGCCGATCAGATCAGCCAGTCGATGAGCGAGCTGACGGCGCACGCGGCCCAGAACGCCGAAGCGATCACCGAATACGCACGAGCGGCCGACGACCTGAAGACGGCCATCGACTCCTTGAAATCCGCCATCGCCCTGTTCACGCTGAAGTCGTAACCTGGCCTGGGGAGCCTTTCCCGTCATGCACGCGGTCATCTGGACATCCGCCGGTCAGCGATTCGCGCTGCCCAGCGCA
>JABAOH010021301.1_pt2 | contig 10566 bp, 11 predicted proteins | sample 7062181 | NCBI WGS metagenome assembly JABAOH01 (sample SAMN14538630, study PRJNA623070) | marine sediment metagenome | biome: marine biome [ENVO:00000428]; feature: marine pelagic biome [ENVO:01000023]; material: deep marine sediment [ENVO:00002113]; isolation source: pool of 5 deep marine... | reverse complement strand
ACGTACCACCCAGGAGGGGACTCGATCGACCATTGTGGACCAACAGGTGAGCCTCCAAGCAAACGTAGGGCGTCGCTGGGCCCATCGGCGTGACCAGATGAATCGTGGATTACATCGCCAGAACCCTCATCGAAGTGGTAGAGCGCCACCGTGTCCGCATCCGGGGTGAAGGGTGTAGTGGGAGGAGAAAATGGTTCATTGTAGCGCACGATCGTGGAGACCCTCATCTCATCCAACCAGCCGTCATACGCGGGTCGTTGTGATTTGTTCTGATCGTACTTTTCGGCCCCAATCACCAAGTAGGGATCGTTAGGATGCCCAGGCGTGAGATCGTCCGGATAACTAATGTCTCCAATCGGTCCCACTTGCGTGGCGTCCAACTGACCGTCAATAAAGATGCGCATTATCCCATCAATACTTCGTGAGACCGCAATGTGATGCCACTGTCCGTCCGCAACGTCGATGGTTCCACATAGCGTGTCATTTTCGGGACCGTTGTTGATCCCGAAGGCGATACGGCCGTCTGCTAACGATACNNTACCCAGCGTTCATTCTGCGGATCACAGGTGGGGGCAGCATTATCTCCGGGATTGGCCTTCATCCACCATTCGATCGTGAAATCTCCCGCGCCTACGTCGACGGGTGGTCCGGGATCGCTGTTAGCAGGGTCGTCGATCGAAACCTTCAAGCGGTCGATGTCATCCTCGGCGTTTCCGAAAAAGCGCAGCGAGTAACCTCCCGCTACCGGCAACATCAACGAGACTTCACTATCCTCGTAAAAGGTGAGAAGTATTTTGTCCCAAGTGTCACCTTGGTTAGCCATGTCGCGGGATTCCACCTGACCCATACAATTCCCGGATAGCCCATCGGGACATTGGCTGACATAGGCTCGGTAGTATGTACGCACGAGTTGATCCCCGCGCATAAGGCGCCAATCCCAAGTATCGTCCACGGCGTCGTTCGTACTTTGATATTCGATCGCCGGATTGTAAACCTGGTCGCAGGTGCTGTCGTAGACGTCGGCGTCGGGCCATTTTCCGCCGATAGCGATGTACGACCAGGCGTACATTTTGGCAGCCATGGCACCTGAGCGGAGTGATTCCTGATGCCAGGCGGGTGACCATTCATTGGGAAGAACGTGTTTGACGTAATCCTTGAAATCCACAGTCTCAACCGTGTACTCTCGATCCAGATCGCAGTATGCATAATTCGTGATACGCACCCGGATCGTGGTCGGAATGAGTAATAGACTTTGATCTGCAAGTGGCTTGACGAGAGCCGCGGCTCCGAAAATCGTCTCTGGATCAGCTGGTCGCTCGGCGCGCGGTGGAGGAACGACGATCGTTCTTGGCTCGTTTCCGAGTTCGACGGAGAGGATTAAAGTGTCGTTGGCGATAAGACGGACATCCTGCAACGTCCAGTCCCCGTAGCCGGCTGCTGTCACAGTTAACGTGGTGAGGAACTCGGGTTCGTCGAGAGCAATATTGCTCCAGGCGAAGCGGCCGGAAGCGTCGGTCTTTATCGATAATCCCAGATTGGATGCAGTGACTTGTGCAGCGGTGATCGGAACCCCGGTCCTCAAATCAATCACTTGACCGCGTACGTTCGCGCTCGCCCCGGTTTGAGCAATTGCAGGCTCAAGCGCGAAAGCCATAAATGTGGCGATCATCACGAAGGCTGCCAAAATGAATTCGCGACCACCTTGCAATGAAAACTTTCTCCCGGGAAGAGAAGCTTTACCTGTCATTCGTTGTTGACCATTCTCAGGTGGTGAAGGGGCATTTCTGGCCAGGAGCGTGATGACGATGTTCTCGCTCTCGTCATGCGCTTGTTGGGCTAGATGCACTGCCGCCTAATTCCTCCCCATAATCATCTGAATAATTAGGCTCCTGTCAAGGGCCTATCAGTCATACTGGTGTATAGGAGGGAGGTGTAATGGTTTTTCATGTCCTTCCTTAAGATTGGGAACCAAATATACCTTGGCGACGTCATCTCATTTAACCGTATCGACCACACAATATGACACCATACGCTGATCACCGCTTCCTGTGTGCCATTTTTCCTTCCAATGTGATGTTGGTTTGGAGCCAGGTTTTATGCAGTGCAAAACTTGTGCCAATAGCAATCGCGGCCTATTATCTTACCTTGATGGCAGTCATAACAATTGAAGGATAGGAGGATTTGCCATGGATGTACAATCTTTTCGGATCCTCGGAGATATCACAATGGACCTTTATGATCTCATGGAGGTCCTTGGGATTATCCTGCGCGCTGCAGGCGCAATGGCCTTCGGCTTAGGTGTTGGCTGGCTGGCCGTTCAATCAGTCAGGATGAAAGTCTGGCAGTATGCGGTCGCTACGATGCTAGGATTGCTAGCTGCATTTGTGCTAATCGGTCGCTGGGTGGCGAGCCCAGGCACGCTGGGTGGGTTCGGTCTTGGAGTCGGCGTTGCTCTTGTGATCTGGGGTGTAGGCCGGATCCCTGAGGATGGCGGGAAGAAATAAAGCACTTCGAACCCGCGATCGATGACAAACCCCCACCGAGACGGTGGAGATTTATAACCATAACGCTGGCACGCCAACCTCCAAGCGCTGCGGTTAGAGAATGTATCTAATTGACAGACTGTGGACGGCTATGGTATATTTTTGTGACAATCGAATAGCCCCTAAAGCACTCTTATCCAGAGAGGTGGAGGGAACGGCCCTGTGAAGCCTCGGCAACCTACCAGATGAAATCTACTGGCGTGGTGCGAATTCCGACAGACAGAGTGTCTGAAAGATGAGAGGGAGGCTTGAGTTGGTGACAATGCCCCTTCTCGCGTAGAAGGGGCAAATTTATTAAGGAGGAAGTTTGAATGAGTACAACGTTCATGAAATCACCCCAATTGTTTTTCACCTCCGAATCGGTCACCGAGGGGCATCCGGACAAGATGTGCGATCAGATATCCGACGCTGTGTTAGATGCCTGTTTGGAGCAGGACCCCTATTCACGCGTCGCATGTGAAGTGGCAGCCAAGACCGACTTTGTGATGCTGCTTGGTGAGATCACTACTGCAGCACAGATCAACTATGACGAGTTAGCTCGCCGGGTTATCAAGGAAATTGGGTACGACAACAGCGAGAAGGGCTTTGATGGCAACACGTGTGGGGTGCAAGTTGCGGTCGCCGAGCAAAGCGGAGATATCGCCCAAGGCGTGGATCGGGCGCTCGAATATCGGACCGGTGAGGTGACAGATGAAGAAGTTGAGACGATCGGCGCGGGCGATCAGGGTATGATGTTTGGCTTCGCGTGCAACGAGACCGACACACTCATGCCGATGCCCATTCATCTCGCTCACTTGCTCACGCGTCGTCTAGCAGAGGTGCGTAAAACCGGTGTGCTGCCGTGGGTGCGCCCGGACGGCAAATCGCAAGTAACCGTGGAATACAATCTTGGCCAACCGAAACGCGTGGACACAGTACTGATCAGCACACAACATGCTCCCGAAGTCGATGAGCAGGAGATCCGCGCGGGGATCATCGAGCACGTTATCCAACCCGTCCTGCCTGAAAAACTGGTTGACGAAAGGATAAAGATTTACATCAATCCGACAGGGCGTTTCGTCGTAGGTGGACCGCTTGGTGACTCCGGTCTCACGGGTCGCAAGATCATCGTCGATACCTATGGTGGAATGGGCCGCCATGGTGGAGGCTGCTTCAGCGGTAAGGACGCTACGAAGGTGGATCGTTCCGGTGCCTACGCGGCACGCTGGGCAGCAAAGCACATCGTCGCAGCGGGTCTCGCGGAGAGATGTGAGCTTCAAGTCGCCTATGCGATCGGTGTGGCACAACCACTCTCGGTTAATGTCGAAACGTTTGGTACGGGACGTATCCCAGACGAGGAGATCATCGGTCTGGTCGAGAATCACTTCGATCTCCGCCCAGGGGCAATCATCCGCGATCTCGGCTTACGCAAACCGATCTTCCACCAAACCGCAGCATATGGGCATTTTGGGCGTGATGATCTGGATCTTCCCTGGGAGCGCCTCGACCGTCTGGAAGCGATCAAGGCGGGTGCAGGTGCAAAGGAGATGGTCGCGTAACCCACATTGCGATTACTCATTCACACAGGGGCGGTTCTCGAATCGCCCCTGTATCTTTTGACATCCACATATGCATATCTTATAATCCATATATGTTCTTGAAGACGAACCCGGCCCCATGCTCACCCAACGTGACCCGCGAGTGTTGCTGGTCTGGTTGAAGCATTGGAGCAACCCTTTCGATGGTCGGCTTCCCAGATCGCAGGGAGGCCGCTTTTCTTTTTCAGAAGGTGTGGTCGATGGAACTTGCTGAACTCACAGATGCCATGCATCAATTCGTCGAAGCGATGGGATGGTATGCGCCCGACAGCCCAAAACCTCAGTCACCGCGAAACCTGGCGATATCACTTGTGATTGAGGCGGCTGAGGTCATGGAGTTGTTTCAGTGGAAGGATAAGCGCCCAGACGACGAGGCACTCGCCTCTGAGCTGGCGGACGTTATGTTGTATTTGCTTCAATTGGCAAGTCTGAGCAACATCGATTTGGAACAGGCGGTAATGGATAAGCTTCGTACCAACTACGATCGAGATTGGTAAAGGATGCAGATCCTGGCTTTGAGCGACCGCATCGTCCCCTATTTACACGGTCCGAACATTGTACAGCGCTTTGGAGATGTGGACTTGATCGTAGGATGTGGGGATTTGCCGGCATATTATCTAGAGTACATTGTCACGCAATTAAATGTTCCCCTTGTGTATGTCCCTGGGAACCACGACCCTGATCAGTTTCATGTCCCTGGCGGCGTGAATATCGATGGAAGACTCATTAACCTTAATGATTGCTTTATCCTGGGCTTAGGAGGCAGTAGGCGTTATAAAAAGGAGGGCAGGCACCAATATTCAGAGTTTGAGATGCGCTCACGGATCGTCCGGTTGGTACCCCGACTGCTTTACAACCGTATCAGACACAGGCGGGCTGTGGATGTTCTCGTTACACATGCGCCCCCTCGAGGGATCCACGACGCGAATGATCAAGCGCATGTGGGTTTTACGGCGTTTCTCGAGCTAATACATATTTTCCGGCCGGCCTTGATGCTACACGGTCATACTCATCAACTGCGAAATATCGAGGTGACCGAGACGGAGTACAAAGGTTGCTTAATTACCAATGTCTTTCCCTACCGCAGTGTGAACTTTGAGTGCAGTCTTCGAGCGAGAGCACTCATTGATCGAGCCTGATATCTGGGAGTAGAAAGGTTGAATCCAAAGTATTGTGGCGATGAATCTGAAGAATCGTGATTGGGGATGGCCTTTCAGCCTAGCAGATCTGACTGCAGGACTGCGTCGCTACCTGGGGGACACCTCTGTGCGTGTCACCGACGTAGAGCCACTGTCAATGCCTTATCGTCGGCCTGCCATTGGTCGCTTGAGGGCTTTGAAAGTGGACTATACGCTTGCGGACGAGCATGGGACCTGTCGCTTGGTTGTAAAAGAACCCCGCGGTACAACACGCACAGGATTGGCTGGCGCTGGTCGGAGAGAAGTGGGTGTCTATCAGTCGCTGGCAAGCCATCTTCCTATTGAGACCCCTACGCTGATCGCTGCCTCTTCCGTGGGAGACTGGCTACTGATGCTCGCTTTCCAACCTGCTCGTGATCCTGGCGATTGGGCTGCTGAGGATTACCGCGATGCGATTGAAGCGCTCGTGGACCTTCACGACAGGTTTTGGGCGCTTGGAGAGGATTTCAACGCTTTTCCGTGGTTGGGGCGACCATTGGCGGCGGATTATGAGGTTCACGTCGCTGCAGCTGCAAAAGCCATCGAACGAATTGTGGCTCAGGGGGAACCTGAAGCGCTGGTCGGTGTACGGGAACGAATGCAGGTTTTGGCCGCTCTTACAATGAGAGCAGATAGGGTTGTGGCGCCTTTACGGAATGAGCCAACCACCCTCTTGCACGGCGACTATTGGCCAGGGAATATCGCCATTCTAGAAGACGAACGCCAAATCGTTTATGACTGGCAACTGGCCTCCATAGGTCCTGGGGTCATGGACTTATTGGTTTTTGTAAATAAGAGTACATGGTGGTTCGATCCGCTTCCTCTAAGCCAAGCTGAAATCATTACCCACTATCGGGAGAGAATGGCTGGAAAATGCGGTGTCTTGTGGGAGGAAGACAAGTGGGAGATGCTCTGGGATCATGCCATGATGTGGCGCTTTCTTCAGGAGTGGGTCGACTTATTAGCGGCGTCACCGGAGTCCTTGTTGGAAGCACGAGCCGATCAACTCGATGAGGTGTGGCTTAATCCTGTCGCTCAGGCTGTGACCCGGAGAATAGGTGAGCTATGAGCATGAAAGCGAATGTCGTGACAGTGTTTGGAGGCTCGGCGCCCGGATCTGGGGACCGCGCATATCGTAGTGCGGAATCGCTGGGTCGTAACCTGGGAGAGGTGGGTTTCAGCGTGGCCACAGGTGGTTACGTCGGAACCATGGAAGCGGTGAGCAAGGGGGCAGCGGCTTCAGGGGGGCACGTTATTGGTGTGACCTGCGAACAGATTGAGCGGTGGAGGCGTGTGAGTCCCAACCCTTGGGTGAGCGAAGAAATTCGCGTTTCAACGCTGCTGGAAAGGGTATACAGACTCATCGAGATTGGAGAAGCACTGGTCGCCCTGCCTGGCGGGTTAGGGACGCTCTCCGAGATCGCATTGGCTTGGTCGCTAATGCAGACGGAGGAGATTTCTTCGCGACCGTTCGTACTGGTAGGCGAATTTTGGCAGCGTATTATGGGAGATTTTATCGCGACAGCGAACGGTTACCTGGCGCCAAAGGATATCGAATTGCTGACGTTCAAGGATGGGGTCGACGACGCAGTTGATTATCTCGTCCGTCGCCTGAGGTCTCATGCCTGAGTTTTTAGGTTCGTGATCTATGCGGTGGAAATTGTGTGCGTCCGTAATTTTTATCAAGCATGCGATGTGAATGCTGAATTTATTTCACCGTAAAGATCTCATATATTTACGAGAGGATAGCAATGGTTAGCGAGCAATTACCTTCCCGAACAGAGAATTTTTCCGAGTGGTACAACCGATTGGTCATTCAGGCCGAGCTGGCCGATTACGCGCCAGTACGAGGCTGTATGGTGGTACGACCATATGGCTGGGCATTGTGGGAGAACATCAAGTCCGCTCTCGATCGACGATTCAAGGCCACAGGCCACGTAAATGCCGCATTCCCATTGTTTATCCCCATGAGTTTCATGGAGCGGGAGCGAGAGCACGTGGAAGGTTTTTCTCCTGAATTGGCTATCGTCACCATCGGGGGAGGCCAGGAATTGGAAGAGCCACTTGTCGTGCGCCCAACCTCGGAAACGATCATTGGTCACATGTATGCCAAGTGGATCAAGTCCTACCGGGATTTACCTGTGCTGATCAACCTGTGGAATAGCGTGGTTCGCTGGGAAATGCGCACCAAACTCTTCTTGCGTACCACCGAGTTCTACTGGCAAGAAGGGCACACGGCACATGTCTCCGAAGAAGAAGCGAAAAATGAAACCCTTCAGATGCTGGATGTCTACGCTGATTTTGCTGAAAATGAGGCAGCGGTCCCAGTTATCAAGGGTCTGAAGAGTGAGAGCGAGAAATTTGCAGGAGCACTTCACTCCTATAGTATCGAGGCGATGATGGGGGATACACGCGCCCTCCAGGCAGGAACCTCACACAATCTGGGCGAGAATTTTGCGCGCGCCTTCGAAATCCGATACTTGGACCGTGATAACAATTTGCAGTATTGTTGGACTACTTCTTGGGGTCTCTCCACACGTTTTGTTGGTGCAATCATCATGGTCCATGGAGACGATCAAGGGTTGATCCTACCTCCACGTCTGGCTCCTTACCAGGTCGTGATCGTGCCCATATTCAAGAATGAGGACGAGCGCAGCGTTGTAATGCAGACCGTTGAAAAGATTCAAGGGCAACTGGGTGATTTTCGCGTCAAGCTGGATGATCGTGAAGGACTGACCCCTGGGTTTAAATTCAACGATTGGGAGATGCGTGGTGTACCTTTACGCATCGAGGTAGGGCCGAAGGATGTCGAGAATAGGACTGTAGCGCTTGCAAGACGGGATCAACCAGGTAAGGCCGGGAAACAAGTCGTTCCACAGGAGGGATTGAGCGCTGCGGTTGCTGATTTGCTCACGGGGATACAGAGCTCAATCTTCGAACGAGCAAAAACGTTCAGGGATGAAAACACATACCAGCCTGAGGATTACGAGACTTTCAAAGAGATAGTTAAAAAGGGATGGGCGGATGTTTGGTGGTGTTGCGAAACGTCATGCGAGATGGACATTAAAGAGGATACCAAAGCTAGCTCACGCGTCATCCCCCTCGATCAGCCAGGTGGGGAGGGTGTTTGTTTTCACTGTGGTGAGAAGGCTACCAAGCGGGCGATCTTCGCCAGAGCGTACTGATCAAGGGTGAAGTCTGCCATGGCGGCCGTCAATCCCGCGCGCCTCAACACACAAGTTGGAGAGTTACTGGCGTGCTTGCACGACCCAGTCGCGCTGCGACGAGAATGTTTGGAAATACTCGACTTCTATGCCGATCGGACCAGGAGACCGAGTGTTTCGAGCAGCGCTGATGATGCGGTAAGGATCTTTCGCGTGCCACGACCGGTAATACGTGCATTAGGGACGGGTCTGAAGACGCGGGTGATTGAACGGCCCGACCTGGCTTACGCGGCTGCCAGTGCCTTGTGGGAGGCAGGCTATCGAGAAACACGCCAACTCGCGTGCGTGATTTTAGGCGCGTATCGCCAATCCGAGATCGCAGATTGGGTGACGGATTGGGTGCCCAGTTGCGAAGATCGTGTTGCATTGGCCGAGCTTGCCAGAGTGGGCTTGCAAGGTTGGCGTGCAAACGATGTGGCTATGTTCCTGAGTAAGGTCGCGGAGTGGCTCGAGAGTTCGAGCCTGCGCATGCGAGTTTTTTCCCTTCAGGCTCTCGATGCAGCTGCCCACGACGAGGACTTCGATGAGCTCCCAACCGTTTTTCGGCTCATCACAGGCAGGGTAGCCACGTCGCAAGGTAGAGAAAAGCGATCCTTATACAGCTTGGTAAATACACTGGCGACACGCTCTCCCCCAGAGACGGCTCGATTTTTGATCGATGAGATAAATCGAGAGGGTGGTGCCGCCCGGAAGATGACCCGGAGCTTGATCGAGAACTTCCCCTCCCGACAACGCATCCTGCTCGAACGCACCTTGTCCCCATAATTCCTGCTTGGTATAATCACACCATCCTGGTGACTAGACCGACGGGCGGTTTCTCAGGACTTCCCGTTGGGTGACCTGCGAAGGAGCAGATGTCATGGCTTTATCGAAAGAAGAAAAATCGAAAATAATCGATGAGTTTCACCGACACAAAAGCGACACTGGGTCGCCTGAAGTCCAAGTTGCGATTCTTACGCAACGAATTCAACAACTCACCGATCACTTGAATGAACACAAGCATGATGAGTCCTCTCGACGAGGGCTCTTAAAGTTGGTGGGGCAACGAAGAAGACACCTCGCATACCTGAAACGCAAGGACGCGGCTACCTACCTGGCTTTAACCGAACGGTTAGGCATACGCCGCAAATAGGTCTTTAAGATGGGCGAGTAGGTGATGCCAGGTTCATCATCTGCTCGTTCTTCGTTTCCGGTTTGGGTGCACTTCCCCTCGCCAGCAAGTTGGATACTAGAATCGTTACCATTGCGCCCTGGTCTGTGAGAAGGGTTGGGAATTGGGGCTCGTTCGTCAGGCACCCGCGTTGCCTGTACTGGCGGCCGTACTCCAGTCCCTAACCCACGTCGACGAGAGGCGGGAAGGGATATTTTCATGTTAGGGACAAAGCAATATGCAGCCGAAGTTGATGGTAAAACCATCACCTTAGAGACCGGCAAACTCGCTGGACAAGCGGGTGGTGCCGTGACAGTCCGTCAAGGGGATACGGTCCTATTTGCGATTGCCACGATGGGTAGTTCACCTCGGGAAGGAATCGATTTTTTCCCGCTAACCGTGGACTACGAAGAGCGCTTATATGCAGGGGGGCGCATCCCCGGATCTTTTTTTCGGCGTGAAGGTCGTCCGTCGGAAGCCGCGGTGTTAATCGCCCGGCTCACAGATCGACCGATCCGCCCGCTGTTTCCAAAAGACATGCGCAATGACGTGCAAGTTATTCTGTACTCTTTGTCCGCAGATGATGAAACCCCCATCGATGTGTTAGGAATCCTTGGAGCCTCCGCGGCATTGATGATCTCGGACATCCCCTTCGATGGTCCCGTCGCTTCCCTAAGGGTGGTTCGAGAGAACGGAAACTTTATTTTCAATCCCACGTACATCGAGGTGGAGGCTTCTGACCTGGACTTGCGTATCGCCGGCACTCGTGACGCTGTCTTGATGGTCGAGTGTAACGCCAATGAAGTCGATGAGGGCACCATCGTTAAGGCAATCGATGCTGGACATCGCGCCATGCTTCCATTCCTCGAGCTGCAGGAACAAATGCGTGCCGAA
>JABAOH010001160.1_pt3 | contig 10566 bp, 14 predicted proteins | sample 7062181 | NCBI WGS metagenome assembly JABAOH01 (sample SAMN14538630, study PRJNA623070) | marine sediment metagenome | biome: marine biome [ENVO:00000428]; feature: marine pelagic biome [ENVO:01000023]; material: deep marine sediment [ENVO:00002113]; isolation source: pool of 5 deep marine... | reverse complement strand
GGCAATACTGTTAAAGTCTTAAAACCTGGAGTCGGAGAACTTGTTTGTTGTGGCCAACCAATGGAACTCCAAACTGAAAAAGAAAAGAAATAAATCTACTTTGAGAATACTTTCCTGGAATGTCAACGGAATACGAGCAGTTTATAAAAAGGGCTTTTTAGATTGGCTAGGAAAAAGCCGAGCCAATATTATCTGTCTTCAAGAAATAAAAGCCCAAGAAGACCAACTTCCTTTTGATTTAACTCAACCAAAAGATTATTTCTCCTATTTCAATTCCGCCAAGAAAAAGGGCTATGGCGGCGTGGTGGTTTACACGAAAGAAAAACCTCTAAAGATAGAATTTAATTTAGGCTTCAAAAGGTTTGACCAAGAGGGCAGGCTATTAAGATTAGAATTCTCTAACTTCACCCTAATCAATGTTTATCTCCCTCACGGAGGAAGAAAAAAGGAAAATTACGATTATAAGCTTGAAGTTTATGAGCGCCTAATTAAATACTTAAGAAGAATAAAAAGTAAAAAGATTCTTCTGATTGGAGATTTTAATGTTGCTCATCAAGAAATTGACCTAGCTCGATCTAAAGATAATCTCAAGAATACAATGTTCACACCAAGAGAAAGAAAAAAGATTGACCGGATTATTAAACTAGGTTTTACGGATAGTTTTAGAAAGTTACATAAAAAGGGTGGTCATTACACCTGGTGGGCTTATGGAGGTTGCCGGGAAAGAAATATTGGTTGGCGGATAGACTATGGTTTTGTTTCAAAGTCTTTAACCCCAAAACTGGAAAAAGCCTTTATTCTTTCTAGAGTCAAAAGTTCAGATCATTGCCCAATTGGAGTCAAAATTAAAACCTAATTTTTATTAATCAATTCTTCCAGAATTCTCCACCTTCTCTTTTTCTCTTGAGGAGAAACATCATCCTTAAATTTATAAGCAGCCGTTCCTGGCCGAGGTGAATATTTAGCGATATAAGCTTTGGCAAAACCAACTTTTTTGCAAAGTTCAACCGTATTCTCAAAAGCTTTCTTTGTTTCTCCAGGAAAACCAACAATAATATCTGTCCCAATTCTAATCTCTGGAATTTCTTTCCTGATTTGATTAATTAAACCAAAATATTCTTTGGCTGTATAAGGCCGATTCATTCTTTTTAAGACTTCATCATCCCCAGACTGAACTGGCAGATGTAAATATTTATCAATCTTAGGTAGTTTAATTGATTGAATTATATCCTCAGTCAAATCCCAAGGATTAGAGGTGATAAAAGAAATTTTCTTAATTCCCTTAATCTCATGAAGTTTTCGAAGTAATTGACTAAACTTCTTTCTTGGTTTTAAATCCTTGCCATAAGAATTAACATTCTGACCCAATAAAGTAATTTCCTTAAATCCCTGCTTAGCCAATTTCTCGATCTCACAAACAACCTCAGAAAAAGGCCGAGACTTTTCTCGACCACGAGCATAAGGAACAACACAATAAGCACAGAAATTATTACAACCCTCCATAATCGGCACCCAAGCATGAGTTTTCTCCTTCCTGACTGGTGGTAAATCAAAACAATAATCTTCCATTCTTAGAAGCTCATCTACTTCTGGTAATTTCTTCTTCAAACTCGTTACTCCATAACGTAACATACAACCAGCCAGAACAATCTTTTGCTTTTTATTCTTAGCAAGATTCCGAACCAACCCATAAACCCGATTCTCAGCTGACTCCCGAACTGAACAAGTATTAATAATCACCAAATCAGCTTCTTCAATTCTCCCCACAGGCTGATAACCCTTTTTCTTATACAACCTAGCAATCCTCTCTGAATCTGCTTTATTCGCCTGACAACCAAAAGTTTTAATGAAGTATTTCATCGAGCTTTAACCAACCTCCTAATCATCAACCATAATAAAATCGCACTGATACCAATGAAAATAAACATCAACCTATAAACAAAATCAAAAGCAAAAAGACCAGCTAAAAAGATAAATGTCATCAATCCCATCACCCTACCAAGATTAAGAAAGGTTTCTTGGTCAACCAAATAATAATAACGCTTCTTTCTGGTAAGATGGCCTTTATCCATCTCTCTTAAGATAACAGGATACTCAACTGTCCAGACAAAGAGATCACCAAAGGCAACTAGAATACCAAGGAGATAGAAGGCAAAAAGAGAAAAATTCAGCCCAAAAAATATTGTCCCGGCAACAAAAAGAACTGTCCCAATAGTCGCAGCCATCAACCGTCTTTCCGGTCTTGCCAATCGCCCCGCAAGGTAAGCAGCCAAAATACCTATTACTCCCAATAAACCATTAAACCAACCAACCTCCACCTCTCGACCAAAAAATTCAAAAGCCAATACTGACCAAGTAAGAATAAAAATGCCGTTGGGAAAACCATCAATCATGCTCATCAAACGGACAGTCCACCAATTTTTTCCCAGACTCTTAAAAGATATGCCTCTCAGAGAAAAATCCAGTTTTTCTTTATCAGTCTTCAACCTACCAGCGATAATAACAGCCAAAAGAAAAATAAAGGTAGCGACCGAAAAAGAGAGATAATAAGAACTCCTAATGCTTAAACCAAGCCACTCTTGACCAACAGAAACAATAATTAAACCCGCCAGCGGAGGGGCCACCATCCAGATAGCTGAATTCAAGACTTCCTGAAGACCGGTATAATAACCCCTTATTTTATCCGAAGTAATATCAAAGATAAATAAATTCAGATTAGCCCAGTAGAAGGCTTCACCGAATCCTCTGATTAATCCTAAGGGAACCAGGTAGGGCAAAACATTTCCTCCTAAAGAGATAATCAGTAAAGGAAAAAAGCCTTGGACTAAGATACCAAAACGAAAAGCAGAGGCATGGGAAATCCTTCTAAGGAGAAGGCCGTTAAAGATAAAACCAAATGGCAAACTCAGAAAAAAACAAAGATTGAAAAGAGCCACGGCTCTCAAATTGTCAAGCTCTCGCCATAAATAAATATTCAAAAAGACATCTAAAAAAGAGGTGCCTAGGGTAAAAAGACCCATACAAACAAGAAGGAGCTTAGTTCTTCGATTAAGCTCTTGAAAAACTGAGATTTCTCTCTTAATTCTTGAGATTAGTCTATCCATTGTTTATATTTAAGCTGTGGAATATCTTGTCATTGACCATCTGAGATTCCCAATTGCTGATTCTCGTCATAATCCTCTTCATTGGTTAATCGTTGTTCTAATTAGAATAATTATTTCTATCTTTTTAATTCCCTTAAGTTTTTATTTATTTACCCTTGGTTTTCTCCTCTCAGCCGAGACCATCCAGCCTTACTCGCCTCCAATTTGGTTTGAAAAAGTCAGTCTTTATATAACCAAACTACCATATTTTCAAGAACTCAAAAACCTTGTCTTTTTCAAGCTTGGACCTTGGTATCAAGACGTGCCTGTCTGGTGGACAATGGTCGTCGGCTTGCCTTTAATAGTCTTAAGTGTCTGTCTTTTCTTAATCGTCTTCTTTAATCTCTATTACTCGATCTTTAGCCCAACCTATAACCAAACCCATTGCCCTCTTTGTAGGCAATCAAACAAGTCTGACTAATTTTACCATTTCCCACTCGATTTTTGAAGCTAACTTGAAGCTGAAGAATACTGAGTCAGAGCATACTGCCAAAATCTCAATGAACCTAAAAGGAATAGGCCACTAATCACAAATGAAAAAATTACCCACTGCCAGGATAGAAGACCCATCAGCGCCTTAGCCGGAAAAGTCATTAAGACTCCGACCGGAATGACAACTGTCAGAAACGTCCTCAAAGGCTCTCGGTAAACATCAATTGGCACCCTTCCCATTCCAGATAAGTCTCGGAAAATCCAAATTAGATTTTCAATTTCAGTTGTTAAAATCCCTACAGCCAAGACACTAATATGAACTGCCAAGCCAATAATAAAAGAAAGAACTACTAGTAAAAGATAAAGAACCAAGCCTTCGAGAGTCAAAGAAATATATCCTCTTAGCAAAAAAATTATCATAAAAATAATTAAGGCGATAAGAGTCATCAAATCATAAACATCAGTCTTGCCAGTCAGACTCCTAAAAAGAGGATTAATCGGCTTAACTAAGACTAAATCAAAATCTCCAGTAACAATTAAACCTCGAAAATCATAAACTCCTCGAAGAAAAAACTGAATCAAAATATCAACTAAGTTAAAAGTAAGAAAGAAGAAGATCATCTGATAAAGATTATAACCAGCCAAAGTTTCAGTCCGTCTGACTAATAAAAATAAAAAGACCAAAAAGAAAAGAAATCTTAAGACCTTACCACTAAGAGCAAAGCCAGCTACAAACCGATTAGCAAGATCAACCTTAAACGAGTAACTAGCCAGCTTAAGCCAAACCCTAAAATACTTTTTTAGAATTTTCATTATCATCTCCCCCAAGCAGCATAATTCTTAACTCCAAAACGAAATAACAACTTAACCAGTTGATAAAAACCCAAAATCCAAAAAATAGAGATCCCCAAGCCAAAAAAGGTCTCCATCAAGGTTAACTTGCCCAGATAAATATTCAAAGGAAAAAATAAAAGATAAGTAGAGGGTAAAATCCGCAAGAAATTAAAAACACCTGCTGGTAAGATATCTAATGGAAAAAGACTACCAGCCAAAAATTCAATAATAATCGTCGCTAAAAACCTTGGCGGCCAAACATTATCTGGCGTCCAAAAAGCAATCATCGAAAGAGAAAAAGAGAGATAGAAGTATAAAATTATACCTAAAATTATTGAGAGGATGGTTAAACCAATAATCAGGGGATTAGTCTGAATAATAACTGGTGGTCGAAGCAAGATAAAGATTAAGGAGATTTCAAAAACAGAGAAAACTAAGTTCAAAATCTTGTCTGAAAAATCCTTAGCAAACCAATATTTTAAATAACTTATTGGCCTTAAAAGAAAATTAGAAAGATCACCTGAACCAATCTGGCCCGCCACATCAACACTTCTTGAGGCAAGGATAAAAGAACGGACAATTGAGGTACCTAAAATATAGGTAATAATTCTCGCCTGGTCATAACCAAAAACCGTTCCTCTTTGAGTCATCACTGCTGACCAGAGAAAGTAGAGAACTAAAAGTTGAACAAAACTCCTAAATCGCCATAAGAAAAAGTTAAGTCGGTAGACAAAATATTCTTGAAAAGTGATCTTAATCACCTGAAAATACTTAGCCATAATTTTTGCCCGTAAACAGTTCTCGAATAATGTCTTCAATCGCAGGCTCTTCAATATTAAGATCAGCCACTGGAAGCTTGTCTAAAATCCGTGAAGAAACTTTAGAGACCTCTTTTCTTTTAACCGAATAAACCAGTCGGGGATAGCTATATTCTTTAACCTCAGCCATTGCCTCAAATTGCTTAGGATCAGTCTCCTTAGAAAGAGTAACTGAAATCGATTTATTGTCAGCAAATTTCTTAATAATTTCCTCTAATTTACCATCAAAAACAATCTTGCCTTTATCAATAATCACCACCCGTTGGCAAAGCTCTTTAACATCGCCCATATAATGAGAAGTAAGAATAATCGTTGACTTGTATCGGCGATTATATTCCTTAATAAAATCACGCATCTTTTTCTGCATGACGACGTCTAAACCAATCGTTGGCTCATCTAAAAACAAAACCTTGGGTGAATGAAGCAAGGCGGCAATCAATTCACACTTCATTCGTTGACCTAAAGAAAGTTTTCTTACCTGGACCTTAAGAATCTCTTCAACCTCAAGAAGCTTAGTCAATTCTTTTAAAGTCTTCTTAAATTCTTCCTCTGGCACCTCATAGATTTCCTTATTCAAGATAAAAGTCTCAATGGCCGGCAAATCCCACCAAAGCTGATTTTTCTGACCCATGACCAGAGCAAACTCTTTTTGAAACTCAGGCTTGCGATCCCAAGGAGTAAAACCCAAAACCTCAACTGAACCTGAATCAGGATAGAGGAGTCCAGAAAGGCATTTAAGAGTGGTTGTCTTTCCAGCTCCATTCGGACCAATAAAACCAATCAACTCACCCTCATCAATCGAAAAAGAAATTCCATCAACTGCCTTAACAGTCTGATATTTTCTCTGGAAAAGAGATTTAACTGAACCAATCAGACCCGGTTCTTTTTGATGAACTCGGAAATGTTTTTTTAGGTTTTTAACCTTAACAACAGCCACTAAAATTATTTTAACACAACTCAATCAAAGAAGAACTCACTCTAAATAGATCAAAATATATCAACGCCTGACGGCTCGGCGAAGAGCTCTGCCTGGAGAAAAACGAGGCGCCCGATGAGACTTAACAATCTTTTCTTCACCAGTGGTTGGTACAATCACCCTTTTGTCTTTAACCGAAACAATCTTAAAAGTACCAAAACCAGAAATAATTACTTTCTCACCTTTAACAAGAGATCTCTGAATTTCATTTAAGAAGGTCTCAATTGCTTCAGAAGAAGCTTTCTTGGTTAAATGGGCTTTGCGGGCAACAATCTCAATCAGGTCTTTCTTCCTCATCGGCCAAGATTGTAAAACATCAAAGCATATTTGTCAAGATATTTCCTGTCGTTCCTTTATTTTGCCACTTCTGTCGCTCTCGTCTCACGAATGACAACCACTTTTATCTGGCCGGCCCACTTAGCGTCTTCTTCTAATTTCTCACTAATCTTCTTCGCCAAAACCGTTAACTCGTCATCACTAACTTCTTCTGGTTTGACAATCACCCTCACTTCTCGACCAGCTTGATAAGCAGCCACGTTCTCAACACCCTTAAAAGACTTGGCTACTTCCTCAATATGAGTCATCCGCTTTAAATATTCCTCATGAGGGACATAACGAGCCCCAGGCCGAGAACCAGAAATCGCATCTGCTACCCAAACAATGGCTGACTCGACTGAAGAAAAAGGTTTGTCTTCGTGATGCTCTTCAACACAGGCAATCACTTCTTTAGGCAAACGGTATTTTCTCAGCAAATCAGCCCCTAATTCAACGTGAGAACCTNNTGAGAACCTTCTTCATCAGTGACGACCTTACCAACATCATGGAGTAAGCAACCCAGCCGAACGATGTTAACATCAGCCTTCAATTCCTCACCAACGGCCACTCCTATCTTTGTTTCTTCCAAAGTATGAACAATCATATTCTGGCCATAAGAAAAACGGAATTTATAACGACCAAGCATTTTCATTAAATCAGGATGAAGATTATAGACCCCGACTGAATGACAAAGTTTTTTTCCTTCTTCAAAAAGAATCTTGTCCATCTGCTTCTTGGTCCGTACCACCACTTCTTCAATCCTCCCAGGCTGGATTCGACCATCTTTAATCAGTCTTTCCATTGCCAACCGGGCAATTTCTCTTCTGACCGGATCAAAAGAAGAAAGCCGAAGGTCTAAAGTCTCATCAAGTTCAATCTCCACGCCAGTTGCCTGTTCAAAAGTCCGAATATTCCTTCCCTCCCGACCAATAATCCTTCCCTTAATTTCTTCATCAGGCAATCTGATTGTCGAAACCGTATATTCAGCTGTCCAATCAACCGCACCATGCTTCATGGCGTCAACCAGAATCTGTTTAGCTTTCTCTTCAGCTTTTTCCTGAACTTCTTCCTCTGCTTTTTTAATTTTCTTAGCAATTTCAGCAGTCAGGCCTTTCTCGATTGATTCAAGAATAGTCTTCTTGGCTTCTTCTCTGTCCAGCTTGGTCACTTTTTCTAACTTAGCCAGAAGCTCTTGCTTAAGTTTTTCAATCTTCTCTTTTTCTTCTTTTAACTTAGCCTCTTCTTTGTCCAGCTGCTTTTCTCTTTCCTCCAAAGCACCTTGAAGCCGGGCCAGCTTCTGAAGTTGGGCTTGAGGAGACCTCTGAGAAGAAGCACTTTTTCTCAATGATTGAGATTTAGACTTTTTTTTAGTTTTCTCAAAAATAGCCATATTTTTCCTCTAGGAAGCTGGTTTTATGGCATAAAAAAATCTCTCCAAAGTTTCGGAGTTAACTCAGTCTTATTTTAAAAAACTGGTCATGATTGAAGCCATAATTAATAGCCAATCTTCACTAGATTGGCCCTATTTTACTCCTTTTTTAAAATTTTTTCAATCACTCCTTTAATAATAGACCAACGAAAGCCACGACGAGAAAGAAAACCAACCAACTTCTCTCGAGCCTCAAAATAGGGCAGGCCTTTTAAGGATTTAATCTTTTTCTTAGCTATTTTCTCTGCTAACTGCTCTAACTCTTTATCTTTCAGCTTCGTCAATTGCTCCTCAATAATTTCTCTGTCAATCCCCTTTTGTCTCAATTCCAAAGCTAGGCGTTTTTTACCAAACGGCCGAAAAGTCATTCTCTGCTCGATCCACCACTGAGCAAAATCTTGGTCATCAAGATAACCCAAATCTCTTAACTTCTTCTCAATTAATTTCTGGGTTTCTTCTCCCACTTTCTTCTTTTTAAACCAATCTCTAAGCTCTTTTTCACTCCTGGGACGATAACTAAGGAATTTAAGCACTCGATCATAGAACTTAATAAATTCATCCTCTTTAATCAATTTCTCGACTTTCTCTTCAGAGATCTCCTGATCAATCTTCAGGCCTGCGCCTAAATAACTATCAGCTGACAAACCAAAAGCAAACTTACCATCTAAATAAATATTAAAACGCTTTCTATTCTTCTGGGGTTTAATATCAGTGATTTTGGCCATGTGACAAGTATATCACTTGAGAGCTACTAGACTTTATGTTAAAAATCAATTTATATCATGAACAAAGAAGCCAAAAAAGACTCCTTTGGTCAGTCTCGACTTAGACCTGGAGAAGAATTTGGAGGCAATTTTCCAATAGAAAGAATAAGACCAGATGGAGGATTAGACGAATCGGGGGTAAATTATAAAGTCCAAAAACTGATTCAATCAGGAAAATACGAATACGTCCGCACAGATCAAGCCGTTGGTGAAGACGGTGAAACAAAAATAGGAGAAAGGGCAATTATTAAAAAGAAAAAGGACTCTTAACTATTTCTTCTCCTCGCCAATCTCCTTGGGCACTTTTTTCTTTCCTGATTTAACTTCTTTCCAAATTTTATCGGTAATTTCTTTAACTAATTTAGGATGTTCTTGGAGATAAATCTTGGCCGCCTCTCTTCCTTGACCCAACATCTTTTCTCCGTATTTAAAGAAAGCACCTGACTTTTCCACAATTCCCATGTCAACGGCGACATCTAAAATTCCACCCATTTTAGAAATCCCACCCACATTCATGATGTCAAACTCAGCCACCCGGAAAGGAGGAGCAACCTTATTCTTAACCACCCGAACTCGATGACGAGAACCAATTACCTGTTCACCGTCTTTGATTGCTCCAATCTTCCGCATGTCCACCCGAACTGAAGAGTAAAACTTAAGAGCCAACCCACCTGGAGTAACTTCTGGATTACCAAACATGACGCCAATCTTATGACGAAGTTGATTAGTAAAGATGGCGACGGTCTTAGATTTAGAAATTGCCCCTGTCAATTTTCTTAAAGCCTGTGACATTAATCTCGCTTGAACACCTATCATCGCATCACCCATCTCTCCTTCGATTTCGGCTCGGGGGACGAGAGCGGCGACCGAATCCACGGCAATTACGTCAATCGCTCCAGAACGAATTAAGGTCTCAACAATCTCTAAAGCCTGCTCACCTGTATCTGGTTGGGAAACTAAAAGCTCATCGAGATTAACCCCAATTGACTCGGCTCTTTGAGGATCCATACCATGCTCGGCATCAACAAAAGCGGCTGAACCACCAATTTTTTGAGCTTCAGCGATGATATGAAGGGCTAAAGTTGTCTTTCCAGAAGCTTCTGGCCCATAGATTTCCACAATCCTTCCTCTGGGCAAGCCACCAACTCCCAGAGCCAAATCTAGAGCAATCGAACCAGTAGGAATAACATTGGCTTTAAGACGATCCGCCGGAGCTTGACCTAATTTCATAATTGCTCCTTTTCCGTATTGTTTTTCAATCTGCTCCATGGCCACTTTAACAGCCTGGGCTTTTTGACTAGTGTCTTTTCTCTCGATGACTGGCTTCTTAGAAGTCTTTTTTTTCCTGCCCATGACAACTTCAATTTTGCCATAATTATTGGTAAAATACAAGTAGTCCCTTACGGGGTGTAGCTCAGTTGGATTAGAGCGCCGTCATGGGGTGGCGGAGGCCCGGGGTTCAAGTCCCCGCACCCCGACAGAAGTTAAGCGGGTTGGAACTGCATCTCGAAGGCAAGTTTAAGAGTACCCTCTGGCGGAATAACTGTCCGCTCTTCTTTTTTATCAATCGTGAATGGGCCTGATGTCCAAGGTTCAAAACAAAGATAGGGGCCTCTCCCATCAGTCCAAACAACTAGTTTCTTGAATTCCTTTGAAGGAATCATCGTAACCTCACCCCATTCTGGAATCTTGATTTTTATATCTTCTTCAGGACAGTCACTAATTAAAGACTTTTTCAAGGCTTCAATCTCAGGCTTGAAATCAGGAAGATTAGTCTCTATCCGAGGTAAAACATCTAAGGAAGGAAGCTGAAAATAAGGATGGAGGCCAAAGACAAAAGGCATCTCTTCTTTAG
>JABAOH010129192.1_pt1 | contig 10569 bp, 6 predicted proteins | sample 7062181 | NCBI WGS metagenome assembly JABAOH01 (sample SAMN14538630, study PRJNA623070) | marine sediment metagenome | biome: marine biome [ENVO:00000428]; feature: marine pelagic biome [ENVO:01000023]; material: deep marine sediment [ENVO:00002113]; isolation source: pool of 5 deep marine... | reverse complement strand
TGCTCGATAGGTCTATGGATACGCTCAATTTGCTTCTCCCGTTCTTTATCATGAAAGTCAATGACAAGAACAACACCTCCGTTCAATCCTCTGATGATGATTCAGACCAGAAGATCAAATCTACGGGTGGTAAGCTTGTTAAAAAGGTTGTTGGGGACAAATAATAATTTAGAACTTGATTCTCAAATCTTAAAAATCAAACTCGGGAAACCAAAGAGATCGCAAAAAGAAACTTAGCATAAATCACACATAATTATTTGTCTATCCTATAAATTTCTATTCCAAGAAAAATTAAGAGTTAGGTAAATACCACCCTTTTAGAGGAGGGTGATTCACCCCTAAAGGCGATTGACTTCCACCCAGCATATCTACAATGATTTCTTAAGAGAAAAAAGATATTTATATGTTAGTTATTAAAGCAAAGTAAAGTGAAAAACCTAAGAAAACTAATTTTTTTTCAGCTCACTAGTATTTTGATTGCTTTTTATTCTAATAGTCATAACCTTTTCTCCTTCACAAAACTTAATCTAGTTAATCAGTATTCGCAGTTCTTCGCGCAAGGTGAGAAATCTAAAACTGACGGTGAATTCAGCGAGTCTATAAAACTTTTCGAAAAATCTTTAAGCATATCAAGAAAGATAAAGAATAAAAGAAAAGAATGTGAATCCCTAATCAAACTTGGACTTTTGCACTGGAATATCGGAGAGTTCAAAGAATCTTCAGATCATCATAAACAAGCCCTTTATCTCGCAAAAGAATTAAACCAAAAAAACGCTCAAAAAAAATGCCAGGTTGCTCTTGAAATCCTCAGGTTATATAAAGAAGGAAAAAAATTTCGTTCCCTTGGTGAAAACCAAAAATCAATAGAAAGGTTTCAGCAGGCAATAAACTTATCAAGGGAAATAGAAAGCAAAGACCATGAGGTCAAGTGTATGCGCCAGTTGGGAGTTACATACTGGGCGCTTAGCAGAATTAAAGACTTTTTCCTTATGAATAAAGAAGCACTAACAATCGCGCAAAGCTTGAATCACAAAACAGAAGAAGGAATATGTTTGAACCACATCGGTAGTTACTATGAGGAATTGGACAATTACTCTAAGGCTCTCAATTTATACGAGGAAGCCCTAGCAATTGCTGAAACAACAAAAGATAACGTGAATGAATCAGCTTGTCTTACTAATATCGGCACTATTTATGGGAAAATAGGCAACTATGATAAAGCACTGGAATTTTTAATAAAAGCCCTTATGAAAGACCAGCTAGAAAGGAATGATGAATATGTATCAATTGATTTGATTAATTTAGGAGAAATATGGCGCCGCAAAGGCCTCGTTTCGGGTGATAAAGAGCATTTTAATAAGGCGCTCGGTTATTTTCACGATTGCCTAAAATTAATAAGAAAAACCGGGGACATACAAACGGAAGTTTACTTACTTAATAATATCGGCTCTGTCCATTCAGAATTAAAAAGATATGAAGATGCCATGAAGCATTTTGAGTCAGGCTACGAAAAAGCAGAAGAAATTAAAGACGTTGAAATGATGGGTATGATTTTGAACAACATGGGTATCGTGCATTATAATCAGGGAAGTTACGAGAAATCAATAGAATTTAACCAAAAGGCGATCGATATAGCTCTTGGAATCGAAGGAGAACAGATTCTATGGGAGGCTTACCTAGAGATCGCAAGAGCTTACGAAAAACAAAACAGATTTATGGAAGCATTAAAAAACTACGAGGAGTCCATCCGCATTATAGAAAACATCCGCTCTAAAATCAAATTAGAAGAACTAAAAGCAAGGTACCTAGGGACAGATAAAAGGATTGACTCCTACCACTATCTCATTCATCTCCTTATTAGTTTTTCTCAATCTTATAAAGCCAGAGAATATAAGTTAGGAGCATTTAATTATTTGGAAAGAGCTAAAGCCCGAGCGTTTCTAGACGGTTTAGAACTTTCCAATGTCAAAATGTCAAGCGGATTCGATTTCAAGCTCCAAGATAAAGAGAAAGAGTTGATGAAAGATATCTCAAAACTTTATGCAAGACTTTTAGCTGCAGAACTATCAACTGAAGAAAAAAGTGTAATTGACGAACAGCTTAAAAGCAAAGAAAACGAACTAGATTCATTTAAGCGAGAAATGCGAACAAAAAGCCCAGAATACGCAAACTTAATATATCCTGAAAACATAACCCTCGATGAAGCCCAAAGGAAACTTCTTGATTCTAAAACCGCATTCTTTGCTTACTGTGTCGGAAAGGAGCATTCTTATGCTTTTGTCATCACAAAAAAAGACTTTAAAATATTCCCCCTACCCTCCAGAGAAAATATCCAAGTGCAAGTCTCAAACTACCTAAAAGTAATCTCTGATAGGGATAATAAAAACTTTAAGCTAGGATATGAGCTCTTCAAGACGCTTGTCCTTCCGGGCCTGGATAAGAGCATAAAAAGCATAATCTTTATCCCTGATGATATCCTTAATTTCCTTCCTTTTGGGACTCTTATCACTCAGAAAGAAAAGAGAGATTGGCTGATTAAAGATTACAATATTGCATATGCTCCGTCGATTTCTTCTCTTCGAGAAATAATCCAGCGGAAAAAGTCAAATGGTTCTAAGCCTCGAATGGATATTTTAGCCTTTGGCGATCCTTTCTTTGGCCCTTGGGAAGCAGGAAATAACGGCAGTGATATTTTTCAAAACTATTATTCATCTAATGCCTTTAATTTTTTTAGGCTAAAATACAGCGGATTTGAGATCGACAAGATCAGCTCTCTTTTCAAAAAAAGAAAAAGAAAGATTTTTCGAAGAGAAAAGGCAAGCAAGGCACAATTAATAAACCACGGCCTCGAGGATTACAAAATCATCCATTTTGCAACTCATAGCATAATAGATGAAAAAATACCCGCCAGGTCCTCTATCGTGCTTTCTCTGGACGAAGACCTCACTCAAGATGGCTTTCTCCAGATGAGAGAGATTTATAACTTGAAGCTAAATTCCGACCTGGTAACTCTCTCTTCTTGCCAAACAGGTCTAGGTGAATTTATCAAAGGAGAAGGGATTGAAGGAATAAATAGAGCCTTTTTTTACGCCGGCACTTCCTCAATCCTGATGAGCTTATGGGCAGTGAATGATCAGGCAAGCTACCAGCTTATGGAGAGATTCTACTTTCACCTTCGCTCCTCTAAGTCAATAATGGGTGCCCTACGTAAGGCTAAGCTCGAATTGATAGATTCCAATGCCTTATCCCATCCTTATTACTGGGCAGGATTTATAGTGTCAGGAAAAGCAGATGAAGTAATCTTCCCGAATCCTATAAAAAAATGGTTCATCTTCGGAATTCCTTTCGTACTAATGGCCGGGATGATTTTTGTCTCTGTGAAAAGTCTTAGAAAAAAACTTAAAATATCCTTCTGAAATTCCTCCGCCCCTCCAATCCTAGCGCGTCAACCATGACTGATTCCTCATAGACAGAGCTGCAAAGGGAACAATCCACCACAAACAAAAAGCAGTCATGAGCGCATATGGTATCCCATATAGAAAAGAAATGCTTTTATTGGTGCGGAGATAATAAAGAGAAAGAAAAAAGGAAGACACAACCAAGAAGGCCATATGGCGGAGAATAAAGAGAGGATGGACGCAAAAGGAATAAATTATGATAACTAAAGAAAAAATATGGAAGGGATGGAGGATATTCAAAAAGAAGAAGTCAAAAATGGGCATAACTCGGTGTTTTTTCCGGTATTTTGAAAACATGAACTTGGCAAAAAGAATGGATTCTCGAATATAACTTCGCGTCCAGCGAAGATACATTCTAATCATCTGTGCTAATCTTGTCGGTACTTTCGTATAAACACAAGCATTTGATTGGAATCTTGTCATATAGCCAGCTTTCAGGATTTGAGTCGTGAGAGCTCTATCTTCTCCATAAGTGCAGGGTGTTTTGAGAAATTTCTGGTTGACCCACTCATTTATGAATTTCAGCAGAACATTCTTTCTGTATGCTGTGAGAGCGCCAGGACAGCAAAAAACAGCCCCGTAAACACTCTGATAAGCGCGGCCAAAATTAAAGGAGATCGAATAGCGAACCGATAGCATCCTCGTAAGAAAATTCTCCTTTTCATTCAAAACTGCAACTCTCCCTGCGACAGCACCCGTCCTCTTATCCTTAATTAAAGGAATTACAAGATTTCTTATGGCGCTCCTCCCGATTTTGCTATCTGTGTCAACAGTAACGATAATCTCTCCTCTTGATTTCTTCAAACCTACATATAGAGCCTTTCTCTTTCCTAAATTCTCTCTAAAATTAACGACCTTGAGTTTATCTCTGTATATTTGCTTTGCTCTCAACATATAAAAATAAGTTAAATCAGTAGAGCCATCATTGATACAGATTACTTCAAGCTTATCCTTGGGATAGTTGCTGTTAAAGATAGAGAAGATTGATTTTTCTATGAGCTCTTCCTCGTTTAAGGCAGGCATGATTACGGAAACAAACGGCCAATTGATGCTCGCTCCCGATTCTACTGTCTGAGGTTTGTAGCGAAACCATATAATCGTGCGGAAAATTATACCGCTTACTATGATTACAGCAGAAATCAATAACGGGTATGTTGAGATTCTGAGGAATAAATTACTGCCCAAGAATTCAGCCCATAAGTGAAAGATACGGAATTTTATAGAGACGACTACTATGAAAGAGCTGGTCAAGATGATGAAAACGATTAGAACAGGATCTGTCTTTTCTTTTAGATAAGGGAGATCAAATAAAGAGCTTTTTGGCTGGGTTTCTAATTCAAGCTCATCAAATGTTTTTTCCCACATCCAAGGCCCACAAAAATTACTTTAAGAAGGAAAAGTGAAAATGAGTCTTACGGGAATGAATATTATTAAATAAAAATGGGGAAGTCAAGCAGGTTATGGATTTTGAGCAAAAAGAAAATAGCTCTAATAGCTCTAGATTATATCCCTGCATGAAAATAATTTCTCTTCCATTAAGAGCAAGCGATAACACTAATTTATCGCTTAAAGAAAAGATAAAAAGCAGGAAGAATCATAAAAGATAAATCTTCTTAATACAATCTGACATTTTATGCCTTTCTAATAAGCGATAGAACTGACGTCTGCTCTTCCCCATCTTTCTGGCAGCCTTGGTTTTATTCCATCGACTAATCTCTAGGATTTTTTTTAACTGCTCAGAAGTTATATTCATAGTATTTCTACAGTATTTTAGATCACGGTCAAGCTTGATGTCCTTCTCTACTATTATATTTCCTTCAGAAAGAATGCGTGCTCTTTCAACGATATTTTCTAATTCTCTAATATTTCCTGGAAAATTGTAAGCCATTAATATTTTCAGAGTTTCCTTATAAATCACTTTTTTAGGCTCTCCTTCTCTTCTATCCTTTTTAAGTATATGATCTACTAACAATGGAATATCTTCTTTTCTTTCTCTTAGAGGAGGCAGGCAAAACTTTATCACATTAATTCTGTAATATAGGTCTTTACGAAATCTCTTTGCTTTCATTTCTTCTTGTAAATTTTTATTAGTTGCAAAGATAAAGCGAGCATAAATTCTTCTAACAATAGTTTCTCCAATTCTTCTCAGCTCTCTTTTTTCAATCAGTCTTAAGATTTTCGCCTGAAGATGCAAAGACAGATCTCCGATCTCATCAAAAAAAATCGTCCCATTCTTGGCAACCTCAAGAAGTCCTAATTTGTCCTTCACTGCTCCAGTGAAGGAACCGCGTACATAGCCAAAAAGTTCAGCCTCAAATAGATCTTCTGGTATATCTGTACAATTGATGACTACAAAAGGTCTATTTTTTCTATCGCTCAGTTCATGGATTCTTTTTGCAGTTAAGTTTTTTCCTGTTCCCGTCTCTCCCAAAATCAATACATTCTTATCACTTTTAGCTACTTTACGAATAAACCTCATTCTTCTTTTTATTATCAGGCTTCTTCCTACTATTTCTGTATCACTGGAAACAGGATTATTCATTTAAAATTTTCCTGATTTGATATCCTCCGATTTATCATTTTTTCTCAGTATAGGAACGAATCTTGAGGAAAAAATTCTCATTCAAGTTTTGAAGTATTCTTTTCTATCTTAAATTTACATCAGTGAGAAAACTATTTAGAAAAATGAATCTATATATATGCGCGAGTTGCTCCTATCAAAAACCAATGCTATAATTCACAAGCAAAGATGAATAGCGATGAAGAAAAAATCAAAAAATTTGAAGTTATTATAGACAGATTTTCTGGATTTGTTAAAGCAAACATTCAAAAATTCAATATTCAAAAAAATGGAATTGATCCAGACGATATCTTGCAAGAAGTCAAAATAAAAATCTGGAAAATCCTAGAAGATGAGAAAAAGATAAAAAATTATGCGTCCTATATCAGGAAAATTGTGGATTCTTCAATAATAGACCAGCTTAGAAGATCTAAAAGAGAAAAAGGAATTTTTATTCAAGAAAAACATAAATTGGTTTCTGAGCAAAAAAGCAATTATTTAATTAATATTTCCAATGATATCAACGCGAAAGAAATAATAGGTCAAGCTGTAGATTCACTTATTGAATCTAGACGCAGAGTTGTAAAAATGTTTTTATTGAATATGACAATTGAAGAGATTGCCATCTATTTTAAATGGACAAGACACAAGACGAGGAATTTGCTTTACCGCGGCTTATCTGATTTAAAAAAGATACTAAGAGAAAAAGGAATTAAATATGAAAATAAAGAATAAAGATTTAATAAAATTATACAAAGCCCACATAATGGAAAATATTCTCCCTTCACGAAAAAACTGTCCTCCATCTAAGGAAATAATTAGTTTTTTTAAATCAAAAACATCGGAAAAGCATAAATCAAGACTTATTGATCATATAACAAAATGCTCCTCTTGTTCTCAAGAATTTGAGTTCATTCTACAGACTCATAGAGAAAAAGGGAAACTAATTAATAGGATTGGCAAATTATTAAAATCTAGAGAAAATATAGTTGCCGTTAGAAAAGGAGGGGACAATAAAATCCATTATTTAAGCAAAAAACGAAAGTCGTTGCGTCCCAGATTGTCATGGAAATATGCTATTATTCTGGCAGGAGCTGCCTTTATCATTTCTATTTTCTTTGTTTTCCTGAATATAGGGGATAGAGAGTATCGAGGACCGGTACCTAGTAAAATCCGTTTGATCGAACCGATAAATGGAAAATATTCAAAATCTCCACCAGTATTCAAATGGAACGAATTTAAGGACTCAGAGTATTACATAATTGAGTTATTTGACGAAACCCTTTTTCAAATATGGGAAAGTGACAAAATTACAAAAACCGACGCTACAGTTCCGGCTGAAATAGCAAGGAGATTAAAAATAAAAAAAACATACTTCTGGATGGTTATAGCTTTTTTGCCTGATGGGAGAAAAATCGAATCAGAGATGGAAGAATTTATCCTGACTAATTGAGAAGAAGAAGATTATCTAAAATTTAATTTGGAATTAGAATCGCCACTCAAAACAAAAGCTGCCCAATAAAAAGGATGGCTAAACTTCGAATTTATCATTTCCAGCTTGGCCAAACGCAATGCCTGAGATTTATCATTTCCTTTTGAGAGATAACGATAAAACAAGCTCATAAACCTTGCTGTGGACTTATCATTTATCCTCCATAGTGTTAAAATCACAGATCTAGCTCCAGCATAGAAGAAAATCCTCGGTAGCCCCAAAATCCCTTCCCCTCTCTCTAATTTGCCCTTTGCTGTTTGACAGGCAGATAGCACAACCAAATCAGCATTCAACCTTAGATTGTATAGTTCTCGAACCTGAAGAAACCCGTCTTCCAGTGGATCATCATCCAATGTTAAAACAAGAGCTGATCTAAAAGGAAATTCCTCATCTAAAAATGCATGACAAGCAAAATGAATAATCTGATAATCCTTAAGAGAAGCTCTTTTAAATATCTCTTCTCTCGCCTTATCTTTTAGATAAATATCTTTTCTATCTTCAGGAAAATTGCTTGAAATTTCCAAGATTTCTCTCTCGGTATAAGGTAGAGGAGAAAAATAAAATCCTTGGTTTAAATACAGCTCTCTTAATATCTCTACACGCGTTTTGGGCTTTCTTCCATTTGATGAATCCTCCAAAATATATGAAGGATTTCCAAATGCCATTAAACTCTTTGGGCTCCTACGTTTTACATAGTTCTCAGACAAAAACAACAAAGCAGAAGATGAGGGCACATAAGAAATCTTGTACTTTGCAATTAAGTAATCATTATTCAATATTTGATCTTGAGTATTTAAAATGAGCGTTTCAAAAGGCAAGCTGTAGAGTATTCCATCAGGAACAATGACTAAGCTCTCAACAGATTTAGGAATATTCCCTTCAGCAAGATAAAGAAGCTCTCTGAAGATGCGTTTTGCAGCAAGAGTTCCTTTAAACTCTCCCTTTTGGGAATCTGAAAGTATCTTTAAATATGCTTTTATTGATTTCTCAACCTCCTTCCTACTTGGAAGACTGTACACACTAAATTCATACTTTGTAACAAGAAATGCAAATGACTCACTCTCACCAAGAAAATACTCTATTAATGCTGTTTTCTCATCTAAATTCTGCTGGACCTGTTCCATGTTGCATGGCTCAGCGGAAACCAAGTTTGCAGCTTTTGGAGACTCCACTCTCATTTTAGATATTAAACTCACGTATTTATCCTCCTCTTGTCGAAGTTTGCCCAGCAATTCCTGCCTTTTCTTTCTGGATAGATTTGACCTAGAAAGCTTCTGAAAAATCGAAGAAATCTGTCTTGATAACTCATTTTCTCTTTTCTTAAGTTCGGGATTTAGACTCTCCCCTATATCAATTGCAGACTCGCTTAGGCTCTCTAAAAAAGCTCTGGCTTTAGCTCTCTCTACTATGTGAAATATCGCTTTGGTATTGCTGTTTGATTGATTATCTCTATCAATCCTGAAAAGAAGACTAATCAGAAATTCGTAAACCTTTAATTTATCTCTTACAAAGCTGGCTTTGTATGTGTCAAGGAAAATCCGACTTCTTATATGATCGATAATGTCGATAGCGCGTTTATAACTCATCACAGCTAAATAGAAATCATTCTTCTTTTCATAACATTGCCCGATCCCAAAATAAGCTTCCCAGAGTACTTGCCGGCCATTAATCTTATTAGCAAGCTCAATAGCTTCCTGGTATGAATTTACAGCTTCCTCATATTTTCCTAGATTATAATGTACTATTCCTATGTTATTCAAAAGCATAGCCATATTTTCAACATCTTTTATTTCTTCCGCCCTTTCGTATCCCAATTTCAAGTATTTAAATGCTTCATGATAATTTTTTAAACCTGTGTGGGCAAATCCGATGTTGTTTAAGGCAAAAACTTCTGCTTTTCTATCTCTTGTTTTTTTTGCGAGTTTCAGACATCTATTAAAATAATCCAATGCCCTATAATAATCCTCTTTGTTTCCTGAAATAAGGCCTCTTGTCTGAAATGTCTCTCCGATATTATTTAAATCTATGGAAATATAAGCATCATCTCCTAACTGTTTGTCAATTGTTAGAGCCTTTGTTAGATACTCCAGAGCTTTATCATAATTGCCTATTCTCGCATATATACCGCCAATATTAGTAAGACACGCTGATTCATCCTCTATATTTTTCATAACTAGTGCGATTCTTAGGGCGTCCTCAAAGTAATTAAGCGCCTTAGAATAATTATCTAATTTCCAATAATAAAGCCCAATATTATACAGACAATTCCCCTCCTCCTTCCTGTGGTTCAAACTTTGCGCAATTCTTAATGCTTTATTGTGCAAGTCAAGATAGTTTTTAAAGTCATTTAAATCCCAGTTTGTAATACTCAACTGACGCAAACATTTAACTTCATGTTCTTTGCTCCTTATTTCTCTAGCAAACCCTATGGCCCGTTTAAAGCTTTCTATTGATTTTTGGCTTTCACCGAGAGAACGAAACTTTTTCCCCTCTTGATACAATCTGTGAATTTCAAGCGCGGTTTGGCAATGCTCCAGTTTTTTTTTAAAATTGAGCTCCTTTGCAATAAACATAGCTTTTTTATACTTGTCTGATGATCCTTCAAGCTCGCCAATATTCCAATATAATATACCTAAATCTATCAAGCATTTAGATTCCCACTCTTTGTTACCTACTTTCCTCGCAAAATCCAACGCCACCCTAAATTTATCAATTGCCCTCTCAAAATTCCCTACTTTTCTGAGCGCATTTCCTGATTTAACAGTCGAATTATAAAGCTTAGATTTATCAATTTTTATATCTGGAATGATGCTCCGGATGTTAGAAAGCGTTATAGAAAAAAAGATTAAAAAAAAACTGCTAGTCTCTTACGAAGATGGTTAATAAAAATGTTCATTTTTTAGCACAGAAAATATAAGCGGGAATTTCTCTAATGTCAACTGAAAATCAAGAATATTGATTTTTTATCTTGATTTAACTAACATCTTATTCTCAATATACCCAAGGGGAAGGACGAATGAAGAAAGCAATATTTCTCATTATTACTTTTTTAGCCTTAA
>JABAOH010156855.1_pt1 | contig 10570 bp, 9 predicted proteins | sample 7062181 | NCBI WGS metagenome assembly JABAOH01 (sample SAMN14538630, study PRJNA623070) | marine sediment metagenome | biome: marine biome [ENVO:00000428]; feature: marine pelagic biome [ENVO:01000023]; material: deep marine sediment [ENVO:00002113]; isolation source: pool of 5 deep marine... | reverse complement strand
TGGTCGAGGCACCAATGGAAAGTCTGTCGCGCGAGCAACGATCGAGAATCGATTTCCTGATCGGCACGAATCGCGATGAGTGGTACATGTACCTGGCGGAAGATACAAACGACGAAGATATCGATCGCTGGCTCGCAGAGCATGCGCCGGATAATGCAGAGGCACTCCGTGCCCAGGTTGCGAACGAAACGGACCCACGCCGCGCACTCGATCGACTGCGAACCGCGCGTAATATGGTCTGCCCTGCGAGCCGTGTCGCGGCAAGAATCAACGCGATCGGCGGTCGTGCCTGGGTCTATTATTTCACGCGGCAGCGGGCGGGACCGGGCGGTGAAAAACTCGGCGCGTACCACGGCACGGAAATTCCCTACGTTTTTGGCACGCATGACGACTGGCTGCCGGTCGAATCCGTTGACGCGCAACTGACCGATGCAGTCATGGATTACTGGGCGCAGTTTGCCAAGACAGGTGATCCCAATACTCCGGGGCGGCCAGAGTGGCCAGTTCACAGCGCCGGCAAACCCCACGTGCTCGAACTGGGCGAACACGTCCGGGTCATTCCACCGGTCGACGCAACGCTGTGTCTGTGGCTCGGGCCCGGCTAGACTGGTTTCGCGGAAAAAACCGGTATGGAACAAAAGCAAATAGATTGGGCCACGTTCGCGACCTGCCTCACAATCATTCTGCTTGTTTGCCTGCCGCTGGCCGTATTTCCCGATATCGGCGGCCAGCTGGTTCTGAAGTCCTACGAGTTCATTGCGTCCGAATTCGGCTTTCTTTACATGCTGGCCGGCGCCGTTGTCATGGTGTTGCTTGCCTGGCTCGCCTTTGGCCGATATGGACGCGTACTCCTGGGAGCCGAGGGCGACGCACCGGAATTTTCCGATGTGAGCTGGGCAGCGATGCTGTTCTGTGCCGGCGTCGGTGGCGGCCTGATGTTCTGGGCGCCGGTCGAATGGGCTTATTACTTCGATTCACCCCCATTCGGCGTGGAACCACGCTCGACTGCGGCAGCCGACTGGGCGTCGACCTACGGCGTATTTCACTGGGGGCCGAGCGCCTGGTGTTTCTATTGCCTGCCGACGCTGGCGATCGCGTATCCCTACTACGTCAGGCGACTGCCGTTCCTGCGTTTCTCGGTCAGCTGTGACTACTTCGTCGGCGCCGAAAAGGAATCAGCTTCGGGAAGAGTAATCGACCTGTTGTTCATGATCGCGCTGCTCGGTGGCGCAGGATCATCGATCGGTTTTACCACACCGCTCATCGCGACTCTCATCAGCCGCCTGACCGGAATTGATAACGGCTTCGGCCTGGAACTGTTCGCGGTATTTCTTTGCGTGAGCCTTTTTTCGATCAGCGTCTGGCTCGGACTCAAAAAAGGTATAAAGCGCCTCAGTCACATCAACATGGTGCTGGCATTGGCCTTGCTGTTGTTCGTTACGGTCGTCGGCCCCACGGTTTTTATTCTCAAGACCTCCGTCGGAAGTCTCGGCCTGATGCTGCAAAACTTCATCCGCATGAATACCTGGACAGACGCANNGGATTCGGGTTTCGTCGAGACGTGGACGATCTGGTACTGGGCCTGGTGGATTGCCTATGGTCCTTTCGTCGGTTTGTTCGTGACGCGCATTTCCCGGGGCCGTACGATCCGCCAGGTGATTCTAGGCATGATCGGCTTCGGCACGCTGGGCGCGGTGATTTTCTACATGACGCTCGGCAATTTCGGCCTGAGCCTGGAATTGTCTGAATCCCTGTCCGTTACGGCCGTGCTCGACCAGCAGGGCCAGGCGAGTGCGATCGTGGCCATCCTCGATCAGTTGCCCTGGCCGGGAATTGTCGTCGCGGTGTTTTGTGTCGTTACCGTCGTCTTCACCGCGACCACCTATGACTCTGCATCGTATATCCTGGCTTCCAGCGCGACGCGGCGCCTGGAGGCAGGTGATGATCCTGCGCGCTGGCACCGGCTGTTCTGGGCCATCGCGCTGGCAGTGGTCCCCGTGACCTTGATGTTCATCGGCAGGTTCACCGGCGATCCGCGTACCGGGCTTACGGTTATTCAAACCGCCACATTGGTCGTTTCCTTACCCATCCTTCTCGTTGGGATCCTGATGACAATATCACTGCTTAGACAATTACGACTGGATCACGGATAGGAAATGGCAGTAGCTAACGCGTTGCAAACACACCTTCTTTTAGGTCGCGCTCGAATTGGAGGTGCGGCGGCGGAATAACCCCGTCGCGATACTGGCGCGCTATTCCCGTCGGCATATACGTCACTGTTACCGTGCCGGTGCCGGGACCTTTCCTGGTTCCGGGAATATCGTGTTGCTTGCTGACATCGAAGTCGTCGATGCTCAGCTGGACTTCGATGATGTAATGGTTATAGAGCGCGCGCTCGCTGCCGAGAATTATGGACATGATATCTCTCCGCATCAGACTTTACGCCGCTCGCGGGAAAAATCCACAGCTTCGGATTGATAGTCCGAACGATTACGACTATTCGCGATAAGGAGGGGTACCCGGGCCGTTAATGAAGCGCGGGCGCGCCTTCGTCGCCGGTCCAATTGCCGGTGAGGCTGGTTTATACTGCGGCTCCGGTTTTTTTGAAGGTCATCCATGACTAAAGCTGCGCCCGCGGCATTCGCCGACACTCACCAGACGGAGACCAGTCCCAAAATCAGCGACGAGGTTCGCAAGACCACCTGTTATATGTGTGCTTGCCGTTGCGGCATCGACGTGCACCTGCGTGATGGCAAGATCAGGTATATCGAAGGTAACCGTGATCACCCGGTAAATCGTGGTGTGCTATGCGCCAAGGGATCCGCCGGCATCATGCAGCATTATTCCCCGGCGCGATTGCGCAAGCCCTTGCTGCGGAGCGGGCCGCGCGGAGCCGGTGAGTTTCGCGAGATCGATTGGGAAGAGGCGCTGCAGATCGCGGTTTCCTGGCTGGAGCCTTTGCGCGAATCGTCGCCTGAAAAGCTGGCTTTCTTTACCGGGCGCGATCAGAGCCAGTCGTTCACCGGTTGGTGGGCGCAACAGTTCGGCACACCGAACTATGCCGCTCACGGCGGCTTCTGTTCGGTCAACATGGCTACTGCCGGTATTTACACGATCGGCGGCTCGTTCTGGGAGTTCGGTCAACCGGATTGGGAGCGCAGCAAGTACTTCATGATTTTCGGCGTTGCCGAGGATCACGATTCCAACCCGATCAAGCTGGGCATGAGCCGTTTGAAGGAGCGCGGCGCAAAAATTGTCGGCGTCAATCCTGTCCGCACGGGATACAACGCAATTGCGGACGAATGGATCGGTATCACGCCGGGCACGGACGGGCTTTTTATCCTGTCGCTGATCCATGAGTTATTGCGAGCCGGCAAAGTCGATGTCGATTACCTGCTGCGCTATACGAATGCGGCACAATTGGTCATCGACGCCCCAGGTACGGCCGAGCACGGACTGATCGCGCGCAATAACGACGGCGAAATGCTCGTCTGGGATCGGCATGCGGGTAGCGAAGCCAGCTACAAGTCAGTGTCAACCGGCGCTGCGCTCAAAGGTCGCTTTACCCTGAGCGATGGCCGCGAGGCCGTGCCGGTGTTCGAACACCTTGCGCGGGCATACTGTGACGAGCGTTACGCGCCGGATGCGGTAGCGGAGGAAACTGGCGTCAGCGCGGACACGATCCGTCGTATTGCCGCCGAACTCGCCGATGCTGCTTTTAATCAAGCCATCGAAATCGAATGCTCGTGGACTGACTGGCGTGGCGAAAAGCACGACAATTTCGTAGGGAGGCCCGTCAGTTTCCATGCGATGCGAGGCATCTCGGCGCATTCGAACGGATTCCAGACCTGCCGCGCATTGCACGTCTTGCAGATACTTCTCGGATCGATCGACTGTCCGGGCGGCTTTCGTTACAAGCCACCGTACCCCAAGCCCAGTTACGTACACCCGAAACCGCATGCCGATGTGACGCCGGGCCAGCCGCTCGACGGGCCGCATCTGGGTTACCTGCATGATCCCGATGATTTGTTGCTCGATGCTGAAGGGCACGCCAAACGCATCGACAAGGGATTCACCTGGGACGCGCCGATGTCTGCGCACGGAGTGCTGCACATGGTGATCAGCAATGCCGTCGCAGGCGATCCTTATGAGATCGACACGCTGTTCCTGTTCATGGCAAACATGTCGTGGAATTCGTCGATGAATACGCGCGGTGTCATGAAAATGCTGGAGGCAAAGCGTGAAGACGGCGAATACCGTATTCCGCACATTATCTACAGCGACGCTTATGCATCGGAAATGGTTGCTTACGCCGATCTTGTATTGCCGGACACAACCTATCTCGAGCGGCATGACGCCATCTCCTTGCTTGACCGGCCCATCTGCGAGCCGGATGCCGTCGCCGATGCGATTCGCTGGCCGGTTGTCGAGCCCGACCGTGAAGTGCGTGGCTTCCAGTCGGCACTGCTCGACCTCGGCGCACGCCTCCGCTTGCCCGGTATGGTGAACGATCAGGGCGATCCCTTATATAAGGACTACGCCGACTACCTCGTGAATCATCAGCGCAAACCGGGCGTGGGTCCGCTGGCGGGTTTTCGCGGTGCACAAGGCGACCGGGGTGGTCGCGGCGATCCTAATCCGCAGCAACTGCAGCGATATATAGACAACGGCGGCTACTGGACGGAGCATGTACCGTCAAATGCCGCTTTTTTCAAAATGGCGAACCAGGATTACCAGGAATGGGCGGTTGCGAAAGGTTTCTACGACGCACCGGAGCCCTGCATCTTCAACCTGTATCTCGAGCCCCTCAGAAAATTTCAGCTCGCGGCGGAAGGGCATGGCGAATCGCAACCGCCGGAGCACTTGCGCAAGCGCGTACGCGACTGTTTTGCGCCATTACCGCACTGGTATCCGCCATTTGAAGGCGCCGGCATCGATGTAAGCGATTATCCCTACCATGCGATCACCCAGCGCCCGGCGGCGATGTATCACAGCTGGGGATCGCAAAATGCCTGGTTGCGACAGATCCATGGCGACAACCCGATGTATGTTCCGGGTCCCGTCTGCGATGCAGCCGGACTCGTCGACGGAGACTGGGCGTGGATCAGTTCCTATCATGGAAAGATCTGCGTACCGGTCAGGCGCATGCATGCCGTCAACGAAAAGACGCTGTGGACCTGGAACGCCGTCGGCAAACGTAAGGGCGCGTGGAATCTGTCGCCCGGTGCGCCCGAAGCGAAACGCGGATTCTTGCTCAATCACCTGATCAACGAATTGCTGCCGCCCAAAGGCGACGGCCAGCGCTATTCCAACAGCGATCCGATTACCGGGCAGGCCGCCTGGTATGACTTGCGCGTCAAAATCGAAAAAGCCGAGCAACCCTTCGAGCAAAGCCAGCCGACATTCGAGGCACAGCAAAATCCGCTGCCGCCCGCACCCGATAATGTCCAGTACGGCAAGGAGTGGCAGAAATGACCGACCTGCCTGTCAGCACGAGAAAAAAACTCGGACTGGTCATCGACCTCGATACCTGTGTTGGTTGCCACGCCTGCGTGGTCAGCTGCAAGGAGTGGAACACCGGAGGCTACGGCGTACCACTCTCCGATCATGACGCTTATGGAAGCAACCCCGTCGGTTCGTGGCTCAATCGTGTGCATACATTCGAGGTCACGCCACCAGATGCGGCGGCGCGCATCGTGCATTTTCCGAAGTCTTGCCTGCATTGCGACGATGCGCCGTGCGTTACCGTGTGTCCGACCGGCGCCTCTTTCAAGCGCGCCGACGACGGCATCGTGCTGGTGGACGAAGACATGTGTATCGGCTGCGGCCTGTGCGCCTGGGCCTGTCCCTATGGGGCGCGCGAGATGGATCCGGTGGACAGGGTGATGAAGAAATGCACGCTCTGCGTGGACCGTATCTATAACGAGAACCTGCCGGAGATCGATCGTGAGCCTGCCTGCGTACGCGCGTGCCCGGCCAAAGCACGGCATTTCGGCGACCTGCACGACCCCGAATCGGAGGTGTCGAAACTCGTGGCCGAGCGCGGCGGAGTCGACCTGATGCCAGAGCAGGGTACTGGTCCGGTTAACCAGTACCTGCCGCCCAGGCCGCGAGACGCAGCGGCCAGCGAGGTGCCACCATTACAGGCAGCGCAGCGTGACGTCAAGCCGGAAGGTTTTCTCGCTTGGCTCGACCGGGCGCTAGAACACCTCGACTGATGCATCCGGCGCTTTCGGTCATACTGTTCACAACCTTATCCGGCCTCGGGTTCGGGGCAATAGCCTGGCTCGGCGCCGGCGCAGCGGTGGAGACCGCTACTCCCGGAATCACGATTGCCGCTTTCGTCCTGACCGTCGCCGGCTTGAGCGCTTCGACATTTCACCTCGGTCATCCGGAGCGCGCCTGGCGTGCGTTCAGTCAGTGGCGCAGTTCGTGGCTGTCCCGCGAGGGCGTCATGGCCGTCATCACTCTCGGGCTGCTCGTCGCCTGGTGGTACCTGGGCAACCCACGCTGGCTCGGCGCTTTGCTGGTGGTTTGTGCATTGCTAACGGTTTTTACGACCTCGATGATCTATGCACAAATGAAGAGTGTGCGCCAATGGAATACGATAATGACACCGCTGATTTTCCTGCTGATGTCAACGGCAGGCGGTGGATTGCTTTGCGTGCTTGGCGCCGCGATCAGCGAGGTCGCTGACAAGGTCGATATCATCACAACGTCCGTTTTATTGGCTGCAACCTGGATGGCGAAAGCGCGCTGGTGGCGTCGCGCCGATCTTGGCGTTGAGATATCCGACGTGGCCAGTGCCACCCGGCTCGCCGACAGTGGCCAGGTTCGACTACTTGAGTCGCCGCACAGCGGCCAGAATTACCTGCTGAATGAAATGGGATTTCGCATTGGCAGGAGACACTCGCGGGCGCTTCGCCGGATAGCGCTGATCGGTGGTGGCGCGCTTCCCTTACTGGCGTTGGCCGCAAGCCTGAGCGTCGAAAGCGGCGCGATCGCCTTCCTGATTATCGCGATATTGGGTCATGTTATCGGTGTCCTGGCGGAACGCTGGTTATTCTTTGCCGAGGCGCGCCACGCCGTGATGAGCTATTACGAGTGAGGTGCTCCTAGAACTCGAGCCTGAAAACTGTCGCCGGCTTTTGCCTTTCAAAAGACAGCTCCTGCAAGGCCGTATCGTTACGCATGCGATACTCGGCCCGCGGGTCATAGCCCATCTGGATTCTCGATGAATCATCTCTCGACGCAGACGCTCGCCATTCGTATTCTTCCTCGAGTTCCTTCATCCTGTAGAACTCTTTTGTGATTCTTTCGCGCTCCAGGGCTTCGTAATCAATTTCGATTCGCCTCCGGGCCCCGGGCCTTGGCGAGACGACAATTATTTCCTCTATTACCTCTGTTTCCTCTATGTCCTCAATTTCCGGGCCTTCGGCGGCTGCATCGACCTCCTGCACTTGTTCCTCGTCCTGGGCGAGAGCAGGAGCGACCAGTGATATGCAAATGGCAGCGGCGATCACCGGCGGGTAAAACGCGCTCCGTGACCAAACAGACATCAGTCGCTGGCCTCGGGCAACCAATCGATCGTATTGAACCAGTACTCGTGAGTCGTGCCGAGCCACTTGTCGGTTTTCCGAGCGATGACCCAGGCATTCAGGAAATTCAGGAGTTGCTGTTCCCCTTTCTTGACTGCCAGTCCCTCGCTCGATGCCATGATGGGTTCCGCAATCGGCAAATCGACTTTGCGGGAATTCCTGAGAGCAAGGAAATTAACTTCCGGCAGGCTTGCAACGTATGCATGCGCCCTGTCGTTCAGGATGTCATATTCCGCGAGATCACTACTGGGATATGCCCTGATGTTTGCGTTTTCAAAAAAGGTTTGAGCGACGCTATGAGCTAGCGTATTGGCGACGACCGTAATTACGATTCTCTCATCATTGAGGTGTCTTAATGCACTCACGTTTTTCGTCTTGTCCGTATTTGTCGCGATACTGATTCCCGACGTCGCGAATGGCTCACTGAAATTGACCTGCAGGGCCCTGCCCGGTGTGATCGCCATGCCGGCGGCGATGACGTCGATCTCGCCTTGCTGCAGTGCGGGGATTATTTTCTCCCAGTCGTAGACTTTGAACTCGGCTCTTACCTTCATGTCCGCTGCGATTTTCCTACCGATATCTATTTCAAAGCCCATCAGTTCGCCGGACTTGGTCTTAATCGTCCACGGAACGAATTCAGCGACACCGACACGAATCGCGCCTCTTTCGAGGATGTCGTCGAGTACGTCCGCCTGGACCGAGGGCGCAATCGCAAAGGCAATGGACAAAAGCAGGCAACAAAGGAATCTTGATCTCGATATCATTGACGTCTCTATCGGCAGGGTTCTTGTGGTTAGTGTGCACCACATTCTTATTAAGCCTGACCTGATTGTCTAGTTATAGGTCGAAATAGGCCAGTTCACGGCCAGTTTCAGTAAGAAGCTGCGGCGGGTTCGACTCGCCAGGCACTGTCCCAGGACTCGATCGCGTACCGGTCTGTCATCGGGAAGCGGGGCGGCCGAAGTGCCTCAAGTCGTTGATCAAATTCGATTTTTGTGGCGTAACGCGGCTCGGTCGCGGACAGGGTCCCAGCCGTCAGGCTGCCGTAGATGTGCAGCAACGAGCCGCCCCTCGCGCGATAGCGCTTAACGGCAAACCGGCGTTTCGCGTAGATGGCTGCATAGATGAGCAGGTCGCCTGGCCCCGTGATGTCCGGTGGTGCTACGTCAACGTATTTCTCCGAAGCGAGACCGAGGAAGTCATCGGCGTCCGGCAATTCCTGTGGGTTTTCTGCGTAAACGAGGTCGCCCTCGATGATGATCCTTTCGGGCGAATAAACGAGAACCTTGCCGTTAACCGTCCCGCTGACATGCAGCTTTACATTCTCGCCTGCAACCAGGAAGTGCGTGTCCCCGGAAAGTACGGCCTGCTGCCGCGTCGACCCCGGTTTTATCGCTTGCCATTCGTAGCTGCCGTCATAGTAGAAGGTAATTCGCGTGTCTCGATCAAAATGATGCACATTCTGTTCGGTGGTACTCCCTTCATCCGCGAACGGAAGATAATTTTTCGGCAGCCGGATAGATTTGACGCCTGTCTCCAGCCCGCCGAGAAAAATCTCGTCTCGCGAGACATAACCACGTCTCTCCGCGATGTTTATTTTTCGCGCCGACGTCGTCACTTGTCCGTGGAACTGCGGTCTGATCTTGCGATCGTATGTCAGGTTGATCTGTGTATTGGAGTGAAAACGACCACCCAGCTCGTCGTCATGGATCTGTACGTCGTCATCCCATCGGTTGACGAACTGTGCGTAATTGGAAAACGACAGCCGCTTCATTCGCATCTCGGTCGATAGCTTCTGGCCGTTCTCCTCCGTGCTCACGACCACGGTGACCCGCTCGATACCCATGTCATCCATGGCGGTCTCATGCATAAATTCCGCCGTGTATTCCTGACCCTTGTATTTCCAGGTCAGGCCATCGGGAACGTCCGACATGCGGTAGAAGTTTTCGGTCCAGTCCCTGAACTTCCGCGTGAGCATCTTCTCTTGCCTGCGCGACATTTCGGCCGTCGCGAAAACAGGCGGCTCGTTCCTTGAGGCACCCGCCAGCGCGAATCGCGCGTCTTGCACGTTCGACTCCACAACGTCGGGTTTGCTGACCCCGGCGTTACGGCTGGCGGACGTCTTTGCGGTCCGGGCGCTGGCGTGCTCGAGACCGATTGCCGGCTGCCTGTTCAACGAGTCGGCTGCACTTTTCGGCCTGGGCAGGCTTGCGTTGCTGTTGGAAGCGATTGCCGATTCCTTCGCAATCGAAGCTTTGACTTGCCTCTCCGTAACCTTGAGCGGACTGCGCTCGCCGAGTTCCAGGTCGGTGGAGTCGTTAAACTCCGTATCCAGAGCCTGGACGTTGATGACTAGTAGATGACTGGATTTGGATGGCTCGGCCCTGTCGCGAATCAACCAGTCGGCGACCAGGAACAGTGCGACATGCATCGCCGCTGAAATCAGCATCGCGATCGTTATGGGTTTGCGCATCACACTACAGTGCCTCTTCCTCTCAAGCTTAGTCCATAGCGGGGCGCCCGGCTAGCGCGTGTTATTCTAGCCGGGTGATCAATCTGTCCTTTCGACGCGCAAAATCGGATGATTTGCCCGGCATAGTTGCCATGCTGGCGGACGACGATCTTGGCCAGCAACGCGAAGACCTGTCGATACCCACAAATCCGAATTATCTCGACGCATTCGCCGCGATCGAAAGCGACCCAAACCAGTTATTAGCAGTGGCGGAAGACGATGGAAAGCTGGCCGGTTGTCTGCAGATTTCCTTTATCCCTGGCCTCTCGCGACTGGGCATGTGGCGTGGCCAGATCGAGAGCGTTCGCATTGCGTCACATTACCGCGGCAAAGGGCTTGGGCGCACGATGTTCGAGTGGGCGATCGAGGAATGCCGCAATCGCGGATGTGGACTCGTCCAGCTGACGACAGACAAGAGCCGGGCGGATGCGCATCAGTTCTACGAAGTATTAGGCTTCTC
>JABAOH010089328.1_pt1 | contig 10572 bp, 10 predicted proteins | sample 7062181 | NCBI WGS metagenome assembly JABAOH01 (sample SAMN14538630, study PRJNA623070) | marine sediment metagenome | biome: marine biome [ENVO:00000428]; feature: marine pelagic biome [ENVO:01000023]; material: deep marine sediment [ENVO:00002113]; isolation source: pool of 5 deep marine... | reverse complement strand
TTGCGGATCGCGCGCATTCTTTCCACCCTCTCCAGACCTCTATGCCCTGATACACACTTCAGTAACATAGGAAGAATAGACAACCGAAAACGCAATGCATGCATGCTCTTTTTTGTCCTTTCAATGCACGCGTACTCTAGCGGACAAGTTATATTTACTGGGTGACTCGTATACAAGTGCGGAGGTTATGAATTGATTACTGGATATGTCTTCATAGACGCGGAGAAAGGTAGAGCATTGGAAGTTGCTTCGGAAGTGGTGAAGGTTAAGGGTGTCAAAACGGCTTGTGCAGTGACTGGCACTTTTGATGTGGTAGCAACCTTCGAGGTGAAAGACATTAATGTCATTGGTGAGATGGTTGCAAGGGGCATACATGGTGTAGATGGAGTCTCCCTAACGCAGACAGCAATATGCGTCAAATGTTGCTCGAAATAAGCCTCCAAAACCCTATTTTTTGCACGCGCAAAAAAAGACGGATAGTTGGGTAATCATTTTCTTCCAGTTTAGAAGCTTCACATAAAAGGCCGCTACAGGATGCTTTTCGAGAATATGTTTGGCAAGTTGCGCGCGCGCATTTATGATCTAGATATAATGTTAAGGCTCACTGTCCCNNGTTAACGAACGACATGCTCCCAAAGAAGTTTAAGCGTGCATAAGGTCGTAGACACCATGATCAACTAACCTTCTAAGCCACCGAATTTTTGGGTTCAAGAATCTTCGAATTTTCGCTTTTTCTTATCCAAGTATTCTCTTATCCGCTCTTCCTTAATTTTTTCCAGCACTTCCCTTCTTCGCGTTGTGGACACATTTTCGCCGTTATCTTGTAGTGATTCGAAAAAATCAGAAAAATCTGAGGATTCTTTTGCCTGTTTAGATTTGACAAGAAGTAGAATGTAGCAGACTATTATGATAATGATAGCTGTTGTAGCCAACCAAAAGTTCATGGAGGACAACATAACATTCACTTTGCAGCGTGTTTACTGCTGTTAGTTCTAAAATTAGCGAGATATAGACTTAATGAATCCAGTATATAGAGTGGCAATCTGTATCGTCAACTATTTCCTCGAGACACAACATTACACTTTTTCAACCATAATTTTTGTTCCGCTTTTCACCCGCTCAAACAATTCTAGATTCTCAGTCACCTGACCAACAATGTTAACGGGGCTGTAGGGTTGTGACTCACCGTAGAAAATGCAAAGGGCCTTTCCCATGGGCCAATAGGCGACGGCTCCTTTTTCAACAGTTGGTTCAGCCTTTTCTTTTCCCATTTTCACTGGTATTTCAAAGTAAACTTCTTCTTTCCAGAGGGCTGCTCGCCCTTCTATTGGAAGCCTTTTGACTATGGCACCTACTGTTCTTGGGGCAAGATGACGAATGAGTTCTCCTTCTGCTTCGCCGACTCCTTCGATGATAAATTTGATGGGTATGCGGGACACGCTCATTTCAAACACCTTTCAACCCAAACGCGCTACTTTTTTGGGGAACCGCTGTCTCAATATGTCTTCAAGGTTTGGCTTACTAATCTCCTGAAGCTCATACTTAGCTCTTATTGCTGGTTTGTTGAGGCGCAACAACTGCCTCAAGTCAATGGGGGTTCCTATGACCACTACGTCGCAAGGCGTTGCGTTAATTGTTTCCTCGAGCTCTCCTATCTGCTCTTTACCATAACCCACAGCTGGAAGAACCGTTCCCAAATGCGCGTATTCTTTAAACGCATCTTTTATCGAACCGACGGCGTAGGGACGTGGATCCACTATTTCACTTGCTCCTAACCTTTTTGCTACAATGGTGCCAGCACCGTATGCCATGTTGCCGTGAGTTAAAGTTGGACCGTCTTCAACCACTAAAACTCTTTTTCCCTTAACAAGCTTTGGGTTGTCAACGGTTATTGGTGACGCTGCCTCTATTAGAATCGCGTTTTGGTTTACTTCTTTTATGTTGTTTCGAACGATTTCGATATTCATGGGGTCCGCCGTGTCCATTTTGTTGATGATCACGACGTCAGCCATTCTCAGGTTTGTCTCTCCGGGATGATAGGTTAGTTCGTGGCCTGCCCTGTGAGGATCAGTGACTACGATGTGTAGATTGGATGAGAGAAAGGGCAGGTCGTTGTTGCCTCCATCCCACACGATGATGTCTGCTTCCTTCTCTGCTTCTCTTAGAATTTTTTCGTAATCAACTCCAGCGTAAACCACAATTCCGTTGTTAATGTGAGGTTCGTAATCTTCTCGCTCTTCAATGGTGCACTCGTATTTTTCCAGGTCTTCGTATGAGGCAAATCTTTGGCACTCTTGCTTGCGCAAATCTCCATAGGGCATTGGATGCCGCACAACCACCACATTAAAGCCCATTTTCCTCAAAATTCCACTAACCCTTCTTGAGGTTTGGCTTTTTCCAGCTCCTGTTCTAACCGCACAGATCGAGACTACTGGAACCTTGGCTTTCAGCATGGTGGTTGACGGTCCCATGAACCTGAAGTCGGCGCCGTTAGCCAAAACTATGGACGCTCTATGCATGACGTATTCGTGGGAAACATCGCTGTAGGCGAAAATTACTTGGTCCACTTGATGTTTTCTAATGAGTTCTGGCAATTTTTCTTCAGAGTATATTGGTATGCCTTTTGGATAGTTGGAACCAGCCAATTCTGGTGGATATTCTCGTTTCTCGATGCCGGGAATTTGTGCAGCGGTGAAAGCCACAACCTCATATTCGTCGTTGTCTCTGAAGTAGACGTTGAAGTTGTGAAAATCCCTCCCAGCCGCCCCCATTATGATAACTTTAGTCTTTTTCTTCAAAGCTTATCGCCCTCTGAACAACCTAAATTCTCAGGATGAAACGCTTATTGTTTTCGGCCTCAACGCGCGCGCATCGTTCCCATCATTCCAGCGCGCGAAGGGCAACGTCTTCTTGATTCGATGGGTCACATACGCGGCCACGAGCATCTTTATTAAATCACCAGCTATGAACGGCGTGGCGCCGATAATGACCGCTTTATACAAGTCAATTTTCATCCAGTTCATTAATTGAATGATACCTGAGGTGTATATGATCGTGGTGCCGATCACCATGCAAGTCAATAGCCATAGAAGGCCAGGATTCTTCTTCGCTTCGATCATTTTTCCAATAACAAATGTTCCTGCTACGAAACCAACTAGGTAGCCTCCCGTTGGCCCAATTAACACTGAAAGACCTGCGTTTCCACCCGCGAAAATAGGCAGACCAGAAATGCCAATGAGAATATACATTAGTTGGCTTAAAGTACCTAAACAGCCGCCTAGGATCGCTCCGGCCATATAGGTAAAGAGAGTTTGCATGGTAATGGGCACTGGGCTAAATGGTAGTGGAATACGAATAAAGGACCCTATTGCAGTTAAAGCCGAAAACAAAGCAACACTGGCCATATCCCGGGCCTTAAGCATCATGCTAATATCCTCCCCTGGGTTGAGCATCTTTCGCGCGCGCAAGACTATTTAAGAATTGCAACAAATATTTTTTTGTAGAATGCATTAAGGCGGAATTTATGTGAGTCCCAAGTCCAAGGCTAGTCCGAAAGGCGTCAAAGAATGAATCCGTCTGTAGAGGGAGTTACTTGAAAAACGAAGGAAATTTGATTGGATCAAAGAAAATCAAGGATGAGTTGCAAACCGATTTTATTGGGCAGGAGATTTACATTTTCACAGAGGTGACTTCAACTAATGACGTAGCTAAGGAACTGGCTATCAAAGGAGCCAGAGAGGGAACCATAGTGATAGCTGAAACTCAGAGTCGTGGAAGGGGAAGGCTGGGCAGGAAGTGGGTTTCACCAGAAGGCGGAATGTGGTTTTCAATAATTCTGCGACCGAAAGTAGATCCTGAAGACGCTCTCAAATTAACCCTCATGACTGCTGCAGTTGTGGCCAAAGTTATTAGCGATACGTTCAGGCTAAAAGCGGAGGTCAAGTGGCCGAACGATATTGTAATCAACGGAAAGAAAGTGTGTGGCATTTTAACGGAGGCGAGAACAAAAGGCGACATGGTAGATTTTGTTGTTATCGGAGTTGGAATAAATGCCAACATAAATTTGGATTCTTTCCCCAAACACCTAGGGAAATCCCTAACATCTCTAAGAGAAGAACTCAAAGAAGATATTAATAGAAAAAGATTCTTGTGTGCTTTACTTGAAGAATTAGAACAATGCTATGAACGCGCGCGCATGAAGCAATTTTTTATGCAAAACACTACTTCAACTTGTAACATCTAGGTAACATTTTATTCTGAATTGCAGAATATATTATGTGCGCGTTTGTGTCGGATAGCCAAGAAAGCTTATATGACCTGTGAAAAAATGCCAATTAGGTGATGTAGCAATGGAATTTGAGCTCAATGAGGAAGAGAGGGATATAAAAAGTGCAGTAAGAGAATTCGCAGAGAACGAGATAAGGCCAAAAGGTCGAGATTTTGATAAATCAGGTGAATTCCCAAGGGAAATATTGAAGAAAGCGGCTAAGCTTGGCTACATTGGCGTTTGGATCCCTGAGGAGTACGGCGGACTAGGGCTTAGTGCTGTGGAGAATGTGATAATAGCGGAGGAGCTTTGCAGAGCAGATAGTGGCATAGGATATTGCATACAACTTACTGCTATCGGATGCCCAATGGTAATAAATGACGGAACTGAGGAGCAAAAAGAGAAATATTTGCCTGGAATACCAAAAGGAGAAACAATAAGCTCCTTAGCTATTACTGAGCCTGATGCTGGAAGTGACGTAGCAGCAATAAAAACAAAAGCCGTTCATAGTGATGGTTTGTACGTGTTGAACGGCAGTAAGATGTATGCCACTAACTCCAGCATAGCGGATTGGGTGCTTGTGTTGGCGAAAACCAACCCAGAAATGGTTCCCCCACATCGAGGCATAAGCGCTTTTATCGTGGAAACAGATACACAAGGATACGAGGCGATTCCAATAGAGAAAATGGGGCGACACTGTCAAGATTCTTGTGATGTATCTTTATCAGATGTGCGTGTGCCAGAGGAGAATCTAGTGGGTGAGTTGAATCGAGGATTCTATCAGCTTATGGGAACTTTTACCGAGACGAGGACGAATACCGCGGCAGTGCATGTGGGAATAGCGCAAGGAGCATTTGATAGGGCAGTAAAATACGTCAAGGAAAGGGAGGCTTTTGGGCAAAAAATATCCCGGTTTCAAGCAATTCAGCACAAACTTGTAGATATGGGGATAAAAATAGAAACTGCTCGCTATTTTGTTTATCGTGCGGCAAGACAAATAGATGAAGGCTTGTCTCCAACTAAATACTCCTCCATAGCAAAATTGGTATCAACTGAAACGGCAGTACAAGTATGCTTCGACGCAATGCAGATTTTTGGTGGTCATGGATACGCCAAAGAGTACGATGTGGAGAGATTCTTCAGGGATGCTTGTGCAGGCCCTATGGTGGAAGGCACAGCAGAAATACAGAGGAATATAATAGCGCGGGTGATGCTTGGTGAATTGCCGGAGTGTAGGAAGAAAAAAGGGTAGGCAGAGAAGTGAAAATTAGAATAACTTGGTAAAGAGGAGACGAAATGCGCGCGCCAAGAGGTGCGCGTACGTATATTTCTTCAATGAGACAAACATTTAACTCCAGGTATAAAGAAATATCCGGAAGCGTAGGTAGGGATTTGATGTCGTTAGAGGAACTTACAATTGAAGAGAAGATACGGAAACTTAGGGAGATGAGAGAAAAATCGAAACTGGGTGGTGGAAAAAAACGGATTGAGGATCAGCATAGAAAAGGCAAATTGACAGCGCGTGAGAGGCTTGAGAGACTTTTGGATCGCGACAGCTTCGTTGAGTTGGATCCGTTCGTTCTTCATCGTTGCACGGAGTTCGGCGTCGGTGAGAAAAAGAGTCTCGGCGACGGTGTAGTCACGGGGTATGGAACTATCGATGGAAGGCTGGTGTATGTCTTCGCTCAGGATTTCACTTTTATGGGCGGTTCTCTTGGGGAGATGCATGGTAAGAAAATCTGTAAGATAATGGATTTGGCGATGAAAGTGGGAGCGCCGATCATTGGATTAAATGATTCGGGAGGAGCGAGAATTCAAGAGGGGGTTGACTCTCTCGCAAGTTATGGTGATGTTTTCTATAGAAACGTGATGGCATCCGGAGTTGTCCCTCAGATTTCCGTTATAATGGGCCCCTGCGCGGGTGGGGCGGTGTATTCGCCGGCTATAGCTGACTTCATTTTCATGATCGAGAAAACTAGCTCCATGTTCATAACAGGACCAAGGGTTATTAAAGAAGTGACTCGTGAAGATGTCAGTCCTCAGCATCTCGGTGGACCTGACTCTCATAGCAAACTGAGCGGGGTGGCTCATTTTGTGGCATCGGATGATGAAGAATGTCTACAGATGGTCAGAAGGCTTCTGAGCTATTTGCCATTAAGCAACCAGGAAGATCCGCCTATTGATGATACGGGTGATCCTCCAGATAGAATGGACAAGGATCTCATGGACGTGGTTCCTGCCAATCCTAGAAAAGTGTATGATATCCATGACATAATCAACCGAGTGGTAGATAAGGAAACTTTTTTTGAGATTCAAAGGGAATTTGCTAGAAATGCCATAATCGGCTTTGCTCGGCTAGACGGCCGAAGTATTGGGGTCATTGCTAACCAACCAAGGGCCTATGCCGGCTGTTTAGACATCAATTCCTCGGACAAGATAAGCAGATTTATCAGGTTTTGTGATGCATTTAACATACCTTTGGTTACGTTTCAAGACATCCCTGGCTATCTGCCTGGCGTAAAACAAGAGCATGAAGGAATCATAAGGCATGGAGCAAAAGTCATATATGCATACTCGGAGGCGACAGTTCCAAAAATCACGGTGCTCATGCGCAAGTCCTATGGGGGCGCCTATGTGGCAATGGGCAGCAAACACCTGGGAGCAGATGTGGTATTCGCATTACCAACAGCGGAAATAGCGGTTATGGGCCCGGAAGGTGCTGTAGAAATCCTCTTCAGAAGCAAGTTACGGGAGAAAACCAAAGCAAAGGAGGAGCTGGTTACGGATTATAGAGCGAAATTTGCTAATCCTTACGTTGCGGCCTCACGCGGATATGTCGACGACGTCATTAAACCTCAGGAGATGAGACCGCGATTGATAAGTGCGCTAGAAATGCTGCTAACCAAGAGGAAAGATCAATTTCGTCCGCAACGAAAGCATGGAAATATTCCACTGTAACTTTTCTCAATCCGATCCAAACGAAATTCCTATTCAACGATACACTCATTGCCCTTTAGTAGCCTTGGTTCTTTTCTACACGTGCAACCAGTCGAAATGCTGAATCTGAAGTATAATTTTATCTTAGCAGAGTTCCTACGATATCTTTTATGCTTCTGAGAGCGCGCAAACAAAGATATATATTATTGAGATCGAATAGCCGTCTGCAGAATAAGTTTGAGGTAGGTAAAATGGCGGAAGAGATCAAGGCTCCAATACCGGGGAAGATACTATCAATTAAGTGTAAGGTCAACGATTTTGTGAAGTCTGGTCAAGTGCTTCTAATCTTGGAGGCGATGAAAATGGAAAACGAAATATGTTCTGATTCACCTGGAGTTGTCAAGGAAATAAAGGTCAAAGAAGGAGAATTTGTCCAATCTGGTGTTACATTGATTGTAATTGGTAATAAGAAGAGTAAGAACTGAGAGGACGGAGTTTCGATGGTTGAAATGGAAGAGATGCTCTCAGAATATAGAGAGAAAAGAAAAAAGATAGAGATGATGGGTGGCCCTGAGGCTGTTGAAAAGCAACACAAAATAGGGAAAATGACGGCTCGTGAACGAATTCAATACTTCTTCGACCCCGAAACCTTTACAGAAATCGGAACCTTTGTGCGACACAGAACAACTGCCTTCGGTATGGATAAGAGAGAAATTCCTGCCGAGGGCGTAGTTGTGGGCTATGGCAAAGTCGCTGGCAGAAAGGTCATGGTGGCTGCGGAGGATTATACTTCTATGGCTGGAACGTTTGGTGAGTATCACGGAAAGAAGTTCTCGGAAGCTATTGATTTTGCAATGAAGGTAGGTGTTCCTTTCGTGGGAATGAACGATTCGGCGGGAGCAAGACTGCACGAGGGGATGGACACCCTCCAAGCGTATGCGTGGCTTTTTAGGTCTCAGATAATAGCCTCAGGCGTGATCCCTCAGATCGCACTGTTGATGGGGCCCTGTCTTGGGGGCCAAGCCTACCACCCTATTATGCAGGACTTCGTGTTCCAAACGAGGAAAACAGGATTCATGGGAATAGCTGGGCCTGCGTTTGTGAAGACGCAGACAGGAGAGGAGATCAGTCTAGAGGACTTATGTGGTGTCGAGGCGCATGCGATAAAATCCGGGCAGACAGACGTTGTTGCCGACAGTGACGAAGAATGTATGGACAAAGCGAAGGAACTCCTGACCTTTCTGCCTTCAAATAACAGGGAAAAACCTCCACACTTGGACACTGATGATGACGCTGAAAGAAAAAACAAGGAGCTTGAATCTGTGGTTCCCACGGATCCAGGTAAGCCCTTTGACATGCATGAGTTAATAAATAGAATCGTGGACAACGGCTACTTCTTCGAAATAAAGAAGGATCATGCTCGTAATGCGATAATAGGTTTTGCGAGGATGGGAGGAAGACCGTGTGGAGTCGTAGCAAGTCAGCCATTGTATAAGGCCGGTGGTCTGGACTGTGATGCAGCCGACAAAATTGCCAGGTTTGTAAGGTTCTGTGACTTATTCAACATTCCGCTCGTTAACATTCATGACACTCCTGGATACTGGATAGGGTCTGATCAGGAATGGAAGGGAATCTTGAGACATGGAGCAAAGATGCTTTTCGCATATATTGAAGCAACAGTTCCAAAGGTAACAGTGATAGTAAGAAAATCGTTTGCAGGCGCCTACCTTGGTATGTGCTGCAAAGATACAGGGGCAGACTTGCTTTTTGCATGGCCCAAAAGCAGAATCACGATTGTAGGACCAGAGACAGCTGCAAGTGTAATCTTTGCAAGGGAGATAAGGTCAGCTCCAAACCCGGAAAAGGTGCGAAAAAGGCGAATAGAAGAATATGACAAATTGTACTGTAACCCCTATAGAGGAGCAGAGCGAGGATACATTGACGATATAATTGAACCCAGCGATACAAGAAAGTACATAAATCGTGCACTTAACATTCTAGAAAATAAGGTGGAAGTAAGACCTAAAAAGAAATACCAAAACATAAATTTATGATGCATAACTATATCGTAAGTTACGCGCGCACCACGGTTATGATACGCCTTGTANNCGCACACAATTATCCTAGACATTAGGAAACCCCCACAACCACTACAACATTTACCACGCTTTACAAGAAGAAAACAATCAAGATATTGATGAAACGGTTAGAAAAGCTTATATTTTAAAGGTGTTTCTAGTGTTCCGCAACAAAAAGAAGGTGTGAATGAGATTGTCTTCAGAATTAGCTGGAACACCAGTCCTCATACTCCGTGAAGGAGCATCCCGATCTCGAGGAAGGGACGCCCAACATGCTAACATCATGGCTGCTCGAATAGTCGCTGAGGCGGTGAAGAGCGCCCTCGGACCAAAGGGCATGGACAAAATGCTCGTAGACAGCTTCGGCGACGTAACCATAACCAGCGACGGCCGCACCGTCCTAGACGAAATGGACATTCAACATCCAGCCGCAAAGATGATGGTGGAGGTGGCGAAGACCCAAGACGACGAAGTGGGAGACGGAACCACCACCGCCGTTATCATAGCAGGAGAACTGCTTGGAAAGGCTGAAGACCTGATAGAGAAAAACGTTCATCCAACCGTTATCATCGACGGATACAGAAAAGCCGCTGACAAAGCTCTTGAAACCCTTGAAAAAATCGCCATCTCAGTGAAGCCGCGCACGCGCAAAACTTTCATGGAAAAAGTTGCAACGACTTCCATGGCCAGCAAACTGGTGGCTGAAAACAAAGAATACCTCGCCAAGATAGCTTCTTCAGCAATTCTCCAAGTCGCCGAAAAAGTCAAGGATGGATTCAAAGTTGACATCGACGACGTTAAGGTGGAGAAGAAAGCTGGTGAGGCCTTAACTGACACAAAACTCATAAACGGAGTCGTCCTCGACAAGGAAGCAGTTCACCCTGGCATGCCAAAAAGGGTGGAAAAAGCCAAAATCGCTTTAATAGACGCTCCCCTTGAAATCGAGAAAACAGAATTCGACGCCAAAATTAACATAGAAAGTCCAGAGCAGATGGACCTCTTCCTAAAACAGGAAGAGAACATGATAAAAGAAATGGTGGAAAAACTCGCCGCGAAAGGCGCCAGTGTCATTCTGTGCCAGAAGGGCATCGACGACATGGCTCAACACTTCCTCTCCCGAAAAAACATCTTAGCTGTCCGTCGAGTTAAAAAGTCAGACATGGAAAAACTGGCAAAGGCAACGGGAGGAAAACTCACCACAAACCTAGACGACATGACCAAAAAAGACCTTGGTTACGCCCAACTCGTAGAAGAGAGAAAAATCGGCGACGACAAAATGACTTTCATAGA
>JABAOH010190038.1_pt1 | contig 10583 bp, 10 predicted proteins | sample 7062181 | NCBI WGS metagenome assembly JABAOH01 (sample SAMN14538630, study PRJNA623070) | marine sediment metagenome | biome: marine biome [ENVO:00000428]; feature: marine pelagic biome [ENVO:01000023]; material: deep marine sediment [ENVO:00002113]; isolation source: pool of 5 deep marine... | reverse complement strand
AAATAGGCTGATCACGGCTTTGAACGGAGGACTAAAGGTCAGTCCGCGCCGACCTTATGTTTAGCTATAAACTGTTCCAGGCGGACTGGCATGAAGCGATTTGGGAAAGGCCCTCGCGCTGGTTTAAAATCGCGCCCGCGGAAATTTTAATCGACATTAAAATTTTCACGTGAAACTGTTCTAAGGACTCGATATGAGCGCTGGAGCGCGCCTCTGGCAGGCACTTGAATCCGAACGACCGCTGCAGGTCGTGGGCACGATAAACGCCTATACCGCCTTGCTTGCCGGGAAGGCGGGTTTCAATGCGATCTACCTCTCCGGCGCGGGTGTGGCCAATGCCTCGTTCGGGCTGCCCGATCTCGCGATGACCACCCTTAATGATGTCTGCGAGGACATCCGCCGCATCTCTTACGCGACTGAACTGCCGCTGCTGGTGGATGCCGATACCGGCTGGGGCGATGCGTTCATGATCGGCCGCACGGTGCGCGAGATGACGCGGGCCGGGGCAGCCGGTTGTCACATCGAGGACCAGGTCGGCGTCAAGCGCTGCGGGCACCGTCCCGGCAAGGCGCTGGTCGAGGCCGGGGAAATGGTCGACCGGGTCAAAGCGGCCGTCGATGCGCGGACGGACGACAAGTTCGTCATCATGGCGCGGACCGATGCACATGCCGTAGAAGGGCAGCAGGCGGCGCTCGACCGGGCGGCGGCCTATGTCGAGGCCGGTGCGGACATGATCTTCGCTGAGGCGCTGACCACGCTGGATGAGTACCAACAATTTACCTCGGCGATATCGGTGCCGGTGCTCGCCAACCTGACCGAGTTCGGCATGACGCCGATGTTTACGACTGATGAGCTTAGAGACGCGGGCATAAGCCTCGTCTTGTATCCCTTATCCGCCTATAGAGCTATGTCGAAAGCCGCGGAACTCGTCTACACGACGCTGCGTAAGGATGGCACACAGAAAGCGGTGATCGACAGCATGCAGACACGCGACGAACTGTACGAGGTACTCGGCTATCACAAGTATGAAGACAAGCTCGATCAGCTGTTCGCGGACAAGGGCCTCACGAAGAAGAAAGATTGAAACGTTTGGAGTATTGAATGACTGCAAGTAAGAAAACGGGTGGACTCGCCGGCGTCGTTGCCGGCAAAACGGCTCTGTGCACTGTCGGCAAGGAAGGCGCAGGCCTGACTTATCGCGGCTACGATATTTACGATCTCGCTGACAATGCGAGTTTCGAGGAGGTGGCATTCCTCCTTTTATATGGGCACCTGCCGAACCAGCGCGAACTCGATGACTACATCACGCGGCTGAAATTGAAACGGGGCTTGCCCGGCCAGCTGAAGCAGGTGCTGGAGATGATTCCAGCCGACGCACACCCGATGGACGTACAGCGAACCGGCGTCTCGTTCCTCGGCAATATCGAGCCGGAGGGCGGGTTCGAGAATCAGAACGACACCGCTGACCGCTTGCTCGCCTGCCTGCCGTCAATCCTGCTTTACTGGCACCGCTTCCATACCGACGGCAAACGCATCGACACCGAAACGGATGACGACAGCGTGTCCGGGCATTTCCTGCACATGCTGCACGACCAGCCGCCGAGCGAATTTCATCGCAAGTGCCTCGACACGACACTTATTTTATATGCCGAGCACGAGTTCAATGCTTCGACATTCGCCGGCCGCGTGATTACCGGTACTTTGTCCGACATGCACTCGGCGGTAACCGGTGCGATCGGCGCGCTTCGCGGGCCATTGCACGGCGGTGCAAACGAGGCGGCGATGGATCTCATACAAAAATTTAGTTCGGCCGAAGAAGCGAGGGAGGGCGTGCTCGGCATGCTCGAACGCAAGGAACTGATCATGGGCTTCGGACATCGCGTGTACACGACGTCCGACCCACGCAACTCCGTCAACAAGAAAATGTCGCTGGCGCTCGCGGAAGAAAAAGGTGACCTCACCCTGTACGAGGTGTCCGAGGCGATAGAGAAAGTCATGTGGGACGAGAAAAAACTTTTCGCCAACGCCGACTTCTTTGCCGCGAGCGTGTATCACTTCATGGGCATTCCGACTTATTTGTTTACACCGATATTCGTCTGTTCGCGGATCACCGGCTGGGCGGCGCACGTCATGGAACAGCGCGCCGACAACAAGCTCATCCGTCCGGCAGCGGATTACATCGGGCCGGGACTGCAGAAGTTCGTGCCAATCGAAGATCGATGAGTGCAGCTGACATTCGCTCGGCCGAGCGGCCCGAGCCGGACCAGGTACTGGTCGATATCGCGGATTACGTCTGTAAGTACGAGCTCGACAGCGATCTCGCGTACGAGACCGCGCATTATTGCCTGATGGACACCCTCGCCTGCGGCTTCCAGGCGCTCGACTATCCCGCGTGTACCAAGCTGCTCGGCCCGGTCGTGCCGGGCGCAACCCTGGCCGGCGGCGCGCGCGTGCCCGGGACCTCGTACGAGCTGGACCCGGTTGCCGCGGCATTCAATATCGGCGCGATGGTTCGCTGGCTGGATTTCAACGACACCTGGCTTGCTGCAGAGTGGGGGCACCCGTCCGACAACCTCGGCGGCATTCTCGCGACAGCCGATTACCTGAGCCGTATTGCGCGCGCGGAGGGCAGGGATCCGCTGACGATGCACGACCTGCTGACCGCGATGATCAAGGCGCATGAGGTACAGGGAGTGCTCGCGCTCGAGAACAGTTACAACCGGGTCGGCCTCGATCACGTGCTGCTGGTGCGTATCGCGACGACGGCCGTCGTCACCAGGATGCTCGGTGGCGATGTCGAAACGGTGACGAATGCGGTCTCGCACGCATGGATCGATGGCGGCGCCCTCAGAACCTACCGGCATGCGCCGAATACCGGTTCGCGCAAGAGCTGGGCCGCAGGCGACGCGACCAGCCGCGGCGTGCGGCTCGCGCTGATCGCGATGACCGGCGAGATGGGCTATCCGTCGCCGCTGAGCGCGAAGACCTGGGGCTTCTACGACGTGCTGTTCAAGGGAAATCCTTTCTCATTTCCGCAAGGCTATGGCAGCTACGTCATGGAGAACATCCTGTTCAAGATCTCCTACCCGGCGGAGTTTCACGCGCAGACGGCGGTCGAGGCAGCGATGACGCTGCATCCCGCGGTGGCCGACCGGCTCGACGACATCGAGAAAGTGGTCATCGAGACCCAGGAACCGGGCGTGCGCATCATCGACAAGACTGGAGCTCTGGACAATCCTGCCGACCGCGACCACTGCATCCAGTACATGGCGGCAGTGCCGCTGATATTCGGTCGGCTGACCGCAGCCGATTATGAGGACAAGGTGGCCGCCGATCCGCGCATCGACGAACTGCGCGCCAAGATGCAGGTCAGCGAAAACAAGTCTTTCACGAAAGACTATTTCGACCCGGACAAACGCTATATCGGCAACGCGATCCAGGTGTTTTTCAGGGATGGCTCGAACACCGAACGCGTTACCGTCGACTACCCGATCGGGCACCGGCAGCGTCGTGCCGAAGGCATCCCCGTGCTCAAGCAAAAGTTCGAGGACAGCGTTTCGGCGAAACTCAAATCCGGCCAATGGCAGGAACTCGACGAACTCTGCGCGGACAGGGACAAACTTGCCAAAACAGCGGTCGATGACTTCGTGGCATTACTGGTTGCCTAACGACAGGCAGGCACGGCGATAGAAAGAATCCAGGAGCTGATTGCGGACGGTATCGAGGCGCTCGGGCAGGAGATGCCTGCCGGGAGCATCGACACGCTTGCGACACTCATCGGGGAACTAACGCGCTGGAACGCGCGCATCAACCTGACGGCCATTCGCGATCCGGAGGCCATGGTATCCGGGCATATTCTCGACAGCCTGGCGGTCCGCCCCCTACTGCAGGGACGGCGGGTCCTGGACATCGGCACCGGGGCGGGGTTTCCCGGGCTGCCGCTCGCGATTGCGGAACCCGGGATCGAATTCGTGCTTTTGGACAGTAATGCCAGGAAAATCAGTTTCGTGCGCCATGTCATTGGGGTGCTTGGGCTCGGCAACGCCTCGGCCGTCGAATCACGCGCGGAGGACTATGCACCCGGCGAAGGCTTTGATACGGTGATTGCTCGGGCGCTGGCATCCACGCAACGATTACTGGAACTCGCAGGCCACCTGCTGAATAAAGACGGTGTGCTGCTGGCGCTGAAGGGAAAACATCCGGCCGCGGAGCTGGAAGACATCAGGGACATTCCCGGCTGGAAATACGAAGTGACCGATCTGACCGTACCAGGACTCGAATCCCACGCGCGGCATGTCGTTTGCCTGAGGAAGACCGAGGCCACATGAGCCGCATAATCGCCATAGCCAATCAAAAAGGCGGAGTCGGCAAGACCACGACCTGCGTCAATCTCGCCGCCTCGCTCGCGGCCACGCAGCGCCGCGTACTCCTGATCGACATGGATCCCCAGGGCAACGCCACGATGGGTTGCGGCATCAACAAGATGGAAATCGAACGCTCGGCCTGCGACGTGCTGCTCGGCGAAGAGACGGCCGCGGATACGATTATTTCGGCACCGATCGGCGGGTTTGCGGTACTGCCGGGGAACGAGGACCTGACGCTCGCCGAAGTCAAACTGCTGCAGGAAATAGGCCGCGAATTGCGCCTGCGAAAAGCATTGATCCCGGTGCGCGGCCTCTACGATTTCATCCTGATCGACTGTCCGCCCTCGATCAACATGCTCACCGTCAACGCGCTGACCGCCGCCGACGGCGTGCTGATCCCGATGCAGTGCGAGTACTACGCGCTGGAGGGCCTGAGCGCGCTCCTGAATACGGTCGAACAGGTTCGCAGCACCGTGAACCCGGGTCTGGAGGTTTTCGGTTTGCTGCGGACGATGGTCGATCCGCGCATCAACCTGTCGAACGAAGTCTCCGAGCAGCTCATTTCACATTTCGACGACAAGGTGTTTCGCACGGTCGTGCCGAGAAACGTGCGGCTCGCGGAAGCCCCGAGCTTCGGGCGCCCGGTCCTTTACCACGATAAATCCTCGCGCGGTGCACTCGCTTACCTCGCACTTGCCGGCGAAATTCTGCGGCGCGAGGACGCCCGCCAGCTTAAAGCAGGATAGGCTAAACTGACAGGAAATCGAACCAGGTGGAACAAAGCACTGGCATGGCGAAGAAGAAAAGACTCGGTCGCGGCCTCGACGCACTGCTCAGCAAACCGATAGCCGATACCTCCGCCGTCACCGGCCATGACGCGGACAGCCTGAAACAAATCCCGATTGAGCTTTTGCAGCGCGGCGCCTACCAGCCACGTATGGACATGCGGCAGGACACGCTCGAAAACCTCGCAAACTCGATCCGGGCGCAGGGAATCGTGCAACCGATCGTTGCACGCCCCCTGGAAAAGCAAAACGGCGAGACGCAACGCTATGAAATCATCGCCGGCGAACGCCGCTGGCGCGCAGCACAAATGGCTGGGCTCACGGAAGTCCCCACCGTCATTCGCGATGTCAGTGACGATGCAGCGATTGCGACCGCGCTCATCGAAAACATCCAGCGCGAAAACCTGAATCCGCTGGAGGAAGCACGTGCCATCGAACGGCTGATACGCGAGTTCGGCCTGACGCACCAGGAAGGTGCGGACGCGATTGGCCGCTCGAGGTCGGCTGTGAGTAATTTGCTGCGCCTCCTTGATCTGTCCGACAAGGTGAAGCCGATGGTCGAGTCGCGGCAACTCGAGATGGGCCATGCCAGGGCATTGCTTTCAATTAGCAGCAAGACGCAGCAATTCGATGCCGCGCGGCAGATCGTCAAGAAAGGCCTGTCGGTTCGCGAGGCGGAACATCTCGTGCGCCGCGTGCTGGCAAACCAGGCGGGCAGCAAATCGAAAACTGCCGCCTCAAAACCCGACGCCGACATCCGTAAACTCGAAGTCGATATCTCCGGCAAGCTTGGCGCGAAAGTACGCATTGCGCACACGGTAAAAGGCGCTGGCAAATTGATCATCAGCTACAACAGCCTCGACGAACTCGACGGCATCCTCAAACACATTAAATAAGGAATAGCGGATCAGGCCGGGGCTTTAGCGAGGTCCTCGCGCAGGGTGCGTGTTGCCAGTTGATAGTGAGCGGCACACCAGATATTTACCAGCACCATGATCACGAGCGCATAGCGGATCGACAGGTCACCGAACTCGGGTCGCAGCGAATCACTCAACATGCCGGTCATCATCGGGCCGAGGCCGAGCCCGATCAGGTTTAAAACAAAAAACAGGATGGCGGATGCCTGGGCGCGCATGCGCAGGCCGACCAAGCCGTGCGTCATCGACAGGCACGGCCCGAGATACATGCCGCCGATGACGGACGGAATGAACCAGGTCACTGCCGCGGCGACACCGCTGTCCGCGACGATCAGGCTGTACCAATAAAAGGGCATGGCGGCAATGGTCGAGATCAACGGAACCCAGATGTGCCAGCGCGCATCGTGGTAACGATTCGCCAGGCGATCGGACAGATAGCCGCCGCCATAAGTGCCGAGCAGCCCGCCGATGCCGGCCACCAGCCCGAGGATGGCGCCGATCTGTTCGATCGGCATCGCGTGCACGCGTATCAGAAAGATCGGCAGGAAAGCACTCAGTCCATAGGTGACGAATGCATGCATCGCACATCCCAGTGCGATGTGACGAAAAGTCTTGCGTATCCAGAGGAGGTGAACCACCTCACTAAACGCGGCGGGCTGCACATCGGACCTGGATTCCGCAAGGCCGCGCGGCGGTTCGTGCACCAGGAATCGCACCATGAGCGCGAGTACGAGTCCTGGCAGGCCGACGACCACGAATGCAACACGCCAGCTGAATTCGGATGCGAGGTATCCGCCGGCGACGTAACCGACGAGCACGCCGCCATAGATGCCGAGCGAGTAAATCGACAAGGCGGTCGCTCTCTTGTTGGCGGGAAAGACGTCGGAGATGATCGAATGCGCGGGAGGGCTGCCGCCCGCTTCCCCGACGCCGACACCGGCTCTCGCCAGGAACATCTGCCAGAAGTTCTGCGCTGCGCCGCACAGGATCGTCATCGAACTCCACACGGCAACCGCGATGGCAATAATATTGCGGCGCACGCTGGCGTCGGCCCAGCGCGCGATCGGCATGCCCAAAGTCGCATAGATCGCCGCGAAAGCGATGCCGGACAGCATGCCGAACTGGGTATCGCTTAATCCTAAGTCCCTGACGATCGCGTCGCCGAGAATGTTGACGATCTGGCGATCGAGGAAATTGAAAACGTAGACAACCGTCAGCAAGCCGAGGACAAAGTTGCGATAGCCGGGTCGCGCATACGCGTCCCGGGCCCGCTGCAATTTCTCTACACGAGATCCGTCAACCGGGGTGGCCAAGCTCGTCCCCCACAATGTTCTTGCCGCCGTCTGGTGCTTGACAGGTTATCACGCGCCGGTCTATGAAGGCCGAAATCCTATTTGGAGGGGGGAGAACATGCACCGCATCTCAACTGTACTGCTGGCATCGTTAATAGCCGCAAGTTCGATTGCCGCCGAACACGCGACGGTGATTCACGCTGGAACCTTATTGGCGGTACCCGGCGATGCGCCCGAAAGTAATCAATCGATAATTGTCGAGGGAGACCGGATAGCACGGATCGAAGCCGGTTTCGTTGATCCCGCAAACGTGTCGGCGGATGCGACGCTCATCGATCTCGCCGACAAGTTCGTGTTGCCCGGTCTCATGGACATGCACGTACACATGCTCGGCGAACTCGGGCCGAACTCGCGGACCGACTTGCTATACGTCACGACCTCGATGCAGGCCCTGAAAGGCGCAATGCATGCCAAGCGCACGCTCGATGCAGGATTCACTACAGTGCGCGATCTCGGCGGTAAACCCGAGGCAATATACGCATTGCGCGACGCAATCAACGCAGGTCATGTACCGGGACCAAGAATTATTGCCGCGGGCGGCTCGCTGGCGGCGACCGGAGGGCACGGAGACGTCGACGGTGTGAAGGCCGAACTGCTGACACTGTGGACTCCGGAGACAATATGCGACGGGCCTTATGACTGCAGGCGGGCGACGCGTCACGCGATCAAGTACGGCGCCGACTGGATCAAGATCACGGCAACCGGCGGCGTGCTCTCGGACACGGCAACGGGTACCGATCAACAAATGACGGACGACGAACTCAGGGAAATAGTGGAAACCGCGCACGGACTCGGAGTCAAGGTGGCAGCACATGCCCATGGCACGGACGGCATTAATGCAGCATTGCGCGCCGGCGTCGATACGATCGATCATGGGTCGTTCCTGGACAGGGAATCTATAAGACTATTCCGACAAACGGGCACCTACCTGGTACCAACATTATCCCCGAGTTACAAAATCCCATCGCAGATGGAAGGTAATCCCTTTTTCACCGAGGCAATTAAAGCGAAAGCACTCGCTGCTGCGGCTGCGTCGAAGGCGAATTTCGGCAGCGCCTACGAAGCCGGCGTCAAGATCGCGTTCGGTACCGATTCGGCCGTGACCAAACACGGTGACAATGCCGATGAATTCGCTATGCTCGTCGATAGCGGGATGACTGAAATGGATGCGATACGCTCGGCAACGGTTGTTGCTGCGGAGCTTCTGGACATGTCGGACACACTGGGCACGATCGAAGTAGGCAAGATCGCCGATATTATCGCCGTCGACGATAATCCGTTGGACGACATCACCTCGCTCGAGAACGTTACTGTCGTCATTAAAGCAGGAGTGCAGGTCAAGTGAGTAAACCCGTTTGCGCCATCGTAGGGATCGGGCCTGGAAACGGCGCGTCGTTCGCTCGCAAATTCGACCAAGAAGGCTACGCCGTCGCCCTCCTTTCGCGGTCCACCGATTACTCCAGCGAGCTGGCAGGTGAACTTGCAAACGCAAAAGCCTACGCCTGCGATGCCTCCGACCCGGCCGCCGTAGTTTCGGCTTTCGACCAGGTCAAAACCGATCTCGGTGAAGTGGACACACTTATCTACAACGCGGGCAGCGGTAGCTGGAAAAGCGTCGAGGAGATTACAGCGCAAGAGTTCGAGCTTGGTTGGCGTATCAATACGCTCGGCGCGCTCGTTTCCTCGCAGCAGGTTATCCCTGCAATGAAGCAGGCGGGCAAGGGCAACATCATTTTTGTCGGCGCCACTGCTTCGCTGCGAGGTGTACCAATGACGGCCGGATTCGCTCCAGCCAAAGCGGCGCAGCGCATCCTAGCGCAGTCGATGGCCAAGCATCTCTGGCCACAGGGCATTCACGTGGCCGTCATGATTATCGACGGCGGCATCCGGTCTCCGCATATGCCGCAATCGGACGGGCCCGACAAGCTCGAGCCGGACGACATTGCCCTGGCTGCGCACTACCTGACCACGCAACCGCAATCGGCGTGGTCGTTCGAGGTAGACGTCCGCCCGATGCTCGAGAAGTGGTAGCCGTGCGGACAAGAAAACGCCCCTCGCGAGGCGTTTCCTCTTTCGCAAATAAATAGTTGCCCGCGGCCGTTGAAAGGACCGCGTAAACCCCTATAAAACCCCTGCAAAATAGGGATTTTGGAGTTTTCGCCTCGGTTGCCTTGACCTATTCGCGACACTATAATGCGCGGGCTAAGCACGGGCCCGCTCGGTCAGACTGTTATCACGACGCCACTTACCACCGATTAGCCGATGGACGTGGCGTTTTTAGTGCCGGAGGCAAGCGACGAATGATGGCCAGGGCAGAGGAGCTCTCCACCGCCTCATCTGGTAACACGCTCGCGAAAATCCTCCTCGGGCAGCTGATCGTCAGCGCGGTTCTTGCGATGCTGTTTTGGGGTATCAGTGGACGCATAGCCGGCTATTCGGTGCTCCTGGGCGGTCTGACCTGCGTGGTACCGAATGCCTTTCTGGCGCTGCGACTTGTGGCGCCGCGCCGTGACGCCGGCGCCCGAGGCCTGGTCCGAGCGGCATACATTGGGGAAATCGGAAAGATTGCGCTGACCGTGCTGATGTTCAGCCTGGTCTTCACGCTGGTGCGACCCCTTGCGGTGGGCGCCCTGTTTACGGGGTTCATCGCGGCTACATTGGTCACATTTTCCGGCCTCCTGATGCGAGACCGGGAAGACACGAGGGACGAGAGTAAATCAGATGGCGGCTGAGAACGGACACGGCGCACAGACGTCCAGCGAGTACATTTCGCACCATCTGCAGAACCTGCAGGTCTGCAAGGTCGATGACGCCTTGGTGTGGAATGACTGCGCCGGCAACCCGTTGACGCTCAACGTCGACTCGATGTTTTTTTCGGTCATCCTCGGCCTCGCTTTTATCTGGCTGTTCAGAAGCGCCGCGAAGAAGGCGACGAGCGGCAAGCCGGGCAAACTCCAGGCCTGCGTCGAAATCATCATCGACTTCGTCGATTCGAGCGTCAAAGAAACGTTTCACGCGAAGAGCAAGCTGATCGCACCCCTCGCCCTGACGATCTTCGTCTGGGTGTTCCTGATGAATTTCATGGACCTGATCCCGGTCGACTGGCTGCCGCTGGCGGCCGCGGGCATTGGTGTACCTTATCTCAAGGTCGTGCCGACGACGGAC
>JABAOH010112468.1_pt2 | contig 10583 bp, 8 predicted proteins | sample 7062181 | NCBI WGS metagenome assembly JABAOH01 (sample SAMN14538630, study PRJNA623070) | marine sediment metagenome | biome: marine biome [ENVO:00000428]; feature: marine pelagic biome [ENVO:01000023]; material: deep marine sediment [ENVO:00002113]; isolation source: pool of 5 deep marine... | reverse complement strand
TGCGGCAGACCGGTTGGCGTGTCCGCGGCGAACGGGGCGCCGCAAAGATCCTCGGTCTCAAGCCGACCACGCTGGAGGCGCGCATGAAGAAACTGGGGATACAGCGGCAGAAGTAACAGCCCCGAGACTCCCGAAGCGCGCCATCGTCCCCCGGCTTTTCCCCTCCCCACGCTCCCGCGCTGATCCCTCGAGGGCCGCCGCTCGCCGCTGATATCCGACCGCTCGGCTGCGGGGTCGTTTACATCTGGCGGCGGGATAGCGAATATCACCCGCGCCCCGGGTGTATACCGGGAAGCAGGCCCCTGAACCGAGCTCGAGATGAGATCGAAATCGAACCGAAGAAGTCGTAGCTGGCGGTGGCTGGTCGTCTTCAGCGGGCTGCTGCTGGCCGCCTGTGGCCCGCGAGCCGCCGATCCACCGATCGCGCGCGATCTGGCGCTCGAGACGTTCGACGCGGCCTGGCGGATCATCCACGAGACCCATTTCGACACGACCTTCAACGGAGTCGATTGGCCGGCGTTGCGCGATGAGCTGCGGCCGCGTGCCCAGGCGGCACGTTCCCGCGGCGATCTGCGCGAAGTCCTGGCCGAGATGGTCGGCCGATTGAATCAATCCCACTTCGATCTGATCCCGGCGGAGTTGGCCGACACTCTCGATCCGTCCGACTCGGACGTGCGCGGGGAGGTCGGCGATGTCGGAATGGATGTGCGTCTGCTCGAAGATGGCGTCGTCGTCACCCGCGTGGATCCCGACGGCGCTGCCGCGGTCGCAGGCGTGCGGCCGGGCTACGTTCTGCGCTCGATTCAGGACAAGCCGGTGAGCGAACTCGTGGCGGCGGCACGGGAACGAGAGGGGTGGGCGAGCGTGGGCCTTCGTGTTCGGAACCGGGTCATCCGCGCTCTGGCCGGCGCGCCGGGTGACGTGCGGCGCATCGAGGTGCTGGATGAGCGAGATCGGCCGCGCACTGTAGAGATCTCTCTGCGACCAGACCCGAGCCAGCCCGTGAAACTGGGTAACCTTCCTACCTTTTTCGCTCGCTTCGCCAGCCGTCGTGAACGCTCCAGCGACGCGCGCGTCGACGTCGGCGTGATCTGGTTCAACTTCTGGATGGTCCCTCTGATGCCGCGCATCGACGCGGCCGTGGACGAGTTTCGCGAGCTGGACGGGATGGTCATCGATCTGCGCGGCAACGGCGGCGGGGTGGCGCTGATGCTGTCGGGTGTTGCTGGGCATTTCCTGAATGAGCGCGTCTCTCTGGGCACGATGCGGACCCGTGACAGTGAACTGCGGGTGGTCGCGAACCCCCGGCGCGTGGCGCCCGACGGACGGCGCGTGCAACCGTTCGCCGGCCCCGTGGCTGTCTTGATCGATGAAGGAACCGGCAGCGCCTCGGAGATGTTCGCGGGCGGTATGCAGTCCATTGGGCGCGCGCGGATTTTCGGGCTGACCTCGGCCGGTGCGGTGTTGCCGGCGTCTCTGGATCGGCTGCCGAACGGCGACGTGCTTTACCACGCCTTCGCGGACTTCAGCACAACGGCTGGGGTGCAGCTGGAAGGCCGGGGAGTGATCCCGGACGAGCAGGTGTCGCTCACCCGCGCCGGCCTCCTCGCGGGGCGCGACGCGCAGCTGGAGGCGGCGCTGCGGTGGATAGCTTCCCACAAGTTGTCTGCAACAGGCACCGAGAAATCCAACTGACAAAAGGAGGTTTTGATGTCGAGATCATCGAGCAACAAGCTTCGTCTGGAAAGCACCGCGGCGCTGATCGCCGCGCTGCTGCTGACCCTGGCGGCGCCGATCCGGGCGCAAGAAGCTGCGGCGACCGTCCAGGCCGCCGACCTGCCCAAAGCCGAGGCGGTCATCGACCGCTTCGTGCAGGCCATCGGCGGTGAGCAGGCGATAAAGAACCAGACGGCGCGGCAGGGTCGCGGGACGCTGGCGATTCCGGCGCAGGGGATCAGCGGCACCGTTGAAGCGTTCGCCGCTCCCCCCAACCGGTTCCTGATGCGAATCGATCTTGCCGGCATAGGCGTCGTACGGACCGGCTACGATGGAAAGGTGGCCTGGACCATTCATCCGGCGATGGGTCCGATGGTACTGGACGGCCGGATGCTGGAGCAGATGCAACAGCAGGCGGACATGTTGGCCGCCTTGCACCCGAAGAAATACATCGCCAGCGCCGAGACGGTCGAGAAGACCGAATTCGACGGGCGATCATGCTACAACGTGAAGATCACCACCCACTCGGGCGAGGAATACAACGAGTTCTTCGAGGTGGAGTCCGGGCTCTTGGCCGGCACGATTCGAAAGCAGGCGAGCCCCATCGGCGAGATCGAGACCACATCGATCCTGAGCGATTATCGCCCGGTCGAAGCTGTTCTGATCCCGATGAAGCTGACGCAGCGCTTGATGGGGATGGAGCAGGTGTTCGAGATGGAGCAGTTCGCGGCCGCGAAGCTGGATGACGCCGTGTTCGAGCCGCCGGCTGAGATTCGCGCGTTGCTCGAGGGCGCGAACTAACCTATCGGCGGGCCTACGCATGCAGGTGGCGGGCGGCCGGCATTCATCGGGACCGCCCGCCCGGCTGATATGCCCGCTCGGCGTTCGCCCTGATCTCGTCGAGCCCGAACCAGGCCGGTTTGAATTGCTTTCGGGAGTAGACCGGCGCCTGATCGAAGTAGTGCGGTGACGCCGGGTCGCTGTTCTGCCCGAAGGTCAGGATCGAACGCGCCCGCACCTCCGGCCCGAACTCGATGACTTTGACGAACGAGTTCCCGTGCACGCCGTAGCGGCGGCGCCCTCCGTTCGCACGCCGCGTGTGGAACGTGAAGACGCTCCCGAGGTAGCCGGGCGCGCCCGCCACCGGGAGGCTCGGCAGCGTGTCGCTGAACGGCTCGAGCCCGCTGGCCGCCGGCCGCTGCATGCGGTTCAGCTCGCCCCACGGCACCCGCCAGGTGCCCCACGCGGTCTGTAGTTCCTCGAGCACATATTCCAGTGCGACCAACCTCGACCATCGCGCGCGGCCGCCCTCGTCACCGTAGCGCTCGGCCCAGAGCACGAACAGAGTTGTGGCCCATGAATCGATCGCGCTCACGTGATCCCAGTCTTCCAGCGTCCGCACCGGCTCGCGCAGGCGCGCGGCCCGCGACAAGTCCGTCGACTGCAGGTCTCGCCATTCGCGGACGATCTCCGGTACCAGTGAGTCTGCCGCGAGCAGGCGCGTGTCGAGGACGGTCGTCGCGAACTCGTCGAAGGTGAATCGCTCACGACTCTCGAGCAGGCGGCGCGAGCTGCGAGCACGCCAGTTGTCGCTCTCGGACCCGACCAGGTACGGCGGGTAAGCCTCGCGGTCGGGGACGAGGCCCGTCGTCACGGTGAAGGGCGAGGAGTTGCAGTTCTGCAGGTATCCACTCGCCGGGTTCAAGACCTGGGGCAGCTCGTCCAGCGTGTGATAGCCGTCCCACTCGGCGTTCGGATCGCTGCCGTCCACAGGCTGCGCCCAATCGTAACCCGGCGAGCGGCGCGGGACGGCCGCGTTGTACACGTAGTAGATGTTGCCGTCACGGTCGGCGTACAGCGTGTTCATGTAGGGCACCGCCAGCCGGGACAGCGCGGCCCTGAACTCGTCGAGCGAACGGGCCCGAATCATCTCGTACCACTGCTCGAACCAACCGCCCTCGTCCAGCTTGGTCAAGCGGACGGCGAGGGGCCTTCCCTGATCGTCCACGGCGATGATGGGTCCATGATGGCTCTTTCGCATCGTGAAGGTCCGGCGCTCGAGCCCACCGTCGCCGGCCTTGACCCCGATCACTTCTTCCCAAGCGGTGGCCTCGCGATAGCCGTCGCCGTACCGATAGCGGAGCGGCCGGCTCGAGTCATCGAAGTGCAGGATGTAGACGTCGCCGATGTCCGAGTAGTTGTCGGTGTACGCCCACCCGTGGTGCTCGTTGTTCCCCATGTAAGGAAGCATAAAGCCGAAGCGGCTGAGCCCGGAGAAGACGAGTCCCTCGTCGCTGTGCAGATGGACCTCGGTGTACTGCGAGAGGCCGAAGAACGGGACGTGCGGGTTGATCAGCAGCATGGCGTGGCCGCTGGCGCTGCGCGCCGGGCCGATCGCCCACTGGTTGGATCCGGTCGGCCGTTCTCCTCGTTCTCGCTCGAGCAGGAGTCGCGTGCCGGCGCGCCTGAGGCCCGCGTAACCGATGTACTCGTTGTGGTGATACTTGAAGCGGATGAGCGCGAGCGTGTACCAGGGCTCGATCCGATCGAGCAGGCGCGGTCGGATTTTCGGGTGTGTGGCGAGGTAGTAGTTGAGACCGGCGGCGTAGGCGTCGTAAAGGGCACGCATGCGCTCGCTCGCCCGTTCGTACTCGGTTATCGAGCGGCGCGGAATCTCGAGCGCCCGGGCGAGGTAGTCGTCGAGGAACGTCTCCTCGCCGTAGAGCTCCGATGCGCGGCCCAGAGAGCGGATGAAGTTGTCCTCGACCTGCCAGAAGTTGTCCTCGGCCTGTGCGTAGGCGGCACCGAAGACGACGCTTTCATCGGTGGGCCCGTAGATATGAGGCACGCCCCAGGTGTCACGATATATCGTCACCGAGCGTGCCAGCGCTTCGTGCCGATCGGCGAGCGGGCCGGCGGCCTGAGCGAAGACGCTTTGTGCGCCGCCGAGTAGCAACGCGAACAACGCGAGGCGAGCTGTCATAGCCGTGTCTCTCATCGAGGCGGCCAGTCCACGTACGGCACGGGGTCCTCGGCCGGCACGTCGTAGGTCGCACGCAGCTCAGCAAGCTGCGCCTTCAGCTTCACGACGATCTCACGGTAATCGGGGCTCTGATACACGCTGTTCAGTTCGAGCGGGTCCTCCTGCAAGTCGAACAGCTCCCATTCGCCGATCTCGTAGTAGTGGATCAGCTTGTAACGCTGCGTCCGCACGCCGTAGTGGCGGCGGACCATGTGCCAGCCGGGGTACTCGAAGTACTGGTAGTAGATGGCGTCGCGCCAATCGTCGGGCGTCTGGCCCTTCAACAACGGCAGCAGGCTGCGCCCCTGCATGTCCTCGGGAATCGGCACCCCGGCCACATCGAGTAGCGTCTCGGCGATGTCCAGATTCTGCACCAGGTCGTCGTTGCGGGAAGCGGGCGCGATCTGCGCAGGCCAGCGGACGAGGAGCGGTGTCCGCAACGATTCCTCATACATCCAGCGCTTGTCGTACCAGCCGTGCTCACCCAGGAAGAAGCCCTGGTCGGATGTGTAGATGACGACGGTGTTCTCGGTCAGGCCGGCCTGATCGAGATAGTCGAGCACCCGGCCGAGGTTCTCGTCGATGGAGGCGACCGTTCGCAGGTAGTCCTTGATGTAGCGCTGGTATTTCCAGCGCACCAGCTCGTCGCCCTCTAGGCCAGCGGCACCGAACGCCTCGTTCTTCGGATCGTAGGCGGAGTTCCAGACGGCCAGCTGCTCGGCGTCCAGCTCAGGCGGCGCCGTGAACTTCAGGTCGCGCTCGTCCAGGTGGTGGGCGATCGTCATCTCCTGGGTACGCGCCGCCGACGTCCGGTTCGCGTAGTCGTCGAACAGCGTCTCGGGCTCCGGGATCTCCCGGTCGTCGTACAGGTTGAGATAGTCCGGGCCCGGGTCCCAGCGCCGGTGCGGCGCCTTGTGCTGGTACATGAGCAGGAAAGGCCGCCCCGAGTCGCGGGTGTTGGCGAGCCAGTCGAGCGTCCGGTCGGTGATAACGTCGGTGGTGTAACCCCGGTGATGGGTGCTGTCGGTGGGGCTGAACAGCCAGGGATTGTAGTAGGTGCCCTGGTCCCAGAGCACCTCGTAATGGTCGAACCCCTCCGGGCGGTTCTTCAGGTGCCACTTGCCGAACAGAGCGGTCTGGTAGCCTGCCGCCCGCAGGAGCTTCGGGAAGGTCTCCTCGGTGCTATGCAGCGGCTCGCGGTTCGTCATCACGCCGGTGAGGTGTCCGTATTTACCGGTCAGGACGGTGGCGCGGCTGGGGGCGCAGATCGAGTTGGTGACGAACGCGTTGAGGAACACCATGCCTTCATTGGCCAGCCGGTCGATGTTCGGTGTCTCGTTGATGCGCGAGCCGTAGGCGCTGACGGCGTGCGCGGCGTGGTCGTCGGAGAAGACGAACAGGATGTTGGGCTGCCGCGGTCGCTCGGTCGCACAAGCTCCCAGCGTGCCTGCGGCGAGAGCCAAGAGCAGGGGCCGTCGAGCAGAGACGAGCCAGTGGCATTGGGGCATGCGTTGTGCTCCTCGAGTCGGGTTCTGAGCGGGCGTCGCGTCGGCAATCGCTTCGTCCGCCTGAAATGACCGCGCACGGTGGTACTCGACGGTGATGCGACGCAAGCCGAGTCCGCCGGCTTCTCGTCCTTCATTCACACGGAGCACTGCACCACAGAGGCGCTTCCCGTGGCTATCTTCGGCGCTTCCGGCGCCGCGGGTGATGCGGCCTTCGTCGATCGGTACTAGTGGTGATCCGCTGCATAACCCCGCAGCCGGGCGTAACTCTCACGCTGTGCGTCGCTGAGAACGCTGGCCAACTCGAGGTGCGCGCCCAGGTGAACGGCGCGCAGCCGGCCCTGCGCGCGCGCGATCTCGCCGGTCAGCTGGTCGAGTTGGGCGCGGTTTACGGTGGCATCCGCGAAGGCGCGGTCGAGGCGATGCTCTAGCTCGACGATCTGCTTGCCCAGCTCCACCGCCTGCTGCTTCATCGTGTCAAAGATGCGCTGCGTGGCGGCGGTCTGTTCGGCGCTCAATTCCAGCTGGGCCGCCAGCTCGAGGACGTGACGCGGCCCCGGGTAGCCGTGCAGTTCCGCCGGGAGGGCCATCCCCATACCCTCACCGTTCAGCAGCGCCGCGACCTCTTCGGCGGACAGGGCTTTGATCTCCCGGTTCTGGTGGCCGGCGTAGGGAGATGCATCGTGCTGCGCTTGTAAAGTGCCCGGCAACAGAAGTCCGAGCGCGACGAGCTGAATAACGTTCACGGTTGAGCGCATGGCAGTTGCCCTTTGATTCATAGACGACGTGTCGGCACGATTAGAACCCCACGGCTCTCGGCGACAGACCGGTAGGGAGCCCCTGGTCGTCCCTTGGCCTGGACCGGGCACGCTAGCAGGCGCGCACCGCCCCCCGCAACTCTCCGCCTTCCACTCCGTTCTCAGAGGATGCACGCATCCCGGACGCCGCGCGTCAAGGATCTGGGCCCGGCGTTCGCTGGTGCGCCGAGCCTCGCGCAGCTTATAGTCCTCTGCCGAAAACTTAGACGACTGGAGACGGATGATGCGTTGGTCGGGTTTCTACACCGCTGTGCTCGCCTTCACCCTGTTCGCACGGCCGGGGCTCGGTCAGATGCCCCCGGCCGAGGCCGTCGACGCTCTCGTCGATGCGCACCGCCACATTCAGACCCTGGGCGCCCGGAGGCCCGGCGCGATATGGCCGGGCTTCCAACCCGAGTCGATTCCGGTCGTCTACGTGCTGCCGGCGAGCGGTCGGCTGTTGCTGGGGTGGACGAGTGAGCTTCCTGAGGGATTCACCCCGTTAACGGGTCTCAGCAACGCGGGCTGGGCTTCGGAGACCGCTGGCGGAGCGGCGAGCACGTCGGTCAACCTCGAGGGCCGGCAAGTCGCTCAAGTCGTCGTAAATGAACTCGAGCTGGCCTCGCTGGTTGGGATAACAATTCACGAGATGTTCCACGCCTTTCAGGCGGCCGTGAGCCGTGACGACCGTCGTTTCGGCCAGGGCGAGAACTCTTTCCTGGTGACGCGTTATCCCGTGTTCGATCCGGTCAACGAAGCCGAGATCGCCCTCGAAGGCCGGCTGCTGGCCGCGGCGCTCGCCGCGAAGGACGATGCCCGCGAACGGGTGCGGCAGTTCGTCGCTGTGCGCGAGAGCCGCCAGCGATCGTTCGACTCCGACCTGGCCGAGTTCGAGACGGCCGCCGAGTTGAACGAGGGGCTGGCACAATACGCGGGCCTACGGGCCCTGCAACTTTTTGCCGAAGACCCGACCCTCGGCTGGCGCGACGAGGCGCGCGTAGAGGCGGCGCGGATGCTCGGCGCCCTCGATGACTTGATCGGTGAGCGTGAACGCTCGTTTCGTCTCCGCTACTACAGCACCGGTTCGGCTCTGGCGTCTTTGCTCGATCGATTCGGCCGAGCCGAATGGAAGACGCGTCTCGTCGAGTCGAACCTGACGCTTCACGACTTGCTGGCCGAGTACGTCGGCTACCGCGAGGGCGAGCGGGAGCTCCGCGCCCGGGCGGGGCGCGAATTCGATGCGGCGGCGCTGGGGGCGACGGCGCGGCGGTCGGTGGCCGAGCTGCGCGAGTCGAGACGCGCCCGGGTCGACAGCGCCCTCTCGCGGCCCGGCGTCCAGGTGGTGATCATGAGCGAGGGACTCGGCTTCGTGGGATTGTGCGGCATCGACCCCCAGAACCTTCTCCAGGTGGACGAGGGCGTTCTGTTGCACACGCGCTGGCTGGTGCTGTGTGCCGGCTCGGCACTGCGGGCCGAGTTCACGACACCTGTGGTTCACGATCAAAGGCAGGCGACCGTGCGGGCGGTGGTCGGGCCGTTGGGCGAGCTTCGGCTGAGCGCCGACGGCGTGCCGCTCGAGCCCGCTCAACTCGAAGACCCGCTTGGCGTGGAAAAGCTGGAGCTGAAAGCCCCCGGCCTGCAGCTCAGCGCGGCGCGCGCCGATCTGGAGCTGGAGGGATCGGTCCTGCGCATCCGCCCGCTGCGGAACTGACGGATCGGCCATGACGATGCGCAAGCGACCCTCCGGACTGCTTCTCGATCTGGACGGCACGGTCTATGAAGACGGGCAGGCGATCGCCGGGTCGGCGGACGCGGTGCGGGCGCTGCGCGAGGGAGGCGTGTCGGTCCGCTTCGTCACCAACACGACCCGGGTGCCGCGGAGCACCATCGCTCAGTGGCTGCGCGATGTCGACGTCGCCGCGTCGGCCGACGACATCTTCACACCGGCCCTGGCCGCGAGCGCCTGGCTGAGCCGGCGCGGCCTGCGCCGGGTGGCGCTCTGTCTGCCCGAGCACGCCTTCGAGGAGTTCGCGGATTTCGAGATCGTCGACGAAAGCCCCGTCGCGGTGGTGGTCGGCGACCTGGGCCCGGGTTGGAGCTTCGAGATGATGAACCGCGTGTTCGGCTGGCTGCTCGACGGCGCCGAGTTCCTCGCGCTGCATCGAAACCGCTACTGGAAGACGGAAGGCCGGCTCGTCCTCGACGTCGGCGCCTTCGTCGCCGCCTTCGAGTACGCGACCGGGCGGACCGCCACGCTGGTGGGAAAGCCGAGCCGGCCGCTGTTCGAGGCGGCGGCCCGCTCGATGAACCTCGACCTGAGCGCCGTGGCGATGGTCGGCGACGATCTGCTGGCGGATGTTGCCGGTGCCCAGGCGGCCGGCTGCCAGGGCTTCCTCGTTCGAACCGGCAAGTTCAGGGCGGAGGAGCTGGATGCCTCCGACGTCGTGCCGGACCTGGTGATCGACTCCCTCGCCTCGCTTCCGGCAGTGCTTCTCTCCTAGCCTGAGTGAATAAGATCGACCGCTGCCGTGTAGGGTTGAATGCAGGACCCCACGACGGTTCGTCACGGCCGGCTGTTGATCTGCCCGCTGATCCCGCGATTCGCCCGGCTGATCCCGCCTGCCCTCCCGGCCGCGGCGACCGATGAGCTTCCTCTAAAGACGAGCCGGGCGGATCTGGGACCGATGGACGACGCGAAGCCTCGCTAGCGCTGCGTGCGATCGGCGTTTTCCTGCGAGTCGCCGCTCCTGTCACGAAGACCGTGGAACAGTCCGCCGGTGACCATGTAGGCGAGGCGCTCGGCCTGCTCGGGCTCGGCGCCCTCGGAGCCCAGCTGGCCATCGATACAGAGCATCGCCAGTCCGTGGACCAGCGCCCAGGCGGTGACGCCGATCTGTCGGGTCACGTCGTCGGTCGTCGCCTTCGACTCCTGCGATCCACGCACCAGACCCAGCAGTTCGTCGAAGGTGGCGGAGGCGGCTTCCGCCAGCCCCGGGTGTTGGGAGTCGGCCGCGGTCAGGGGGCCGAACATGACGCGGAACAGGTTCGGGTTCTTGACCGCGAAGACGACGTAGGCGATGCCCGATTCCCGCAGGCGAGCGAAGGGGTTGTCGGGAAAGCGGGCGATCCGCTCGAGCATCTCGCGCCGCAGGGCGCGAAAGCCCTCCTCGGCCACGGCGGCGACGAGGGCGGCCTTGTCGGCGAAGTGGTGATAGGCGGCCATGTGGCTGACTTTGGCCTTGCGGGCGACGGCGCGCATGGTGAGGGCGGGGAGGCCGTGGCGCTGGACGATGGCGAGGGCGGCGTCGACGAGAGCGGGGCGGAGGTCGCCGTGGTGGTAGGCCTTTTTGGAGGGGGGTCGCGCCTTGTGGCCCACAGGATCTTGACAGCGTAAAGTTGAGGTGGTACTGTGTCTGCCAATATGTACGGTGTAAAGATCGCGCCGCCGCGCCCGCCGCGCAACCCTCAGAGCCGCCCGCCCGCGGGCGCCTTGTAACCCTGCGCCAGCACCTCTATGATCCGTTCGACCCGGATGAGCCAGAC
>JABAOH010012205.1_pt1 | contig 10585 bp, 9 predicted proteins | sample 7062181 | NCBI WGS metagenome assembly JABAOH01 (sample SAMN14538630, study PRJNA623070) | marine sediment metagenome | biome: marine biome [ENVO:00000428]; feature: marine pelagic biome [ENVO:01000023]; material: deep marine sediment [ENVO:00002113]; isolation source: pool of 5 deep marine... | reverse complement strand
CTACTTAGGCTTTTGGGAATACCGTTTGTTCAAGCTCCAAGCGAAGCGGAGGCTCAAGCAGCTTATATGGCTAGGCATGGCGACGTCTGGGCCGCGAGCAGCCGCGACTACGATTCCTTACTCTTCGGTACACCCAAGCTGGTAAGGTATCTTACGATATCGGGGAGGAAATTCCTGCCCAGCAGAGGGGTATCCAGACCGCTAAAACCTGAACTCATCAACCTCGGTGAACTGCTTACACATCACAAGATCACACGGGAACAACTCATCGATATTGCGATTCTGATCGGCACGGATTTCAACCAGGGAATAAAGGGAATTGGCCCGAAGACCGCCTTGAAGTTGCTGAGAGAACATGGCAATCTGGAAAACCTGCCTGACCACATCAGTTCAAGGATATCGAAGGACTACGATGAAGTTAAGCGAATTTTCCTGTCGCCAAAAGTCACATCCGATTATACATGTCAATATGGGCACCTATACGAGGATGCACTCTACGAATTCCTCTGTGGTGAAAGAGACTTTTCCAAGAAACGGGTCGAATTCGTCATCTCGAGGATGAAGGAGTTTCACTCAGGAAAGAGACAGATTGGCTTGAAGAAATGGCTACCAACTGACATCCGTGATTGAAGAGTCTTGTCCTACTCTTCCTCGGGTTCTTCCGTTGGTTCCTCTGCTGCTTCCTCTTCTGCCGGTTCCTCTGCTTCTTCTGTCGCTTCTTCCGCTTCTTCTTCTGCTGGTTCCTCTTCTGCTCCCTTCTCAACGACTTCGGCTTCAGCGAATCGTCGGCTTATCCGCGTGATCTTTATTCTGACTTTGTCACCAGGTTTGGCGTTTGGAACAAAGGTCACGAGTCCCTTGATTCGGGCTATGCCGTCGCCTCGGCGGCTTAATTCCTCGATGTCAACGTCGTATTCCTTTCCTATCTCCACGGGTTTCGGAGGAAATCGTCGCACGAAACCTCTTCTCTCCCTTCTTTCATACTGCATCTTCTCACCTCGCTTCCGTTTAACCAGACGTCTTTCGATTGGTCCTCTTCTATACGATAGTCAGGGTTCCATATCTTCCTACGTTGAGCTGGATTTCTCCTCGAAATGTAGTGATATACCCGTTTTCAATCTTGACTCTGTCGTTGACGTTTACGCGGTCGATCTGCTCGTTCCATAGTGTGAGTTTTATTGTGCCTGAATCATCGTCGATGAGGGCGTCTGCGACACGATACGTCTCGTCTTTGTATCTGGAACGGACTTCACGGGCTTCTGATTTTTGGACAATCTTACCCACAACGTTCACTCTTTTCATTCCATCTTTCAGCTCTTCGATTTTCAAGAGGTCTCTCCTCCTATTTCTTGCAGTTTTTCCGCGATGGCAAACTTCGGACCAACCTTTGTGATTTTGACCTGCAATCGTTCCCCCACTTGGGCTTGAGGAACGAAGACTAAGAAGCCATCAACTCTCGATATGCCGTCTCCTCGGCTTCCTATGTCATCAATGAGTACTTCGAGTTTCTCACCGACTTCTACGGGGGCTTTCCAAGACGGCAAGGATTGGTATTTGCGTTGTCTCTTTGCCCGACTGGGTCTCTTGGTTCTCTTTGCCGTGTCTCTTGCCGGAAGCCTTCTAGGCATGTAGCGTTTCGTCCTTATCGCGGAGCTCGCCCAAACAGAGGTGCACTGCCGACTAGAACGACTTACACACTGGTCCATTCGGGAAGCTGTTTTGATGAAGGGATGGAATGTCGGATATAAGCTTTGTCATGTACCGATGCACGTTAGTTTTTTCGTGCAGCAAGGCTTCGCGCGCGCTTCGAGAGACAAAAAGGTTTTTTACATGGCCAGTGTTACAGCATTCGCAATCTATGGTGATGTTGTGTTCGGGCATTTGCGACACCTACAACCTTGCGGGATTGAGCGTATAGAGAGTGCGCCAAGAGGAATGCATACAGTAGTGTGTGCTCTGTGGAGACCTCGTGGACTTGACACTGCTACTCGAGGCAAAGGATGTCAAGAGAACCTACAAAATGGGCAAGTCTTAGTTCAAATCCTACGGGGGCAATGAAGTTAGAAGGGGTTCGCGCGATGCAGTTTTCTAGTAAGGTAGCAATGGTGCTTCTGGTCAGTTTTGTCGTAATCGAGCTAGCACTCACTTTCGGCTGGACACAAGGTGTAACATCAGGTTTTCAGTACCCCGTTGACAAGATCTTGGGATTGTTGGTCATCGTCACTTCCCTCTTTGGTGTGTATGGTCTGTTTACGAGTAATGAGGTTGGCATTTATTTCGCCCTTTTCGCTTCAGTATTTTGGGTGGTTCTGGGGGGCTTTTCTCTCATTCAGGCCTACAGTACGTCGCAATTGAGTCTAACCATACTGGTCTATGGCACTGCCACGCTGGTTCTGGGGTCACTAACGCTGATCTGTATTTTCAACAGGAACCTTGATCAACAGAATGGAATTACACCGTTGATCAATGCTCCCGATTCATTGGGTCCCAGAGATTCTTTTGCTACGATCGACAAGTGCGCTGTCGAAACTGTAGATGTAGTAAAGAAGTATTTTCTGGGGTCCAACGTGGTGTCAGCCATCAACGGTGTCAGCCTGAGGGTTCGTAGAGGAGAGTTCGTCGCCATCATGGGGCCCTCTGGCAGCGGTAAATCGACCTTACTCAACCTAATAGGTGCCTTGGACAGACCTCTCTCAGGGCGCGTCTTAATTGATGGGATTGATATCTCAACACTTGACGATGCGGATCTTGCGAGGCTTCGCAACGAAAGGATCGGCTTTGTTTTTCAAGCATATAACCTAATCGCACGATCTAGTGTGTTGCGCAACATGGAGTTACCCGCCCTTGTTAGAGGTTACTGCAAAGAGGATCGCCTAGAGCGAGTTGATAGGCTTCTCGCAACAGTCGGTCTGGACGACAAGACTTCAAGAAAACCACAAACCCTGAGTGGAGGGGAACAACAACGTGTCGCAATTGCTAGGGCATTAATCAACGATCCTGAAATTGTGTTGGCTGACGAGCCGACTGGCAACGTTGATTCAAAGACAGGGCGGGTAATAACAGATTTCTTGAGGAAACTGAATATGCATAGCGGAACTACTGTCATCATTGTCACGCACGATCCTGAAGTAGCGGGCAAAGCCGACAGAATCATTCGTCTTCGAGATGGAAAAATCGTTCAAGAGAAAGAATTGGAGATTCGTTGACATGAAAAAGAAACATAGAATTTGTGTTATTTGTGTAACTATACTCCTCTTGTGTCTCGTTTCAGTCAATGTTTCATTGATTTACAGCAGACCATCGGTACACCTTAGGGTAAGTCGGGTGGTTTGGGGTGAAAACCCGGATAGTCCTATCAAAGCCTATCCGGGGGACGAAGGTGTGGCTTTGACCGTGGAGATGCAGAACTATTCAAACGATACCATTAAAGGAGTAGAAGCCACCTTAGCGCTGTCAGATCCGTTCATCGATATATATGGGAACCGCAACGCCACAGCGACGGGAGAACCTTCAGACATCGGAGATATCATGAACCAGACTGGAGAGATCCTGCCGGCAGGGTTCTTCACCTTAACCTTCAGCCTCGACATCAATCCTAACGCCCGTCCCAACCCTTACTCCTACCCGATGACGGTAGACTACTTGGTGAAATCGGGGGAAAACTGGCTCCCTGGAGAACCGAGGACAGTAACTATCAGTTTTGTCCTGTCCAAGATCCAAGCCACGGTGACCTGCTCTGTTTCTCCCCAAGACGTTGAGAAGGGTGAGTCTGTCGATGTGTCAGGTTCCATTGACCCAGTACAAGAAAACGTAACCGTTACGTTGGTCTACAAAAAACCGGATGGTTCAACCTTCAGCCAAAACATGAAGACCGACGCAGAGGGTTCCTACAGTGAATCATATCAGCCTGACATTGAGGGCCCGTGGAGTGTCAATGCCAGTTGGCCGGGGGATGAAAGACATGAGGGAGACTGGATGTCAGTCTCATTCGAGGTCAGGTTTCCCGTCTCGCTCAGTATCAGCACGTCAAACAACCGTCTAACGGGGGGCTTTGACAATTGCTTCAACATAACTCTCCTAAACAGTGGAGGTGTGTTGACCTCGACGATTGATGTAACCCTCTCCATTCCTTCGCCTCTAATAGTTCATGGTGACAATCATTGGACGTTTGAGTCCTTGGCACCTAAGAACTCGACAGTGATTCCCGTAGAGATTTATGCACCGACCAGTTCTATCGGAACCACCTACAGTGGAACGCTCAATTTGAACTACCGAGATGACTACGGGGAGAGCCATAGCGATACCTACCCCATCGGTCTAATCGTAACGGGGCGAATAGAATTGATCGTCTATGACAAGATCGCGAACCCTCAGCCAGCAAGGCCAGGATCAAAGGTGTCGATCACTGCAACCCTACTCAATAAAGGCAATGTGGCTGCGGAGTATGTGAACGTTTCAATCATGCCCAACACCGTGTTAGGCTTGACAGCAGAAAGCACTGCCTACGTCGGCGAGGTTGAAGAGAACTCTCCAGCCCCCTTCACCCTAGCAGCGAATGTAGGCGCCGATGCCCCGAATGGCACCTACCCTGTAACTGTAAGCATCACGTATCGAGACGACCAATATATGGACCATTCCTTTAGCTCTACGTTCTATATGCTGGTAGAGAAGGATCACGGGGGTCAGTCCATTCCCGACGGTACTGAAGGCATTCTGGGGCCTCTATCTGAGGTGGGACTGGTCCTTTTGACGTTGGTTGCCGCGTCAGCGGTCATCGTGTTTCTCTATCGGCGACGGCTTTCTAGCCAACGAAGGGCTCAGAACGCTCTCAGGAAGACCAAGGAATGAACGTCTTCCAGCTCTTTAGCCTTTCATTTGAAGCGTTGAAGGAACGGCGGCTACGTGCGGGTTTGACAACCCTCATGGTAATTATGGGCGCAGGTCTCATAGTAGCTCTGAACGGCACCGGCAATGGATTCACCGCATTCGTGGACAATCAGTTCAGCTCCCTGGGAGCAAATATTCTCATATTGAGCCCCCGAGGCGAAAACATCGAGATGGACGCTGTGCTGGCGGATGAAATTGCCAAATTCTCTGGAGTGACAGATGTGATTCCATATATTCAGCAAATCTCCTCAATCGTTTCTCAAGGAGAGGAGCAAACATCGATTGTGGTGGGAGTGGAACAATCCAAGTTGCCGCTGCTGTTTCCTACGATATCCTTTGAAGTAGGAACGTTCGTTTCAGAGTCGGACAACATAGGGATCATACTGGGCAACGAGGTGGTGCGATCCTCCAACCAAAGCGGAACCTTCGCTGGCTTGGGACAGACAGTAAAGATTACATATCAGTCGTATGAGGGCCAGAGACCCGTGATCGTTCAACGATCCTTCGTTGTCCGCGGGATCTTGGAATACATTGGCAGCGGAGTCGTCCCTGTGGATCAGATGGTGTTCATCTCCACATCAGCCGCCAACAATCTTTTCGACCGCGGCGGAGACTTCGACGGTATCTATGTAGTCACAGAAAACCCTGATTCGAATGAAGAAGTGCGGCAACGGATACAGGACATATACGGCAACGACGTCATAATCATATCCCCCCAGCTAATAGCGGACATGATTCAACAAATCAGCGGAGGCGTGTATCTCTTCATAAATGCTGTCGCCATGATCTCCCTTCTCGTCGCTTCTGTAGGCATCATCACCACCATGCAGACATCTGTGATGGAACGCATCAAAGAAATCGGGTTGTTGAAGGCCCTTGGCTTCAACAAGCGCCTCATTCTAGGCCTCTTCCTTTGCGAAGCCATGATAATCGGCATTCTAGGTGGAAGTACAGGCGTGATCCTTGGGATGGGTTTGTCGCACGGAATGAGCGCCTTTCTAGGGAGAAGCCTTCAAATCGGCCCTCCACAAGTAGCGGGAGGACGGTCCTTTTCACTACAACTCGTTCCCACTTTCGACCCCTGGAACCTACTGTTCACCGGGTGCTTATGTGTAGCCTTGAGCATGATTTCAGGGTTCTATCCCTCTTGGAGGGCTTCACAACTAAACCCGGTTGTAGCGTTAAGACACGAATAAACAAGCGGCATTCACATATTCCAGAAACAGACTATCGCGTTTTGAACAGATTTCCGATTAGTTCCCCTTCAGAACGTCCGAATCGGTTATGTGCGCGAAGCCAAGATGCCCGCCCGGATATAGGGGCGCTGCGATTTGACACTCAGATTAGCAGCGTTCGCATGAAGAAACCTAGCACTGAAGCTACGACAGCAATCGCCATCGCTTTCTTCCATGTGGTTTCACATAGTGAATGGACTACAACAGCTAGAAGCAAGCCTATCCACCCATCGATTATGTAGGGAAGGATCAATCCGACGTTGTATGTCAAGGTCGGTTCCCAGCGCTCTTGGACCAGGACTTGGACCGCACTGAACTCTTCTGCGGTCGGTGGCCACGTCTGGGCGGGTAGTCTCAGTTCTGGAAGTACGGCAAAGAGCACTGCGTTGACAAGAACATAGATGACCGAAACAGAGAAAACATAACCTATTACTGTGAAGAACGGTTTCCATGGACCTGTCTTTTCCTGAAAAAGCTTCACCGTGACCAACAGAACCGCCGCGTACACAACCCAGTTGATGAAGAAGACGATCGTGGCATCTAGCAAAGCAGAGACGATCAATGTGCCGACATATTCTGTGTCAACAAAGGAAACATATTTGAAGAAATACACGTCATCGAGGGTCATGTTCAATTTTCCAGAGTCCACGTCTGACCAATTGAGCAAGAACTGCAATCCTGTTATGTTCTCCCAGGTGGGCAGGTTAACTGGATCCCAGTTCTCCTCGTAGCCTGTTCTGACTGTTAGATTAGCCCAAGCATTACTCGATTCTGATAAATCACCAGTTATATGCGACATGAAGTAGCGGCTCTCGGTTCCAGAGAACAGTCGCAGCGTTGCGTCGGAGCTTGGAAAGATCCTATTTTCATGGGTCCATTTGATTCGGAAAGACAATCCCTCGAATCCTGCTTCTCGCGAAAGGTCGAGTGCACCAATGTCGGCCAGCTTGAGTGAGATCTGCGTCTCGTTTAGAACCGACGATTGTATACTACGGTTGCCGACTACGCGATCTTCGCTGACTAGTATGGCGCCATTCGAAACCCAGAGTAGCGTGGGCTCTGTCGATTCTGTCCACTCGTCGTTTGCAGGTGTTCGGTCTTCTAGGTAGAGTCGCGAAGCCGTGATGTACTGGGTGCCTGCTGTAGCACATAGGACGAGAACCAAGATGAGGAGAGGTGCCTTGAAGTCCGGTTGTTCGGTGATCTCTTTGAACGCTTTGATCGGGGTGTAAAACACTTCTAGTAGGTGTCGTGCAAACAAGCCTCTGTCGACTCTCCTTGGTTTCCATTGGTCCTTTTGAAAACGCTGTATCTTGTAGGTGTGTGCACTGAAATATTACGTTTTGCAGACCATACACACCTTGCGACTCGTGGAGATGTGCGCTGGCTTGAAAGAGCGCCCGTTCTCAAGATGAGAAATTGCAGAAAGTAATCGTGATAGCGATTCGAAGCCTTGGTATAGACGTTTTCTTTGTCAGATTCTTGCGGATCTATCTTGAGGGGTTTCTACTTCTTCGACAATGATCTTGCCGGCTGCGACTTCATCAACGGAGTGAATTGCAGCGCCTAAGTCTTCCAGTTTCTTCTTGACGGTTTCGAAATCTATGCTATTTCCACCGATGACGATTTTCACGTTTTCGACATGTTGATCTATTTCGTAGGTGATGATGTTGACGCCTTCGATACCATCTAGCTCGCTGAGTGCCTTGGAAAGTTCAACTACGCTTGGACTGTGAGGTTTCAGGACGTCCAAGACAAGTCTTCTTAACATCTTAGAACGACTAACCTCTAGTTATCGGCGCCAGTATTTAAACTATTTCGCCTACTTCCATCGCAGCTATTGACGGGCCGTCTATCACAACACTAGAATCTAGCGTTCTTTACCCAAGACACGACTTCTTCGATCATAGGTTTCTCGTCGTTCGAGATCTTGCCGAGCTCGACATAGGTTCTGGCCACTTCTTCCAGTCTTCTGCTGAGCACGAGGGGATCTTGTGTGGCCAGATCGTCCCTGCTCGTAACACCTACTTCCTTGAGTAACCTAACGTCGGTCTCTTCGATGCCGGGAACCATCAGGAGTAGGGCCTTCTGTTGCAGTCTTTCCACCGTTTCTCGTGAGGGGCGTGTTTTTTCCGCGATTGTCGCTGGATCAGTTGCGATGAGTTCCCCGACATTTGTTAAGCCAAGGGATCTCAGTTCCTTTCCCAATCCGGATCCCACTCCGTTGATCTCCTCCAATTCGTTTCGACTAGTCAACGTCGCCTTCGGCGGCTGCAAATTCACTTCAAGCCCTTCCAGGTTTGATCTAATCTCGGCCAAGCTTTGGCCCTGCTGCCCTGCAATTTCCGCATTCCGTCTGCTCACACGGGTGACCGTCTGGATCGCCTTAGCTTGTTTGTCCAGTCTCATCAGCATTTCCTTCCTAACGCCATTCAAGTCGGCCTTTATTTTGGATAGTGCATCTTTCCAGACCTTCGCCATAGTCCGCCTCTGGCTGCCCAGTGCACTCAGCATCTCTTCTCGTGCATTCTCAAGGTCTTCGTTCGCTTTTTTGAAGAGTTGCTGATAGGCCATTCGGTTGTTTGCCAAGCCATCATTCAAATCCTTCTGTGCCGTCTCCACCATTTTCCTCGTGCCGGCCAAGTGGCCTCCTAGCTTCACTAGCATTCTAACAATCGCTGGGTCAGGTGGTACCCTACGAAACGCGACAATTGACGTTAGTCCAAGGAAGATGAAGGTTGCGGTTGCGGAGATCCAGAAGTAGGTACTTATTTGAATATCGCCTATCCAATTGCCTATAATGTATGGATCAGTATACATGTAGGGGCCATCAATTTTCCACAGCAAGACTGCATAGATGACGTTTATTGCAGCCAGAAAAGTCAGGAAGCCCAGTATCCAAACACCAATGCCCTTTTTCAAAGCCATTCATAATTCCCTCATATGCATTAGTAGTACGTCTGCTTCAGGCAAGAGTCTTCATTCTGTCTGAGAAAAGGGTTATGAAAGGAGAATTCATAGTTGAAATGCACATTTCGCAATCTGTTCTTTGAACGGCGAGAATTCAGGGCAGGAACAGTCTCGGCCTACAGACCTTGCTTGAGTCTTCTGTACGTATTGTAATCCACGTACTCTATGGCCTTATTTTCGACTTGATGTTGCACGGTGAAATTCTGCCGTTTCCTCTTCTCCTGTATGTGCTTAGTTGCCAACAGTGAATATGCATCGCTGCCTGCGCCTGACCCGTAGCTTACGATGACTATCCGATCGCCGGGTTTTGCTCTGTCCAAGACAGCGGCTAGGCCGATTGGTGAGGAGCCAGAGTAGGTGTTGCCGAACTTGGAGACTTTCAAGCCTAATCCGTACTGTTCCTCTTTGAATCCGAGTTTCTGGGCGGCTCTTACTGGAAATCTGATGTTTGGCTGGTGAGAGACAAAATAGTCTACGTCGCTGGGTTGAAGGTTTAGTCGTTTCATGAGTTTTTCGCAGGCTTTGGCCACATGCTTGAAGTAGGCGGGTTCCCCGGTGAATCGACCACCATGTCGGGGAACGGATTCCGTGTCCCTTCTCCAGAAGTCAGGGGTATCCGATGTGCAAGAATACCATCCTTCGATTTCCGCGATGATGTCGTGCATGCCGAAGATGAAGGCGGAACCGCCATACCCCACGAACAAGTCTAGTTCTCCTCCCAGCTCTTCTCGGGGCGCTGCCTGCGAATTGTCCGTGCCGATAGTCATGGCGTACGTCGCGTCAGCCTTTGGATAATAGACCAGTGACGCAGCGTCTTTGAACATGCTTGTGGCTGCCTTGCATGCGAACTCGGTGTCCACGGCGTCTACACTCTGGATTCCGTCGGTTTTGACTTCTTCGCCAAGCTTCAGAACTTGAGCGACCTTGGAGGCGATGGGCTTGACCGCGTACGGATTGGATTCGGAGCCCACGTAGACCTTGGCTACGAGCGCATGATCTATGCCCGAATGGATCAGGGCCATTTTCCCCGCTTCAACCGCAGCGGTGACAGCGTCCTCGTCGGTAAAGGGCACAGATCTCTCCATGGTGCCTTCTTTGATCCTGAATTTGGAGACGTAGACTCCGTACCCGACGATTCCCGGGGTTTCATACTCGATCTTGGGTTTGACTATTTCGTATTGTTGATGCGGATAGTACCCATCTGCAAAGGTGAAGGCGAGCGATATTGTTGGGATAATCTCGCTCTGTTTCACCGCATATCTTCGTCTAAATCGTGGGACGACCTCTCTATCTTCAAAACTGCAAAGGTTAACTTCATCAAGCTTCAAAATGTGGTCAGTTAGTCTGCCAGGGACTCGAACTTTCCCGTTGTGGAAGGATATGATGCCGTAAACGTACGGTCCCAGCTTGGTGAACTTGTTTGTGGGCTCACCAATTAGGGTGCAGACTTCGAGTTTTCCTTTTTCGTAGAAGAAGTCTATGTCAAGCATCCT
>JABAOH010247518.1_pt1 | contig 10586 bp, 7 predicted proteins | sample 7062181 | NCBI WGS metagenome assembly JABAOH01 (sample SAMN14538630, study PRJNA623070) | marine sediment metagenome | biome: marine biome [ENVO:00000428]; feature: marine pelagic biome [ENVO:01000023]; material: deep marine sediment [ENVO:00002113]; isolation source: pool of 5 deep marine... | reverse complement strand
TAATACCCATTACACATAACCATACATTCTTGGTAATAGGAGAAATAACCGATATTTTTTTAAAAGATATTTTACCGGAAGCGGATGGATTGATAGCTATTGACAAAACAGGTTCATTGGCTTGTTTGGGTTCAGACACCTATTGCTGCGGAAATATTACACAACGCTTTCATTACGCAAAACCTGATCGTCCGGTTACGTCAATTTAATAAATGATTTGTTAATAGCTGCGCATCAAATGGATAAAATCATCTTCAAAAATATTTTCCAATTATGCCTGAAAATATTGTAAATACTGCTTTTCAGGCATCCCAATTACTTCCTGTAAAATAGAAGCCGGAAATACTTCTTCCCTAAAAAATAAATTCTGGCACGCAATTGGCATTATATCAATTAGAACGGGTTTGGATAAGTTGCCCTTTCAGGAGTTTTCCCTATCCCGGATTTTTAAACCATTAAACCATTTTTTATGAAAAAGCTAATCATCGCAGCCGGATTATTTGTAGTGTTAGGCTTAACCGAACATACACAAGCACAAGTTAGAGTGAATGTAAACCTTGGAATTGGCACACCGGTTTATTATCCGGCTCCACGGCCAGTTGTTGTTTATGATGATCCTTATCCAGTTTGCGCACCCAGAGCTGTTATTGTAGTACCTACACGACGTAGATATGATTATTATGATAACTGGGGTAGGGATGATTATTATAACAAGGGGAGAGTAGTATATTATAATAGAGAAAGGAATGAACATGAAGGTCATAACCATGGTTGGGGTCATAGAGATGAAGGAGATGATGACTAAATAAAAAATATCAAGAACCTATGAAAACAAAAAGCCGCCCTGCAAAGAGGCGGCATTTTTTATGTTAAGGAAGTCAATGATACTCCGTTAGTATCCTGCATTTTGTGTTAAATTCGGATTCACAATAATTTCCCTTTTGGGTATAGGAAACACTAATTTAGGTGAATCGAAATTTAACGGCCCTACTGTACCCTGCGTTCTTTTAATGTCATGTAATGTAAAACCTTCAAAAGCCAATTCTAATTTTCTTTCTTTTAAAATGGCGGCAAGTGTTAACGTACTTGCAGTATATGGCAACAAATTCACTCTTTGTCTTATTTTATTAATGTCATTTACCGGTGCATCACCTACTTGTGTTCCCATTCTAAAATTGGCTTCAGCTCTTGTTAAATACATTTCTGCTAATCGAATAATATGCACATTGCCATATAAATTATCGAATTTAGCAGTATAAATAGAACCGCCTGAATTATAGAATAAACCCAAACGGGCATCGCCCGGTTCATATAAATTTAAATGCGCCTGATTAATTTGAATATCACCCCTGCTTAATGGTGAATAGTACTCATTAAAGGTATTATAACCCGATGTGGGAGTTACCTGCATGGCAAACAAATCTTCAGTAGTATTGGCTACACCGGCCGGAGGGTAGGGAGCAGGAAAAGCAGCAGCATAAGTAGGTGTTAATGCAAAGCCATTGGCAGTGGCCGTAGTAATGGCTCTGTTGGCGGCAGCTGCAGCGTTGGCATAATCGCCCTTTTGTAAATATACTCTGGCCAGCATGGCACTGGCGGCAGCTTTATTGGCATAAAAACCATTGGTAACAGGCAATAATGATTCAGCAGTAGTTAAATCACTAATTACCTGTGCATACACTTCAGATACTTTATTTCTTTTTACCTTATTTGCATCTGTAATTCCTTCAGTGGGAGATAACACAAGCGGCACACCATCATTAACAGTTGGGTCACCATCATTCCATGCTTTGGCAAACAATCGTACCAAATCAAAATACATTGCACCACGAATAAATTTAGCCTGTCCTTCCACCGATGCTTTTTTATCGGCTGTAACCACGTTCAATGCACTCAATACATTGTTTACATCGTTTATAGCTTTATAGCTGGTTAACCAATTTTGAGTCGTAAAATTATTATCAATAGGAATGGTTTTATTATAAATCTGAGTCATTCCCTGATAGGTTCCACTCCAGTTTAATTCAGCAAAATTGCCCAATAAATCGGGGGCAACAAAAGTTAATCCTCCATAAGCATTCTCCACGCCCATATCGGCATAAGCGCCTGTTAAAGCTACCAACACATCGCTGCTGGTATTTAATGCAGCGGTTTGATCAATACTTTGTGTAGGCTGCGTATTCAACATTTTATTGCAGGCTGTTCCATAAACAACCAACAGCAGCAACAAGCTTTTATACATATATTGTTTCATAAAAAATTATTTCGTATTAAAAATAAATTTACATTATATTACAACCCAATATTTACACCAAAAACAATGGTTTTTAATTGTGGAGCAGAGTAAAAATCTACACCCTGGGTAATGTTACTTGCCAAAAAGTCGGCAGTAACTTCCGGATCCCAACCTTTGTATTTGGTAATGGTAAATAAGTTTTGCGCACGGAGGTATACCCTTAGACTTTCTAATTTAATTTTTCTAATCAGGTTAGCAGGTAAATTATAACCTAAAGTCACCGCTTTCACTCTTAAATAGGAACCATCTGAAATATAGCGGCTGGAAGGATTGGTACCATTGGCGTAAAATAATCTGGCCTCCGGCACCATCGTTTTATCACCGGGTTTTTTCCAGGCAGCTAATTGGTCAATTGTTTGGTTATCAAAGCCATTACTACCACTGGCTGACATGTATTGCCCGCCACCATTATAAATATTATTGCCGTACACTCCTTGCAATAAAATATCTAAATCAACACCTTTAAAGGTAAAAGTGTTGCCAAAGCCATAAATGAATTTAGGAATTGGGCTGCCTATCACTACATCCTGGGCAGCATTATAATCATTGGTAGTGCTCCTGTCTCTGGTGCCATCAGCCTTCAAAGTATTTTTAATGTATAATGCATCACCGTTAGCAGGATCTGCACCAGCAAATTCTCTGGCTACAAATACGCCCAGTGGTTGGCCCTCCATTGCTTTATTTACATCTGTACCCAATAACTGGCCCCCAAGATTAATTACTTTGTTTTTGTTAGCACCAAAATTCAGAGAGCTTGTCCATCTGAAATTTTTATTGGAAATATTGGTAGTATTAATGGTAAATTCTATACCGTTATTTTTCAGTCGGCCAATATTTTTTAATTGCGTAGCAAAACCACTGGTGCCGGGTATTTCCTGATTCAATAATAAATCGCGGGTATCGCGGTTGTAATAATCAATTTCAACGCTTACACGGTTATTGAACAAACTGGCTTCAATGCCAATATCAGTGCCATAGGTAGTTTCCCATTTTAGATCGGGATTGGCAATTTGCGTAGGATGTTGCCCCGGCTGGCCACCATAAGGTGCATTTCCTGAATACAAACCTCTTGCAGCAAAATCGGGAATACGATCGTTACCATTACCGGCATAACCGGCTTTAATTTTCAAAAAGCTCAACCAGCTTACATCTTTTAAGAAATCTTCTTCCGTTAATACCCATCCTGCAGATGCGCCTAAGAATAAACCATACCGGTTATTGGCACCAAAACGAGACGAACCATCATAACGGCCTGTAACAGATAACAGATATTTATTATTGAATTTATAGTTTATCCTTGAGAAATAAGAAACCAGGGTACTAGAAGTGGAGGAAGAACTGGCGTCGGTTTTAGATGCGGCATTGATTAATTTTTTGTAGGCATCACTGGGAAACTGTTCACCATTAGCGCTGCTGAAATCGAAGGAGCGGTCGGTGTAGCTGGTACCCAAAATTACATCAACATCATGCTTCTGTTTAAAATTAGCTTTATAATTAAAATAGTTGTTGGTGGTTAAATTCAACACCTGTGTAGTACCATAAAAACCACTGCCATTGGGTACGCCATTATTTCGGGCAGTTAATCTTCCATAATAACTTTCTTCAAACTGATTCAATTGGTCAATACCAAAGTCGGTATGAAAACTTAAGTTCTTTGTTAAATTGGCAGTAGCATAAAAAGTACCAACAGTTCGGTTTACCAAAGTATTATAAAAACCATCAATAACACTTAACAATGGGTTGTAATATACCGGATAATTGGTATTGGGGGCTCCGCTATTGGGGTCTAAAGCACCACTAATTAAACCGGTACGGGGGTCAATTAATGGTGTAATGGGTGATAAAGCTACAATCTGTAAAGGGGTAGAAAAAGCATTATCATTCGATACCCTGCTGTTCATAGAACGGGCAAAAGCCAAATTTACACCTGCAGTTAACCAGTCTTTTACTTTATGTTCCAAATTGGCCCTGCCGGAATATCTTTTATAACTGTTGCGCACCAATATACCGGTTTGGTCCAAATACTGACCTGATACATAAAATTTTGTTTTTGCATCGCCACCGGAAATATTCAGGTCATATTCAGAAATGGGCGCATTTTGAAAAGCCTGATCCTGCCAGTTGGTATTTACTTTAGCAGTTTGCCAGTCATTATTACCGGCAGAGTAGCGGGTAAACCGGCTATTGACAAAATTTAAATAATCCTGTTGAGCCGCCTGAAGTGTAGAATAATAACCGGCCAGATAATCCTGATTAGCGGCACCTAATGCTGCCTGGGTAAAATAATCTACATATTGTTTTGAATTAAGAAATTCGCGTTTACCTGTTGGCTTTTGGGTTCCGGTATAATAATTAAAATCAATTCGGGAGGTACCGGCTTTCCCTTTTTTAGTGGTAATTAGCACAACACCATTAGAAGCACTGGCACCATAAATAGCTGTAGAAGAAGCATCTTTTAAAATTTGAATGGATTCAATATCATTCATATTTAAATCTGCCAATGCATTGGTAGCAGCGGTAGTACTGGAAAGGTTATCGGTAGTAATCGGAATGCCATCTACCACATACAGCGGCTCATTACCTGCTGACACAGAAGATGCACCTCTGATTTTAATATTAATGGCCTGTCCTAATTTGCCGTTTTGTTGTGATACCAATACGCCGGCAGCCCTGCCCTGCATGGCACTTTCAAAACTGGTAGCGGGAGTATTGGCTATTTCTTTAGCTGTTACTGTTGAAACAGCCCCTAATACATCTTTTTTAATTTTGGTACCATATCCAACCACCACTATTTCGTTGAGGCTTTTATCTGCCTCCGCCATTTTAATGGTAAGTGGTTGACCGGTTAAACGAACAGCCATATCGCGATAGCCTACATAACTAATTTCTAAGGTAGTAACCGATTGGGGTACTACAATTTTGAAATTTCCTTCTGCATTGGTGGTGGTAGCCTCATTGGTACCTTTTGCTTTAATAGTAACACCCGAAAGTGGTTTCCCATCTTGTTGGTCGGTAATAGTACCGATTACGGTTACGGTGGTTTGGGCCTGTACGTGCAGCATAAGCAACAATACAGCACTCATAATGAGCAACAGCTTTTTTCTCATAAATGTTGTTTTAGTTAAACGTAAATACTTGCCAGTGAAGCAAATTACAGAAAAATCTTTAAAAAAAATAAAATTGTGAAGCTTAAAAATTAAGAACGGCTGATAAAAAGTAAGAATGGTTTAATAAAAAGTGTTTATGTTGATGTGCCCACAAAAAACAGGCGGTAAGAATACCGCCCGGAATTGAATAGAAAATTAAAACACGAGAGAAAAAAACAAATATTTAAATATTTTTTACTGTTTTTGGAGAATAAGTTTGGTAGGGCCATTATCATATCCGTTTCCACCGGGACCGTCTGCTTTTAATTCCATGGTTAAAGTAATATAACCTGTACAGGAAAATACATATCCGGCTATATTTCCAGTAGAAGTTTTTGCACCGGTACCAACAGCAGTCATATTATAACCGCCGCCATAATTTCCAAAATTTGTTTTTGGAACCGAGGCAGTTCCTGAAGCGGGGTCTACATATACAATTAATGGGCTTACTACTGTTCCATAAGCTGGGTTAGGATATACCTTACTTATATTTACTTGGTTAGGCCCTGGGCCATCTGTTACCTGCACCAAGGCACCCGGATTCCAATCTGCCCAATCATCTCTTATTACTTTATAAGTACCGGCAATAGGTGCCACAAACGGACAAACCACATAAGCACTGAAAGAGAAAGCACTATGATAATAGAAACCAGTTACCAATCCACTACCACTGTTATTGCCCGTATTATTTACATCATAGGTTTTACCACTTTTGGTAGTAATTCGATTATAGAAAGTGTAATTGGCACCGGGCTGAATGGCGGATGCACCACCCATAGCAGCTGCCAGTTCTGCACCTGTTACTGTAATGGTAGTTTGAGGACTTGTATAACTAAGGGTCTTTACCTTCTTCCATTGGGTAGTATCATAAGATGTTCCTGCAACAGCAAAAACAGTAATACTGGTAATTGCTTCGCCATTGGGGTATTGGTGAACAATAACTCCAACTGTAGAATTAGATAAAGATGCATAGTTCAGATTTTGGTTAATGGTACTATCTAACACTAAATAAGACCCTACCCCAAAATTTTTATAACTGCTTAAAGGATTAATATCTCCCCCCGTTTTTTTACAGGAGTTGGTTACTGTTATTAAACAGACAACCGATAAAATATATATTAGCTTCTTCATGTTCATAAATTTAATCATTTATTTAATAAAGTTATCGGGGTTATTATCCCAAAATACTTTGTTTGCTGCATCGCCAGGTGTTTTTTGTGCCGGCGCATTTGAGTTTCTGTTTACAAAAACAGAAGGATAAAAGAACGAACGCATAAAGAAACCTGGAGAAGGTGTAGTTACAGCCAATTGCACATTAGAGGGTTTACCTGTTCTTCTTAAGTTGTTATAAGCCTCAACACCATTACCCCACAAAGCAATATAGTATTCATTCATCACTATATTCATTTGTGCATCTGCATTTGGTGCAGCATCATAGTTATTCAACACTAAATTAATGTAATTATTAATTTGTGAAGTAGTTGGAACTTGAGCTGCAGGAACACCTGTAAAACCAATAGATGCAGGAAAATTAATCACTTTATTAATAGAGGCAGTTACACCACTTTGTAATAAAGATCTGGCAGAGCCCTGTGTGGTAATACCGAGTGATAAAGCAGCCTCAGCTTCTAAAAAAGCAGTGTAAGAAGAAAGCCATATTGGATTGATTCCAGCACCCCCGGCACCCATACCTAATGAAACTGATTGAGATTGATCATAATCAAACTGTCCACCCGCAGGATAAATACCCCAGGCAGTTCTAAAACTTCCATCTGGAGGGGCTCCGCTGTTATCACCATGGTCACGTCCTAAATAACCTTTACCAACTACGCAATAGGGTGTTTGATCAGGCACACTTGGATACCATGCAGGAAAATTAGAATTACCATACAAAGAATTGCCAAAACATGGGGCGGTTTGTTGATTGGCCCAGCTATAATTGGTTACCTGACGATAAAAATAATACCTGGCTCTGGGATCTGCATTACTGCTTGCATTATTGGCAATATTAACAATACCATTATATTTTTCAGCAGTTACTGCCCAAATAAAGTAATTACTTAAATACTCACCTACACCTCCACTATTTACATAATCTATACCATAATGTTCATGCCTACTATCCGGAGCGGTTAAATTTGTTCCGTATTTAAAAACAAAATCCTGTGCCGGGGTATTAATTAAATTATTTTCAGTTAACAAAGCCTGAATTTTAGGCCCAACAGTATTATCTACCAAGCGAGCCTGCATATAGAACTTTAGCTTCAATGTTTTGGCTAATGTTAACCATTTTGCAGCACTGCCATTATAAAATAAATCGCTGGCAGGTTTTGCTGTTGCTGTTTTTTGAAAATCAGCGATTGCACTATCCAAAAGCGATTGTACGGCAGTATAAATAGCTGCACCGCCATCTACTTTAGGATTGGTATTGGCAGCACCTAATACTGCTTGTGAATAAGGCACATCTCCAAAATCATCTACCAAAGTGCCATAAGTAAATGCCATTAGTGTTCTGGCAATACCGGAATGGATGTATTTTTTTTGTTGAATGGCCAAAGGCAGCATGGCGGTAGCATTCACCAGCATACTGGAATAGGCGGTTGTCCACATACCATCAAAACTGGCAGGTTGATAGGCGTTTTTATACAAAGGCCCACCCCAGTTTTGTTGTCTGCTTAATTGTGCACCATAATCAGAAGCAGTAGTCCAAAAGTTATTAAAACTTATTTCTACCTGATTTAAGTACAAGTCTACATCGGCCGTAGATAGGCCCGGATAGTTTGGATTATTTAAATTATAATCCAGCTGTTTGTTACAGGATACAAGGGTAAGAAAAATCCCCAATCCAATAAATAATTTTTTATAAGTCATTTTACGCAGTTTTAATTTAAAAATTAGAATGTTACCCTAATACTGGCTCCGTAACGACGTGCGGAAGGACCAGTTAAAAATTCCATTCCTCTTCCATTACCTACTCCCAAACCATTCACATCCGGATCAAAATGAATATACTTAGGGAAATTAGGTGCATAATACCAAAGATTACTTCCGGAAAGTGAAACTGAAATGCTACCAAAAGGTAAGTTCGTTAACAATTTTGCAGGAAGTTGGTAGGATAGAGAAGCTTCTCTTAACCTGATACAGGTTGCATCATAAATAGCAGTTTCATCAGGAGCGCCACCGGTAATGCTATTACTAAAAAATGCCTGTGTAGCTGATATCTGTATATTATTTGGCTGACCATTTGCTAAAACACCCGGTAGAATATATGGGGCTGCTCTATCAAACTGTGTATCTTTTGTTACACCGCGTCCTAACAAGGCACCTGAAGTACCAGAGTATAAATCACCTCCTGCAGTATAATCCCATTGCATTCTAAATGAAAACGCTTTATAACTTAATTCACTGATACCGGTTAATTTGTATTTAGGGTTCGGATCGCCTATAATACCAATATCATTTGCAGCAACATAGTTTCCATCAACACCAACTAAACGCTGTTTTGTTTTGGGATCCCTTTGTATGTATGATCCCATAATAACCCCTAAAGGTTGCCCGTTTATGGCAAATGTTCCCTGGTTTGAATAACCGGAAGTATTGATTCTGGTGATATAGCTGGGCAAATCACTCACATTGCTTCTGTTCAATGACCACAAACCATCTAAGTGCCATTTCCATTTTTTACCTCTAATAACATCATAACCCAAAGCCATTTCTATTCCCTTATTGGTTACAGTACCTGCATTAATTTGTTGGAACGTATAACCGGTTGAAGGGTCTAAAAATCTATTTAAGATTTGATTATTAGCTACTCTTCTATAAAATGAGAGGTCTAATGTTAGTCGGTTATCAATAAATCTTCCCTCAATACCGGCCTCTGCTTCTTTTAATAACTCAGGTTTTAAATCCGGATTGGGCAATTGCGTTTGTAATGAATTCACATTAATTGCAGTTCCACCCCCTGTAATAAATGAACGTGTACCAATATTTAAAGAAGGTCTGGTGCTATACGGATCAGGGAAATTAGCACTGGTTGAATAACCTAACCTAAACTTTAAATAATTAATTTGCTTATTGCCTTGCAGCCAATTGATTACGCTGGTAGGGATAAAAGATACACCCACATTTGGATAAAATAAACTACGATTGCTTTTTTCAACAGTAGAGGCCCAGTCGTTCCTGCCTCCAAAGTTTAAAAATGCATAATCTTTATATCCTAACTGCCCTTGTGCAAAAGCACCCATCAATAGTTTTTCTGTATTATAGTTTAAAGGAGCACCTGCTTCACTATTGATATCATGAGTAATAAAGTTGCCGTGGTTCATTAATCCATAAACCAGTTGCTGTGTGCTCGTCATCCCGGTCTGCGAAAAATTATACTTTCTGGCATTGAAACCCGCATCTAAGTTTAAGTTGAAGTTGCTGTTGAGGTTTCTGTTAAAATTCAACAATACAGTATGATCCATAATTGTATTCAATGCAGTAGAGGTGCGTAGTATACCGGTTGGGGTAAAAATACCCCCTTTGTTTTGCGCATACATTTGAGATTCGGTATAATTATCTATACCAACATGATAAGATAAATTAATACCCTTCGCCAAATCCAACCCAATACGCATTTGGCCAAATACACGGCTCACTTTGTCATCTGTAAATGAATTGTATAAAGTCCATCTGGGGTTTTGAATATCATTACTTCCCCTATAATATACAGAAGAGTGGTCAAAAGGATTTTCGTAAGGTAATCCCATTAAATCTACAGCCGTAGGGGTATACATTACGTTACCGAAAATAGATGTATTGGCAGGGTTGTTACCATAACTATTACTGGTGGGCGGTGATTTCACATCATCAGACACATAATTCAAAGTACCACTAATGGTTAAATTATTTGTCAATTTTGCACTACCCCCCACACCAAACGTATTTTTAAACATACTATTCATTGGAATATATCCGGCATCACCAGTATAACCATAGTTCATATTATAGTTTAATTTACCGGAAGTGCCTGAAACATTAATTGAGGTGGTACTTGTATTTCCTGTTTGAAAGAAATTGTGCACACTATTGTAAAATTTGTATAAATAGTCGTTCCTCAAAAACGAATAGAACACAATGGGATCAATAGTTTATGAACAAAT
>JABAOH010161902.1_pt2 | contig 10587 bp, 7 predicted proteins | sample 7062181 | NCBI WGS metagenome assembly JABAOH01 (sample SAMN14538630, study PRJNA623070) | marine sediment metagenome | biome: marine biome [ENVO:00000428]; feature: marine pelagic biome [ENVO:01000023]; material: deep marine sediment [ENVO:00002113]; isolation source: pool of 5 deep marine... | reverse complement strand
TGCCGTAGAAACGGCGATCGCATGGCGCGACGCCATCGAGCGCCGGGACGGGCCGACGAGCCTCGTGCTGACGCGCCAGGGGCTGCCGCACCAGGAGAGGGACGATTCACAACTAGTTGCCGTTGCCCGCGGCGGCTACGTGTTGCGGGATGGCGGCGGCGCTCCGGACCTCATCCTGATCGCGTCGGGGTCCGAAGTTGCGCTGGCGATGGAGGCAGCGGCACAGCTTGCCGGGGATGGCATCAATGCCCGCGTCGTCGCGATGCCCTGCACGCAGCTATTCGACGCCCAGGACGATGCCTACAGGGAGCAGGTGTTGCCGGCCGCAGCCAGCCGTCGCGTGGCAATAGAAGCCGGCGTCGGCAACTGCTGGTACAAGTATGTCGGCCACGGCGGTCGCGTTATCGCCCTCGACAGCTTCGGAAAATCCGCGCCCGCCGGCGAGCTGTTCGAGCACTTCGGGTTTTCGGTCGATAACGTAACAAAGGTGGCCCGGGCATTACTCGACGAATAATCATCAGGAGAACCAAATGACGATCAAGGTAGGCATTAACGGCTATGGACGTATCGGCCGCAACATGCTGCGAGCATTGTATGAAGGCGACAAGCGATCCGAGATCGAGATCGTTGCCGTTAATGACCTCGGTGATGCCAACACCAATGCGCATCTGACGCGTCGCGATACTGCGCATGGCCGTTTCCCGGGCACCGTCGATGTCGATGGCGATCACATGGTCGTGAATGGCGACAGGATCCGGGTGCTGGCCGAACGCGATCCGGCAAAACTGCCCTGGGGCGAACTCGGTGTGGAAATGGTTTTCGAGTCGACCGGATTGTTCCGTACCAAGGAGGCGGCGTCGAAGCACATAGACGGCGGCGCGAAAAAGGTCATCATTTCGGCGCCGGGCGGCGCGGGCATGGACGCGACCATCGTTTACGGCGTCAATCACGACACCCTCAAAGCCAGTCACACCGTCATTTCCAATGCGTCATGCACCACGAATTGCCTGGCGCCCCTGGTCAAACCGCTGCACGAAAAAATCGGCGTGAAGCACGGCATCATGACGACGATTCATGCTTACACGAACGACCAGGTGCTGACCGACGTGTTCCACAAGGACCTGCGCCGAGCGCGTTCGGCGACCATGTCGCAGATACCGACCAAGACAGGCGCGGCCGCGGCGGTCGGACTCGTGTTGCCCGAACTCGACGGCAGGCTCGACGGCTTTTCGATGCGGGTGCCGACGATCAATGTTTCCGCCGTAGACCTGAGTTTCGTCGCCGAGCGAGAAACCAGTGTCGACGAAATCAACGCGGTGATGCGCGAGGCCAGCGAAGGCAGCCTGAAAGGTATTCTCGACTATAACGACGAGCCACTGGTATCGATCGACTTCAACCACGATCCCGCGTCGTCGATTTACGATGCGGGCCTGACGAAGGTCATGCAGGGCACGCTCGTCAAGGTATGCGCCTGGTATGACAACGAGTGGGGATTCTCGAATCGCATGCTCGATACCGCGCTCGCCTTTTACAACGCTAAGTAATTCCGTGCGCGAAGCGGGGTCGCCCTGACATGCCTGTCATCGACATGCGCGACCTCGACCTCGCGGGCAAGCGCGTGCTTATCCGCGAAGATCTCAATGTGCCGATCGCGGATGGTCAAATTACGAGCGACGTCCGTATACGTGCTGCGCTACCGACGATTCGATCTGCGCTCGAAGACGGTGCCGCTGTGATGCTGATGTCGCATCTCGGCCGGCCGGTCGAGGGGCAGCCGGATCCCGAGTTTTCACTCGCGCCGGTCGCGTCACGACTATCCGAGTTACTCGATACCGATGTATCGCTCGTAACCGACTGGGCCGGCGGCGTAGCGATCGAACCCGGTCAGCTATGCCTGCTTGAAAACGTACGCTTCGCCAAGGGCGAAAAGGCCTGCGATGATGGACTGTCGAAACGCCTGGCGGCGCTGTGCGACGTGTTCGTCATGGATGCCTTCGGCACGGCCCACCGCTCGCAAGCCAGCACTGTCGGCGTCGCGCGATTCGCGCCGGTCGCGTGTGCCGGGCCACTCCTGGTCGGGGAACTTGCGGCGTTGGGCCAGGCGCTCGAGCAACCGCAGCGACCGATGGTCGCGATCGTCGGCGGATCCAAGGTCTCAACGAAGCTCGATGTATTAGGCGCGCTCGGCGACATCGTCGATACCTTGATTGTCGGCGGCGGCATTGCCAACACGTTTATCGCCGCTGCAGGGTACAAGGTCGGCAAGTCGCTGCATGAACCGGACATGCTGGATACCGCCACGGCGCTTGCGGCCAATTCCAGTGACCGCGCCGAAATACCGCTGCCCGTCGATGTCGTCGTCGCTGCCGAGTTTTCCGCGACCGCAATCGCTTCGGTCAAATCCGTCGATGATGTTGCTGACGAGGAATTGATTCTCGATATCGGGCCGCAAACGGCGGAAAGGTTTGCCGACATCGTCGCGGGCGCGGGCACCGTTATCTGGAACGGACCGCTCGGCGTATTCGAATTCGATCAGTTTGCTGCAGGGACGAAAAAAATTGCGGAAGCGATTGCCGCGAGCCCGGCGTTCTCGGTTGCCGGCGGCGGCGATACGCTGGCGGCGATCGACAAGTACGGTGTCGCCGACGACATCTCCTACATATCGACCGGCGGTGGCGCATTCCTCGAATTCGTCGAAGGCAAGAAACTGCCGGCGGTTGCGATCCTCGAGGAGCGGTACTCGGGCTAACCGTTCGCGACGGGCCACGGCCCGGTAATGGCGACCGTTATCCCCCGATGCTGGATATTCACGAACAGCGTGCTGCCGTCCGGCGAGAAGCAAACGCCCGCGAGCTCCGAGTTCGTGTAGGCATTGTCGGCGATCGGGTACTGCGTACCATCGAGACGCAAACCGACGAGGCCGCAATGACTCGGCGTGTCTTCGCAGACGACGAGATCGCCCCACGGGCTCATCGTGAGATTGTCCGCGTGCCGTAGCAGGCTTTCGCTGCCGGATTCAGCAAGTAATCCGAGATATCCCGGACGCTGTTCCTCCTCGGGCGTTCCTTCGAGCGGGCTCGGCCGATAGGTGAAAACCTGTCCCAGGCGCTGCGCGCCGCCGATCGTAGCGGCCATGAAAAATGCACCGTCCGCGTAACACAGTCCCTCGCCGCGCGCGAATATCGTGGCGCCTTTTTCCCGGCCGCGAAATCGCAGGTCGTTGTCCTCGACGTCGGGATCTTCGAGGTCGATCCAGCTCGTCTCCAGCCAGGTTCCGGGTCGCAACCGATTCTTGTCGACCCAGTTCCGCGTGTCGTATTCGGGTGCACCCCTGATTGCCATCGCCTGCAACCTGCCGCCTTCGGCAAGTTTGCCAGGCACGTCAGGAATGAATCGGTACCACAGGCTCCGGTAGCGGTCCTCGGTCATGTAAACGATACCGGTCGCCGGGTTGACGGCAGCCGCTTCGTGTTCGAAACGGCCCATCGCGGTCAACGGCACCGGTTCGGCCAGGCCCTCGTCCGCCGCGTGAACTTCGAAGACATAGCCGTGCTTTTGTTCCCGATTGACTACTGCACCCCATTCGAAATGTGCGCCGGGATCGCGAAAGATCTCTTCGCAGGACAGCCAGCTTCCCCATGGGGTCGGGCCGCCGGCACAATTGATTTCGGTCCCCGCCAGGCTCAGATGAATACGCTTTCGCTGCCGGGTCCTGGTGTCGTAAACGATCGTCGTCGTGCCACCGGTGCCGGGCGTGCTGCCTTTTCCATAGTCGTATACTTTCGACGCATCGATGCTGTCGAGGCGTTCCGCATCCTCGCCGAACGGACCCAGGTCCTGCAGCCGCGACGGGTTCTCGTGATTGCAAACGAGTATGGTATCGCCATCGCGGCCCGGGAATGCCGCCATACCGTCGTGCTTTGCCGGAACCAGGAAGCCATCGTCCATTTCCTCGCCGTGCCGCGAGATAATCTCGTAGGTGAAATTTTCGGGCAGGTCGAGGACGCCGTTCGGGTCGCTCCGCAATCTCCCGAAGCCCCCGGCAGCTATAGACTTGATCGTCGCCGCGCGGGCCGAAGGCACGGCGGCGGCGACCGCAATCATTTGCAGGAATCGTCGGCGTTCGAGCATGGGCGTTGTTCTTCTGGCATTAATCCGGATGCCGCTAGCTTACCCGTACTGGCAGGCAGGTACATAGGGAAAGTCCGCAGCGACTGGATGTCACGTATGCAATAATCCCGCCCATGCTGCGCAGATCAAAGATAATTGCGACGCTCGGACCGGCAACGGACGACGTAAAAACGCTGTGCAAGATGATCGATGCGGGTCTGGATGTCGCCAGGCTCAACTTCTCCCACGGCGATCACGATGCGCAGCGCAAGCGTCTCGAAATGCTTGCCAGGGCAGCTGCCGACCGCGGCAGGTTCGTCGGCGTGATCGGCGATCTTCAGGGTCCCAAGATTCGCGTCATGCGATTCCGGAACAGCAGGGTTACCTTGTTACATGGCGAAACTTTCTTCCTGGATTCGGCACTCGCCGCTGACGCAGGCGACGAAGCAGGTGTCGGTGTGGCCTATGAGAATCTGCACTCGGATGTGCAGGTCGACGACATATTGTTGCTCAACGACGGTCAGATAACTTTGCAGGTGCAGAATGTCGACGGCACGCGCATACACACGACGGTTCTCGTTGGTGGCGTACTGTCCGATCACAAAGGCATCAATCGCCAGGGCGGTGGATTATCCGCTCCCGCACTGACCGACAAAGACCGCAACGACATCCGATTTGCTGCAGAAACAGGCATGGACTTTATTGCCGTATCCTTTGTGCGCAGTGCGGAAGATGTGGAGGAGGCGCGCGAGCTCTTCGAGGCCGCCGGCGGTACCGGCAAAGTGATCGCCAAGATTGAACGTGTCGAAGCCCTCGATTGCATCGACGCGATTATCGACGCGGCGGACGTCATCATGGTCGCTCGTGGCGACCTCGGCGTCGAGATGGGCTACGCCGAGCTGACCGGCATGCAAAAGCGCATCATTCGCCTTACGCGCCGCAAGAACAAGGTCGTAATAACGGCGACGCAAATGATGGAATCGATGATCAATAACCCGATTCCGACGCGCGCCGAGGTATCGGACGTGGCAAACGCCGTCATGGACGGCACTGACGCGGTTATGCTCTCCGCGGAAACCGCCATCGGCGAATATCCAATAGCCGTTGTCGCCGCAATGAGTGACGTCTGTCAGGGTGCCGAGAAACACCTGCTGGCGCGCGGCCGCACGACCCATCGCATGGACGACAGGTTCAATGAAGTCGACGAGGCAATTGCGATGGCGGTCATGTACACCGCGAATCACCTCAACGTCAAAGCGATAATCGCCCTGACGGAAACCGGATCCACAACGCTCTGGATGTCCAGGATCAGGTCGGATATCCCGATCTATGCGTTCACGCCGCACGACGCGACGAGCCGGCGCGTCACTTTATACCGCGGGGTTTATCCGGTCTCCTTTCACATCGAGCATTGGGACACTAGCCTGGTGTACCGTGACATTTTCAGGACGCTCCTGTCGCACGAGCTCGTCGACGAAGGCGATCTCGTCATTTTCACGCACGGTGACCTGGCCGGTGTTTCCGGAACTACCAATACAATGAGGATTAGCAGCGTCACATCCTCCGACTGACGCCTATTGAACTCATGAGAGCCGTCAAACGGATCGTTGCCTGGTCTTTTCTGATACTTGCCATCGTTGCAGTGACCGGCTACTTCGCCCTGCGAGGCAGCCTGCCTCAGCTCGACGGGGAGATCAGCGTCGACCACATTCGTGGCCCTGTTTCGATTGAACGTGATGCGGCGGGTATCCCGATCATTACCGCGCAGGATCGTGTCGATCTCGCCTACGGAACTGGGTTCGTTCACGGACAGGACCGCTTCTTCCAGATGGACCTGAGCCGGCGTCGCGCAGCGGGCGAACTCGCGGAGCTTTTTGGCCCGATCGCGGTGCCGCTCGACAAGCGAAATCGCTTGCACAGGTTTCGTAATCGTGCGCGTGCAGTCATGGCCGACCTGGCATCTGCGGACAACGAGCTCGTGTCCGCTTATGCAGCCGGGGTAAACGACGGTCTGGGCTCCCTGGATGCACGGCCCTTCGAGTACTTGCTGTTGCGGACAAAACCGCAACCGTGGCGAGGCGAAGACTCGCTGCTCGTCGCTTATAACATGTTCCTGGAACTCAACGACGAGCACGCCGAGCGCGACGTTCGTCGAGGACTCGCACACCAGGTGTTGTCGCAAGCCCTGTTCGATTTTCTGTATCCGGAAGGGACGAGCTGGGATGCACCGTTGCAGGGCGAATCGCGGGCGGCACTGCAGGTGCCACGGGCTTCGGACATTGCGATCGCGAACCTGAAGCGGCCGCTTCCCGACGACGTGCGCATCAGGGTCGAGGAAGATCTGATCGTCGGCAGTAACAACTGGGCGGTTGCCGGAACGCTGACCGATTCCGGTCGCGCCATCGTGGCGAATGACATGCACCTCGGCATTACGGTGCCGAACGTCTTTTACCGTGCACGTTTAAAGGTCGAGGGCGACCTGCGCCGCGATCTGAACGGCGTAACACTGCCCGGCGTGCCGCTGCTCATCGCCGGCAGCAACGGGCACATTGCCTGGGGTAATACCAACAGCTACGGCGACTGGACCGATGCAGTTATGGTACGGCCGGGTGACACAGCGGACACCTACCAGGCGCCAGATGGGCAGCGAAAGTTCACGACTTACCTCGAAACGATTCACGTCAGGGGCGAGGATCCCGAAGAGGTGCGGGTCCGTGAAACGATCTGGGGGCCGGTGCGTGAAATCAATACTGGTGATCAAGGCCTGATCGCCGTCAGCTGGCTCGCGCACAAGGCACGAGCAGTCAACCTGCACGGGGTGAATCTCGAAATGGCGACGAGCGCGGAAGAGGCGCTCGAGATCGCGAACCGCATGGGTCTGCCGCCACAGAACTTCGTGGTCGGCGATGCGGCCGGCAATATCGGCTGGACGATCGCCGGCCAGATTCCCCGGCGTTCGGCCTACGACCCGCTTTTGCCGGCTGACTGGAGCGTTTCGGGTGGCTGGACCGGCTGGCTCCCGCCCGAGGAATATCCGCGCATCCTGAATCCGCAGAGCGGACGCATCTGGACCGCCAATGCGCGGGTCGTCGACGGCGATGCATTGTCCAAAGTCGGTGACGGCGGCTACGACCTCGGAGCGCGGGCGAGCCAGATACGCGACGGACTGCTGGCGAGGCAGCAATTCATTCCGAAGGACATGCTGGCCATACAGCTCGACGATCGTGCGTTGTTCCTGTCGCGCTGGCAGCGCCTGCTCCTGGATACCCTTGATGAAGATGCGATCGCCGGAAACGCAGAACTCGGGCAGTACCGGAGACTGGTCGAAGACTGGGGTTCGCGGGCCGCCGCAGATTCCGTCGGTTATCGCCTGGTGAGGGATTTCCGCAGCGCGGTTCGCGAACGTGTGTTCAACATGTTGATGCGACCGGTACGAGACGCATTCGGATCGGAGACGATGCTGCGCATGAGCAACCAGTTCGAGGCGCCGTTGTGGACCATGGTCAGCGAAAAACCTGCGCACCTCTTGTCCGCGGAGTACGCGAACTGGGACGCATTGCTGCTTGCCGCGATTGACGACAACCTGGGCAATTACCGCGACAACTACGAAGGTGCGTTGGGTCAACGAACCTGGGGCGAGAGAAACACCGCGATGATCCGGCATCCGCTCGGTGCCGCCGTGCCGGCGCTGTCACGCTGGCTCGACATGCCTCGGGACCTGCTCCCTGGCGACTCCAACATGCCGCGCGTCCAGGGCCCGAATTTCGGCGCCTCCGAGCGCTTCGCGGTCGCGCCCGGCGATGAGGCAAACGGCTATCTGCACATGCCGGCAGGGCAGAGCGGGCATCCGCTGTCGCCGTTTTACAGCCGCGGCCACGATGACTGGGTACAGGGCCGCAGGAGTGCATTCCTGCCGGGGAACGCCGTGCATACGCTGACGTTGCGGCCTTCTTCCGCTCACTGACGACATAATCCGGATGGCACTTGTACCCGCCCTGTCGAGCGGGGATACTGGCTGCCGCGAAAAGAAACGACCGGATCGAACGATGACGAACAGGAAATTCAAGGGTACAGAGAGCTACGTCGCAACGGACGATCTGATGATGGCCGTCAACGCAGCGGTCACCCTCGAGCGGCCTATTCTTATTAAAGGCGAGCCCGGCACCGGCAAGACACAGCTTGCCTTTGAAATTGCGAGCGCCCTGGACCGGCCTTTGTTCGAATGGCACATCAAGTCGACGACCAAAGCGCAACAGGGCCTCTACGACTATGACGCGGTAGCGCGCCTGCGGGATTCGCAGCTGGGCGATGATCGCGTCCACGACATCGCGAACTACATCGTTCGCGGCAAGCTCTGGGAAGCATTCGATTCGGACGAGCAGCCGGTGCTGTTGATCGATGAAATCGACAAGGCGGACATCGAGTTTCCAAACGACCTGCTGCAGGAACTCGATCGCATGGAATTCTACGTCTACGAGACCAAGAAGCTCGTCGAGGCGAATCACCGTCCGATCGTCGTGATAACCAGCAACAATGAAAAAGAATTGCCGGACGCGTTCCTGCGCCGTTGTTTCTTCCACTACATCAGGTTTCCCGACCAGAAGACGATGGAAAAAATCGTCAACGTTCATTATCCGAAGCTGAAGAAGGCCTTGCTCAAAGAAGCGTTGGCTGCGTTCTACAAGGTTCGCGATGTGCCCGGTCTGAAAAAGAAACCGTCGACGTCGGAACTGCTCGACTGGATCAAGTTGTTGCTCGCCGAAGACGTGCCGCCGGAGGCGTTGCGTACTGATGACAAGCGCAAGGCGATCCCACCGCTTTACGGCGCATTACTCAAGAACGAACAGGACGTACACCTGTTCGAACAACTCGTATTCCTCGACCGGCGCAATACGTCCCGGCAGTAGGCTGCAGTGCTTACCAGGTTTTTCTTCATGCTCAAGGAAGGCGGTATGAAGCCGTCGATCACCGAGTTGTTGACCCTGCTCGAGGCACTGAAAAAGGGAGTGGCAGGTCACAGCGTCGACGATTTCTACTACCTGGCGCGCGCGGCGTTGGTCAAGGACGAGTCGAAGTTCGATCGCTTCGACCGGATATTTGCCGCGCATTTCAAGGGAATCGAAGAAGCATTCCAGGGCTTGACGGCTGAGGTGCCCGAAGAGTGGCTCAGGAAGCAGGCGGAGCTGCTGCTGACGGAAGAAGAACTCGCACAAATTGAAGCGATGGGTGGTTTCGACAAGCTCATGGAAGCGTTGCGCGAACGACTCGAGGAACAGGAGAACCGTCACGAGGGAGGCAACAAGTGGATTGGAACCGCGGGGACCTCGCCATTCGGTGCCTACGGATACAACCCGGAAGGCGTACGCATGGGGCAGCAGGGTTCGCGACACCGCAGGGCTGTCAAAGTCTGGGACCGCCGCGAATATCGTAACCTGGACGACACGGTCGAGCTGGGAACGCGCAACATCAAGGTTGCCCTGCGCAGACTCCGCAAGTTCGCCCGCGAAGGTGCGGCGGATCAGCTCGATCTCGAAGACACGATCGACAAGACGGCACGCAATGCCGGGCTTCTGGACATCCGTATGGTTCCGGAACGGCACAACGCTGTCAAAGTACTGCTATGCCTAGATATAGGTGGTTCTATGGATGACCATATACGCATCTGCGAAGAGATGTTCTCCGCGGCCAGGAGCGAGTTCAAGCATCTCGAATACTTTTATTTTCACAATTTCATCTATGAAAGCATGTGGAAGGACAATCGACGGCGGCATACGGAGCGCATCGCGACGCACGATATAGCCCACAAGTACGGCTCGGATTACAAACTGGTTTTCGTCGGCGACGCGACGATGAGTCCCTACGAGATCGTTTACCCCGGTGGCAGCGTCGAACACTGGAACGAGGAACCGGGTGCGGTCTGGATCAAGCGTCTCCTCAATACCTATCCGAAAGCGATCTGGCTGAACCCGGAACCCGAAGAGCGGTGGGGATACACGCCATCGATCAAGCTGACGCAGGAACTCATGGACGATCGCATGTTTCCGCTGACCATCCGCGGCCTCGATGACGGCATAAAGTGCTTACATTAATAAGCATCGCGGCTTTACGCACAGGACGTGCTTATGTCGCGGCGCACATGGATGTGCGAGAGCGACGAGCCACGATTCCTTTCAAAGATTACTGGGCCTGTAAAACCTCGAGGTCGGCCAGCACCTGTTTCGAGTGTGTTTTCGGATCGACCTTTTCGTAATGTTTCGCGATATTGCCTTGCGGATCGATCAGGAAGGTCTGGCGCTTGGCCACCGTCATACCCATGAATTTTGATTTCACTCCATAGGCATCGGCAGTGGCACCGGAAGTATCCGCAAGCAGCGGGAAGGGCAGGCTGTACTTCTCCGCAAAGTCCTTGTGTGAGTCCACATCGTCCAGGCTGACACCAAGTATCTGGCAATCGAGGTTCTTGAACGCATAAATATT
>JABAOH010008533.1_pt1 | contig 10589 bp, 12 predicted proteins | sample 7062181 | NCBI WGS metagenome assembly JABAOH01 (sample SAMN14538630, study PRJNA623070) | marine sediment metagenome | biome: marine biome [ENVO:00000428]; feature: marine pelagic biome [ENVO:01000023]; material: deep marine sediment [ENVO:00002113]; isolation source: pool of 5 deep marine... | reverse complement strand
CTAATCTTTATTTGAAATATTGCATCTTAATAAATCATACTATTTTCTTGTTCAACGCGTAATCATAATCTTATGTTCAAATAAAATGCTTGTTTCAAAACGCGAAATATTCTGAGTTGGCTTCGAACTTCATTCAAGTATAAACTGTCATATCTTGAGAAAATTCCAAAGGAGCGCGTAAAAAAAGAAGGGTTATTTGCGTTTGCGGAACGTTTGGCTTTTGCGTGTCCGTTCGGCTAAGCGGAGTAAGGCGGTGCGAATTAGCGGAGCGAAGCGACGCGGAATGAGCCTTAACTTGAGAAAAATTTGAGTGGTTTAGTGAGCTCTAGGCGCGGCTGGTTATTTCTGCGTATGCGCTGACTGAGTCCATGTTTGTTATTTTGACTTTCACGTGGTCTCCGCGTTTAGCGTTGTTTATGAAGACTAGGACGCCTTTGATGCGGGCGATGCCTTTCCCGTGCGGGCTCATCTGGTTGATGCGCACTTCATATTCTTTGCCCACGTGGACGGGGCAGCTTCCTCTGCCGCCTTTGTTTTTGGCGTTTCTTGGGCTTCTCTTTCTAGGACTAATCGGACGTTCTCTCCATTGTTTTCCACTTTAACGGTTATTTTTAGCGTCTCTCGTAGCTTAAGCTTTACGCATAAAATTGGTTGTAATGTTCAGATATACTGTCATATCTTGAGAAAATTCCAGATGGGCACGTTAGAAAAAAGAGGGTTTTTTGCGTTTTCTGAACATCATTATGTTTTGTGGTGTTGTGAGAATGTATGTCCATCCATTGTCTATTAATTCGCCTGCTTCTTTTTCATCTCTGGCTATGGCGTGATAGTAGTTTTGGCTTTCTTCGTCAAATTGAACTATATGCGTGTAAACCATCGTGCTGTTGATGTTTCTGTGTCCGAGTTTTGCCTGCACTTCGATTAGGCTTTTGGTTTCATTGTATAATCTCGTCGCAAAATAATGTCGTAGTGTGTGGAAGTGTATTTGTTTGAGTCTTGGGTTCTGGAGTTTCTGTGCGAGTCTGGTTTTTTGTTGGTCAAATGTCCAGCGGATACCGTTTGTTTTGTTTGTGCCAAATATGTAATCATTGGTTTTTGGTAGTGCGTTTAGTCTTGAGATTAGTCGGGCTGATATTTTTGCCTCTCTGGGTTTGCCGTGTTTTTCAGCTACGCATTTTAATGTTGATTTTTCTTCGTCTAAATCTGTCCATTTGCAGTTACGTAATTCGCCGATTCTAAATCCTGTTTCTTTCAATGCTTGGAGTGTTATAGATACTTTTTTGCTTGTTCCTGAGATTAGTGCGTCTATTTCTTTTTCAGTTGGCACAAATGGTAAAGTTTCGTTTCTTCTATAGTATGGTTTTTCCCATTTGATTCCTACCATTTTGGTGTAGTCGTTGTATGCGTAGACTGCTAGGATTTTGTGTCCGTTGCTCCAGTTCTTGTTTCTTGCTATGAATAGTTTTACTTCTTCTGGGTTGGCAAGGTTTACGTTGTTTCGAAGCATTACTCTGAGAATTTTGTATTTTGTTCTGATTGTTGCTTCTGCCAATGCTTGCTTTTGACAATATATAATGAACTGCGCTATTATTCCATTATAAGATGGCGGGTTCTGATGTGGGCTGGTGTGTTGGCTGTAACCCGCCTTTTGTTTTATGTGGCATTCGGCTAATCGGGCTACCCGCGCTCTCAGGTAGATTCTTCATCAGCGTCTGTTTGCCCTTTCCACTTGCAGGTCGGCCGTTTCACCGTTCCAGCCCAGCACACTCGACATTATACATGCCTCATCGCCAAGTCCGGGGTGGACGTGTCGTTTCTGCTCCGTAGCCAAGGCTCTCGCCTTATCCATAAAGAGACTGCAATTCTACATGTGGGCGGAGTTTCCTCAGACCCTTAGAAGGGTCCGAAAGCCACTTGCCAACTCGCCAGCCCTAATATTCAATGTGCAGCCGCAAGCAATAAAAATTTCCCTAACCCTTCTAGGCAAACATGAATAAGCGCGTTATTCTGATAACAGGTACTCCATGCACAGGAAAAACTACTGTCGCTAAACAACTCAACGAAAAACTAGACGCGCTTTACATTAACCTAACCGAACTCGCCAAAACGCACAGCCTAATTATAGGCGAAGATAAAACGAGAAAAACCGCAATAATCGACGAAGAAAAACTTTGTGCCAAAGTAACGGAAACCATAGACGCCTCCGAGAAATCCATGGTCATTGTTGATAGCCACTACGCTGCTGCGATCGTCCCAAGATATTATGCACCCCGCGTCTTTGTTCTCCGCCGCAATCCCGTCGAACTACGCAAATTCATGGAGAAACGGGGTTTTTCAGAGACCAAACTGTGGGAAAACCTGTCATCCGAAATCCTAGATGTCTGTCTGGTTGAGGCGTTGCAGAAACATGAAAAAGAAAGAGTGTGCGAACTTGACATTACAGGAAAGCCCGTAGAAGTTGTGGTGAATGAAATACTTGCCGTTCTTAATGAAAACAAGAAGTGTTTTGTAGGTCAAGTTGATTGGTTGACCATGTTGGAAAAAGACGGCTTACTTGACAAGTATCTGAAGGTTCAATCTTTCACCTGAGGCTCATGGCTATTTTATGCCGTGTTAAAAGTGTGATTTTACGCCTGTTCGAATAGGATTTCGCGTGGTCGCTAAATTTTTCCCCGATCATTATGGGGCTTGACAAACCAACATCCTCTGAAGCTGTATCCAAGCCGATGACCACGTTTACGCCTATTGTCCTATTCCAATCGCGTATCCAAACGCCCTGTTCCGCGCGTCCTTTCTGAACGATAAGATCAAATTTACGGGAAATGCCGCTGTAACCCTCAAGAATACTGCTCTCTTGATTAACTTTGTAGCCTTCCTTCTTGAAATACTTCAAAGCTAGATCCCCCAGACTCAGCTTCGCCCTTCGCCGCCCGCTCATTAAACAGTCACTCTTCCCTAAATGTTATCTAACTGTTTGTGGAAAAGTCTTTCTATTGAATTTTTCATGGTTTTTTATTCCTACTACTAACGTTTTAGGCGTTTTGAACATAACTGCTGTACCTCTTAGGCTTCTTGAAACAGTGATACTCTACGTTGTTGATTTTAGCCACTGAATACTCTATCCAGCCTTCTTTTCCCAGCTCTAATATGTCCTCAACGGTTGTAGCACTTGTGGTTTCGAAGTCATCACTCTTAAACTGGATTTTACCAATATACCGCATCGTCTTTTTTTCCGTCGGCATTTACAAGTTCAATTAGTTTAATATATCTTGTTCTACCATGTTTTGTTTTGAGTGAATGGCGGTGAAAAAGCGCAAGTTGACGCTGATCCTCCTCCTCGCTATTCTAATTCATTCATACAATATGTCTTTGGCCTCAAATGCTCGTGTCACTTCCAGCATTGAGGAATGGATTATGTTTCGTCATGACCCAAACCGCAGTGGCTACACAACTGGTAGCACTCCAAAGGGCTCAGTCAAACTCCTGTGGGCTTTCCCAACGATGAAAGCTGTTGTGTCTTCCCCAGCAGTAGCAAATGGCGCTGTTTTTGTAGGTTGTAAGGATGGCGCTGTTTACTCTATCAACTCCTCTAATGGTGAACTATTATGGTACTACTACTCGAACAATAGTGAAGCGAATTCGTCTCCTGCAATTTATAACAATTCTATTTACATAGGCTTAGACGATGGCAACCTTTACCGTTTAGATATTGCCACAGGAACACCTCTTTGGGTATCACCAGTCGGAGGCTTGGTGCGATCGTCTCCTGCAATTGCAGACGGTCACGTCTACATAGGATCTGGAGACCACAATATGTATTGTATTAACGCTTCAGACGGAACTGAAATTTGGAGTTACCCGACTTCTCACAGTGTGCCTTCATCGCCGGCTGTGTCAGAGGGAGTAGTATATTTTGCCACCAACGACTTTTTTGTTTACGCTCTTAATGCGTCTACAGGCAACGAAATATGGCGTACTCACACTGGAAGCGTGGTCTCCTCACCCGGCGTATACAATGGCGCTGTCTACATAGGCTCCACCGATGGCTATGTTTGTAGTCTGAATGCTTCCACTGGTGACAAGATTTGGGAATATCTGACTGGAGGTTCAGTTTCTTCTTCCCCAGCTGTCGCTTATGGATGTATCTACATAGGTTCCGATGACAACAACATTTATTGCCTAAATGCTTCAGATGGCAAGAAAGTATGGCAGAGTCCAACTGGATATTGGGTCAGGTCTTCACCCGCAGTTGCGGGTGAAAGCGTATATGTAGGCTCTGAAGACTACAACCTGTATTGTCTTGATGCTTCCACTGGATCCAAGAAATGGAGTTACGCAACTGAAAATTTTGTGGATTCTTCTCCAGCAATAGTAAATGGTACCTTGTACTTTGGTTCTAGCGACCATCACGTATACGCTCTTGCCCTAGGCGAATCAACTGACGCCTTCCTCCCTAAATCAACCAACTATTTACCTGTGACTACTATTGTGTTTGATGTATTAGCGTGCGCTGTTGCAGCTTTCATTACTTTTGCATTGGTCCGATTTATTCAGTCAAGAAGAATAGCTAAACGAAACGATGAAGCCAAGAAAACTTCTGAAAAAAATCTTCCTTGGCTATCAAAACATGTCGAGGCTCTTTGTCTTTTGGCAATTCTGGCTTTCTCAACATTATTCTTTGTTAATCTAGGAAGCGAACCCCTCTGGGTTGCAGACGAACAAACATACTCTCAATGGGCATTCCATATGCTCAAAACAGGAGACTTCATAACCCCTTGGGCTTATAGCGACTTTTTACTTTGGATTGGCAAGCCACCGCTATTCATGTGGTTGATGTCTCTTGCCTACCCAGTCTTTGGCGCTACCAACTTTGCTACAAGGGTTTGGAGTGCGATATTTGGCACGTTATCCTTAGTTTTTGTTTTCTATTTGGGAAAAAGACTTTACAACTTGCATGTTGGGCTTGTTTCGGCACTGGTTTTAGGCACATTTACAACTTTCTACGTGTTTGCAAGGCATGCTATGCTTGACGTTTCCCTAGTCTTTTTCATTTTAGCTAGTATATACTTTCTATTTTTGAGCGAAAAACAAAAAAACACCAATCGATACTTGGCATTAGGCGGTCTATTCTTTGGTTTAGCATTTATGCTGAAGCAGGTTGCAGCATTTTTGATTCCCCTAATCGTTTTTGTTTATTTTGCAGCAACGGGGAGAGGTATCAGTTTTCTTTTCAAAAAACGTTTTGCTGTTTTTTGGGGGATAGGCATCCTGATTTTTGCGCCTTGGATTATTTATATGATCCTTCGTTTTGGGAACTATTTCTGGGATTCCTTTTTTGTTTTTTCTGGAATTATGAGAGCAAGCACTCCTATTGAGGGCCACTTTGGAGGCTATCTTTTTTACTTCGATTACTTGGTCAAAAACGACAACCTGTTTTGGGTTATGCTACTTCCCTTTTCGGCAGGGCTTTGTGCGGTCAACGCTTTTAATAAACGTCTGAAAGAAGACATTTTAATTCTTGCGTGGATGACAATTGTGCTTCTGCTTTTCACTTTGATCCAGACAAAGCTTGAATGGTATATCTTACCAGCGTTCCCGGCTTTTGCCATTGCCATAAGTAATTTTCTGTATCAAATAGCAAAGAAAATACCCCTTGCCACACGTTTGTTTACATCAAGAGTTCAAAAGCTATTTAAGATATTTGCGAATCGATGATATAGGTAGTGAAGTTAGTTAAGTCCCATCGGAATAAGGTTCGTGGAAACCAGCTAGGAAGGTTCTGTAGGGCATTTCGCCAAAAAATGGCTCATCCCCTGTATAACCAAACCGTCCAGATTCATAAAGTAAGGTAGTAACGTTTGAATAAGTTAGAGTTGTATTGAAAAAAGGCGTTTCAGCTCCATAATCATAAAGAATAGCATATTTGACGTTTCGTTGTTCACAAAGACTAACAAACTCTGTAATGTTAAAGTTAGGTTTGAATGAGTCAACAGCCAACTCAGGATACTGCCAAATCTGATTTCGCTTCATGTCTTCGGGCAAATAAAACCACAGCATATCTTGGTTTAGAAGGTTGAATGCGCAAACAATAACCGCTGACTCGTTTGGGTTCATGTTGCTAGCCAAGTAGCTGGCAGTCTCTTCAATTGGAATGTGAATTTGATCTCTCGCAGTCATATGATATGCTTCGTAACTGCTGTAAAGGATTGCAGATGTTGCAAGTACAACAAAAAACCCTGCGGCAATTTGCCTAATTTCCCGTTTTTTGAGTCTCAATTGCCAAGACCAAACAACGCCAATTTTGTTATACACGAAAAAAATGAAACTTGACGCTGAAATTGCCAAAACTGGAAAAAGCGGAGCTACGTAACGCCATTGTTTGTTAGTGAGCAAAGTGAAGAAAACGTAGGTCACTGCAAACCATGCAAGAAAGATCTTGTCCTCAGGTTTTCTTCTCCAAGCCCATAAGAACAATCCCAGCAAACCAAAAATGTAGATGGGCAATGATACAGGGTGAACAGGAATGTCCGTATATGGCCATGTTGCCTCGATCAAATAAAATACTGGAAGAGGAAATCGTGCGCTATAATCCAGTCTTTCTTCGTGACCTCCGCTTATTGTGTATAACATCTTCCCAAAGTTGTTTAAGCCATCCGCTTGGAAGAGCACGACCAGCCAAGGTGCAACGACTAAACCAGCGATCAGCGGTATGAGTAGGAACTTAAAGAGTCTCCATTTCAGTTTCTTCCGTCCTAAAAGCAGGATGCCCGCTATCATCACTATTCCAGCTACCAAAACTTGGTACTTGGCAAGGAAACCCGCGCCTATCGCTAAACCACTTAGAATTAACATGTTGTTCTTTTCGTTCCTCAGCCAAGTGAAGAAAAAGAACAAGGTGAGCGAAAAGAAGAATATCAACATAGTCTCCAGCATTGCTACTCTTGAAAGCCAAAAGAAACCTGGCATGGTTCCAAGTAGTACGCTTGAAAGCAGCGCAATTCTCGGTTCGTAGACCCGATTGGCAAACTCAAACACAATCCAGATAGAAAAGACGGCAAACGCTACGGCTGCCAGTCGCCCTGAAGCAGCGCTTACTCCAAACAATTCGTAGTTACCTGTTGTCATAATATCATATAATGGTGGATAATACCCGTATATAGTAAGATAATCATATGTTTGACCGCGGATTAAGAGCAGCCCGCCGTTCATGTGTGGCATTTCGTCCCACTGCAACGTCATATAACCCAAGTCGAGCAAGAGAAAAGAAGCGTAGAATACAGTGAAAACTATGAGCATCATTCGCCACTTATTAGTCTTACCTCCAAGCTTCAGACGCGGTCCTGCAAAAATGGGCTCAACCAACCGTTTGAAAGCACCGTATACTCTGCTTGAAAGCTCTATTGCCAACTTTCTCACTCTTGGAGAGAGCATTAATTAGAACTCATAAAAAAGCATTTATCAAAACTGCTTGAACCCGGGTTCAATAGTCCAACAAGCAAAAACGATTTAATTTACGATGTTAGCTTTCACTAGTTCCATAAGTTATCAAAGACTTATCTCAACAATTGCAAATGTTATGAACACATTGGAGTGGAAAGAACAACCCTTAAAACTGAAAGATTACAGAGTGTTGAAAATGAACTTGTCAATCATAATACCTGCTTATAACGAGGAAAAAAGAGTAAAAGCCACTTTAGAACTATTGATCGAAAAGTTCAACAAAACATGCGAAATTTTTGTTGTTTCTGAAAGCACAGACAAAACAAATAATATTGTACTCAAGCTTTCAGAGATAGAACCCTTTGTGAAGCTTGTAACTTCCACCAAAAGGTTGGGTAAAGGTGGCGCTTTCAAAAAAGGTTTCAAGAGCACTCACGGAAAAACTGTGCTGTTGCTGGATTCGGATCTTCCAGTACTCATTTCTGATGTTGAAAAAGTTATACGCTCCCTTAACAAAGTGGACGTCGCAGTCGCTTCAAGAGAAGTTGAAGGCACAAGAATTGTGGTTTATCCTCCACTTATACGTGTTTTCGCTGGCAAAGTTTTTTCAAAACTGTTCAATCTCCTGTTCGATCTTAAAGTGAAAGATACCCAGTGCGGTTGCAAAGCGTTCAAAAGGGAGGTTTTGGAAAAAGTTATTCCTGCTGTGGAGAGTAATGGCTTCGAGTTTGATGCAGAACTTTTATTTAAATGCAAAAAATTGGGTTACATCATAAAAGAGGTTCCCGTAAATTGGAGCTACAAGAAGGATTCAAAGCTTAATCTCTTTAAAGACACAATTAGTATGGGGAAAGGGGTCATAAGACTATGGCTAAAGACGTATGTAGCCATGCAGAACAATTAGAGGAAATAGCAGAATTTGACTTCTGGAGCAAGGTTAAGACAAAGCTCCTTTTGGGCTTGATTGAAGGAAAAAAAGTTTTAGATGTCGGTTGTGGCGCAGGTCGCTTGTCCAAGATTATGTTGGAAAAGGGTTACGCTGTAACGGTTATTGACAGTGATGAAAAAGCAATTGAACTCGCAAAAAAGAAGGGCGTCGAGGGATATGTAGCTGACATAACCAAGTGGGAAACTAACGTTAAATTTGATTGTGTTGTGGCTGCTGACATACTGGAACATATAAACGATGATAAATTTGTCATTAAAAGATTTCACTCAATGCTGAAGCCCGGCGGATGTCTAATATTAAATGTGCCATCGTACAAGTTTTTGTTTGGTCAGCATGACGTTTCTCTTGGGCATAAAAGAAGATACTCTGATCGTGAAATCAAGGCTAAATTGGCAGAGTCAGGTTTCAAGATAGAGGTTTATCAACACTGGAACTTGCTAACGGTACCTATGACAATTATTTTGACACGAATATTGAAAAGGGATTACCCGCACGGAAAAGTATCAAGGATAGAGGTGTTGTCTAAAATTCTTGAGAAGCTGCTTTCTCTGGAATCTAGAGTTAATCACCTTTTTGGCATTTCCATTTTGTGCAAAGCTAGGCGAATTTGATAGTATATTTGAAGTTGCGATTTAAATTCGCGGTTCATGGATGATTTTTTTTATCCGAGTTTGTAGTGCTCTCTTGTTTTTTTTGCAGAGATAAAAACGCGTTAGTAGCTCGAAGTTAATTTGATCTTTAGTAGAGGGCTTAAGCGGGTTGTTAGTAATGCGGAAAAATGCGTGCTATTGCTGAAGGTAATTAGTGTTTAACACATTTTCCATTTGTTGCATCAAAATAGTATGTTTTGCCCTCATATTCTGACTTTAACTTGGCCGTTTCCTCATCCACAGGCATACCACAAACTGGATCCTTAGCCATACTCACTGCTTACCTCCCTCATTTCTCAAGTGTTGCCTCACAATGAAGTAGGCATCCAGGATAGATGCAGTGTTTCAACATTTTTGACTCCTTGGATAGGGCGAAAGGGGCTTCAATAGTTTGTTTCAGGTGGAATATGCGCGATTTTCATTCTAGGAGCTCGCTAGAGATTTGAGTCCTCTGTTTTGCACTCCTCACAGAGAAACTCGCCATCGACTTCTTTCAAGGAATAAGACCAATTTCCACAGTAGGAGCAGTATCCTGCCCAAGGTGAAAGTTCTGGAATCGTGTCTTCCTCAGACTCCGAGATTTCGGTTTTGGCTTGCAATATTTCAATAAGCTCTGGTGTAACTGCAAGAATGTCTTTGCTTGAGACTACCCCGAGAAGGTTCTCTTTCTGCATGACGGGCATTCTTCGGATTCCGTGTTTACTCATCTTTCTTGCAGCTTGGTTTATTGTTACGTCCGGGCGCACGGTGATTAAAGGTGAAGACATGACATCTCTTGCGGTCATTCTATGCAGTTCGGTGGTTTCGTTCAAGACTCTGGCGACAAGGTTTTCATCTGTTATCTCAGCCAAGACTCTTGTGACTAAATCTTTTTCTGTTACAATTCCCACGGGTTTTTTATCGTCATTTGTTATGATAATGCAGCCGATGTTTCGTTCCTTCATCATTAAAGCTAACATGGGCACACAAGCATTTTCGTTTGCTGTTATGACCGAATGGATCATGATTTCCTTTACTGAGATTTTTTTTATCGTGCTGACTTCAGACATAAAGAGACCACTTTTAATTGATGACTTGCTTTCCTTGGGTCGTTTCTCGAATTTCATGCTCTTCCACCTCCAATAGTGTCAATATTTTTGACAGTGGCTTTCTTGGCAAATCTTTTTGGTTTTTCATCAAATTTCTCTTTGCACATGGGACAACAGAAGCAGTAGTCTTCTCCCATATACGCTGAATTGTATCTTGCAGTTTTCTCGTCTACTTCCATGCCACATTCAGGATCCTTCACCATTTTCTCATTTCCTCAATTTCTGTTATTTCGAGTTACGTACGCTTTTTAATTCTCGGCTTGAACCTCTTTAGCAGCGCAGCATTTGAGATAACGGTCACTGAACTGCTTGCCATAACTGCCGCCGCATACACCGGATCGAAGAGTACATATTCGAGTTTTGCTAGAACGTTGCATTTGAGGTCTGCAGTGAGTTTGCCAAGTTTTAGGATTGGCGTGTTGCCTACCAAGTCCAAGATTGTTTTAGCTACTTTCATTTCCT
>JABAOH010018883.1_pt1 | contig 10590 bp, 12 predicted proteins | sample 7062181 | NCBI WGS metagenome assembly JABAOH01 (sample SAMN14538630, study PRJNA623070) | marine sediment metagenome | biome: marine biome [ENVO:00000428]; feature: marine pelagic biome [ENVO:01000023]; material: deep marine sediment [ENVO:00002113]; isolation source: pool of 5 deep marine... | reverse complement strand
TCAAGCCTGCGAAGCACACCCACCGGATCCTCGCTAACTGGCGCTATGGCGAAGAATTCGAGGAAATTATCGAATTCTCGTTCTACATCACGCTTGGGTTTGCCGTGTTTTGTTATCTCTCGGAGAGCGACTCTTTTGCTCTCCTTCGCCCAGTCCTCGAGCTCGCGGACCGACTTGCGCAGCTGTCCCATCCCCATGCGGGCCTGGAACCCTATCATGCGAGGGGTGAGTAAGATGGAAATGATGAAGAAGATAGAGATGATGAATATCCACGTGACTATGTCCATGTCGAACGGCATAGCAATCCCAAATCTTGATTGTTCTCTTTTTTCATATAGGTTTGCATTCGAAAAATTAAAGCCGTTCGGTGGCGAAATTTGTTAGTTGCGGGGGTAGCCAAGTCAGGTCAAAGGTCTAACGACCGGCTGAAGGCGTACGGTTCAGGGCCGTATCCCGTAGGGGTTCGGGGGTTCGAATCCCCTCCCCCGCACCATAGGTTGAAAATTGCTGATATATTTGGAAAAAGAAACTAACTTGTATCTATTTAGAGACTTGTAAATGCAGATTTCAGCTTATTACATCGTGCTTAAATGAAAAAGCTTACCGAGACGGTAGCTTGAGCAATCTGGCATTGATCGCCACGATAACCGTGCTTATCGACATCAGCACCGCCCCAACTGCCGGGCTAAGCAAGATGCCAATTGGGAAAAGAATACCTGCGGCCAATGGGATCGCGATGCCATTGTAGCCTGTCGCCCAAAACAAATTCTGCTTCATCTTGCGATAGGTGGCCTTGGACAAGTTCAAAATATTTGCCACGTCCTCTGGATTGTTCTCCACCAATACGATGTCTGCAGACTCAACTGCAACATCCGTTCCAGCCCCGATGGCAATGCCCACATCAGCCTGTACTAGTGCTGGCGCGTCGTTTATCCCGTCACCGACCATTGCTACTGTGAGTCCGCGTTCTTGAATTTCTTTTATCTTATTTGATTTTTCGTCTGGAAGGACCTCGGCGAAGAAGTCGTCCAACTTCAATTCCTCGGCCACCCATTGAGCGACCTCTTTCCTATCTCCAGTCAGCATCATGCATTGGATGCCCATCTCTTTCAGCTGTTTAATGGCTCTCTTTGATTCTTCGCGCACGATGTCGGCTAGCGCAATAGCTCCGATTAACTTGTTGTCACGCAGGACATACACCACGGTCTTACCCTGCGCGGCCAGTTTATCCACCCTCTCGTTTTTGACCGCAATGTCGTGCTCATTAAGGTAGCCTAGGCTCACAACCTTTATGTTATGATTTTTCACCTGAGCCTGCGCGCCCTTGCCGGGGAGGGCTTCGAAGGACTCCGGCGACTTCACCTTCAACTTCCGTTCTTCGGCACCTTTGACGATGCCGCGCGCGATTAGATGCTCAGATTGTGTTTCTACTGCGGCGGCCAGGGCAAGTACCTCGTCATTGGTAACACCATCTTGCAGACTGACTACTTCGTCGACGCCGAAGCGGCCTTCAGTTAGTGTACCTGTCTTGTCAAAAACGACACATTTTAAATTACGGGCACGTTCAAAAGCGCCACGTTCTCGGATGAGCAGACCGTTTTTAGCGGAAAGCGAGGTCGAAACTGCCACTACTAGGGGGACTGCAAGTCCTAAAGCATGCGGACAGGCGATAACCATCACTGTAACCGAACGTTCCAGAGAGAAATCCAGCGTGCTACCAAAAATCTGCCAAATGATTAAGGTAGTCAATCCGCCCCCCAATGCTATCAACGTGAGCCAGAGGGCAGCACGGTCAGCAAGGAGTTGTGTCATTGACTTACTTTCTTGCGCTTGTTTAACCAGATTGATGACCTGCGAGAGATAGGTGTCTTTCCCAGTCTTTTCAATTTTTACTTCAACCGCTCCCTCGCCGTTGATAGACCCGCCAATGACTTTATCTCCCTTTTTTTTGGTTATGGGCTTCGATTCCCCAGTAAGCATCGCTTCATTGACATCCGTCTCACCTTTTTCGACACTTCCATCTACCGGGACCTTTTCACCAGGTTTGACCAGTACCAAGTCGCCAGGCGAGAGTTCCTCTAGTGGCGCATCTTTCGTAGAACCATCTGGCTGGACGAGATGGGCTATTGACGGCATCAATTTGGCCAGTTCCTCAAGTGCCCGCGATGCACCCATCACCGACCGCATTTCAACCCAATGGCCGAGTAACATGATGTCAATTAGCGTGGCAAGTTCCCAGTAGAAGATTTGCCCCGATAGACCGAAGACCACTAAACTGCTGTAAGTATAGGCGACGGTAATAGCGACTGCGATAAGAGTCATCATTCCCGGCCGCTTTTCACCAAGTTCTCCTAACAACCCCTTTAGAAACGGCCCCCCACCATAGAAGAATATCGTCGTGGAGAGAGCGAATAAAACGTAAGAATCTCCCGTAAACCTTAATCCTTCCAACCCAAGAAGCGACTGAATCAATGGTGAAAGCAGTAAAATTGGAATGGTGATAAGCAGAGAGATCCATAACCGTTTCTTAAAGTACTGCAACATCTGGACATGATTATCGCCATGAGCTTCATGTTTATCATGATGTTCATGCTTTTCGTGGGCATCTCCAACGTGTTGTTTGTCTTCTGGGGCCTTGTTTCTTTCAGTCATTTTAACCCCAAATCTTCTACTCCAACTTATAATCAAGGAGAGGATAATCTTATATTTTTCGTTTCAAATTTTCTAGAAAGATTCTGAGAGTACAAATCTGGGGTTCAAACTCCTTCGCACCGCACAAAAAAACAAATTTTGTTAAATCAAGTTTCCCCTTTTATAGGAAAGCAGCCTATGGCTTTCGGTGAGAACGATGGCCCGAGAGTTAAGCATTCGCTCCATCGTGGTCCCAGGACTTTCCATCTTGTTCATGTGTGCTCTCATCGAGCTCGGCGCCGGCAAGGTGTTTGAGGAGATGCAGGATTACTTCACTACCCTACTTCCCGGACTCATCGTAATGATTCCGCCTCTACTCGGTCTCCGGGGAAACATCAACGGCGCCCTAGCTTCGCGCCTCGGGACAGCACTAAACGCTGGATTGATCGAGCCTCGCCTAACAATTTCCGCCGAAATCAAGGTCAATTTAACTTCCTCTTTAATTCTCAGCATTATCGCGTCCGCCGTTATCGGGGTCTTTGCCGTCGGAGTGAATTTGTTAACCAGCGCTCCCACGATTGGCGTGCTCGAACTAATGGTAAAATTAATAGCAATAGCTGTCTTTGCGGGCTTTCTTTCGGGGTTGGTTCTCGCCCTCCTGACTGTTTTCGTGGCGGTAAAATCCTACGCGCGGGGCTGGGATCCTGATAACATAACTAGCCCGACGATGGCAACGATTGGGGATTTCGTGACCATAGCTTGTATCTACCTAGCTGTGCTTCTGGTGGTGTGAAAAATGGCCATTTACCGTGTCAAACGAATAGTGCTCGAGAGCTTCCCGGTGTTAACAGCAGGGATTATTATAGCACTTGTTGCGGGCTACATGCTGAACTCGAGCATCCAAAAAATCGCCGAGCTACCCATAATTCTTATGATGATACCGCCGATAAACGGAATAGGGGGAAACATCGGGAGTATCCTCGGCGCCCGGCTCACCTCCGCACTTCACCTAGGCACGTTGGAGCCGAGATTGAGCGGGCAGCGAGTTCTAAGGAGGAACATGGCAGCCTCAGCGCTGGTCAGCTTCATTATCTTCTCACTCATCGGCGCGATATTTTTCGCGTTCGCGTATGTGTCAGGTATTCCACTCGCTCGCTCGCTTTCCCTAGCGTTCGCATTCTTCATCGCAGGCATAGCGTTGACTGCTGCCGTGATGTTTGTAACGATTGCATCGGCGTTCGTTTCATTCAGGGGTGGATTGGATCCGGACAACGTGGTAATACCAATCGTAACCTCAGTCGGAGATGTGCTGGGAGTAACGTGTTTATTGGTGGCAATAATAATAGTGGGAGTGTAGAAACATGCCAGAATCGTTTAAACCCAAGAGCGTGCGAGAGCTCCTAACCGAAATGAAAGATGTTTCAGACCTTATGATAGATCTCTCCTACGCGGCGGTGCTCTTCGGGAGCGATGAACTTGCGGACCATGTGCACGAACTTGAAACGCGAATGGATAGTCTTATGTATCAAATCAGAACGATTGCCGCAGTCGTGACGCGAAACGTTAGTGAAGCCCGAAAAATAACTGGAATCCTTCAAGTTGCAAGTGCGGCAGAGGCGATCTCAAACGCCACTGGTGATATCGCTGACTTGGTTCGAATGGGAATTGATATCCACCCCGTGGCATGCGATGCCCTCCGAACGGCCGATGAGAAAATCGCTTGGGTTGAAGTGACTGAAGGCTCGGTACTCGTCGGCAAGAAATTTTACGAGCTGAAGTTGCCTTCGAGTATAGGCATTTGGACATTCGCCATAAAACGGGGCAAATTATGGATAGTTCCCCCGCAAAAGGATACCGAGGTGCATTTTGGCGATACGCTCATTGTGAAGGGCCCCCCAGATGGCGTCGCGATTCTATGTAAAATGGCTGGTGTGCGCAGAAAGGTTTGGGCACCCGAGCGGAGATTGCCATCTATCAGGAAAGCCCTAGCTGAGATGCGCGACCTAAGCAGTTTGATGGTTGACATGGCGTATTCCTCGATCTTGCTCAGTTCCCGCGAGATTGCTGAGGAAGTAATGGAAGCCGAAGAAAAATTCGATAAGCTTAGTTATAAGCTCTGGCTCGCCACGTTAAAAGCAGCAAAGTGGGAACGAAAGGTGGAAAGACTCAACGGCTTGTTACAGATGGTCATGTCTATGGAGCAAATATCCGATGCAGCTGTTTCGATTGCGGATGTGGTGACTCGGGGAGTCGAGTTGCACCCTGTTTTCTCCAGAGCTCTGGCTGAAGCTGATGAACAAATAGGGAGAGTTAGTGTTGCGGATCGTTCAGATTTTGTGGGTAAATCTCTAAAAGAGCTTAACCTATGGACAAAAATGGGGGCATACGTGCTGATGATAAAGCGGGGCGGGCGTTATATGTTCGATCCGAGCAGGCGTACCCGAATTCTTGCTGGTGATTCATTAATCATACGAGGTTCTCAGCGCGGTGTTCAGAAGGTGAAGAAGGCAACCGCGGGGTGAAAAGATGAAAATCATGTGGTGTAAGGACCTTGAGGACGTAGTAAACATCGCGCGCAGTCAAGGGTGGCTGTTCTACTTTAACCTAAAGGGCAAGCATTACTACTACGTTTATACCGGGACCGAGGCGGAGCTCTTGTGTATTGCAGTCGAGGCAAAGGAACTCTTGAAAGCTAAATATGTGTCGATCGATGAAGAAGGCAAACTCGTGACCTCGGAAAAGCCGATTATGCCTGCATGCGCCAAGATTACCACCGTAGTTAAGGATGAGGCATTTGAAAAGTTCCTCGAGTAAGGCCTATTTTTCTAGGGCTAAGAGTGCTACCCGTTCGAGCACAAGTTTTTGAATTGGTGCAATTTTCAGTTCATCCTTTGGTATCGAGAATACCTTAAGCAGCTTTGAAACCTTCTCTCGCGTCACATCGACCACATCATCGCCACGCTTTATGCCCAATTCGTGACGAATGTTGTCCGATGCCTGCTTCACTCGTGTACGCGAGTCCCCCAAAGTTAGAATTGCCAAGTCTTTGCTACCCTTATGCAAACCAACCTTCTCAAATGCGCGCGCGATCTGCCGCTCCGCGGCCGCCCAGCAGACGAGTTCGATATTCATCGAGCTAGCGAAGTTCTTTTTTGTGNNNNCTTAGCTCAAACATACCCAACACCATAGAAGGTTCTTTAAGGATTTGCCTCAAATATTCACTGATAAAATGCTCTCGACGGCATATAAGCTCAAAATTGAGGACTTGGCGCGTGGCCAGTATGTCCGCTCGCCTGAGGGTACCGAGCCAAGTTACCTGCTTACTCCTTGGGGCCAGCACATTCCCCGCGCCCGGGTGTTAGGTACAGTAGTGGATAAATTTGTGAGGGATGATCAGGGTTATGCTACGCTTCGTCTCGATGATGGAAGCGAAACCATAAGCCTTCGAGCTTGGCGGGAAGGTGTGCCCGAACTTTCAGGCTTCAATGTGGGGGACCTCATCGATGTTATAGGGCGCGTGCGGGAGTTCGAGGGGGAAGTATACCTCGTGCCCGATTTCATCTTTCGTGTCGAAGACCCAAACTGGGAACTCGTGCGAGAACTCGAGATTCTGCGCGCGCGAAGGCTGGCCCTAGCGCAGGGAATACAACCGCAGCCAAAGCAAGAGGCAAAGCTTGAGCCACGGCAGCTGCAGATAGAAATCTCCCCGACACCCTCAGAGGTAGGTCCAACTATTGAAACTATAGAGGAGGTAGAGGCGCCCCCGTTGCCCGAGGTACCCGACGAAACTAAAAAGCGGGTAATCCTCGCGATCGAGAAGCTCGACAAGGGAGAGGGGGCAGCGCCCACAGACATAGCAGCTGAGCTTGACCTTAACCAAGCCGATGTAGAGGATGCTCTCCGCGTGCTGATCGTGGACGGCGAAATATTCGAGCCTCGTGCAGGCAGGTTCAGGCGATTGGGATGAGTGAAGACTACGAAAAACTGCTCGACCGCGCCCTCGAACAGGTCCCTAAAGCTGTGTTCGAAAGTTCTCGCTTCCAGATCCCCGAGGCGGAAGTGTCGATTGTTGGGAACCGCACAATCCTCCGGAATTTTCGGAGCATCGCAAGCGCCCTCAATCGCGAACCTGAACATCTCATAAAATATCTGCTACGAGAGCTGGGGGTGGCTGGCAATATTGAGGGAAATCAGGCTGTCTTCCAAGGGAAATTTTCGAATACAGCCGTGGACGAGCGCATCCGACGTTATGTCGAGGAGTTCGTGCTCTGTCGCGAGTGCGGAAAGCCCGACACTAAGCTCGAGCGGCGCGAACGATTTTATATTCTAAGGTGCGAGGCGTGCGGTGCCAGAGCATCGATGAGGAGCGTTTAGCTTTGCCTTCCCTCAGAGTGATTCGAACTCAGGGCGAGGTACTTGTCGTCGTCTGTGACCCAGAGCTACTTGGGAAAAAATTTAAACAAGGGGAGCTGAAGCTTGAGGTCAAAGAATCATTTTATCGAGGGACCGAAGCTAGCGTCGAGGAGTGCCTCACAGCGCTGCGCGAGGCCACGATTGCAAACCTCGTGGGGTCGATAGTGTGGCACGCAGTCAAAGTCGGCATCATCGAGCGCGCAAATGTTCTCAAAATCCAAAATGTTCCACACGCGCAGCTCTTCAGGTTTTGAACTCGGGGCAACAACTGATATAATCAATCCTGATAACAACCCACTAATAAACGATAACGCTTTGTACGCTCGGCAACTTTCTCAGCGCCTCGATTACATCGCCGCGCACTGGCTCGTCGGTGATTAAAGTCAGCTTGGGTTGAGGCACGAAGTGAGGGTCGTCCGCAACTGCCTGACGGATGCTTATCCTAAAGCGTGAGATGGTGCCCGCCACCTCGCTTATGATGCCGGGCTCGGTTGCGTTCTTCGGCAATATCTCGATCACTCCCATTCCGAGCTGCTGCGCCACACCCTTCAGGTAAGCTATGGGCTCGAGGTTTTCGAATATCCCACGTAGTTCCTCTTTTTTCAAAATCGTCCGAGCGGTGGCATCGACCACGCGCCGATCGACGCCTACCTCCCCTGCTATCTGGACAGCGGGAATCCGGATATCGCCGCAGGCAATTTCTCCGTTCTCCCGTACTCGAAGCCCATATTTGAACAGCGTCCGCGCAACGTTGAGCTGAGCTGGAAAATTAGTGAAAGCATCCTGAATCTTCGCCCACATCCCAGCGCCGCCTACACGCTCGCGCTCTACTCCGGCCATGTGCGCTATCACCAACCGCATCACGCTCTCAATGAACGCGGGTTCCAGCCCCTCACTTTTTGCCCGCTTTCTAGCACGGTTGATGACTGCGCGTTCCCTTGCCACGTCTCGGATTCCTAGCTTGAGCTTCCGTTTCAGCGCCACGAGATCGTCTGCGAGCTTCAGTCGCTGCGCGAGCAGTAAGATGACCCGTTCATCAATACTGTCTATCTCCCGCCTTAGCGTCTGCAACTTTTTCTCGCTCATGGGTATCTCTCGATTCTTGCGCCCTTCGCGGCCGGCTTGGTGGTGATTATTCTCCCGGGTCTTCCCCGCCAAGACTTCTTTATATCCTCGACGTTACTCGATTTAGCTATTGCTACTACCGCCGGACCAGTACCTGTAAGGCCAGCTGCGAGCGCACCCGCGGCCAAGGCATCTAGCGCTATCGTTGGGTCGTAGCCGAGCGCGCTCGAGTAGAGCAAGCCGTTGAGCGTTAAGGCACCGAAGACATTTCCGAGTATAGCTTGATCGTGTGCAAGTTCTATGCCTTTTTGAAGTGGCTTGATCCGGGCCATGTTTATCCGCGAGGTGTGGAACTTCATCGGTGGCACATAAATGAGCACGGTGAGCTTCGGGTTTAGTCTGAATCGCCGAAGCACCAGTCTTTTGATGTTGTCTGTTACTGCACCGAAACCAAAAAATGAAGCCGCTGCATCATCAAGTGCTCCAGTTATGGTGACACTTGCTTCAAATGCAGCATCGATACCCAAGTCCAGTACGAGTTTTGGATTTGGTTTTCGCTCCAGTGCCGCGAAAGTAGCGAGCACCGCGGCGTTAGCGGCAGCTGAGCTGCTCGACAGCCCCACGGCAATCGGGACTTTGGATCTTGTCTGCACCCGTGCGCCGTAGGTTCGTTCAAGCTTGAAATGTTTGAGAACTTTTTGTACGCATATCTCAATTAGTCGAGGACTTTCATGGGGGTCATCAACCACTCGCCCGATAATCTCCCCCGGTCTATCGGTAAGCTCGCAACTCGCTCTAACTCGAAGCTCGACCCCAAATGCGGCCCCCTTACCCGTAGCTATCGCGTTAACAACGGTGGCGGAGCCGCACGCCGAAGCAGTCCCTCGACGTTTGACCAGACTCTACACCCCTGTGAAATTTACTTGAAGCGGGTCGGATTAACTTTTCCAGCGCGCAGCATGTGATCCGCGAGCACCAGTGCAAGCATCGCCTCAGCCACGGGCACGATGCGCGGGCAGATGTTTGGGTCGAATCTTCCCTTGAGCTTGATTTCAACTTCTTTCATCCGAGCGATGTCGACAGTTTGCTGCGGTTGGGTTATTGAGGGGGTGGGTTTGACCGCTATCCGAGCGACGATCGGCATGCCTGTACTTATGCCGCCGAGGATGCCCCCAGCGTTGTTCGTGGCACTCATTATCTTGCGCCCACGAAGCGTCAAGGGATCATTCATCTCAGAGCCGAGCATTCGGACCGCCTTGAAGCCAGCACCGATTTCAACGCCTTTGACTGAACCTACTGACATCAGAGCATGAGCGATCTCCGCATCAAGCTTATCGAACACGGGTTCACCCAACCCGGGGGGGACGTTGAGTGCCCGAACTTCAACTATTCCACCAGTACTATTACCCTCCATACTCGCTTGCAATACTGCTTGCTTCATCTGATCAGCCACCTTCGGGTCAGCGCACCGCATGGGATTCCGCTCGACGTTTTTGCGGATTTCTTCAGGCTTCACTTCCCGCTCAACCGCCATTTTCGCGGCCTCGACGGTGTGACCTAGAATCTCGATTCCGTGAGCTGCGAGTAGCTTCTTCGCGATCGCCCCAGCGGCAACTCGCCCAACAGTTTCTCGTGCCGAGGCTCGCCCTCCTCCGCGGTAGTCAGTGTGGCCGAACTTGAGCCAGTAAGCGAGGTCAGCATGACCAGGCCTAGGTTTAGTTTTGATTTCTTCGTATGGTTTCGAGTCGACATCGATGTTGCGGACGAGCATGGAGATCGGCGTGCCGAGTGTCTTGCCTTGGAAAACCCCGGAGAGGATTTCGACTCGGTCACGTTCCCTGCGTGGTGTCGCAAGGATTGACTGGCCAGGGCGCCGCCTGTCGAGCTCGTGCTGTACATCCGCCTCGCTCAGCGGTAAGCCAGCTGGGACACCATCGACAATCACGCCGACAGAAAGACCATGGCTCTCGCCCCAAGTTGTAACCTTAAATACCTTCCCGAATGTATTGCCGGCCATCAAATCAACTCCACTTTACCCCCCAACTTTCGTATATCCTCGACAAAGCTTGGATATGACACGCTAATGCTCTCCGCTCCGTCTATAATTGTTTCCCCTAACGCGACCAAACTAGCTACCGCGAAAGCCATAGCCATGCGGTGGTCTCCATAGGAAGTGAGTTTTGCGCCTTTAAGTCGCTTAACTCCTCGAATGCGGAGCTCGTCCGTCCGCTCTTCCACTTCAGCCCCCAGCTTTCGAAGTTCGCTTGCTAGTGCGTGGATACGATCAGTCTCTTTGAGTCGGAGATGGGGGATATTTAGGAGCCTAGTCCGACCTTCGGCAACTGAACCGAGCACCGCGAGCGCAGGCACCAAGTCCGGATTATTGCCACAGTCGGCCTCGATACCTGAGAGCTCCCCGTCGCTCGAGACTTCGACCGTCTTGTCTTTCACCTTCGTATCTGCCCCAAATTCTCGGAGAAA
>JABAOH010003560.1_pt1 | contig 10593 bp, 10 predicted proteins | sample 7062181 | NCBI WGS metagenome assembly JABAOH01 (sample SAMN14538630, study PRJNA623070) | marine sediment metagenome | biome: marine biome [ENVO:00000428]; feature: marine pelagic biome [ENVO:01000023]; material: deep marine sediment [ENVO:00002113]; isolation source: pool of 5 deep marine... | reverse complement strand
TTAGGATATGACGTTGGAAGCTCATCAATAAAGGCGACATTGATTGATGCTGAGACGGGTAAAGTGTTAGCAACGGCGACTTCGCCGGAAAAAGAACTGGAGATTGTCGCAGAAGAGCTGGGCTGGGCTGAGCAGCACCCTGAAGTCTGGTGGGAGCACGTCAGGAAAGCAACCGGGCAGGTTGCTTTGAAAATCGAAAATCAAAAATTAAAAATTAAAAATTTAGAGGATGTGGAGGCGATTGGGATTTCGTACCAGATGCACGGACTGGTTGTGGTGGATGAAAATAAAGAGGTGTTGAGGCCTTCGATAATCTGGTGCGACAGCAGAGCAGTGCAGATCGGCGAAAAGGCGGCAGAAGATATCGGAAAAGAAAAGTGCCTTAAGAGATTGTTCAACCTGCCGGGCAATTTTACAGCGTCGAAATTAAGATGGGTTATAGAAAACGAGCCGGACGTTTATTCTAAGATTCATAAAATAATGCTGCCGGGCGATTATATTGCGATGAAGATGACCGGCGAGATAAAAACGACTCCCTCGGGTTTGTCTGAAGGGATAATGTGGGATTTCGAGAGCGACGGATTGGCTGAATTTGTGCTCGAAAACTACGGCATTTCCAGCGAGCTGGTTGCCGAAACAGTCCCTACATTTTCCATCCAGGGCCAGCTTACCGCCGCTGCTGCGAAGGAACTGGGACTCAAGGCCGGGACCAAAATAAGCTACAGGGCCGGCGACCAGCCTAATAATGCCCTGTCATTGGGGGTATTGGAGCCCGGGCAAATCGCCGTCACGGCCGGCACTTCGGGCGTGGTGTACGGAATCAGCGACAAGAAAAACTATGACCAGCTCTCGCGAGTAAATATATTCGTTCATGTCAATCATTCAAAGAGCAGCCCAAGGTATGGTGTATTGCTTTGCCTTAACGGGACGGGGATTCTGAACAGTTGGTTGAAACATAATTTTGAAAGCGGTCAGCCGTTAGACTATGAGCAGATGAACGAACTGGCGGCGAAAGTCGCGGTCGGCTCTGACGGGCTGGTAATACTTCCTTACGGCAACGGGGCTGAAAGGACGTTAGAGAACAGAAACATTGGAGCATCCGTCCATGGATGGAATTTTAATGTGCACAAAAAGGCCCACTTTCTCAGGGCTGCTCAGGAAGGAATCGTTTTTGCGCTGAATTACGGGCTTGGGATAATGCGCGATATGGGAATTGAACTAAAGACCGTCAAGGCGGGAAATGCCAATATGTTCTTGAGTCCGCTGTTTGCGGAGGCCTTTGCAACGATTACCGGCGCGACCGTGGAACTGTACAACACCGACGGTTCGCAAGGAGCCGCGAGGGGAGCAGGTATTGGCGCAGGCATCTATAGCGGAGCACAGGATGCCTTCGTTGGCTTAGAGCCTGTCAAGACTGTCGAGCCTAACGAAAAACTAACAAAAGCATATCAAGAGGCTTATAAAAGATGGGAAGATGTTTTGAAACGGCAATTATCAAAAATTAATTGAATGTCGAGTAATTAACACTGAATTTCGAATGTTGAAGTCTCGTAATTGATTAAAAAGGAGCAGGTAAAATGGCGGAGAAATCTTTACATAGTATATGCAGATGGACGTTTAATCCGGGTAAGGGCGGCTTTGTACCGGCGGATATGCGGCCGGAGTGGGGCGGCAAGTTCGGCACGCCGGAGATGATTAAACTTGTAGGCGACAAAATCGCGCCCCGGCTGCCGGATAACATTGAGCTGGGTATCGAGATGCACTACGACGCAGAAGTCGACGACGACAATGCGGCGGCGGTGGCCGATGCACTCGTGGATACGGGGCTGTATCTGGCACTGATTACGCCGGGTGCGCATTGTCACTTTGCCTACGGTGGTGTTGCCTCACTGGATGCGAACGAAAGAAAGGCGGCAGAAGAGCTGGGCACAAGAACTGTCGATTTAACTTACGGGCCTCTGAAAAAAACATGGCATCCGGACGCGGACAAGGCACCGGCGTTGATAATCTGGAACGGCTCGTTTGGTTATGACATTGCCACCGTCGGCATAAGACAGATGTACCAGAATCTCAAAGAAAGTATCGCTGGATTGTGTAAATATGAGCAGAAAAAGGGCGGCAGTCTGTTTATAGCGTTTGAACCAAAGCCGAACGAGGGACACCCGGCGATGCTAATCCCGACGGTCGCAAGTGCGCTTTTGTTCTGGAGAAGAATCGAGGAAGAATTCGGAGTTTCCAGAGATAAGAAAGGTGTGAATAAAGAATTCGGGCATTCAGAAATGATAGGGCTTGACCACGTGGCAGATACAGTTGAAGAACTGGACAACGATATGATGGTGCATATGCATCTTAACAGCCAGGGATACAACGATGGCATTATCCTCGGCGGGCCGGGCAAGTATGACATCGACCACGGGGCCAGAGTAAACGGAATGAACGTTGCAATCGCAGGACTCATCCAGCAGGCCGGCTTCGCTCGATGGAAGGGTCACGATATGCAGACCCGCGCTTACGACAATGCCGAGCAGGGAATTGACAGAGTGGTCAGAAGTGTGCTGAGTTGGGAGGCGTGCGAGAAGGCTGCGCGAGAACTGGATACGGCCGGGCTGATGAACCTGCTCGCCAGGCGAGAAACTGCAAAGGCTGAGGATATGATGCGTGGCGCGGTTGTCAGCGCTCATCGCTATTTCGATGAGATGTATAAATAATTAACTACAGGGGTCAGAAGCGAATTAGCTTTATGTTCCTGGCTTTTCAGATAATCAGCATGGCATCACCGTAGGAATAGAAACGGTATCGCTGCCGGATGGCATGGCGGTAAGCGGCGAGGATATTTTCCAGTCCCGCAAAAGCCGCCACCAGCGCAAGCAGCGTCGATTTCGGCAGATGAAAATTTGTCAGCATCGCGTCGACAATTTTGAATTTATAGCCGGGCTTTATGAACAGCTCCGTTGTGCCGCTCGCGGCTTTGATTTGTGAGTCGGCAGCTATCGTCTCAAGGGTCCGCGTTGAGGTTGTGCCGACGGCGATTATTCGCCCGCCCTTGCTTTTTGCTGCGTTTATTATCCGGGCGTTTTTCTCATCGATGCTGAACCGCTCCTGATGGATTTTGTGGTCTTCGAGATTCTCTGCGGTTATCGGTCTAAATGTCCCTGTTCCTACGTGCAGCGTTATATATGCAAAGCAGATTCCGGCCTGTTTTAACTGCTCGATTAGCCTGTTTGTAAAGTGCAGCCCAGCGGTTGGCGCCGCGACGGCGCCGGGCTCGCGGGCATAAACCGTTTGATACCGCAGTTTATCCACCTGGGCTACAGCCGGGTCGTCGTCACGTTTGATATATGGCGGCAGTGGTGGAAAGCCAATTATATCGAGGATAGTCTCAGCATCTGCATCCATTTTTAGCTTCAGCCGGCATCTGCCGTCACCCTTCTTTTCGAGCAAAATTGCTTTGCAAAAATCCTCTTTTTGCCTGTCCTTTAGATATAACATGTCGCCGGGTTTTAGTTTGCGTGTACCTTTTATCATTACGTCCCAGATGGCTGTTGCGGTTTCGGTCAGAAACAATCCTTCGAGTTTGGCCGTCGCAGGCAGCTCTGAGCCAGTCCGGGTCTTCGGTCCGGCGGTTTTGCGCCGGGCAAAGAAGCGAGCAGGTAAAACCTTCGTATCGTTGAGCACAAGGCAATCTCCGGGCGAAAGAAAATCGCCGAGTTTACTGAACCGGCTGTCCAGAATATCGCCTTGGGAGCGATTAAGAACCAGCAGCCGCGAGTCGCTCCGAATACCGAGAGGCTGCTGGGCAATCAACTCGGGTGGGAGGTGATAATTTAGCTTTCCCGTCTTCATAACCCAACGTTATCAGACGGTCGGCAAAATGACAAAAAAATTTTAGGCCAATAATAAGCTAATTTAAGGGTTTGGAATGCGATACAAGATTTGTCGCAGAAGTGACTTGATGCGAGAGACGATACTGAATGCAAATCCAACTTATTAAGAATTGTTCATTCAAAGGTCAAGACGATGAGTTCAAGAGAGTACTTCGAACAAACAGCAACTTCAATCGCCGCTTTAGGCAGGAACGAGCTTAAGAGACGAATCAAAAATTTCAAAGGCCGATTTAAGCTGGATTTTACCGAAGATTACCTCAACAACCTCAGCGTTGACAGGTTAAGACATATCCTTTTGGCTGCGATAATAAACGGAAAGCCGCACAGTTAACAATCTCCTTCCAACTTGAGCCGATAGGGACACAGCTTTGCGTCAGATAGCAGAGCCGGAGGCATAAAGCTGGGTGTATGTCATCTTTGTAGGTAGAAGATACGTATAGTGGTTAGAAAAGACATTGCGAGTGTATGAAAAAATCCAAAATTCGAAGCACGAAATACGAAACAAATCCGAATGACCAAAATTCAAAAGATTAAAACTGTTTTGAATATTTGAAAATCGAATTTGAAATTATCTAACCCTCTATCTCCCACCAACAGGACTTCCTGACTCTGTACAAATCCTGGTGGCCCGGCTCGCTTTGAGGCACAACATGCTGGGAAGGATGAGTGCGGTCGCGCAGCTTGCCGCCTTTTATCGTCTCGGGGCCTTTCCACTTCCAGTATTCGCTGTGACCATCTGCAAGAGAAACGCTCGTGCCGTTACCGTGCCGCACCATAGGGTCGTCCCACCATTCCTGTCTATTCTGATAAACAGCGTAACTGTCCGGGGTTACCCAGCCTTCATCAATAAAAACAATCCTCTGATCAGGGCTGCGAATCGTCAGACGTTTCTTAATGAGCAGTCTCTTTATGACGGCGCTTGGGCCTCTGCTCTTGGGGTCATTCGGCAGAGGATGACCATTCATAGAATCCATTGCAGCATAGGTTACCAGCTCTCCTCGCGTACCGGTCGGGCAGCGGTAGAGCTGCAGGTTCTTACAATACGGCCATAGAGCTCCTTTTCTGATTTCAAGTTTTTGCTCTTCCACCGGTAGCTGGTCGCCGCCCCTGTAATTACTGTGCCAACACCTACCGACCCAGGGCGTCTCAACGACCCCATTATATGAGTGCCAAACACCTCCGTCGCCGCTAACAATTTTGTCGTCGTTTTCATCTGCATACATAATCCATGAAAGTGTCAGCTGCTTTAGATTGCTCAGGCAGGCTGCGCGTTTGCCCTGCTCTCTGGCCCTATTTAGTGCGGGCATCAATATTGCCATCAGTACCGCGATAATGGCAATTACCACCAGAAGTTCTATCAGGGTAAAAGCCTTTTGTTTGTTCATAATGATATTCCTTCTGTAATTTTATTTTATAAGCTTATTATAATCTTTTGTGGTTTTTTATGCAAGCGTTATTCCTTAGTAATCCTTAAAGTTGCTCATCCAATCCGGCCAAACCGGCGACTCAGCATTAATATCGAAAAATCTATGCCACTTAAGCCTCCACATTTCCTTTAGCCCTATTGCTCTGACAGTGAAATCCACAAAACAGCCATTAATTGTCCCATTGTGCCGGTTCAGACAGAAACGCCCAAAACCATTCGTGAAAATGTCCTCATACGGGGGAGGCTCATTCCAGCCGCTTGGAGAAGCGCTATCCCGTGTGTCATATGGAGCACCACCCCAGCGCCAGCAATCTTGAAACAGCGGTACATTGTTGGCGCCTTTAATTTCGGTAACCATCCAGTTATTGGCAGAGGGATTGCCCCACATAAGAGTTGAGCTGTCTGCGCCTGGCGGTCGGTTATAAACCCAGTTGTTGATACCAAAGCTGCCGCGATAAACTCTCTGATCCTTGGTATACGTATTTACCCTATCCCACGCGGCGAACGTATGGAGAGCCCCTTCTTCAAGACTCCTCGTAGCTGTCGGACAGACGCGCATCGCCTCACCGCCGTCTTTATAATACGGCCTGAGCGGCTCCACCCACACGCCGGCATTCCAGTGCATGAATGTGTTGCCGTTATCGCCGGTATACATCGCAAAGACTACCCCCCATTGTTTAAGATGTGCCCGACATTTAACTGCCTGTGCCTGCTTCTTCACCCGCTGCAGTGCCGGCATTAATATCGCCATCAATAGTGCAATGATAGCAATAACCACTAAAAGTTCTATTAAGGTAAAGCCTTTTAGTTTGTTCATAAATGATACTTGTTCTGTATCCCCTCGCCGCTTTGTAAGCGTTATTAGTAATCCTTAAAGCTTCTCATCCACATCGGCCAGTCGCTTGGCTGGGCATTACCGGCTTTGGTCCAGGGGCCGTTTATGTTGTAAGTTCTATGCCACTTTAACGTCCAGAGCTCCTTAAGTCCAATTTTTCTGGCGGACCAATCGCAAAAGAGGCCGTTTAAGAATCCACCGTGCCGGTTGACGCAATTGCGCTCCATTTCATTTATATTAGGCCTATCCGGGATCGCCGCGTAGCTGGCTGTAAGCTCAGGAGGCTGGTCATTTTCCCTTGGCCAGGCATCAACCCACCAACTACCGGTAAATAACGGTATATTTTCGGCACCCTGAACATTGGGGGTCTTCCAATGCATTAGCCTGCCTTGACTATCCTTAGTCGGGCGCCCCCATACTGTCGACGCTCCCGGCCGATGGTTGCACATCCACCCATTCGGGCCGTAGCTGCCTATATATTCAATGCCTGGGTCTGTGACTATCCAAGCATGATCTTCCCACGCACCTATTTTCCCGCGACCGGAAGGTTTAGTAGCCTGGGGACAGACCCGTATCTTTGCCTCAACAGTGTAGAGCTCACTCATCGGCTGGAACCACCATCTGCCGCTGCCACGGCCTTCACCGCTAAGCCAGTAGCCGTCGTTATCGCCACAATACATTGCCCAGATAAGCCCCCACTGTTTTAGGTTCATCTGGCAGGCGACCCCTCGTGCCTGTTTCTTTACCCGCTGTAGTGCGGGCATCAAAATCGACATCAGTAACGCAATAATGGCGATTACCACCAAAAGTTCTATTAAGGTAAAGCCTCTTCGTTTATCCATCGCAATACTCCTTCGGTATCTTCCCGCTGCTTTCCTTTTCGCAATTTTGTTCTATGAGTTCGGCAAAATCGTGACTTTTTTTGTTCGTTATTGCACAACAATTATTTTCAGTAGTCTTTGAACCTTCCCATCCACTCGGGCCAATCGCTGGGCAGGATACCGCCGGCCTGGGTCCAGGGACCGTTTATGTCGAACCCTCGATGCCACTTGAGCTTCCACAACTCCTTAAGACCAATCTCTCTGACAGACCAATCCACAAAAACGCCGTTTATCGTCCCATTCTGGTGTCGGTTGAGGCAGAAACGCTTCATTTCATTTTGATTGTATTCCACCACCACATTACCATCAAATTCCGGAGGTTGATCGGTGTGGTATGGATCGGACCCGAAAAAGGAGCTATCCAAAAGCAGCGGTATATTACTTGCACCTTTAACATTGGCGGTCCTCCAGAGCAAGGGAAGTCTATCTATACCACCCAGTCCGCGAGAAACCTTCTGTGGAGTATTGCGAACCCAGTCATTCAGCCCATAGCTGAGGTAATTAGCCGCTGGAGTGTCGGGCTCAGTAGGCCAGTAGCCGGGCTCATAGGCGGAGATGGGCCCCCAGGCTGCAAACGGCTGCTGGGCCCCCTTCGTCGCAGGTTTCGTAGCCGTTGGGCAGAGGCGTAGCTGTCCGTCACTGTAGTACGGCCGTAGCGCATACATCCACAGCCCCCTCGGGTCCTTAATGGCGGCGTTATCAATATCACCAGGGGGGAAAGAACCGTTGTTGTCGCCGGTATACATCGCAAAGACAACACCCCACTGTTTAAGGTTTGCCAGACACTTAACTGCCTGTGCCTGTTTCTTTACCCGCTGCAGTGCGGGCATCAGGATCGCCATCAGTAATGCAATAATTGCAATTACCACCAAAAGTTCTATTAAGGTAAATCCTCTTCGTTTATCCATTGCAATACTCCTTCGGTGTCTTCTCGCCGCTCGCCTTTTCGCAATTTAGTTCTATGATTTCTAAAACTGTAATTTTTTTTGTTCAACTATTACTTTTCTTAGTAATCTTTAAAAGGTCTCAACCATTGCGGCCAATCACTCGGTTGGACGCCACCGGCTAAGGTCCAGGGACCGCCCGTGTTGTAGTTTCTGTGCCACTTCAGTACCCACAACTCCTTAAGTCCTATCTTCCTGGCGGTGAAATCCAAAAAAATGCCGTTCACAAATCCATTGTGCCGGTTAAGGGAGAAGCGCCGTATGTGAAAATCTCCCCACGGCTGACCGTCAAACTCGGGAGGCAGATCGGTCTCCTCTGGCCAGACATTATAACGCTGGGCACCCAGGAACAGCGGTATCAGAGCTGTGCCTTTGACATTTACTGTCCGCCAGTGGTATGCTTCAGGTTTACCACCGTGACTATGGCCCGGCATTGGATTATTAACCCAGCCATTCATCCCGTAGCTGCCCTTCACAGGTTTAAGCCATCCGGTACGCTCATGGCCGGTGCCAGGCCCATAGTAGCCCCAGGCTGAGGTCGAGCCACGGAACGTTCCCTGCAGACCCGTAGTAGCACCATTCTCGGTAATCCAGGGTTTTGTGGCCTCCGGGCAGCAGGTAAAGTCGCTGTCCCACTTGTAATATGCACCCATCGCTCTTACCCACCTATTATCATTGTCAGCCCCCCCACGACCGTTGAACCCTTCCATAAAATAACCGCCGTAGTCCTCGGCATACATCGAGAAGTAAAGGGCCCACTGTTTTAGTTTGGTCAGACAAGCAACAGTCCTCGACTGTTTCTTTACACGCTGTAGTGCCGGCATCAATATGCTCATTAACAGGGCAATTATGGCGATTACCACCAAAAGCTCTATTAAGGTAAATCCTTTTCGGCCGTACATAATGCCACCTTTTTGTTACCATCTTATTTCACGCAATTTTATTCTATAAGTATGACAAAATCAGGACTTTTTTGTCCGCTGTTGTTTAATAATCATTTTCAGTCGTAGTCTTTAAAATTCCTCATCCAATCCGGCCATACGGGCGTGCCGGCGTTGGCTCTCTCTTCAGTCCAATTTCGATGCCACTTAAGCTCCCACAACTCCTTAAGTCCAATCTTCCTGACAGAGAAATCCAAAAAAAGGCCGTTTATGAAGGCGTTGTGTCGGTTGACACAGAAACGCCGCAGACCGCCGGTGTGACCGCCGCGGGCCTGCCACGGCTCACCACTATATTCCGGCGGTTCATCGACGGCCATTGCCCAGCCATCAACCCACTGGGCGTCCACCAACAGCGGTACGTAACCTGCATCCCTGACATCGAACCTCCTCCACTGATATTTAGTCTCATATTGGTAATGTGCCTCCATGCCAAGCGGAGCATTACCGGCCCAGGTACTTAGCCCATAGCTTCCGAGGCCGTGGTCATTATGATATTGCAAACGAGTCCTGCGATAGGCTCCAAATGTGACCGAGCCGCCTTCACCCTGAGGTTTTGTGGCCGCGGGGCAGAGGCGCAGGTCAGGCTCCTTGTAGTACGGCCGAAGGGCGTTGCCCCAGACGTCACTGTCCTCGGTACCGCTGCCGTGAAAAGCTGCGAACATGCGGCTCTCGTTCTGACTGGCGTACATCGAAAAGGCAAGGCCCCATTGGTGCAGCTTCGATTGACAAGCGGCTGTATTCGCTTGTTTCTTGACCCGCTGCAGTGCCGGCATCAATATCGCCATCAATAACGCAATGATGGCGATTACCACCAGAAGCTCTATCAAGGTAAACCCTCTTGCCTTGTACATAATGCCACCTTTTTTTACCATCTTATTTCACGCAATTACGCTTTATAAGTTTGGCAAATCAGAGTAGTTCACATGTGAAGAGATACAAATAGCTTGCCCTCTCACAGGCTTGTCCATTTTACCAGATGACAAAATGGCTATCAAGGCAAATTTAAAATTGCAAGAGCTTTGTAGCTTTGGTGTTACAGTAGGTCTTTACCCGGTTCAAGGCAGTATTCAGGGAATCTCAGGCAGCTAATGGAATACGCCTGCACAAAGAGCAGTCAGGCGGTCAGCTCGATTAACTGTCGATAAGTTGGGCGCCNNCTAATGATTCCAGCCTTTGTGAGACAGGTTTTCATTTAGAGGATATACTGCAAACTTATAAAGTATCTACTGCCTCACCAAAGCCAAGATGTATGAGAAGAAAAGAGCTATTAATACATTCTCAATTATAGACGCCGTAACAACATTTGCAAGCACTTTTTTTCAAAATTCTTCAATTTTTTCAAAAATTTTCTTACTTTCTGGCAATTTACTGTTCAAACCCTACTAACTTCGGCGTTCTTCGCCCCATCAGGGCGATTTCTTGAGTGGCTGACCGAGAATCAGGCGAACACCGGTAGAGCGAAGGGGGCGGAACGGCCGAGTTGTTCCGCCCCCGGTTGTTGCTGAACTCATTTGCCGGCTGTGGATTCCGGCAGGAAGTTGTCTATCAGCCAGAATTCATTTTCGCCACCGATCGAGGCGGTGAACGCGATCTTCTCTCCGTCCGGCGACCAGCCGAACTCACTGAGTTTGGCGGTTTCCGGCAATCCCGTGCGGAACTCCTCAGGCTCTCCTCCGCCAAGC
>JABAOH010003529.1_pt1 | contig 10594 bp, 9 predicted proteins | sample 7062181 | NCBI WGS metagenome assembly JABAOH01 (sample SAMN14538630, study PRJNA623070) | marine sediment metagenome | biome: marine biome [ENVO:00000428]; feature: marine pelagic biome [ENVO:01000023]; material: deep marine sediment [ENVO:00002113]; isolation source: pool of 5 deep marine... | reverse complement strand
ATATCCCTCCGACAGTCATAAGGAGTTATCCTCAGGCGACTGTAGAGTATGATATAGTGATTGATGTGAACAGAAACGGTCTTTATGACGTGAACGTGGATGTGCTAGACGGTGATGATGTGGTGGTGAGTACTGGATTCATCATCCGGAGTTCTGTGTAGCTGTGCTTCTTCTTATGTTCATAGCATTGTCGAATACAATAACCTAAAAAAAACGACGGTTTTTCTAGCTCAAGCATCCGTCTGTGTTCACTCTCCCTTTTTGTCATCAACACACACGCGAACCTGTGTTCTTTTCGCAAAGAATATTTGTCTAGTGACTATGAATATCTAGATCGAGAATGGCATGTCTAAGAAGGAAGATCACTATTTATGGTTGGAGAATCCTGAAGACTCCAAGGTGAAGGAGTGGCTCTCAAAGAGGGATAGGGCTTCGAGAAAGCTGCTGAAGCCAATATCGGTCAAGCTGAAGCCGAGAATTGAGCATTATTATTCTCTGCCATATGCTCTCACAGTAACAGCGAGTAGGAGAGGATGCTTTGCGCTGATGCGTGAAGGAGGGGAGTTCAAGATTAGGCTGCTGGGATTTGATGGTGTCAAGACTGAATTGGTGAAGAGTTCGGATCTTGGGAAAGATGTTGTGTTGCAGTGGATCTACGCATCTGATGAAGGTGACAGGTTTGCTTTTTCTTATTCGTTTGGCGGTTCTGATGAGGGATTACTGAGGTTGGTTGAGACGCATTCAGGTGAGGTATTGGATGAGCTTAAAGGAGTGCTGAGCCATGTTGTGTGGCTTGATAAGGATCGATATTTCTATGCCCGGCTTTATCAGAAGGAGAAGACGCCTGACGGTGTGGCTCCTCCCGCGATGAGAGTGTTCTTGAGAGAAGACGTAGAGGATCGCATGGTTTTCGGTGAGGGCATTCAGACGTCGCACTTCATAGGCCTGGCCAAGAGTACAATAGGCTGTAAAGCCCTGTTAAGTGTGAGTTATGGTTGGACTAGGAGCGACGCTTATGCTGGGAGACTGGATAATCCTCAGGATTGGGGTCTTGTTTATGGCGAGGGCGACTTTGTAACTTGGCCAGTGGATTATGTTGATGGAGAATATTTGGTTGCCTCCTTTGACAAGGGTGGATTGGGCAGGATCCTATCGGTCAAAAGGAGCGATAGGGTTCGTGAAATCGTGAAGGAGCAGCCTTATCCTCTGGAGTGGGCGGTTGTTTCGCAGAACAGGATTGTCCTTAACTATCTTTCCAATGCTTCCTCCACGCTTAGAATTCAATCGTTGAAAGCGTCAGATACTAAAAATGTTGAGATGCAGCCTGCTGGAAGCATAGATTCTCTGGACTCTAAGGGTGGCAAGTGTGTGTTCAGATATGAATCCTATTCTGTTCCATATCGGATCTACACTCTGAAGAACGATGAGCTGCAGTTGCTGGACTCAACTGAGATTGAGACGCAGTTTGCTGTAGACGACGTTTGGATCAAGTCAAAAGATTCGACTCCGATCCACGCGTTTCGTGTAGGGAAGAAGTGTGAGGAACGGGGTCGCGTATTGGCTTGGGGTTATGGCGGATTCGCGATTTCGATAACGCCTCGGTTTTACCCGCACATAATTCCGTTTGTTGAAGATGGTGGGACCTTTGTAGCGGCCAATCTGAGAGGCGGTAAAGAACTTGGTGAAGAATGGCATAGAAAGGGGATGAGGGAGAAGAAGCAGAATGTCTTTGATGATTTTATGGCTCTTCTGGAATCCTTGAAAAGTGAGGGTTCGAAGATTGTCGGGTATGGGGTGAGTAATGGAGGGCTCTTGATTGGAGCAGTTCTTACTCAACGCCCCGAACTGCTTGACGGAGCCTTAATCGGCTATCCTGTAATTGATATGCTCAGATTCCACAGATTACATATTGGGAAAGCTTGGGTTCCTGAATATGGCGATCCAGATGACCCGAACGACGCGGAGTTCCTCCTTAAGTATTCTCCCTATCACAATGTTGTGGCGGGCAGAGAATATCCTTTGACGATGTTCTATACGGGATTGCATGATGATCGAGTTCACCCGGGTCATGCATTCAAGTTTGCTGCAAAACTTGAAGAGGCTGGAGCATCTTGCCTGTTGAGAGTTGAAACAAAGAGTGGACACTCAGGTGCAACACCCACAACGAAGATAGAGGAATACGCCGATGTAATGGCGTTTGTCTACAGGACTCTCGGAATGTCGGCAGGCTCAAGTCGGTAACTACGAGCTCACGCTATATAGATAAAAATAGTGGATGCCATGAACTCTGAGTATCTTACGGATGAAGAATACGAGACGTATTGGGTCAAGTTGGGGGGAATGAGGAGGGCTATTAGTGAGGATTTGGAGCTTACCGTAGGGATGAAAGTTCTGGATGTTGGAACTGGATGGGGACTCTTCGCTATAGAGATGGCAAGACAACTCAAGAAAGGGGAGATCATCGGGATAGACATCACCCTTGAAGATACAGATATGGCAAGGAAGCTTTTCGAAAACCGTGAACTAAGGGATATTGTTCAAATTCGAAGAATGGATGCCACTGAGCTTTCTTTTTCAGAGAACCATTTTGATCTTGCCGCCAGTTTTCTAGGCATGAGAGACATCTATATGACGAGAGGGAAAACGGGTGTCAAAGATGCTACAAGGGAGATGATTAGAGTAACTAGGCCTAGGGGGAAAATAGTGCTATGTACTACTCCACCTGAGGATATGGAAACTGAGGCTCAAAGAATAGCTGTGCAGGTAGAAGGAAAAGTTTTTGGTGCCAAATCTTTATCGAAGAAGTTTTACGGTGATATCTTCAAGGATAATAATGTGGTGTTGAAAGAGGTAAGATCTTACTACACCGGCAAGAAGCTTACTCCAAATCAAGCGAAGATCGAGCTCAAAGAAGGAATAGAAATCGCGAGAAAAGTCTACGGTAAAGATGTTCCAGACTTTCAAGACGTATGGCACAAATATGGAAACAAGATTGAAAACTTTGGGTATGGGATGTACTCGAAAACCGTGATATTGGTAGGAGAAAAACGACAATGTTCCTAGCGCTCTGCAATTTCTTACCTTGCACTTTCTGACGCGCGCCATCTCCAGCAAACCCAATTTTTTTAGCTGTAGCCAAGGTGCCGACGATATGTGTGTACGTCAGAGTTCGAACTTCTCTATTATTTTGCGTTCTTCTTGAGCCATTATCTCAGCTGTTACATGTATGTACTTTTGGAGTCCTGAGTTCTGGATTCTCGCTTTGAGTAACTCGTCTACTTGGAAGATTCCTGCAGAGTTTGCCATTTTTATTTTGATGATTATAGGTTTTTCCTGACCTTCAAGAATCTCCACTTGCTCTATCGAAAGGGCAGAGACCGAATGAATATCAACCTTTCCGGTCTGAAAGGGTATTCTGGCTCTGCCCTGCTCCATGTCTAACGCGTCTGCTATTCGAACTATGCCGGCCTCTAAAGTCAGGACTTGTTGATCGGGATGATGCGCCAGTACGGCATGCAAAACCTCTGAACAGATTATCGAAGCTTCTTGAATTGTGTAGACATATTGCAGGTTCTTCTGCAGAAAATCGTAGGCTAGGAAGACGCTGTAGGTTTCATGTTTCTCTCTAGCCACGATCATTCCTAAGTCATGAAGAATTGATCCGAGCACAACTATGACTTCTGCATCATCAACGGCTAGGTCGTAGTCCTTAACGACGCTTGGTACAACGCCTTTGTTGACTAGTATTCTTAAGAGTTTTAATGCAGAGTTTGCGACAATTTTGACATGGGTTGGACCGTGGTCAGTATAGCTCAAACGGTCAATAGCCATCATGTTGGAACACTTCCAAAATGTCTGAAGTTGAACATCTCTCTTGATTAAATCTGAAATTTTTCTAAGCTTCTCATTCTCCTTGTACGGCAAAACAAATTCGTATGGCAGATTTGTCACCGCTCTATGATATTGACGTCACAGAAAATAAATCCATCACCTGTTTCGAACAGGGTAAATAAAACTGGTTATCCGGGAGAGATTTGATGCGCTAACCTGTCTCTCTATGATGTTTCCATATGCGCGCATAGGTTGTAATGGGCTTTTAGAATATTGTTCTAGAACAGTCTGACAAAAATCCTTTATGCGAAGTCAGCCATAGAATTTTTCTGGAAATGATAGGGAGAAGAGAAACTAATATGAAAAGACTGTTTGCTTTCTGGGCCTTGCTGGCGCTTTTAGCATTCGGATTGATTCCTGCAATCGCTGTCAATGCACCTTCTCGTTTGCGTTGCGTTCTGGAAGGAAAAGTTAAACATCTGGGACTCCTAATGGACCGCCCTCTAGCTAAGCCAATACGTGTGCCTCCACTATCCGTTGAAATCACTTATCCAAGCGATGGAGCAAATCTTCCGCAGGGAACCTACACAGTCCTTGTCAGTGCTGAAGCGAAGAGTGGGATCGCAAAGGTTGAACTTAAGGTGGACGGCCCTGAATCGGTGGGTTGGACTGACATCACTGGAAACTTCGATGGAACATATTATACGTATGAGTGGGCTGTTGGGACGGATGGCACCTACGACTTGACTGCTCGAGCGACAGAAAGTCGAGGAAGAACCAAGACCGATGTGAACACTGTCTACGTTGGCGCTCCGCAGCCTAATAGATGGGCTGTCGTGATTGGTATTGCAGACTATGAAGGGCGTGGTAGTGATCTGTGGCATCCTGACGAAGATGCAAAGGAGATGGAAGACGAATTGTCGAATGCTGGATACCCAAGTGACCACATTAAGGTGCTTTTGAATCGAAGGGCCACGGCTCAGGCAATAGTTGATGCGATTGATTGGCTGGTTGCAAACGAGGAAGCTGGTGACGAGGTGGTCTTCTTCTATAGCGGCCATGGCTATAGAGCGCCTGATAGCGAAGGGTGGGATGACGACGTAGAATCGGATGGAGAGGATGAGATGATCGTTACTTATGACTTCTATGGCTTGCCGGACGGTTGGTTTAAACAGAAATTCTCCGCTGTTGAAAGCACCAAGTTCGCCCTCATGTTTGGCTCATGCCATTCAGGCGGCATGTTTGATGACAATGATGATTTGCAGGGCACGGGTCGAGTCATTGCTTCGGCGTGTAAGGCTGATCAGTATGGCTGGGACTATCTACAGCTTGGCAACACGTTGTGGGGCTACTACTTCGTTGATGAAGGTCTGTTAGACAACAATGCTCATTCTGTCGAGGCAGCTCATGAATTCGCGTATCCATATGTGGTCGCTGAGCAGCCTGATTCACAGCCACAGCTCTATGACAATTTTCCTGGCGACTTCGAGTTATAGCGCATACACCCAATCACTTTCCTTTTTTTCTGGCATGAACACGCGCTATCATAACATAGACAAACATGGATGCACCTTTACACAGACTTGAGCATGAACAAGCCTTCATACACCCAGACAATGATCGTTGCTTTATTACTGATATTGCCATGAAATATGTTGAAGAGTGTATCCCTTTGCAGATCTGACTAATGTATGTTCGTCATAATCAGTTTCTAGGCCTCGTCAGTTACTCACGCTTTTCGTTGATTGGTTGGATGAAGTTCAGTTCTTCACTGTACGGCTTTCATTAAGGACGTCTCCAAGGATCTCCCCCTTTTCTCTTCATAGCAGCGGCGTGAGTTCCTTTTATGACCTTTAACAAGCCGAGGTGAGATATCTCTGCAAACCCCCATTCTTCTTCACCTAGAGCGCTTGCCTAATTCCGTGTGTGCACATTTTGTTCGTTTGGGGTCATAATAGTAGGTGAATGTAAAATAATCAATCGTTTCCGCTCGAAAGAAATTCCTTTGAAGAAGGAACGAATGAGCTTCAGGAGAGCGCGCACTTGTGCTCAGGCACTGTTGAAGGTCTAAAAAAGCACCCTACAGAAAACCTAAGCCATGTAGTATATGGATACCTATTATGATGTAGAATGAAAAAGTCAAGCCGACATGCACAAATCTTCTTGTTTGAGACTTAATACGAGGAATTAACTGGAATCTATGAGTGAAACCAGTAGCGACAAGCAGCATCATAATAATATACAAAGCCAATCCCGTTCCCAATTGTGGATAGAATTCTGCTGGTCGGTTAATTTGACCTGCGAAATGAAGCGATATCAGGAGAAACGCCAGCAAGTTTCCAAAAACATGAACTCTTAAAAAAGCCAGAGACTCGCTCGGGCGTCGCTTTTTTGACATCGCTATTATGGGTACAGCGAATGCTATGTATAGCGTGCCTATCAAGACAAACCAGTGGTTAGCGCGGAATGGACCGATAAAGAAGCCGAAATGAATCCAACGCAATTTGTCCGCAACTATTAAGCAAACAGTTGCAATGATTATCGATAATGCTGCCCAGAATTCTGAACTCTTTAGGATTTTCATTGCCTTCTCTTCTACTAGTTTCTTTCTTAATAAAAACCATAAGGAATCATGTTTGAATAAAAATCTTTAGATTAACGTTCCCTATCAACCGAAGACACAACAGAAAGAAGACTAGGACTTTATCCAGTCAACCTTGACCCAATCCAATCAATTGCAACAGTCCAGACAACGTGTGCGCGGAGTGAAATTCGAACCCAAGAACCCATAACCTTAGGAAAATCAGGGAGATCTATTATGAAAAGATAAGCCTAGAAGAAGAAGCATGTGGCCGAAACTGGGGAGATTATGGTTGCAGTACTATTGGTGAGCATAATTTCGTGTGTAGTGTTTGAGGTCTTGAACGATCTCTAACTCGTTGTTGTCCGGATCAAGGAAGTCAGCGACTATACCACCCCATGGCATCTTGGTCGGCTTCAGAGTGAATTTTACCCCTCGCTTTCTGAGTCTTTCGTAGAGTGCGTGGATGTCGTCAGTGTCAAAGACTATCCCTGTCCTCCTTTTCCTCCTAGATTTCTTGCCGGTAGCGTGTAAACCAATCTTGGATAAAGGCTCGTCTGGGCCGACTTCTGCATGGTTGAACACTCTAGCGTCCAGAGCAATTGGCAGACCAAGGATTTCATTGTAAAATCGCAAGGCTCTGTCCATGTCTGATACACGTATCATGGTCAACCAAACACGTGTTATTCTACCTTTCTCTTTCTTCATTCACACGACCTCCAGATCAGGTTCAGAAGAAGAAGATTTTAGTGTTTTGGCACTCAACTCCTACGCGTTCGCCAAGAAATATGGGCGGGGGAATTTCTCCCCAATATGAGTTAATGATTGCTTAGGACCAGAATGTCTCACATTTGGGAAATATCTAAAGGCTTTTTGGTCGCACTTTTCGTCAAGTCTTGCCGCTTGGCTCTCAAATGACTCAAGTACGACTAAATCTCCAGCTTTGCTGCCAAATGACCATCCGTCGCGACACCGCTGCCCAGCCTCCACAGTTTCTGCGTTTTCTTTGTAAGCTGGGTGGTGACAACAGTTAGCACCACATTTGCCGAACAAGTATTTCATGAAATTAAGATCCAGAAAGTGTTATGAGTCGTGATTTTTCCTAAAACATGTACCTATATAGTTTCTGGATAACAATATGTATCATGTTGCGGCACTCGATGCGCGTGCAATATCGAATCTTTTAAACTTGTTTTTGCAAGGAGGACCAACACAAACAGCAGCTTTATCGCTTCCTGGCGAAAGGATCCATGACCAGCAGATACCGTAGTGAACCTTGCCATCATAATCGTGGGTACACATCTTATGTTCATGATTCTTCAAGGCATCCATTATCGTTTCGTCGTGGATGTTTCCTTTGTTCTGACGGAACCATTTCAAAAGGAAGGGTTTCCTAGCAGAATACATATCGAAGGCCCATTGACGGCGTTCATCTTGTTCGTTATACTTTTCCATTTCGGGAGAGTCAAAGCGTAGTGATACGAATTCAAATCCTTTATCTGTGTAGGTTGTCTTTGTCTTTTCTCGATGTGCCTCGACTTTTGCAATAGTACTGTTTTTGTCTATCATCAAATATGCTGTACCCCACGTTTTCGGGATTTTTTCAAGGAATTCAGTGGCTTCTTTTATAGTTCTACAGTTGTCAAGTATCCATCTCTTGGCAACGTTGAACATCACTCCTGGTCCAGAGTTTACGAAACTCGTAGAAGTTGAAGATATCGCGAGTCCTGCTTCGTTTATTCCTCCGTACCTTGACATGTTTGCCCAGTGAAAGGTGAAACCTAGACTGTACATCTTCCCTTTTGGTTTTGTATAGCAAAGTGTCAGATATTCACTATCTTCTTCTATCCATTCGTGATTTCTTGCAAGAACTGGTAGGCCGCTCAGAGTGTGATCACCGGATACAGCCATGACCAGGCAGGAAGGTTGCAATCTGTAAGGAGAGAGTTCGTGTGCGGCAATGACATTGTAATCAACACCGCTTCCGTCAGCAATTCCTTGAAGCTCTTCTAGTAGTTCAGGAGCAATTGTTCTCACTTCTTTTTCATACTCCATACTTTTTACAATATTTTCTTTCGAAAATTTTGGGAGAAGTCCTTTGTCTCTCTTCAACACTTTCCCTATTTTCAGTCCCATGTCATAATAGGAACCATTCAATTTCACTTCATACACAACAATCACATCTTCAGAGTAAATACCATCTCTCCTTGTCCAAAAAAATTGCTAAATATTTAAATTTGCACGACGCTAAAACTGTTGCGCGCGCTCCCGCAAAATCGCTCTCTCTTTCTGGAAAGCTTCTATTGCGCAGCTGTTCTGTTTTTTTTCTGAGCAATGTAATCTATATATGCTTGAACTGATCGTTTACCATCTGTTTTCTTGTCTATGACTCTTTTTTCTTTGTGGATTATCTCGAAATTTCTGAAGTATTTGTCAGGTTCATCATCTTCATGTTGGGAGAACCTTGGGTTCCCGAGAAAAGGTCTGCAGAATGGTCCTTTGTCAGGTTCATCAACGGATACGAAATTCACGAAGCACAGTCCACTTGGCTTTAGCACTCTCTCAATTTCTTTCATTGAAATCTCAATGTCTTTTTTTGTCATGAAGAAGATTGCATTGAATGAGTATACGAAGCTGAAAGATTCGCTTTTGAATGAGAGATGGCGCATATCTCCTTTCAGTATGTTTAGCTTAATGCAGTGTTCTTTGCAGAATTTCTTTGCTTGTATAAACGGATTTTCGGAGACTTCTACTCCGAACGTTTTGTATCCATGTTCATAGAAGAGTTGAAGAGGTGGATCGTCACCTCCAGCACCACAGTCCAGAACCGTTTTATCAAGTGGGCTGTCGTTGCAATGTTTTAAGAATTTGTAAAGAGGAGTTGCCCAAATCACCTTTCTCATCGTCTATCCTGCATTTTCGATAAGTTTTGTGTTAGTTTTATAATTTTCGAAGAATACAAGCTTGGGTTCCTGAGGTTTGAACCTCGGCCAAGTGGAGATATCTTCCGATTCTCTCCCAGCTGCATCAACTTGAGCGTGCGAGAGGTATCGAAGGAGGCGCATGAAACTTATAGTGGTTTGCATGAAGAAGCTGTAGAATAAGGTGAATGGACTTGATTATGAGAATTTTTATAATTGTTGATATAACCATCAGTGGGGTGTCTTGAATGGTGAGTTTGACATTCTACGGCGGTGTAGATGAGATTGGCGGTAACAAAGTTCTATTGGAAGACTGCGACGTGAGGGTTTGGTTTGATTTCGGTCAATCTTTTACGATGGGCTGCAACTTCTTCACAGGTTGGCTAAGCCCTAGAGCGATTAATGGTTTAGGAGATTATCTCGAATTCGGCTTGTTGCCGAGGTTGAAAGGATTATACGCTGAGGAGCTGCTGCAGTTCACAGATATTCCATATGCGAAGCCACAGTTTGACGCCGTGTTTCTGTCTCACGCCCACTTTGACCATGTAACCCATATCCAGTTTTTGGATCCTGAGATCCCCGTGCATCTAGGAGAAGGAACCAAGTTCTTTCTGCAAGCTATGGAGAAGACCAGCAGCTTCTGCGATTATGGAAAGCACAAGTATCGTACATTTAGAACAGGAGACAAGATCCGTATCGGTGCCGTAACGGTGGAACCTGTCCACGTGGATCATTCCATACCAGCCGCTTATGGCTTCTTAATCCATTCTTCTGAAGGCACTGTTGTTTATACTGGGGATCTCCGGACTCACGGTTCCAGACGGGATATGACTGAGGAGTTCGTCGATAAGGCGCGTGACTCTGAGCCTGTAGCCTTGATCTGTGAAGGCACTCGGATGGTTGAGGAGGAAAGGCGTAAGAACTATTCTGAAAAGCAGGTTGAAAGCTTAAGCGATGAGGTTGTCTCGTCTACTGATAAGATTGTTTTTGTGGGTAGGTACAGCCGGGATATGGATAGGTTCAGAAGCTTCTACAGTGTGGTCAAGAAGAACGATAGAAAGATTGTGGTTACTCCAAAGACAGCTTATTTGCTGAAGAAGCTTGTGGAGGATAAACGTCTTGATCTTCCTGATCCGTTGAGAGATCAGGATATTCTGGTCTATTTCAAACGGAAGAAGTCGGGAGAGTTCCAAGAAAAGGACTATCATGTTTGGGAGCGGGAGTTAATGGATAAAATGGTAACTTACGAGTTCGTGCATAC
>JABAOH010028928.1_pt1 | contig 10595 bp, 7 predicted proteins | sample 7062181 | NCBI WGS metagenome assembly JABAOH01 (sample SAMN14538630, study PRJNA623070) | marine sediment metagenome | biome: marine biome [ENVO:00000428]; feature: marine pelagic biome [ENVO:01000023]; material: deep marine sediment [ENVO:00002113]; isolation source: pool of 5 deep marine... | reverse complement strand
TCGCCGGTGGGGTGGTGGACATCATCACCCCGGCATAAATGCCGGGGCTCAGAGCTGGGTTGGCCTGCTCTTAAAATGTGATCCCTGTGATCTGAGAGTCTAACCGGCTCCACCGCATACTCGCATGCTGCCAAACAATTACAATCCGTGTAATGCACCTGGGGGCATACCAGGTGATCGGGTTCAAAAGAGAGGAAAAGATGTCGCTCTTTCCACATCTCGCCCCACACGCCTCCCCACCTGCCGTGAAGGCCAGCTGCCGTGGTGACCAACAGGGCAGAGGCAGGCAGCCCGATGCAGCACAGCAAGAACCGCTCGCTGAAATCAACACAGGTGGTATCATGGGGCCAGATCATCAGCGTTTAGTCTCCCTCCCCGATCCTCGTCACAGAACGGGAAGACCGATGACCCACCAGCCTCGAAACCCCAGCCCCCCCGATTCCCCCTGCTGTCAAGACGCTCAAGGTGCCGACTGCGGCATGCCGCGGCGGGCCTTCATCCGCCTGCTGGGCACCGGCACGGCCGCGGCGGCGGCCAGCAGCCGGTCCCTGCCGGTGATGGCCGGGCCCTTTCCTGAGCCGAACCGGTATCTGGAAGTCATCCGGGAGGACAAACAGCTGGACCCCGCCTGGGTCCGATCGCTGTACGAGCGCGGCGAAAAGGAGACGTACAGCGGCGACCACCTGAAGTACATCGGCATGCCCGTCGGTGGGATTGGTGCCGGCTGTGTCTACCTTGGCGGCGACGGCCGGCTGTGGCTGTGGGACATCTTCAACCAGCATCACGGCCGAGGACTGTTGGCCCGCGGCGCGGACGGGCAAAATTATTTGCGACCGCTGGAACCGCTGCAGCGGTTTGAACAACAGTTTCGAGTCATGATTCAGCAAGACGGCCAGCAGACAAGCCGCTTACTGGACCGCGAGGGCTTCGCCCAGGTGACGTTTGACGGCCGTTACCCGCTGGGTATCGTTTCGTACGAGGATCCGGGGTGTCCGGTTCAGGTCCAGCTGGAAGCGTTCAGCCCCTTCATCCCGCTCGACTTGGAAAATTCCTCCTATCCGGCGACCATCCTGAAATACACCGCTCGCAACACCTCCCCCCGCCCGCTGTCGGTCACTTTTGCCGGGCGGACGGCGAATCCGATCTGTCTTTTCGCGGGCAACCCCGGCCCGGCCCAGCGAAAAAATCGCGTCCTGCGGCGCGATGCGGCGACCATCCTCCAGTGCAGCGCCGAACGGATCGCGCCGCGGGAGGCACCGCGAAAGCCGCGGCCGGATATCGTCTTTGACGATTTCGAGCAAGGCACGTACGAGGGGTGGACGGTGGCCGGTGAGGCGTTCGGCGCCGGTCCCGTCCGCCTGCAGGAGATGCCCGCCTACCAGGGCCAGGTGGCCGGCAGCGGCCAGCGGGTCGTGAATTCCCACGCCTCGGCTCCAGGCAAGGGGGTGGGACCCAAGGACGCCGCCACCGGCACGCTGACCAGCCGACCCTTTACGATCGAACGACGCTTCATCCGCTTCCTGATCGGCGGTGGCGCCCACGACGGGACGTGTGTCGAGCTGTTGGTTGGCGGCAAGCCGATCGCCCGCGCGACGGGCAAGAACAAGAACCGGATGGAGCGGGCGTACTTTGACGTCAGCTCGCAGGCAGGTAAACAGGCACAGCTACGGATCAAGGATCAGGTAACCGGCCCCTGGGGCAACGTGGGTGTGGATCAGATCGTGTTCAGCGATCTTCCGCCGCAGCAGGAAACGGTCGAGTTCGAGAAACGGCACGATTTTGGGACCCTGGCCCTGGCGGTTGTGGGGGCAGCAGAGCGGGCCACGGCCTCGACCGCTGGGGACGGATGGTTCGACATGCCGACCGACGCGGCGGTGGCGGCGTGGGACGAGTCGCTGAGTGGCGCGGTGGGTCGCACGGTCGAACTGCAGCCGGGAGAAACGGTCGCGGTCTCGTTCATTTTTGCCTGGCACTTCCCCCACCTCGATTTGCCCCCCCTGGGCCCTGCAGGTCGGTGGTACAGCCGCCAGTTTGCCGACGCGGCCGCGGTGGCCGAACACATCGCCCAGAACTTCGAAAGGCTGACCGAAACCACGCGCCTGTGGGTCGACACCTGGTACGATTCGACCCTGCCCTACTGGCTGCTGGACCGCACGATGGCCAACACCTCGACGCTGGCCACCAACACCTGCTACCTGCTGGAGAATGGCCGCTTTTACGGCTGGGAGGGCGTTGCCTGCTGCCCAGGCACGTGTACCCACGTGTGGCATTACGCGCAAGCGCCGGGCCGGTTGTTCCCTGAAATCGAACGTCGCCTGCGGGAGATGGTCGACTTGGAGCTTGGCTTTTTCGACAGCGGGGCCATTGCCCACCGGGCCTACGCCGCGGGCAACAAATCGCACCACGCCGACGACGGCCAGTGCGGGCGCATTTTGGGGGTCTTGCGCGAGCACCAGATGTCGGCCGACGACCAATGGCTCCGCCGCTTGTGGCCGCGGGTGAAGAAGGCGGTCGAGTTCATCATTTCCCGCGATCCGGATCGGGATGGCATTCTGGACGGCGCGCAACGGAACACGCTGGACGCCGCCTGGTTCGGCAAGATCAGCTTTACCAGTTCGCTGTACCTGGCCGCCTTGCGGGCAGGTGCCGTGATGGCCAGGGAGATGGGCGACGAAGTGTTCGCCGGGCAATGCGAGCGCATTGCGGACGCCGGCGGAAAACAGATGCGGACCCTGTTCAACGGCGAGTATTTCCTTCAGGAGGAAGATCCCCGCCACGCCACGGCGATCGGGGTGGGACCGGGCTGTTATATCGACCAGATCTTTGGGCAGACCTGGGCCCATTGGGTTGGCCTGGGGCGGCTGTTCGATCGCGAGAAACAGCACACCGCGCTGCGTTCGCTGTGGCGGTACAACTTCGTCCCCGACGTGGGGCCCTTCCGCGAACGGTTTCCGGAAGGCCGCTGGTATGCCCAGGCGGGCGATGCGGGCCTGATCATGTGCTCGTGGCCCAAACAGCCGGTCGCGCCCGGCAAGAAGAAGCATTGGCAGTACCAGTACTTTAATGAGTGCATGAGCGGGTTCGAGTGGCAGGCCGCCGCTCACATGATCTACGAAGGGAAGGACAACGCCGAGTTGCTGGAGTGCGGCCTGGCCGTCAGCCGCGCCATCCACGATCGCTACCACGGCTCGCTGCGCAACCCGTACAACGAAATCGAGTGTGGCGACCACTACGCGCGTGCCATGGCCAGCTATGGCGTCTTTCAGGCGGTCTGCGGCTTCCACTGCCACGGGCCGCGGGGGGAAGTCGAGTTCGCTCCCCGCCTGACACCAAAACGGTTTCGAGCCCCCTTTGTCACCGCCGAGGGATGGGGCAGCTTTTCGCAGGCGGTCGAGAATGGCCAGTGGGTCGCCAGGTTGGACGTCCGTTACGGGTCCCTGGATCTCAAAAAACTGACCCTGAATCTGTCGGACTCCGTCAAGGTCTCCAGCGTAAGCTGCCGCCTGGCAGACAAGGAACAGGCTGCCACCCTCCACGCTGAGGGGAACCAGGCCGCCATCCAATGGGACCCAAAGATCCGTGTCGAGGCGGGCCAAGAACTCGAATTGATTCTGACGTGAACCTTTGCGGACGGGACCTGTGCCGCTGACGCCACGTCGCGGGCCCGTGCCCAGGCGGGCCAGGCAGAACGACCAGTCGTGCAAGGACCAGCCGGCCTTCTCGAAACGGGCAGCGTGCGGAAGCAGGAGGGAGGGCACAAACTTCCTTCCGATCCGCTGCATTTATCTGCTTGGAGCGCGGGACGGTCTGCTTTACCGCAGGGGGGGTTTGCCCAGCAGGCGCCGGAGCAGGCCGATCTGGCCAGCGTGCAGCATTTCGTGTTTGGAGCAGAAGTAGAGCGCCTCCAGCTTGGTCTTGAAGATGGGGTGGGGGTTGGCCAGCGGTTGCTGCAGGTCGTCGCCCTGGTACTGGGGAACTTCGCGCAGCACCGCGGCGTGGACGCGGTCCAGCATGCCGCGGATCTCCTGGGCGGCAGGGTAAGTGGCCGGCTGGGCAACTGGTGTGGTGCCTTTGGCGAACTGCCGCAGGGCCTGCTTGGAAATCAAGTCCCAATCGCCCGGCTGCAGGTTCCGCAGCCGCTCGAGGCATAGACGAAACTGGGCCATGGCCAGATGGCCGACCTGCCAGGCGATGTGGGTCACTCCCTCATGGGGCATGCGGAACCAATCGTCGGGCTCTAGGTCTTCCAGCAAAGACAACGTATACTGCCGAGCGTCCTTGATTTGGCGGAGGGGGAGTTCGAGTTCGGGTCGCATGGCGATGGGACAAATCGAGGTTCGCGTGTCGAGGGATCTGGCATGTTTTGGCTGATTAACCGTTCCTATAACCAATAACCGAATGATGCTAAAAATCCAAGGTGGTACGATTTACGATCCGGCCAACGGTATCGACGGCGTGGTGTGCGATCTTTGGATCGAGGATGGGAAGATCGTGCCCCCGCCCGCCGATCCGGGGGTGAAGCCCGGCCGCATGCTGGACGCGGCGGGGCTGGTGGTGATGCCGGGCGGGATCGACATGCACTGTCACATCGCCGGTCCCAAGGTCAACGTGGCTCGTAAAATGCGGCCGGAAGAGAAGCGGGCTGACAAGAAAATTTTGCGGACGGCCAGTACGCACAGCGGGACGATGGGCAGCGCGCCCAGTACCTTTGCCACCGGTTACACCTACGCCGGGCTGGGTTACACCACCGCTTTCGACGCCGCCATTCCACCCCTCGATGCTCGACACGTCCACGAAGAGTTCGAAGACACGCCCTGCCTGGACAAGGGCTTTTACGTGCTGGTCGGCAACAACCACTACGTGATGCAGTCCATCCACGACCAGGACCCGCAGCGGCTGCAAGATTTTTTGGGCTGGTTACTGGGGGCGGCCAAGGGATACGCCCCCAAACTGGTCAACCCCGGAGGGGTGGAAGTCTGGAAACACCACCCCTCGGGCAACGTCGCCGGTCTGGATACCCAAGTCGACCATTTTGACGTCACCCCGCGGCAGATCATCTCGGCCGTGACCCAAGCCGGCAATGCGCTCGGCCTGCCCCACCCGGTTCACATCCATTGCAACAATCTGGGTATGCCCGGCAACTGGGTGACCACCCTGGAGACGATGAAGGCCCTGGAGGGCCATCGCGGACATTTGACGCACATTCAATTTCACAGCTACGGAGGGGGCGAGGGGGACGAAAACACCTTCAATTCCAAAGTGGCACCGCTGGTCGACTACGTCAACCAGCACAACAACATCACCCTCGACGTGGGCCAGGTCATGTTCGGCAAGACCACCAGCATGACGGGAGACGGCCCCCTGGGTTACTACCTGGCCAATGTTTACGGCAGCAAATGGTTCAGCGGCGACACGGAGATGGAGTCGGGCTGCGGGATCGCGCCGATCGAGTATCGCAACAAGAGCCTGGTGCATTCCTTGCAGTGGGGCATCGGGCTGGACTGGTTCCTGATGATGAATGATCCGTGGCGGGTGGTGATGAGCACCGATCATCCGAACGGGGCGTCTTTTCGTGCCTATCCGCAGATCGTCCGCTTGTTGATGGACCGCACGTATCGCCAGGACATGTTGAAGACCTGCCACCCAGCGGTTCGCGAGCGCTGTCATTTTCCCGACATCGACCGCGAGTACACGCTGGGGGAAATCGCCATCATCACCCGTGCCGGGCCGGCCAGGATCCTGGGGCTGCACGACAAAGGACACCTGGGCGTGGGTGCCGACGCGGACATCACGCTGTACACGCCGCACGAGAACAAGGAGATCATGTTTGAGATGCCGCGGTACGTCATCCAGGGGGGGCAGATTGTGATCGAGGATACCGAACTGCGTACCGCCCCGGAGGGTCGCACGTTGCATGTCGTGCCGGACTATGACAAGGATCGCGAAACGGATATCGGCCAGTGGTTCGAAAAGTACTATTCGATCCGCTTTCGCAATTACCCGGTCTCGTCAGACTACATGCACGCGCCCCAGCAAATCGCTTGTGCCCCGCGGGATTAGCTGCAAATCGCCGCTGGTCAGGATTGGTTTCCACACGCTGGCGGCTGGGGTAGCAACCGGGCGCACTGTTCCGCTGGCGGGAGACCTGGCCAACCTGCCCAGCCAGCGTGCCCAGCCAACGTGCCGGGTGGGCTTGGGTGGAGCGTTGCAAGGCGGCCAGCCCAGCCGCGGTCGCTGCCACTATCTCGCCAAGGGACCCGTTGACAAATTGCCGGAGTGTCGGCGATGCGCTAAAATGCGGCCCTGCCTGCACCCGCCATCCCCTCGCCAACCATGGCTTTGGTTGGGTTTTTGGTGAGCAACCGAAATGTCCGCTCAGTACGACTGCGTTGTATGTGGCTCTTGTGTGGTGGATATTCTGGTACGGCCGGTGGCCCTGGAGACGCCCATTGGGAGGGGCAAACTGCTTGACGTTCACCCGATCGAGTTGACGACCGGGGGCCTGGTTTCCAACGCCGGAATTGCCATGGCTGGCCTGGGAATGCGGGTGGCTGCCTTCAGCTACCTGGGCGATGACGGCTGGGCGACGATCATCCGCGATCGCTATCGGCAGGAAGGCATCGAGACGGCCCATTTGCAGACGCACCCCCAGGCGGCCAGCAGTACGACGGTGGTGCTGATCGATCCTTTGGGCGAACGCAGTTTCGCCCACAGCGTCGGCGCCCCAAAAAAGATAAACCGGCAAACTTTTCTGGATCGACTGGATCTATTCGCCAACAGCCGGATGGCGCTGATAGGCTACTACTCTTTGATGCCCAACCTGGAATCGGACCTGCCGGAGGTCTTGGCGGCGATTCGCCAGGTGGGCTGCCAGACGGCGCTGGATTCCGCCGGGTCAGGCGGTGGACTGCAGCCCCTGGATCGCGCGCTGCCTTACTTGGACATTTACGTGCCCAGCCGGGCCGAGGCGGAACACCAGACGGGTCAGGAGGATCCTGAGCGGATGATTGAGGTTTATCGCCGGTGCGGCGCCCCCGGTTTGCTGGGTGTCAAACTGGGAAGCGACGGAGCCTTGCTGAGTCCGACCGCCGGCCAGTTTGTGAAGATCCGACCGGTGCGGCCGCCGGGGGACGTGGTCGATACGACGGGGGCCGGGGATTGCTTTTACGCGGGGCTACTGACCGGGCTCTTGATGGGCCTTTCGGTCGAAGAGGCGGGCCGGCTGGGGGCGGCGACGGGCGCCTGTTGTGTGACAGGCATGGGGGCGACGGCGGGCCTGGTGGATCGCGAGCGAACGCTGCAGCTGGCCGGGCTGGCGGACGAATAGCCGGTTCCTTCGCCTGCAATTTCGCCCCTGCCCCAGGAGCGACAGTCGCCAGGACTGTCGGTGCTGGCAGGATTGGCCGGCACCTGGTCCACGTTTTGGCTGCTTGAAAATCGAACCTTGGCAGACCACTCGCCGGTCGGGCCCGTAAAAAAAGGCCGCGGGCGAAGTTACTCGCCCCCGGCCACGCTCCCTCCTGGTCGTCGCCAGCGGCGACCATTAGTCGGCAAAGGCGGCGTCAAAGGCCACGTTGCTGGGTTCGAAATCCCAGCGTTTGACGTTTTCGCAGGCCTCACGTGCCCCGTGTTCGCGATCCATGCCGCAGTCTTCCCATTCCACCGACAGCGGACCGCCGTACCCGATCTGGTTCAAGGCCCGAATGATCTCCTCGAACTGCACGCCCCCTCGGCCCGGCGAACGAAAATCCCAGCCGCGACGCGCGTCGCCGAAGTTCAGGTGGCTGGCCAGGATGCCGCTTCGACCGTCCAGCGTGACAATCGCGTCCTTGATGTGCACATGGTAGATCCGGTCAGGGAATGCGCGAATGAACTCCACCGGATCCACTCCCTGCCACAAGAGGTGGGAAGGGTCGAAGTTAAAACCGAATTCCTCGCGGTGGTCGATCGCCTCCAACGCTCGGCTGGCCGTGTGGATATCAAACGCGATCTCGGTAGGATGGACTTCCAGGGCGAATCGGACACCGCATTCGCCGAAGACGTCCAGGATGGGGTTCCAGCAGTCGGCAAAATGTTGGAAGCCGTCGGCGATCATCGTTTCGGGAACGGGCGGGAACGAGTACAGCAAATGCCAGATACTGGACCCGGTGAAGCCGTTCACCACGCCGACGCCAAGCTTTTGCGCCGCGCGAGCCGTGTTTTTCATCTCTTCGCTGGCACGCTGGTTGACCCCTGCCGGATCCCCATCGCCCCACACATATTCCGGCAGGATCGCCTGGTGTCGAGCGTCAATTTTGTCGCAGACCGCCTGGCCCACCAGGTGGCTGCTGATCGCCAGGCACTGCAGGTCGTACCGATCCAGCAAATCCCGTTTGGCCGCAGAGTATTCTTCGTCGGCCGCCGCTTTGTCGACCTCGAAGTGGTCTCCCCAGCAGGCCAGTTCCAATCCCTGATAACCAAAATCACTAGCCTTCCGTGCCATGTCTTCCAGAGGCAAGTCGGCCCACTGGCCGGTAAACAAGGTTACGGGACGTGCCATGCTATGCTCCTTGTAAGGGTTGCTCCCCCGCGGCTGCCGCCCGGCTGCGGGCCGGGCATCGAGGGAAATCCTGATGGGCCCATTGTGACAGATTTCCGGTGGTCTTCAACCACCCGGCGTCATTTGGACGAAGAGGAAGAGCTGCCGCCGGCGATCGAGTCGCGCATGTGCGTATCGGCCTGTACATTGCGCAGTTGGTAGTAATCCATGATGCCCAGGGTCCCCGACCGAAAGGCTTCCGCAATCGCCTTGGGAACCGCCGCTTCGGCTTCCACCAGTTTGGCCCGGCTTTCCTCAATCGCAGCCAGCTTTTCCTGTTCGCGGGCGACTTCCATGGCCCGTTTGCCTTCGGCGCGGGCCCGCGCAACGCGCATGTCGGCTTCCGCCTGATCGGCTTGCAGTCGAGCGCCGATGTTGCTGCCGACATCGATGTCGGCGATATCGATGGAAACGATTTCGTAAGCGGTTTGAGCGTCCAGCCGCCGGGAGAGCACGGCCTTGGAGATACGATCGGGGTTTTCCAGCACCTGTTTGTGGGTGTCGGAGGAACCGATGGCGCTGACGATCCCTTCACCGACGCGCGCCACAATCGTTTCCTCAGTGGCGCCACCAATCAGGCGCTGGAGGTTGGCGCGGACGGTGACACGAGCCTTGACTTTTAGCTGGATGCCATCCCGGGCGACGGCGTCCAGGGACGTCTTGCCCGATTCGACGGCCGGGCAGTCGATGACCTTGGGATAGACGCTGGTCTGCACCGCTTCCAGCACGTTACGCCCCGCCAGGTCGATGGCCGTGGCGTGTTTGAATTCCAGGTCGATAATTCTGGCCTTGGTGGCGGCGATGCAGGCGCGAATCACCAGCGGCACGTTGCCGCCGGCCAGGTAATGAGCCTCCAGGGCTCGACTGGTGATCCCCGTGCTGTCGTCCAAACCCGCCTGGACCGCCATGACCTTGCTGCGCGTGATGATCGTGGGGTTCACCTTGCGGAAGGTCATTCCCAACAGGTCCAGGATCCCGATCTTGGCCCGCGTGGTGACGGCCTGAATCCAGAGGCGAAAATAGCGGGCAAAGATCGCCAGGACGACCAGGGCGAAAATGATGAAGGCAGAGACCAGTACGATCCAAAAGATCGTGGTGCCGTTGCCATCCTGTCCCAACAGGGGCGAAAACCGATCGATGGAGGGCATGCGAGGCACCTCAAACGTGGAAAAACTGCCGTCCGGCGCCTGAGCACCGCCTGATCTGTTGACTCTCTTTTACCGTGAAAAGGCACGATGTCAAGAGAGCAGGGCGGGGGGACGTCGGGGTCGATTCGTCATGCCCGCGAGGCAACGCCCCGTCGGCAGCCTAGGAGACCGAATCGTCGAAGGGATCCGCCCCGACGCTGTCAATCGGTTGGGAAAGAATATCGTCCGGTTGGTCCGCCGCCGTCGTCGGGCGGCCTTTGCGGACGACCAGCCGATTGTTGCGAACTTTGACGACCTCGACCGGTTCCCCTTGTTCAATCGATCCCGCCTCGCTGACGGCCTCGAAGGTCTGGCCATCAATCTGGATTGCGCCGCCCGGCAACATGGCCGAACGAGCGGTTCCCCATTTGCCGACCAGTGCTTGCAAGTGGTGCCGGGGATCGCCATCCGGCAGCACCTCGTCCTCGTCAGGGATACCCAACATCAGCCGCCGCCCGATGGGGGTCCGCGGGAGCCACTTCAGCGCCAGCAAGAAGGCCGACGGCATGCCAATGATTGCGATCACGACGAAAAGCACGCCTGCGGCCGTGCCGCCGGAAGTGAACGCCACGAAGATCGAAGCGAAAACGGCCGAGATGGCGAGGAAGCCGAGGATGCCACCCGAGGGGATGAAAATCTCGAGCACCACCAGGGCCAGGCCCACCACCATCAGAATGACTGCCCATACCATGGACGACATGTCAGATCGCCTGCTTGTCTGAGTTCGGAAAAAACCAGGCCAGGAATCAGGACCTGCAAAATTAGTAACACCTTAGCCGATTGCAGTAACTGGTTGTCGTCGCACCCCACGCCTTTTCGGTTCCATCCTC
>JABAOH010152328.1_pt3 | contig 10597 bp, 8 predicted proteins | sample 7062181 | NCBI WGS metagenome assembly JABAOH01 (sample SAMN14538630, study PRJNA623070) | marine sediment metagenome | biome: marine biome [ENVO:00000428]; feature: marine pelagic biome [ENVO:01000023]; material: deep marine sediment [ENVO:00002113]; isolation source: pool of 5 deep marine... | reverse complement strand
ACTTAGGCCCTATTAAGGAGACGGGTATCGATGTTCTTGTTTTGGGCTGCACACATTACCCCTTATTGAAAGAAACAATACAAAGAGTTATGGGAAACGAGATAAAACTTGTAGATTCAGCCGAAGAAACCGCACTTGAAATCAAAGAAGTTCTAGCCAGAGAAAATCTGCTTAATGATAATAACTCTAGCTCTGTCAGAGAATTCTATCTCACAGACGTGTCTGAGACTTTTATATCTGTTGCGGGAAGATTTTTAGGTGAAAAGATAGATAAGATAGAGATGGTAGATATAGTAGGGACGACAAAGCTGCCGTCCCTGTAGTTTTTATTGATAATTAACCTTCTGACATTAGCGCTTTTACATCAGCCGTAAATGGCGGAAGCACTTCAAAGAGATCACCAACTATACCGTAGTCACATTTCTGGAAAATTGGAGCCTCAGGGTCTTTATTAATTGCTACAATCACTTTTGATGAGCCCATACCTGCAAAATGCTGAACCGAGCCCGAGATAGCGATTGCTATATAGAGATTTGGTGACACAGCTTTACCCGTCTGGCCAACCTGCATATCATAAGGACAGTACCCTGCATCCACAGCTGCACGTGTAGCACCCGCTGCAGCGCCTAGTATATCAGCAAGCTCGTATATGTATTTGAAATTCTCTTCACTTGCAAGTCCCCTGCCGCCTGAAACCACTCTTTCGGCCTCAGTAAGCTCCGGTCTGTCTGATTCTTTTGTTTGAAGTTCGATTACTTTTATATGAATATCGGATGGGTTTAAGTCAACTGATCCTGACACAACCTCTGGTGTCGCAGGAGATTCTTCGGTTTTGAATGAGTTCGGTCTAACAGTGGCCATCATGGTTTTATCACCGTGGAATACCTGGGTCTGAATAGCCTTACTTGAATGGGAATAACGCTCAATCTGCAGCTTGTTGTCACCTGAGAGGTCAATGGAGATTGCATCCATTGCAACTCCCGATCCGATACGGGCTGCTACTCTTGGGAAATAATCCTGACCAAATACCGTGTTACCGGCCAATACTACTGCCGGCTCATTTTGCTTAATCAGCTCACTCAGTGCATTTACATAACCTTCTGTGTTGAAGTCTTTTAATAGATCGCTGTCTACCACATATACCTTCTCTGCACCATATTTACCTAGTTCTGCCTCTAGGCCAGATACTCCGGATCCCAGAAGCACAGCACACAGCTGGCCGCCTAGTTTCCCTACGAGTTTCTTTTTAGCTTCACTTAACGCTTCAAAGGTTACTTTTCTTATTGTTCCGTCTAATTTTAGATCAGCCACTACCCAAACGTCATTACTCATTTATCTCCTCCTGCAATATCAATTTCGTGTTATATAACTTTCGCATCATCTCTGAGAAGCTTAATTAACTCCTCAGCTGATTTGGCAATCTCATCCCCTTTTACCATAGGTTCGTCGCTGCCTTTGATTATTTTCAGCTTTCTTTCTATCTGAGGAACCTCAATTGCTGTTGTCTTAACTCTAGCACCCTCTTTACTCACTGCATCCTGTCCAAACCCAAGCCCGTCAAAATTTATGTCTCCGATACTAACTTCAGTTAGAGGTTTTTTCTTAGCTTTCATAATTCCCGGAAGTGATGCATAGCGCGGCTCGTTCATAGCATCGGGACAGGTAATAAGACAAGGAAGCGGTACCCCTACAATTACGTGCCCGCCGTCTATCTCTTTTTGGCATACTGCTTTTTTTGCACCCTCATTAATCTCAACTACATTACTAACTAAAGAAATGTGAGGGATTCCTAGCTCCTCTGCAATTTGTACCCCAACTTGTCCGGATTCTTCATCAATTATTTTCATTCCTGTAAAAATCAGATCAAAATCACCTAGTTTCTTAATTTCGCTGGCGATAATAGCCCCAATAGCAAAGGAATCGGTATCTGCAAAATTATCTCCGTTAATATGGACGGCACTGTCGGCACCCATAGCGAGGGCCTGTCTTATTGCCTCTATAACTCTTGCCGGGCCTATAGAAACTATTACTACTTCTCCGCCATGTTTTTCTTTTGTTTGAATAGCTTCTTCTACAGCGAATTCATCGTATGGGTTCATAATCCACTTCATGTCCCCTGTTTCAATAGAATCGCCGCTAGCCGAGACCTGAATCTTTGCCTCTGTATCTTGTGTTTGGCTTATAATTACTAAAATCTTCACCTTACTTACCTCCGATCTTTAAGTTGGATAAAGCACACAGCACCTCATAATTCTGAATCCGGCAAATCATAAGTCCGGGTTAAGTAAAAATAGGATAGTGACTGATTTAGTGTAGCAATTTCGGTGTGCGCCGCAACCGAATTTTGCCTTAAAGTACCTAATAAATAAAAACAATTTACAGCCCGCTCACCTATACCCCGATAAGACAAATAAAAAAATTATATCCCAGATAAAAATTAAAAGGTATGTAATTATAAATATTGACGTTACCTTGTCAAGACAGATAAATTGCTTAGGATATTGGCTAGCTCAATAGGCACTTTGTATGAACAGAACATTCCTACTCATTTTCTTGCTGGCTTTTACAATCATCACATGGGGATACTCATGGGTTCTTATGAAAATGGGCCTTGAGTATGCAGATCCTTTCACTTTCGGCGCATGGAGAATGATTATTGCCGCTGCGGCTATGTTCGTGTATGTGAGAGTGAAGTCAATAAAATGGCCTGAAATACGGAAGCTCCCCGACTATGCTATGATAGGGCTCTTTCAGACCACACTTACCTTTGGGCTCATGCTCTACGGAATGAAATATGTCACTGCAGGCAAAACATCGGTTCTTCTATACACAATGCCTATTTGGACAATGTTTATGGTCCATTTTTACCTAAAAGAGCGCCTTAATACTGCCAAATGGATAGGAGTCGCAATAGGCACGGTAGGGATAATATGTATTCTTGGTATGGATACGCTTGTCTATCATAGCTCAGAGATATTATTCGGAGAGCTGCTTATTATAGGCGGGGCAATCGCATGGGCAGTTTCGAATATATGGATGAAGAAGCGTATGGGAAATGAAAATGTATATATGGTAAGCACACTTCAGCTCTCAATTGGGACAATTGGGCTTATAGCGCTCGCACTTCCAACTGAAGGATTTCTTATTGTAGACTGGAATGCTCACTCACTATATATACTGCTGTTTACAGGAATAATAGCATCTGCAGTGGACTTCACTATTTGGTTTTATTTACTTAAAAATCTTGATATCAAGATAACCACTTTCTCATCCATGCTCGTTCCGGTCTTCGGGCTTATATTCGACTGGCTGCTGTTAGGAAATACGCTCGATTTTGGCGTAATAATCGGGGGAGCCTTGATAATTATAGGAATCTATCAAGTCTCCAAGAAATGAGCGAAATACTTAGAATTAATTTCGTATGATTTAAAAATGCTCTAGGGTATAATAGTCCATAATGTTAATACTCCGGCGGGCACGACTTCTACAGAGTTCAAATACATTTTAATCTATGCGTAAAAAAATCCTAATATCGATTGGCATATTCTTCGTATTCATTGTCCTTGCGCTTTTTGGCTTGCTTTTTATATCCCAAACCGAGCAGTTCAGGAACTTTGTCAGAACGACGGCTGAGAGCATTGTAAGCTCAACCACCGGACAGACCTTTACGATAGGCTCACTTGAAGGAAACTTTTTTAACAACCTAAAGCTGACCGATGTGTCGTTTGTAGTTGAAGGCGAGAATTTTGTATCTGTAGATGAAATTGCTATAGATTACGCTCTTTTGCATATGCTAAACAGCTCGACTCTTTTTAGCCGCGTAATCCCGGTTGATGATCTGATTATTACAGGGCTGGATGTAAACCTTATAAAATATCCTGACGGCTCATGGAATTTTGAAAGGATAGGCAAAGCAAAAGATGGAGAAGAAGCAGAAAAAGACGATAGCGGCAAAGATAAAGGACCTCCCGAGTGGAGCATCGTGCTATCTAAATTTCTCCTGCAAAATGCCTTAATAACAACTGACGACCGGGAGCAAAATAAAGTCTCTAAATACGAGATACCCGAAGTAGATCTATCTGTGAAGTTGTTCGATATATACCGCGAGATAGACCTAAACCTTAAAAACGCTGAGTTTAACGCCCCGGAGCAGAATATCTCAGTATCTGGCCTGACTACTAAGGCGTTCTATTCTGACGATAAAATATCGATAGATGATTTTAAGGTTCTATTTAATGATGCGGAGATTAATATCAATGCAGAAGCAGAAGGTTTGCAGGAAAGGCCTAAGTTTTCATTCAAAGCTGATGTAAAGAACTATGTAATAGAAAATATAGGCACAATAAACTTAGAGACCGAGGGCAGCGGAGAGTATTTGAGCTCAAACGACATTAGAGCAAACGCAACCATAAAAATCCCTGAGTCTGAGATTCTCCAGAAAAAGATATCGGGAACACTTGAAACAATTACTATGTCCGGGACAACCATCAATATATCAGGCGGGAGCTTCGACAGCTCGCTTGGAGTGATAAAGTTGGACGGAGATATAGATCTTAGAAGAATCATATCCAAAGAAGGTGATAATAACTTTAATCTGACGCTGCTTTTAGACAACATCAAAACGACGGAAATCTTCTCACTAATAGATGCAGCCACCAGTGGGCCCAGGGAATTTCCAATAGATACAGAGCTTGGAGCAACACTTAACTCCGAGATTACAGCATCAGGTAAATGGGAAGAATTTTCCGATATAAGCATCGAGGCAGACATCAAAGAGTTTGAGATAAAGAGTGAGCAGGCAGGTGATTTGCAGCTTGCAGGCACTGCCGCGTATTCTTCAAACGCAATAGCAACAGACCTCAAATTAAACTTGAGTGAAGTGAACTTTGGCTCCATCCTGGCTAATGCCAACTACTTCAGCAAAATCACAGCAGAAATGGCTGCTGTGACCAACATACCGATCGGGGAGAATTTCTTTCAGAACCTAAGAGCCGATATAGACGGAACTATCTCACCCTCCAGCATTTTCGGAATTAATATAACAGACGGCACTATAGATGTTTCATACGATAATCAGATGCTGGACATAACTACTCTACAAATCGAGTCGGACAAAAACAAAATCGTTGCATCAGGCAGTAGCCCCGGTCCGCTGGAGGCTAATTTTACATATGACATAGAGCTTCAAAACTTAACCTTTCTATCCGGGATATCATCTGAGCAGGACATCTCCGGAAGCCTAAAGGCAAGCGGTGATGTCACGGGAAGTCTTACAAACCCTACGATTACAATTGACGGGGAAGTTCTCGATTTTGCGATGAATGAAAAATACACCGCAAATTTCCTCAAGATCGATGGATCCGGAACCCTAAGCGCTCAGGATCCCGAATTAAATGCAGAGATCGATATTGCTACCGCCTCAATCGGGAATAAAGAGATAAAGGAAATCACTCTTAAGGCGTCTAGTGAGGGAACAGCTATAAATGCTGATTTGAACGTTATTGAAAACGACCAGTTCAGCTATGAATTAGTGGGGTCGCTGCTTGATTTAAGCAGTTCTCAAAAAGATATTGAGATAACTGAGTTAATCTTGAGACTTGAGGATACGACTCTCGACAATAGAGATAAAATCCTAATCTCGATAGCGCCTGGCGGGTTTGTCCTGCAAAACTTCAACCTCTACCATAACGGAAGCTCAGCAACTGCTAATGCCAACTTTTCCTCGGGAGGAAATATAGACGGCAACGTGCAGATAAGCAATTTAAATCTTGACGACATAACCAAAGCCCTTGAATTTCAGACACCGGTGCAGGGAATAATAAACGCAAATGTAAATCTTCAGGGTACAAGACAAAATCCCTCAATCAGCGTAAATATTCAAACACAAAATTTGCAGTACAATGACTTTCAGAACGACAGCATTGTTTTCGACCTCAACTACCTTAACCAGAATATGAATCTTAATTTTGTAATATCAAATAATTCTGCCGAAATCCTAAGCGCAAGAGGGTCTGCAAACATTAATCTTAATTTGGATCAAATCGCTGAGAGCTTTGAGAACGCAACTGTTAATGTAAGTATCGATTCAAGCGGTGTTGACCTAAGCCCGCTCTCAAGCCTGGTTGATGAGGTCGTAAAATCGGATGGAAACCTTGTCATAGATCTTACAGCCACAGGGAAGCTCAAGAGTCCTACGGTAAACGGCCGGATACAGCTTACTGAGGGAAGCATTCAAACAAAAACCATAACAAATAATCTTGGCATACCTAATCTACTCATAGTCCTAAGCGGCCAAAAAGCCGTGCTGCAAACACTTGAGTTGGCCAGCTCTAACGGCAGCGGCACTTTTCAGGGAGAGCTAGATATCCCGACCCTATCGTACAGCCTTAGTGGCAACATGGACAACCTCCTTATTAAGCCAAAGAGAATATCCGCCGCACTAACAGGGGACATAGCTCTCAAAGGAAAAGGCGAACAAGTAGATATCTCTGGAAAAATTGACGTTGAGAGAGGAAGGGTAACACTCCCGGACAAACCTGAGAAGGACCTTCCTGAAATACAGTTTGTAGATGAAGAAAAAGACGAGTTCGTAGTACCCAGCGGAGATGAGGAGAGCTATTTCGATAAAAACGTAGCGCTCGATCTAAAAGTTCATATGAGCAGAAATAACTGGGTCAGAGGTCAAGGAGCAAATGTAGAGCTGAGAGGAGACCTCGACATACGCAAGGAATTCCACGACCCCGTAAGAATTGTCGGAAACATTAGTGTAGTCAGGGGAACTTATGAAAATTTCGGTAAAGTTTTCAGAATTGAGGACGGTAACGTAAGTTTTTCCGGCGGAGAGGAGATTAATCCATTCTTAGACATCACTGCGCTATATAGAGTCTCGAATATTAATATCTACATAAACATAGGCGGCAGGGCCTCTGAGCCTAAAATCGAGCTTACAAGCGATCCGGCAATGTCAGAGACAGACATTATTTCTTATCTGGTATTCGGAGCTTCTTCTAGCGATATCAGCTCAGGGGAGAGATCCGCAGTGTCAGGTGTGGCCTCAGGTATTGCTGGAGGAATCGCTGCATCTCAGCTAGAGAGTTTGATGGGCGGCGCAGTATCACTGGATGTGGTCAGCATATCAGGGTCAAATGTTGAGGTAGGGAAATACCTTACCGAGGATTTATATATAGCCTATGAGCGAGGCACTACTGATTCCATCATAGACTCTAACAATATCACTTATAATAAAGTTTTAGTTGAATACCATCTATTCAATAATGTTACTCTCGATGCAGAGGTAGGGGGAGAAAACCCAGGGGCCGATCTGTTTTATAATTTCAATTTCTAATCAGAGAAATTACTGCAGGGTTTGACTGGAGGAGGTATCCCCTCGCGGTGCAGGAACCGGGGAGGCGTGATGAAGCGCTAGAAGCCAGTTCTTTCCATTAAACCTAAATATGTTTGTAGATTGAGCAAAACCGGAGTGAATTTCATTCTCTATTTTGTACGAAATCTTCTCTATACAGATTATCCAGGCTGAATTGCCTGAGAGCTGAGTATCTACGTCCTGAAGCTCTATATCAATAGGCCCCCCATTTTCAAATATATTCTTCCAGCTCTGGCTAACCGCTTCCCATCCATGGAGCATCGGCCATCCCGGATGAACACATTTCACAGTAGGATCCTTGATCCAGACATTATTCATTAGCTCAAGATCGCAGTCTTTGATTGCCGAATAAAAGTTCTCGTTCGCTTTATGCAGGCTAACAATCTTTTCTTCCATATCGATTATATTTTAACGCAGGATTTTGTCATTACTACATACTTGCAGATTATAGGGTACTCAATATTGAATCAATTTCATCGTTAACCATAGAGTCGTTCTCAAAACTTCTATGTTTTGTCAGTAGTTCTTTTGATTGAGCCCCCTCTATTTTCCATAGCGCCCAGACTGCATGAGCCCTCACAAGCGGCTCTTCATCCTGCAGACATTGCTTAATATGGGGAATAAATTCTCTGTTTTCAGAGTTGCCCATGGCTACCATAATATTTCNNATATTTCTAAGAAGCCCCCTTCTTTTAGTCCTTTTAATCGGGCTTCCCCTAAATAGCTCTCTAAACACTTCAGTGCTCATGCCGGAAAGACTATCCAAATCAGGATTGTAAAGCTTTTCTCTAGGTTCAAACTCTTTATAGTCTGAGATAGGGGCCCTTTTGTTCCACGGACAAACATCCTGACATATATCACAGCCGTATATGTTGTTGGAAACCCCCTCTCTTAGCCCCTCGGGGATTTTGTTTTTTAGCTCTATTGTGAGATAAGAGATACACAGCCTTGAATCAAGCACATACGGCTCAACAATTGCGTCCGTTGGGCATTCGTCTATACATCTGGTACAGGTTCCGCATCTGTCAGGAACCGGTGTGTCATATTCGAGCTCAATATCTGTAATTATTTCCCCGATGAAAAGCCAGGATCCCATTTGCTGGTTAATAAGACACGTGTTTTTTCCAACCCAGCCAATTCCCGCATACTTGCCGTAAACCCTCTCAAGCACAGGCCCGGTGTCTACATATATCCTGCTGCTAACCTCATCGGATGATATTGAGCCAATGTAATCCATTATAATCTGAAGTTTATCTTTTATGATGTCGTGATAATCATCTCCCCAGGCATAGCGGGATATCCATCCTTTATTATTATCATACTGCTCATTTGAATATGGATAATCGGTATTGTAATTAACAGCACATGATATAACTGATTTTGCATTATGGAGGATTTGTTTGATGTCCTCCCTCTTTTCTTGATTTCTCTCCATGTAGGTCATCTCGCCTGAGAACCCGTTACTTAACCATTCCTTATAGAACTGATTCTCGGGAAAAGACTCGACAGGGGATATACCTACCAGGTCAAAGCCAATATCAACTGCCTTTTGCTTAATTAATTCAGTAGTGCAGACCGTATCCATCAATGGCTATTTTATCATAAATACAAAGAAGATTTATATTTTTGGGATACTTATTCAGACCATCCGTCAGGATATCTCTTGGACTTGATAATCAACTCGGCTATTTCCTCTACAGCACCGCCGCCTGTATTGTACGTAGGATAATATGACTCGGATTTGACGTTAAAAGGAGCCTCTGGAGTAACAGCAGTAAAGGAGGCTTTTTTCATTATTACAAGGTCATCCTTATCCCTGCAAATCAGGGCTATCTCACTGTCATGGAGTAATAGTTCGGATTTCATCCTTGAGTAAAACTCCGACCTCTCGGACACCGCCTCGTGCAGCTCTATGCCCAGACTCTCGGCCACTGTTGAGACTTCCTCTGATTTCTCTGCACAGAAAGCAATACACTGAACGCCTTCATCTCGAAGAATCTCTACAGTTCTTCCGTTAAGTCCGGCTCCATTCGAGGCGCCGGTACCATTTGTACTAAACCCTTCTGCATTCACCAGCAGCAGCTTGATGGGACTTAGTTCTTCTAAGAGGTCCGATCTAAGTTTTCTAAACATAGCATTTACCTATAAAATTGTTAGCAGTTTAAGTGTAAATATCCCTTAATTCAAGCAGGATGAATCCTCTTTAACCATAAATTCATATTCCTTCTATATAAATCTTATGCATATAAGGCTGACTTTAAAGTAAAAAGTGACAATGTATAATTTAATGAACAATGTCTAAACTTACCTCACGAAATGCCCTATCTTCAATCCCGTTTGTCAATATTACACTGATCGTACTTAATGTTGTCATATTCATCCATGAATCATCTCTCGGAGAAAACTTGGGAGCTTTTATCCAGAGCTATGCCCTGGTCCCCGCCAAGGTTTTCTCATTTTCATCAGAAATTGGCATTGGTGAGAGGCTTTTCCCATTTATATCCTCAATGTTCGTTCATGGCGACTGGATGCATCTAATTGCCAATGTGCTTTTTTTATATATTTTCGGATGCAATGTCGAAGTAGCAATGGGTCATATCAAGTATCTGGTATTCTATCTTTTGTGCGGGTTCGCAGCCGCTTTGTTTCACGCCTTGACTAATCTAGGGTCTCCCATACCGCTGCTTGGAGCAAGCGGAGCAATCTCAGGGGTGCTCGGGGCCTATATAACATATTTCCCTATATCTGAGTTTAGAAACCCGATTCAGATATTCTTTTTTAGATCAATTAAGTTCATCCCAGCAGCGGCAATCATATTCTTATGGCTTGTGATTCAGTTCCTAAACGGAATAGGCACTATAGATCAATCTGTAAACACGGGAGGTGTAGCATTCTGGGCTCACATAGGGGGGTTTGTAGCGGGGCTTATTCTGGCACGGTTCTTTCATAAAAGCAGGTATGACTTTAACCAAAGACCGAGAAGATACTATCATTAAGTGCTAATCTGCTATTAAGAGGAGAAATACATATGGTTCAGCCAAAGGTAAAAAAGGGACATAAGCTAGCCATCCTAGTAGGAGGAGGGCCTGCACCGGGTATCAACGGTGTAATAAGTGCTGCCACTATAGAAGCTATAAACCGGGGTATAGAGGTAATAGGCATAAGAGACGGCTTTAGATGGATATCTCAGGGGAACACCGACCATATAGAAGA
>JABAOH010115202.1_pt2 | contig 10599 bp, 6 predicted proteins | sample 7062181 | NCBI WGS metagenome assembly JABAOH01 (sample SAMN14538630, study PRJNA623070) | marine sediment metagenome | biome: marine biome [ENVO:00000428]; feature: marine pelagic biome [ENVO:01000023]; material: deep marine sediment [ENVO:00002113]; isolation source: pool of 5 deep marine... | reverse complement strand
GAATGGCAACACAACGATCACAACCTTTAACGTTCAGAATCTATTTCCTGATAGTCCTGACAGGAAATTCGAAAAACTTATGCTGGCGATTTACTACGAGCTTGAGCTACCGGAGATCATCATCGTTCAGGAAGTGGAGAGCGAATCCGTTCTCCAGGATCTTGGTGACCGGGTTAACGCTAGAGCAGGTACGGATTATGTTGCCACTTCCTTTGACACCAGCGACGTACGGGGTATCGAGGTTGGATTCTTGTGGGATAGGAACCGTGTATCCCTGGAAGACGCGTATCAGATGTCTGGACCAGATGTAGATGATGCATTCGGACCAGGTAGCCCGAGTCCCGGTCGTGAGCCTATCGTAGGTGTCTTTGAAGTTGAAGGGCGATTGGTCACCATCGTCGGCAACCACTTCAAGAGCAAGTTTGGTGACGATCCACTCTTTGGGCAGAACCAACCACCGATTCGCATAACGGAGGAACAAAGAAAAGCTCAAGCCCAGGTGGTGCGTGATTTCGTGTCAGAAATCTTGGATGCTGATCCTGATGCGCTGGTGATGGTGGTCGGCGATCTGAATGACTTCCAGTTTGGAGAACCTGGCGAGGGTCAGGATCACCCGTTGGCGATTTTGGAGGGTGGTGCTGGTGAGGTGCCGCTGATCAATCTGATCAACTTGGAGAAGGATGCCGAGCGGTTCACCTATGTCTACGACGGCAATAGCCAGGTGCTGGACCACATCCTGGTCAGCCCAGGTTTGTACGAGCTCTTTGCTGCGGTAGACATCCTGCACTTCAACGCAAGCTTCCCACAGTACCTTGAGTATGATGCATCAACCCCACTTCGCTCTTCAGATCATGATGCTGTGGAGGGGAGATTTGAATTGGAATAAGAGATTCGTTAAGAATATAAGGAAAGGAGGGAGCCTAGGGAAAGATCCTTGTTTCCACTTGATTTTGAATGAGAATTGAATTTGGACTGGAAGGAGAATGAAAGATGAAACGAAAGACCTTTTCGATGTTGGCGATTTTGGCATTGCTCCTCGGATTGATGGCAGCAGCAATTCCTGCTTCGGCAGGTCCGAAACTACCAGATCCGCGGCCGGTTGATGTAGGGCCGGAAGTGAGAGAGTGGGAAGCAACGCCGGAAAGAATTGGCAACTTGTCTTCCTATCTGTTTGATGAGACTCTGGTGGGATCTGCCACGGAATCAGTAGAGAGTGCTTGTATCACTGATACCAAAATTTGGCTTTTTGCTGATTTCTACACAGGCTACTATTATCTAGATGTGTTTGGGCTCATGGCGGAAGGATCCGAATCTCAGATATGGGTTCAATTAGATCTTAGCTGGCCTCTAGGAGATCCTCGACCTACTCCGGTGATTACGTGTGATCAAGCGGCATACATGGTGGACGAATTTGATAACAATATGTATCCAACCATGGTTGACTTCTTTGGACCACCCGATGCTCACGATGGTTCTGCAGCTATACTTCCTGGGCTTATTGGCGAACCTCCTGATTATTACTATGACGAAGATGGTCGCCAGGTAGTCCTGGTTGAGAATGTCCGCGATAACAACTACTACGATCCTACGTACCCACTCTACGTCGCGGGTTTCTATTCCAGTTCATTGGAAGCTTACTTCGATCGCAACACGATGACAATCGATGCATACGATTGGGAGAACAGGACTGGACCGGATGCACCTCGCCCGTATCTCTACGAAGGCGTCTTCGCGCATGAGTACCAACACCTCCTGCACGATGACTATGACCCGGACGAGGAAAACTTTGTCAATGAAGGTTTGTCGATGTTCTCTGAATATCTGACTGGATATGCAACAGGTGAAGAACAATATGGTGGTTTCCTCACGAATCCTGAGAACTCTTTGGTAGTTTGGGAGGATCAGGGCAACCTTGAGGTCCTTTCAGATTATGGCCAAGCGTACCTATTCCAGTTCTACATGATGGAGAAGTTTGGTCAAGGCTTCCTACAGACGGAGTTCATGAATCCGGATAATGGCATAACGGGTATCAACACAACCTTGGATGCTCACAGAATTCGGAAGGATTTTGGGGATGTCTACCATGACTTCGCAGTAGCTGTATTGATTGATTCGAAGCAAGCAAATTATCGGTACGGTTTTGAGGACCTCGAAGTCATGATCGACATTGGGACACCTGGAAGTCCAAACCCAGATGCGTATGATTATCCTGGGGCGCCTCCATGGGGAACCGACTACATCTGGCTAGACGACGATCCGAAGGAACTAGCGAAATTCACCTTTGATGGAATCGACTACTCGCTAAATCCAACGGCATGGACTTCAAATGGGGATATCCTTTGGAGTGGAACCGGGAATCTTATCGACAACTGGGCAATCTTCGAAGCGACAGGTGGAGGATCCCTCACTTTCGATACCTATTGGGATATCGAGGACTATTGGGACTTCGGCTTCGTTCAGGTGTCTACGGATGGCGGCCATAATTGGACCAGCCTAGCAAACGCCTACACGACCGATGTACATGATCCCAACGCTCACCCGGACATCATTGCCAACCTGCCGGGATTGACGAGCTGGAGTTGCTTTGTCGAACCTGATTGTTGGGTGAACATGAGCTTCGATCTCAGTGCTTATAGCGGCGACATCCTGCTTGCATTCCGCTACATGACCGACTGGGCCACTCTCTACGATGGGTGGTACATTGATAATGTTTACGTCGATAGCACATTGATCTCTGACGGATCAAATACCGATCCATTCAAGGATATCTCGGAGATATTACCAGTCGAGAATGACTTCACCGTCACCTTTGTTGGTATCAAAGAGAAGGGCAAAGGCAACCAATACAAAGTGCATACGATGAAGCTTAGTGATGCTACTGAGGAAGGTCTGTTTGAGCTTAATAAGATCATGAACTGGTCTGATAAAGCTGTTATGCTCGTCACCTTTGATGCTCCAGAGGGCTTTACTGAGTATGCCGACTATGATTACTCCTTCACCTTTACGAACGCAGGTCCGAAGAAGTAGGCACTCGCGGCATATCGCATATGGAGAACCCGCCTGAATTGAGGCGGGTTCTTCTCTATGTTGTCTATGAAAGCAGTTGTGAGCTACGGTTCTCGAGTGGGAATTGGATCAACAGGCATCCAGGGTTTACCATCCATGATTTCGCCAGGGTCAATGGGGAACGTTGGTTGAAGGGGTGTTATCTCCTGATCACACAAAATGATCATTGCATTCGTATCCGTATGGTACCTATATGGTTTCCCTTCGATTTCGAATGTGATGAAATATCCCGGCGTTATGACTTGAATATATGCCATCCCGGATTGTGGACAACCCAGGCTCCCGTCTGGCCACTCAACGGCTTCGATCCTTTGAATCTTAATCTCACCCGCTGAAACACCAAGTCGCAAGACCAAATCAGCGACGGCATGGTTCACAAGTTGCTCTACTTCCGATGGGAGGGTAACTTCGGTACTCGTGGGAGCAGGTGTGACTGTCGAAGGAATGGGTGTTGATGTCGAGACTGAGGGAACGGTGGTAGGCACGTCTTCACTACAACCGGCGAGCACAATGGCGATTAGGATTAGAAGGAATGTAAAAAGCGTGATTGGTTTCATTTCACTTAGTAGACGTCGAATCACGTTCCCGGGTTCCAGAGAATCAATGTGTTATCACAAGCATAAGGTGGGGAGGAGATCGGGTCAAGGTATACGCAATTGAAGCCTGCGTTTAAAACCACAGGCTATGGCGACCTTCGGTCGCTTAAAAGTCGCCATTCGGCGACTTCAACGTACGCCATCAAGACGGTTTGAAAATTGTGCAGTTGTCCAAACGCAAAGGTTAGGTGAGTTTCAAAGGTTCAAATCATTCTAAAGATGATTGTCGTTGGATCGCTTACAAGAGGATTAAATCCTTGAATTAATATTGACCTTCGACCTACATCTTGCTATGCTGTAAGTACCTCGAGCCGCCGGGGGTTATCTGAGAAGTAACATAAGTTTCTTCGAGATGGGGAGCCAGGGCGTGTTTCATTATTCCTGGAAATTCGATTTGTAGAACAGCCGGAGTGCCGCGCGCTTCGGCTTTTTTTGTTCACCGCCAATTCGTCAAAGAATTCAACGAAGAGTAATTGCCGAACGAAAGATCGTCTTGCGATTGTTGAAGGGAGGATATGAATTGAGATACGACTAGAGGAAAGGAGGAGGCACCTGGGAATAGAGATTTGATTAATCGAGACTTGCAATTGGATTGGAAGGAGAATGAAAGATGAAACGGAAAATTTTGGGCGCGATGATCCTTATCTTCATGGTTTCGGGGTCTTTCGTAGTACCATCTGATTCAGTGTCAGTAGCTAAGATTCCGGCTACTGAATTCGCTGCAAACGGCATGTGGATGAGTCTGGTTCCACCGCGCGTCGATCCAGAGGAATTCGCGCCTGAAACCTTATTCGAGATTGATGAGTCCGGTGCACAAAGTCAGACGCCTCCCTCGCACGCTCAGGTCTGGGCAAGGAAACATCACCTAGGTCCCAATCCTCGAGCAGCAAAGGCATTAGCACATGCAGAAGCACGTGCCATACAAAAGAATAAGAACCCAGCTGCCGAAAAGCGTGGCGTTGAGTACGCTAAGCTTCTTGTGCTACTCATCGAGTTTGACGATACAGTCGTCGATACGTTCGTAAACTGGGAACGACCAACGGACATCTTCGATCCAACCTGTGTAGTTGAAACGGTCGACTTCTCTGGTCCATTGCACGGTGAATTGGCTGACCCGTCAACTGTGGGCACTGGCCGCGATAATAACACTTTCTGGGTAGAGGACTTCAACGTCGAACATTATGAAAAACTCCTTTTCTCAGAATATGGGATTACAGAGCGCGTGCGCACTGACTTAACTGGTCCTGATGGTCAACCTGGAATCGATATCTCGGGGTACACCTTACGCAACTACTTTCTCGAGAACTCCAGTGGAATGTACGATCTGACAGGTACAGTCGTGGATTGGCTCACGCTACCTCACTCAGAAGCATGGTACGGCGCTGATAGTTGTTCAGGCGGTGCTGCAAGCATGATAGGGCATCCGGATAATCCGCTCGGTGTCCAGCAATCGGTGGTTGATGCCGTAGACGCACTCAACGCACGAGAGCCGGATTTCCCCTGGGACGATTTCGATTCCGATGATGATGGTGTAGTTGACCATCTGGTATTCGCCCATGCAGGCGTTGGTGAGGAAGGCGGGGGTGGTCCAGAAGGCACGTACTCCATCTGGTCCCATAGTTCTGACGTGATGCCCGCAGCAGGTGGGTATCTCGCATGCACGGCGGGAACTCCGGGCTGCGATCCCAGCCATGATATCCACGTTCTCAACTACATTATGCAACCTGAGGATGCAGGGGTAGGGGTCTTTGCTCATGAGTTTGGGCATGATCTAGGTCTTCCTGACCTTTACGATGTTGTTGGAAGCGGCGGCAGCGATGTCGCGTTCTGGGCACTGATGAACACGGGTAGCCACAGCGGTCCGATCTTCCAAGCTATCCCTTCGAACCTAAGTCTCTGGAGCAAGTGGGTGCTCGGTTGGGCTGATCCGGTGATCATGGATAATGAAGATAAACCGCGCACCATCAAGATCGGACAGACTTCAAATCCGCCGTTGGGCAGTACGGATGGGGTAAAGATTAATCTGCCCGATCAGGTATCCACACTCTCCGTGCCACACAGTGGCGAGAACATGTGGTGGAGTAATAACGACGCTAACTGGGCCGACTACCGTCTGGGTCGAGATTTCGATCTGGCCGGAGCCGTGGCGCCGATCGTCTTCACCTTCTGGACTGACTATGTGATCGAAGAGTATTGGGACTATGCTTTCGTTGAAGTCTCCTCCGACGATGGTGCGACATGGGTTCAATTGCCGGACATGGATGGCATCACCACCAACTTCGATCCTTATGGGCGTCTGATAGACTACGGCGGTCTCCAGAACGGCATCACCGGAGACTCGGGCGGATGGATCCAGATGCGTTTCGACCTCTCAGCTTATGCTGGCGAGAGCGTAATGCTTAGGTTCCGATATGCCACTGATGCAGGATTCTTGGAGCGAGGAATGTTCGTCGATGATATCGCCATTGATGCAATTGGCTTCTTCGATGATGTTGAGAGTGGACCTGGCGACTGGGTGAGCGACCCGCAAGCCTTCGTCGGAGAACCAGGTGCAGGATGGATCATGACGAATGGCACCTTTGCATTCCCCCACTACTACATGGTCGAATGGCGCAACTTGGACGGTTTTGATGAGGGGCTGCAATATGCCTACGATTCTACTTTCCTTCGCTATGACACGGGTGAGTGGTTGGTCGAGCGTGTGCCTTATAACGCGCCTGGCATGTTGGCGTGGTATCGTAACACTCGATACTCGATCAACGATGTGGGCAACCATCTCTATGACCCACCCAGCCCAGGAGCCAAAGGGATGCTCTTGATCGTGGACTCCCACTTCGAGCCACTGAGGCGTATTCCCGGTACCGGTGGCTGTTTGTTGTGCAATATGCTGACTCGACCGCAATCCTCGAATGCAGCCTTTAACACGTGGGGTACGTATCCATTCCATGAAGGCTACGAGGAGAGTGACGGCACAATTGTCATCTCGCCCGTCGAAGCCTTGCCACCAGTCGACACATTTACCGACGGTTTGGGTTGGGTGCCTGGTGTGGAATTACGTCTTCCTTACCTCTACTGGCGGGACTTTGATGCCAGTGTGGTTGTACCCTCACATGAGGGAACACCGTATACATGGCGGGTCGTCTGGCCAGATGGAACACCTGCGACCGATTTTTACGGCCTCGTCATCGCTGGCTATGAATTGGGCAGTGGTAATCCTGCTGACTCTGGTGTAGAGATCGGCACATATGTGGAGATTCAAAACGTGGCGAAAGATGACACTTGGGTCACTGTTCACATCTGGAATAGTCGCACCACACCTCGTAACCGCTAGGAGAACGGTTCATCGGTAATAAAACCTCCTACCTGGTATCGGGTAGGAGGTTTCTTTCTAAATTCAAGGGGGATCCGAACTTTATCCCTTAGGACAGTAAATCACCCCGCTATTTCTATCAGTGTGATAGATGTAATTCCACTCAGAGTAGGAGAGAACGATTCGAAAGCCAGGGATGGAAACAGGGTGTCGAACAAGACTTGGATCTCCACAACCAAAGCTTGTATCTTCCCATTCTGCTTTCTCAATTTGCGCTACATCAATCATTTCAAGTGATATATCTAGACGCCTTACCAGGTCTTGCTTCGCAATATTGATGAGTTTATCCAGTTCATCACTATACGGCGGGATAATTATTTCTTCCATCATGATAGTAGGTACTGCTGGGAGGCCTTCAGTTGTAACTTTTTCAGCTGATTGAGCAATTATAAGTTGACCTCCTTGGCCACAAATAATCTCCTGTCCTGATCCTTCGTGGTACTCATAGATATCTTGATTTACTATCATCACTACATTATGTCCTGGAATGATGACATCCGCGTACATTATCCCCGGTTGTGGACATCCAAGACTGGTGTCAGGCCATTCAACCGACTCAACTTTCACCACATCTATCTTTTCCTCGGACACATTGAGTCGCGCAGCTAAATCAGCGACGGCTCGGTTTACAAGGGGCTCGGCTTCCGAGGGGATGGCAACTTCTGTGCTTGTGGGAGGAGGCGAGACATCTATGATGTTGGGTGTTGATGTCGAGATGGCGGGAGCAGTTGTAGACATGCTTTCAGTGCAGCCGGCAGTCATGACAGCGAGGAGGACGATTAGGAATGCAAAAAGGGTAATGGATCTCATTTCACTTAGTAGACGTCGAAACATGTTCCCGGGTTCCTTACAAGCAATGCATAATCCAAAGCATAAGCCGGGGAGGAAAATGGGTCAAGGTATGGGCAATGGCAACCTCCGGTTGCTTATATACCGGTTGCTAAAACCGCCGCAACAATGGCAACCTTCGGTTGCTTAAAAGTCGCCCTGCGGCGACTTCAACGTATTGAGAAGGAGTCGACGAAGGTGAACTTTGTGTAGTTGTAGTGGCGACTTTAGTCGCTTGATAAACGATTGTAAATAACACAGTGATAGAAATGCGAGGTCGTTTTCCGCCTGTGGTTGAAACCACAGGCTATGGCGACCTGCGGTCGCTTAAAAAAAGTCGCCTTGCGGCGACTACAAGGTTCGGAGGGCGTAGGGCGGGTTTCCGAACCCTCTGTTTCCGAGCTATTGTGTTGTACGTTGAAGTCCATGAAGGTGGACTTTGTTTAAGCATCCGCAGGATGCCATTGCTGCGACTTTAGTCGCCGGATATTTGGCGGCAGAAGCTTCGGATGAAACACAATGGAGTTGGTCTACGCCGAAGATCTGAACAGTCAACGCAGATTTGTAAGGTTCTGAGCCCATATGCATATGTGTTGGTTCTTCATAACGACATTCCGATGAAAATATATGATTCGAACATAACCAGCTTTTATTTAGTATTTTGATTGGGGTTGAGTATTGTTTGTATTCTCTTCGAGCGAATGTAATCCATGATGATAGGTAGTTCTCAGGTCAACGTGATTGACTTCTATGGTGCTTGATCTCGAGGATTGGAAAGGAGGGCTGATAACTAGGTTTGAACTTCATATTGAGAAGCAGAATTGAGGATTATTCAAAACGGAGGGAGAAATGCACATGAAGAAAGTTGCTTTGCTAATAGCACTTGTTATGGTGTTGGTCATGGTTGTTCCAGCCGCAGCCATAACGTATGGTGAGCCTGACGAAGGGGAACATCCATATGTTGGGTTGATGATTTTCTTTGACGCAGTCTATGATTATCCGAATGGTGGGTGGTTCAGCTGTTCGGGAGCCTTATTGGATAGCAAGACGCTGTTAACTGCAGGTCACTGCACGATCGATGTTGGCACAGACCTACAGGTCACACCTGGTGGCTTTGGCGGAAGGGACATGTGGGTCACATTTGAGGAGGTGGATGTACTCGCCGGATTCCCGAGCAGCGCGGATTATCCTGATCCAGCAGACAAGAATGAAGCTCGTTTCGAATGGTTACAGAAGAACAAAACATTCATTCGAGGCACTTCCTGGCCACATCCAGAATATGGGTATGGATTCCCCAATACACGAGATGTGGGGATCGTAGTGCTCGACAAGCCAGCGAAGGCTAAGAGCTTTGTAGAATTACCAGAGCTTGGTGTGTTGGATGAACTCGCGACACGGCGTGGACACAACAAACAGCTCTTTGAAACCTCAGGCTACGGGATCCAGGAGATTGTCCCGTTCTTCCAATCAGAAGATAGTCGTTATAAAGCGACCTCCAGCCTCGTTGAACTAGGTAGTGCCCTAACCGATGGTTACAATCTACATACTTCGAATAACCCCGGTAAGGGCAATGGCATCGGCGGTGCTTGTTTTGGGGATTCGGGTGGTCCGGTGATGTTCAACAACACCAATATCGTGGTGGCAGTTGTGTCATTTGGATTGAATTACAACTGCAAGGGCGCAGATTACGGTTATCGAGTGGATATTTCAGAATCTCAAGACTTCATCTTACCGTTCTTAGATTAAGTGGGTGTGTCGTTAGCTTGTAAGAAGAATCAGAGTAGCATGAATGCGATGCAACTCTGATTCTTCTTGTGGAAGTTTGTTTTAGCAGTAGATTGGTAGAGGCTGTAAGTGTCGGTATCTATAGGTTAATTTAGTTGCCTCTTACTAGAAGGCTGGAACGTTTTTCGCCTGTGGTTGAAACCACAGGCTATGGCGACCTGCGGTCGCTTAAACAAAGTCGCCCTGCGGCGACTACAAGGTTCGTTGGGCGTGGGGCGGGTTTCCGAACCCGCCGATTCCAAGCTATCGTGTTGTACGTTGAAGTCCACGAAGGTGGACTTTGTTTAAGCATCCGCAGGATGCCATTGCTGCGACTTTAGTCGCTGGATAAATGATTGTAATTAACACAGTGATAGAAATGCGAGTTCGTTTTCCGCCTGTGGTTGAAACCACAGGCTATGGCGACCTGCGGTCGCTTAAAAAAGTCGCCTTGCGGCGACTTCAACGTAATGGGGAGTAGTCCACGAAGGTGGACTTCATGTTCATGATGGTTGGTTTCTTGGGGAGTATGGCGTTTCACTGGCTAGCGCAGCTAATAACCTGAACCTGGTTTATGAGCATAACGGTGGCATCCACTTCAAAGCTAGTGATGGAAGCGGCTCCTGGTCTAATGCTGTTCAGATCGGGGGTGGTGCATGGCCTTCGGTCACGCTTGCAGAGGATGGTCAGGCTTGGGCGATGTGGGAGGGTGGGGGCATCCTCAACCTGCGCCACTATACCGGGACGAGCTGGGATACTACCGAGAATCTGGGGCCTGGGAATTACCCCAACTTGAAGCTCGGAGTGTCTGGAAATAGGGTCGAGCGGACTAACACCCACTGTAGTGGTGCACCGTTTCGGTTGATGACTGGGTCGAGGAATCTCGGACCGGTTGATGAACCGCCGAGCGTGTCAATTTCCAATCCGGTAGAAGGTAGTAGCGTCTCGGGCGATGTCCCCATCCAAATTGATGCT
>JABAOH010000679.1_pt1 | contig 10601 bp, 9 predicted proteins | sample 7062181 | NCBI WGS metagenome assembly JABAOH01 (sample SAMN14538630, study PRJNA623070) | marine sediment metagenome | biome: marine biome [ENVO:00000428]; feature: marine pelagic biome [ENVO:01000023]; material: deep marine sediment [ENVO:00002113]; isolation source: pool of 5 deep marine... | reverse complement strand
CGCTCTTTTAATGATAAAGCAGTATCTGATGAGGAAATAGAGAAGCTTATAGACGCTGCGAGGTTTGCACCCTCAGCCGGCAACCTTCAACCCTGGGAATTCATCATAGTGAAAGAACCAAAAACAAAACGTCAATTATCAGTCGCTGCTTTGAATCAACATTTCATTGAAGAAGCTCCAATAGTGATAGTGGTTTGCGCTAATGAAACCCGTTCTGGCAGACGCTATGGAAGACGGGGAGTGACGCTTTATTGTATACAAGACACCGCAGCAGCCACACAAAACCTGTTGTTGGCGGCTTATTCCCTGGGTCTGAGCACCTGTTGGATCGGAGCTTTCCGCGAAAAGCTGGTGAGAGAGAGTCTAAAGACCCCGTCTCATGTGAGACCAGTAGCGATGATTCCAGTCGGATTCTCCTCCAGAAAGCCTGAACAGCGAAGGAGGAGGCCTATAGCTGAGATTACTCATCAAGAAACGTACTAGAGCGTCAATGTAGCTACACCTGCATGTCTAAAGGGTTGATTTTAATAGTTCACCTTGCTAAGTAAACGCGAGGGTTCTACTTGAAGTTCTCCCAAGTAGCTGATTGTTATGAGAAAATTGAGTCTACAGCCAAAAGACTTGAAATGACTGACTACTTAGTGGAGCTTCTCAAAATCACCTCAAACGACCTCATAGACAAGGTTGTTTATCTTACACAAGGGAAACTGCATCCTGACTTTGTAGACATCCAAATAGGCATTGCAGAGAAATTGGCTATCCAAGCGGTCGCTAAGGCTACAGGGAAACGCGAGAACGAAATTCGAGAAGACCTCGCCAGAACAGGAGACATAGGAGAAACCGCTCAAGAATTTCGGGCTAAAAAAGCGCAAGCAACACTGTTTAAAGGCGAGCAATTAACGGTTGAAGAAGTCTATGACACCCTTGACAGAATGGCCAGAGCCTCAGGTGCGGGTTCGATGGACAAGAAGCTGAGTCTTCTATCCGGACTCTTAATGGCTGCCACGCCAAAAGAAGCGAGATACATCTTGAGAATCGTGACGGGAACACTGAGACTTGGAATTGCAGACATGACTGTTTTAGATGCTTTAGCCATTGCCCATGGAGGAGGAAAAGAGGCAAGAGCCCAGCTAGAGAGAGCATACAACATATCTTCAGACCTCGGAAAAGTAGCTGAGACAGTTGTCCGCAGAGGGTTGAAAGGCATCGAAAAGTTTACAGTGTCCCTTGGAAAGCCCATACGCCCGATGCTTGCAGAAAGGCTAGGTTCACCTGAAGAAATCTTAGAAAAACTCTCAGGCAAATGCGTGGTCGAGTATAAATACGATGGGGAGCGGGTTCAAGCTCATAAACAAGGCGATCGTGTGACCTTGTTTTCCCGACGCCTGGAGAACATCACAGACCAATATCCAGACGCTTCTGAACTCATCAAAAAAAATGTGAGAGCCAAGAGCGTCATTATGGAGGCTGAATGTGTAGCCATAAATGCTGATACTGGCGAAATGAAGCCTTTTCAAGAATTAATGCACCGAAGACGGAAATATGGCGTCAGAGAAGCAATGGAAGAACATCCGGTTTCACTTTTCATGTTTGACATTTTATATTTCAATGGGCAAGACCTCACGTTGAAGCCCTTTTTGACTAGACGGAAAAAACTGGAGCAGACAGTTGTTGAAGACAGGAGAGTGAGAGCTTCAACGTCTGAGTTTATTAACACCGTGGAAGGCTTGGAACAGTTTTTTGAAAGGGCTGTAGAAGCTGGCTGCGAAGGAATAATGTGTAAGTCAGTAGATAAAAACTCGATTTATCAAGCAGGTGCAAGAGGGTGGAATTGGATAAAATACAAGCGGGAATACAAGAGCGAAATGACCGACACTGTAGACCTGGTGGCCGTAGGGGCCTTCTATGGCAGAGGAAAACGAGCAGGAACATATGGAGCCTTACTTTTGGCCACGTACAATCCTGAAAAAGACGTTTTCGAAACATTAACAAGATGCGGAACAGGTTTCACCGATGAAGACTTGGAAAGATTGCCGGAAATAATGAAAAAACACAAGCTTATTCACAGACACCCAAAAGTAAACTCGATGGTTGAAGCAGACGTGTGGCTAAAACCCGTAGTTGTTATAGAGGTTCTCGGCTCTGAAATAACCCTCAGCCCCATTCACACCTGTGCCATGGGCGTCATTCGCAAAGGAAGCGGCTTAGCGATAAGATTTCCCAGATTCACAGGCAATTACAGATTTGACAGAGCACCCACGGGCGCAACAACAAATGAAGAGATAGTGAAAATGTACCGGAATCAAATGAGAAAGGTGGGCTCAACATGATGGACGCGTACACCTACGCGAGCGAGAAGTTAAAGAACCGCCAAATCGCATTGAGATGTGGTGTTATGAACTAGTTTGTGGCGTCGATGACGAGAGGGCAAAAGCGTAGCAGGTCTAAGAAAGGATTGAACCGTAAACTGCTTTTCAGCGTTTTCCTAGTTACGATGGTTCTTCTGGTCACTGTGATCGTATATTCTACTTATTTCATGACCGATATCGGAAATTGGACAGCTGCCATAGTAGATCAGTTAGCCATAGAAGGAGAGCCATACATTAACGTAGAATTCAACACTACGATTACTTCTCTGTTTGGTGCTTCAGGTTTTGACATCAAATACTACCCGGGTGAGGGGGTCGACATAGACTTCTACAAAGACCTGCCATCAAGAGGTGGCAAAATAATAGTCCTAAGAGCCCACTCAGCAGTAAGAAGCGATACCGATTTAATCGATCTTTTTACATCAGAAAGCTACGACCCACAAAAAGAAGAAGAATATTCAAGCTATGGAACGCAAATTAGCATTGCAAATTTCTTAAGGACCGATAGCAAATACTTTGCAGTCGGACCAACCTTTGTGGATCTGAGCATGAAAGGAAGGTTTGACAGCGATTGCGTTATTATTTTGATGGGCTGTAACAGCTTGAATGAAACAACTTTGGCAGAAGCGTTGATCAGAAGAGGAGCCAAGGTTGTCATAGGCTGGATTGGCTGGGTAGAGATAAGAGACACCGACAACTCCACTGAGCAGCTTCTGCAATATCTACTTGATGAAAACCCCTATCCTATCTATGGGGCAGTCGATGAAATCAATGAGCAATCCCATAAAACAAACGTGAAGCTCGATTATTATCCGAAAGATGAGAAAACTAAACATTTCACACTGCCAAAGAGAGAGACTGCCCCGACAACACATATTTCAGGCCAGCTCGGTCACGCTACATCCCTGATCTTCAACCCCAAAATTGCCCTGAGCCAAGGCAATTACTTAATACGCCCACGCAAGATGGCCTATTCTTCGAGTTGAGTCCAAACAGCTTCTTTTGACTGCGGTTTACTATAAGCTATTGTAGTGGATTTCGGCTTTGTAAAAGTAGACACAGAAGTTGGACGCGACTTCTTCAAACTCTCATAATGCTTTGAAACGACTAGGTAAAGACGATCCCGAAGGTCCATGCCAATAGGCTTCAATTTTCTGAGACGCTCAATTTTGTCGGCTAACGCTTTATCCTCCAGTGTTCCAGCAATCCATTTCGCAAAGTCACCCCGAAAAATATGAAACTCCAGAGACTTCACATGCACATTCAGAATCTTCTTGACAAACTCCTCCAAAGAGGCAGCGCTTTCCCCTGTATAATTCCCAATGGAAGTGAAGAAGTAGAAGGCCTTGTCTCGGGGAAGACTCCTTAATATCCGAGATGATTTGGATTCACTCAATATACAATTCTCCACCAAATTCGTCGACGCTATTACTAAGTGGCTTTCAAGATTTAAAACTTGGCTCAAAGAATTCTTGTGACAACTCAAAGGATCTCCAATTCCTTTGGCGTCTCATCGATATGACTACATCCCCACGCTCTAGAGAAGGAATACTAAGAACTATTTTCTAAGAATTAGGTCTGTGATTGGTTGGGGGTTTCATGAGTTCTCCTTTCTCCCTTCTCCTTATGACTCAAGGGGATTGAGAAACCGTCCCAACCAAGACACAATTTCTTCATAGCCAGTCGCGTATATTTCTTACTATCACTCAGAAAGCATACAAGCTTTCAAACGTGTCCCAAAACAGATTATGTTCTTATAATTAATACATAGATGTCCAGTAGGAGTGTAACTCTCTTTTGCACCTACACTTCTTAACGCAAAGAATGCTTGCATTGAAAGACAAGGTTAGAACTGCGTTGGAAAAAATCTGCAACTCATGTGATCCTAAGTCTAACATGTCTCGACAGCCAACATAACCAAAATATTAAAGAATCGAGCGTTTCATTCGAGAATAGAGGTTGGGCGGGTAGCCTAGTACGGATAGGGCGCAGGCCCCCTAAGCCTGTGGTCGTGGGTTCGAATCCCACCCCGCCCGTTCTGGAAAAACCCCGGACGGTTTTACTTGCGTTTCCTGAAGATTTTGTCGCCCTTGTAATCGCAGACAAACTCGAAACCTGCCTCTATGAATTGACAAGCCTCTTTCTCTGTATGAGCTACTCTTGCCACGTATTCATGCATGCATGCAGCGTATCAAATATGGCTTGACCAAGGCAATTCAGGCTCAGAACAGGACTTCTTGGATTCGCTGAAAGCTGAACAAGGTTGGTTCCCAACTCCAGCTTATGACAGTGGTGGATAGGGCCACTACCTGCGAGTGCCAGCCGTGAAATCCAGATCTATCATGGACTGAACACCACTAACGTGCTTGTATATCTCACAGCAAACATGGCGTCTGATTGGCTACTTATCCATCAACGGTGGTTCGGGGGGGACGATGGACGAGGTATGTGGTGGTTTAATGCAACTGCTAACAGTCTTACTGTTTGGGTTCTCAACTGGTACCCTGCGGAATTTGAATATGTATATGTTCAGATTTGGAAAATTGCTGAACCATAGACTCCCTTTTTTTCTAGAGAAGAAGTTGTGCAAGCATGCGCGCGCGCATTCGGGTGAAAACTACTCTTCTTTTAGTATTTGTATATTGATTATATCCTTTCTTCTCATCACGTTAGGTATCCAATCTCTTAATATATCTAAACAATCATCAATCGTGTCTTCTGCTTTATTCCATTCTTCTTTTTTCAAACCCTTCTTGTCTTTAGTTTGAATAATCACTCTATAAGGCAAATCCGTTCATCCCGCGCATGCGCACTATTATATGCACTCGTCGTCGGTTTCGCCGGTTCTGTTAATCTCGTCGCTTCCGTCGTATTCGTCGAGTCATCGCTGCGCACGCGCATTCGTACAAGTACATGTATTTAACTTTGCTTGGCAATATACGTGGGGAAGTGCTTGGTAAGATGCAGCAACGGGTGATTCGAAAGGCAATCGTGATAGATGGATCTGTACACGAGGTCTGGCAGGCTTGGACGACGACTGAAGGGGCAGTCACTTTCTTTGCCCCAAAGGCTAACATTGAACTTGCGAAAGGTGGGGCTTATGAGCTGTTCTTCGATTTGGACGCCGCGGAAGGTTCTCGAGGTGGTGAAGGTTTAAAGATTCTCAGCTTTCTGCCTGAGGAGATGCTCTCATTTGAATGGAACGCTCCACCTCTGTATCCTAATGTTCGTAAGCATCGTACATGGATTGTTGTGCAGTTCTTCCAGAATGAGCATGACAAAGTAAGGGTTAAGCTAACTCATCTAGGCTGGAAGCAAGGTAAAGAGTGGGTGAAAGCATTTCAGTATTTTGAACGTGCGTGGGATATTGTCTTAGGAAGACTGCAACATAGATTTGCCGTGGGACCCATCGATTGGAATAACCCATACTTGCCCCCTGAACGCGTGACTTATGAAGTACCATGAGTTACGTATATACGTACAGTTGGTCGAAGCTGGATTTGAAGGTTTAACAGAGATGGGCAACATCAAACTGGCGAAAGTAACATTCCTTTCTGCTGTTTCATCTTGTAGTTATGCGTACTGCCGGATTAGCTATCGCCACTTTATTCTTGGCAGTTCACGTCTTCTTAATTCAGCGTTGATTTCTCCGATATGTTGTCGGCAGTGCACCAATAGGTAAAGGGCACGTCCCATTATTGTCCTGCCGGTCCAAGCGAATGCTTTTTCTGGGGACAAAAAGTCTGCATCAGTGAATCCTTGCAGCCAGCGATCCACCTTTGTTATCATTTCTTCTAGATAGGCACGGATTTGGTCTTTGGTTGGGAGTTGTTTTGGAGAGGCCTTTCCCCAGTCAAAGTTGAAGCGATGGCCCCAGACATATCCTTTCGGCGTTGGGTTGGAGTAGAAATCAGCGCAGTCAAGCACGTGATAAACGATTCGAGCGGGGATCAGATGTTCGATGTCCCCTGCTCTCCAGTGATCATTAGGTATGTTGTTGACAGCGTCTTGGTACATGTCCCAGTTCCGCTTGAAAGCGTTAACCAATGAGTTTCTGATTGTCATAATCGTACAATGGGGATGAGTTGTTTATGTAGGCTTTGTCTGCGTGCTAGGAGTCACGCAGCCGCAATGCCTGTGCCAGCGGAGAGCTATGATTTTCGAAGCTCAACTAGCTGACAGCTCTTGTAAGCATCTAACTCATTCTTGACAAGTTGTCAAGAATTGTCACGTAGGACTTCTCAAGTGTGCGCAGTCCTCCTGTGGGTCCGCCTTCCTCAACGACAATATACTCGTTAGGCGCATGCGGTCTTCCGCCATGACCCAAACCACCTATAACAAAGGGCAAGTTTAGGGGTTCACGATTGAACGTGCAAAATGGAGCACTGCCTGCTAGGTGGGGCCAAATTTCTGGGTTGTAGCCAAACTCCTGGTAGGTTTTGATAACTGCTTGTGCAGCAGGCTCATTTACGCTTGTTTTTGCCCATCCGTAACCTTCTTCCAGTTCCACAATTTTGATCTCTGCAAATCCATGTTTGTTAAGGTGCGCTCGAATTTTTGGTATAACTTCCTCTACCTGCATGTCGGGAACAAGTCGCACGTCGACTTTTACTGTGATTTTATGTGGCAATACTGTCTTGGTTCCAGGCCCTGTGTATCCGCCCCAAATACCATTAATGTTCAAACTAGGCGAGTATAAATAATTCAACAAAGCCTCTCTCCCATGGGTGTCTTTGATGAACCTTTCGACCTTCATTAGGTCCTTCGCTGAGTCTTCGTCGAAGGTTTTCTCTAAGTTAGCCAGTAATGCGGCATCTTCTTTGTTCGGTGGCAAGGTGTTTTCGTAGAACCCATCAATTAAAACTTTGTTACCATCTCTGGTCGTCATAGTTGATAAGGCCTGTATCAGCCGCCACGCAGGACTGTCTACCCATGCTTTGTTGCTTCCATGGATGTCAAACGCGGTAGGTCCATACCCCCACGCTTTTCCCTCTAGCTCAAGTTCAAAGTAAACTATGCCCTTCACGCCGAGATAATTCACGACTTTCCCCTTTTGGTTCTGGTCAGCGTATGGAAAGAACACCGCGTCAGCTTTCTTCAACTCACTCTCATATTCCTTAACAAACTCGGGGAAGTGTCTGCTACCCAGCTCCTCTTCTCCCTCTGCCACAAGCATCAAATTGACTGGAATCTCCTCCTCAGCAGCTAAGATGGACTCACAAGCATTCAGGAAAGCACGTAGCTCGCCCTTCGTGTTGATTGCCCCTCGCGCCACAAGGCACCCCCCGAAGGGCGCCACATCAACAACCTTACCCTCAAGGGGTGGAACCTTCCATCCTGGGTCGTCAACTGGTTGAGTATCGTACATGAAATAGGCGATTATGGTTCTCTCAGCACCAGCATCGTAATGTCCATATACAACTGGAAACCCAGACGTCTCTACAAGCCTTGGATTCTTACACCCAAGGTCTCGAAAGTAGCTCCGAACAAGTTCGGCGCATTCTCGAACACCTCTGTTCTCTGCTGAAATTGAAGGTTGGCGAACAAGTTCTTGGAGCTTGCTGAGATGCTCATCATAATGTTGGTCAATATAATGGAAAATCTTCGCTCGTTTCAACATTTTCACCATAATTTTACATTCTTGCAGGAATTTACTAATAATCTCTTTCCCGTCATCACGAAACACACTCAGGGGAAAGATTCGCGTGCAATCATAAGTTCCCCCTCCTAATAAGGAGATGTCGTCTTCCTAAGCCCACTAGAATTTCGAAAATGACTGGCGTAAATTTTATGCAGCTGTGACGCCAAATTACGGATGTTATTACTGTGAAGTACCATAGAGGGAAAAGAACTGTGCATTTAGAAGAAATGAAGAAGACAATTGAGAATCTAGTCTTGCAGAAAGGCTTTTATAACAAGCCTGAAGATGTTCCTAAAAAACTCCTCTTCGCATTTATAGAATTGGGTGAGGCTAGCGATGCGTGGAAAAAGGGGGAAACTAGAGAGAAAATTGCAGAAGAACTGATAGATACAATTTTTTATATACTAGATGCTAGCAGGCTGGCATGTCCGGGAGTAGACTTGGATAAAATGTTCCTAGAGAAACTTAAGGCAAATCGAAGTCGACCCTACCAATATGGTGAAGGACATCGATTACAAAGTCGAGAGAACCCAGTCTAGTTGACATGCCCCCTCTTTTTAAGAGCACCCTCAGATTACTTCCAAAGGGCATTCCAGCTTTCCGTCACGATATTATTCTTTGGTAGCTTCACCATACAAATCAGCGTTGCTATTGCACCAAAGACTAACCCGATTATTACTCCGACGACGCCAGCAACGAAAAAACCCAAGATTCCGCAAAGGAATATGGTGTGCAGCAACCGGTGGCCCAAAATCTCAATGATAACAGCAACGCCCAGCAATAAGAGAAAGTTGATTGGCAGCTCTCGTAGCGCCATAGACAGCACAAAATCTTCGCGGCGAATATCTGGAGTAGGCATATAAGAGCGAGGAGAGAACGCGCCTCCAGCTGCGCCTCGACCTATACGTGGTACTTCACCCATAGGTAGATCATGAGGTCCAGGCCCTTGTCCAACATAGACGGTGGAGAAGTTTCCAGCGACATATCCTCGTCCAAATAACCAATTAGATGGAAAGAGAAGAGGATTGTAGCCAGCCTCGAAAACCATGCCAGCAACATCATAGCCCACTTGGTGATCAACGTTAGCAGTGAAAGTGGCTTCTTCAAGAGAGAGAATTTGATACCCCAAGCCCTCGAACAGGCTAAGAAAAACAAAAAAGAGAGTCATGGACAACGAAAAAATGAATTTCCTAGCAGCTCTTGATGCGCGTGAACGATTCTTCGAGGGCATTGTTCTTCTCACTAGAAACTGCTGCATTGATTAATATTAACAGTAGTGTAAAAGAAACCGACACACGGTCATGCGTTCGTACGCAAACAACATTAGCAGTGGTGGTATACAACATCTTGCACACACAAGACTGAGTGATCCCGCTATTGCTCATACACGCGCGTTAACCGCCAAGTTACCCATCATTTAAGCGGCTATGTCCTAAAACCTTGGTCTAGAATAACTCAGCGCACGCATTGGTTAAAGAGTTCTTCAAGACTGGAGATTTTATGTGATTCGAGCGCGCGCACGTCGCCCACCTTGCCATCTCGATCAATTATGTAAACTGGCAGACCCACTTTACAAGCCCCATTATAGTCGGCCTCCATCTCGTCGCCAATAAAAATGGCTTTGGAGTATGTCGCCTCTAGCTTCTCTAATGCATACATGAACATCTCGGGGTCAGGTTTCATTTTCTTCAAAGTGTTTATCGTGACCACGACATCAAAGAAGGTTTGGAGGTTTACTTTAGACAGGATCTGGTACACATCACTGTCCAAGCCATTTGAGATAATACCCATTTTCAAACCTTTCTTTTTTAGAGAGTAGAGTACTCTCTCCGCATCGGGATAGAGCATCACATCGCAGTAATCCCACCAGTGAGTGGCAATGTACTGGGCCAATAATCGAGGGTTAGCATTAATTTTAAGAATGCTTAAAATGCGTAAATTCCACTGAACCCAAAACTCGTCTAGCAACGTCGTTAAGTCCCGAAAGTTCAAACCCGCTTCTGCTTTTTTTCGAGCCACTGATATTTCTGTTATCGAACGCGTTATTCCACGATGTTTTAATATCTTCCGCAGCACCACCGGAATCTCTGTAGTCCTAACCAACGTGCCTCCTAAATCAAAAAGAACGGCCTCAACACATCGCTTACCGATCTTCATTAGCCTAGAAAAAATGATCAATCTAAACTTAAGTGTATTGCCAGCAGTTAACATCTTCAACGCGAGCTGCAACTTCGTATATACGTGTGCCAATAGTTTCATATACATGTTTAATAATTCTAGTGACAGGTGCAAGAAATGAATGGATTGAGTTTGAGCATCACTAAGGCAAGTCGGCTTCTTGTATATTTTGCTCTAATTCATGGACTACTCTTCTGCACAATAGCCCAAATTGAGGCTCAGACCACTGAGATACGTGTTGTAAATCCTGAGACAGGAAACACCAGTTTCTTGTTCTTCACCAATACAACGTTTAAGGACAGCCTTTTCAATGTCACTTTACGCGTATATGATGTGAATAACCTTGATTCCTTTCAAGTCTTTTTAACTTATGATTATGCGTTGCTGGAGCCCACTGAGAATGTGTGGATCCC
>JABAOH010059969.1_pt1 | contig 10604 bp, 16 predicted proteins | sample 7062181 | NCBI WGS metagenome assembly JABAOH01 (sample SAMN14538630, study PRJNA623070) | marine sediment metagenome | biome: marine biome [ENVO:00000428]; feature: marine pelagic biome [ENVO:01000023]; material: deep marine sediment [ENVO:00002113]; isolation source: pool of 5 deep marine... | reverse complement strand
GCAGCAGCCAGGCCGGAAACGCAAACCCGGCCACCCGCAGCACGTCGGCATAGGGAGTGTCCGCCCTGAAGACGAAACGGATCGCCGCCCAGGTGGTCGCGGCGATGATCAACCAGCCGATCAACCAGTCCAGGAGGACCTGGAGAACGAATTCCAGGTTGAACGACTCGAAGCCGCCCTCGACGACGAGGAATACCAGCGCCGAGCCCACCACCACCACCAGAGCGTCTCCGGTCGCCTCCGAGTTGAGCGACATCCACACGAACGGCTCGCGCCGCAGCGTCAGCGACCGGTAGACGCGGCGTAGCGTGGCGGCGAAGTCCATCAGCGGCAGGTTAGATGCCGGATCGGCCCCGCTCGAAGAGGTACGGCCGGGCCGGGAAACGCGCATGGCTATCGTTGCCGGGCTCATGGACGACACCCTCGTTTTTGCCCGCGATCTCACCAAGCGCTTCGACGGCCTGGTTGCAGTCGACGGCATCGACTTCGAAGTGCGGCGGGGAGAGGCCTTCGGCTTCCTGGGGCCCAACGGGGCCGGCAAGAGCTCGACGATGCGAATGATCGGCGCGGTCTCACCGGTGACGTCGGGGACACTCACCGTGCTCGGGCTGGATCCGGGCCGGGACGGACCGGCCATCAGGGCCCGCCTCGGCGTCGTTCCCCAAGAAAGCAACCTCGACCTCGAGCTCCCGGTGGAAGAAAACCTCATCGTCTATGGGCGCTACTTCAACCTCCCCCGCGAGGTCATTCGGACCCGCATCGACGAGTTGCTCGATTTCGCCCAGCTCAGCGAACGCCGCACAGACAAGGTGGACAACCTCTCGGGGGGCATGAAGCGACGCCTCATCGTGGCCCGGGCCTTGATCAACGAGCCCGAGCTGGTGATCCTCGACGAGCCCACCACCGGCCTCGATCCCCAGGCCCGTCACGCCCTGTGGGACCGCCTGTACCGGCTCAAGAAGAGCGGGGCGACACTGATCATCACGACCCACTACATGGACGAGGCCGAGCAGCTCTGCGACCGGCTGGTGGTGATGGACAAGGGCAAGATCGTCGCCGAGGGCTCGCCGCTCGATCTCATCGCTCGCTACTCCACCCGCGAGGTGGTCGAGCTCCGGTTTCCGGTGGGCGAGCAGGACCGGGCGATCGATCGACTGGACGGGCTGGCGCGCCGGACCGAGGTGCTCCCCGACCGGGTCCTCCTGTATACCGACGATGGGGACCACGCCGCCCAGAACGTGCACGAGCGGGGCCTGTTCCCGGATCAGATCGTGGTGCGGAGGAGCACGCTCGAAGACGTGTTCCTGCGGCTCACCGGCCGGATGCTGATCGACTGATGGCCGAATCGCGCCCTCTCCGCTACCTCGAGTCACGGGCCCGGGTCTATCGCCACACCTGGCGGGGCAGCGTCATCACCACGTTCCTCAATCCGGTCCTGTATCTGGCCGCCATGGGCCTCGGGCTGGGAACGCTTGTCGACCAGGGAGCCGGGCCGGCAACGCTCGACCGGTTCACCTACCTCGAGTTCCTGGCTCCCGGGTTGCTGGCCGCCACCGCCATGCAGACCGGCGCCGGGGACTCCTCGTTTCCGGTGATGGCCGGCATCAAGTGGGTACGCAGCTATGAGGCGGCCCTGGCCACCCCCATCGGCGTGCGCGACCTGACGCTGGGACATCTCGGCTGGGTGACCGCCCGCTTGACGTTCAGCTCGGCGGTGTTCGTGGTGATCATGGCACTCTTCGGGGCGGTGGATCCGGGGCGGGGCCTGGCCTCGATCGCCCCCGCCGTGCTCACCGGCATGGCCTTCGCCGCGCCGGTCATGGCGTTCACGGCCACCCTGGACGGGGCCCAGGGCATCTCGGGAATGTTCCGCTTCGCCGTCATCCCCATGTTTCTGTTCTCAGGTACCTTCTTCCCCGTGGAGCAGCTTCCCGGGTGGATGCAGCCGATCGCTTACGCCACCCCGCTGTGGAGCGGAGTCGAGCTCACCCGGGGAGTGGCCCTGGAACAGGCAACGGCCTGGCATCCCGTGGCTCACGTTGGCTACCTGGCCGCGTTCACGCTCGTCGGAACGATCCTGGCTGTGGTTCTGCTGAGAAAGAGACTGGAGCTGTGAGCTCCGCCACGCTGACCCCCCGGGTCCTTCCCCGGCTGCGGGTGCGGGGCCGGCATTCCCTGCACCTGCTCGAGCGCAACCTGCGGGTCTACCGCCAGCTCTGGCTGATCGTCTTCAGCGGGTTCTTCGAACCGATCTTCTACCTGTTCTCGATCAGCGTTGGGATCGAGAAGCTGGTCGGCGACGTCTCGTACGACGGCACTCTCATTTCCTACGCCGCCTTCGCCGCCCCGGCGCTGCTGGCCGCCTCGGCGATGAACGGGGCCGTCCTGGAGTCGACGATGAACATCTTCTTCAAGCTGCGATACGAGAAGGTCTACGACGCCATGCTGGCCACGCCGTTGAGTCCCGGCGACATCGCCGTGGGCGAGATCGGATGGTCGCTCATCCGGGGCGGCCTGTATTCCGCCGCGTTCGTCGTGGTGATGGCGGCCATGGGGCTGGTCCTGTCTCCGTGGGGATGGCTGGCGCTGCCGGCGGCCCTGCTGATTGCGTTTGCCTTCGCTGCGGTGGGCATGGCGGCGACGACGTTCATGCGCAGCTGGCAGGACCTCGATCTGGTGACGCTGGCCACCCTTCCCCTCTTCCTGTTCTCAGCGACGTTCTATCCGATCAGCGTCTATCCGGACTGGCTGGGGGTGATCGCCAGGTTCTCGCCGCTCTATCACGGCGTGGAGCTCATCCGGTCGCTGACGCTCGGAGTCTTCGACTGGACGTTGGTGGGGCACGTCGGTTTCCTCGCCGGCATGGGGCTCATTGGACTTTCGATCGCCGAGCGTCGCATTGGGGCGCTGCTACTCAAGTAACGGCTTCGAGTTGCTCCAACGCAGCCCCGAGCGGCGGCCGTCTCTTCAAGCCCTCCTCAGACCAGCTCCATGACCGCCAGCTCGGCATTGTCGCCCCGACGTGGCCCTACTCTGACGATGCGGGTGTAGCCGCCGGGCCGATCGGCGTACCGGGGAGCCACGTCGTCGAAGAGCTTGGTGACGATTTCGGTGTCGGTGATGTCACGCAGGATCTGGCGCCGAGCATGCAAATCCCCGCGCTGAGCCTTGGTGATCAGCTTCTCGACGTAGGGCCGCAACACCTTGGCCTTGGTCACCGTAGTCACGATGCGCTCCTCTTCGATGAGTGCGCCGGCCAAGTTGGCCAGCATCAGTCGCTGATGAGCCGGGCCGGAGCCGAGGCGGGGCCCCTTGCGAGGCCGAGGCACTAGTCCTCCTCCTCGTCCCGGGCGGCCCGCAGGGAGAGACCGAGATCATCGAGCTTGGCGACGACCTCTTCCAGGCTCTTCTGACCGAAGTTGGTGATGTTGAGCAGATCTTCCTCGGTGCGTTGCACCAGCTCGCCCACGGTCTGGACCTGGGCCCGGCGCAGACAATTGCGGGGCCGTTCGGAGAGGTCGAGCGCTTCGATCGGCAGATCGAGATCGGGTGATCCCGACTCCGCCTCCACGATGTCGCCCAGCTCGAGGCCGACGCCCTCTCCGAAATCGGCGAAGAGGCCCAACAGTTCACGGAGGGTCTTGCCGGAAGACGAGATGGCCTCGCGAGGGGACACGGACCCATCGGTCTCCACGTCGACGATGAGCCGATCGAAATCGGTCATCTGGCCCACCTGGGTGTTCTCGACCTCGTAGGCCACCTTTCGCACCGGTGAAAAGATGGAGTCGACGGGAATGACACCGATGACATCGCCCTGTTTGTTCTTGTCGGCGGTGCGGTAGCCGACTCCCCGCTCGGCGGTGATCTCCATCTCCAGCTTGCCGGAGGAAGAAAGGGTGGCCAGGTGGAGATCGGGATTGATGACCTCCACTCCCGCCGGCAACTCCAGGTCGGCCGCCGTGACCTCTCCCTTCCTGTGGGCCGAGAGGTGCAAGGTCTGCGGCTCGTCGGTGTCGAGACGCAACACGAGCTGCTTGAGATTCAGGATGATGTCGACCACGTCTTCCACGACGCCGGTAACCGTCGTGAACTCGTGCTGCACACCGTCGATACGAATGGACGTCACCGCCGCACCGGGGATCCTCGATAGCAGCGTTCGGCGCAGGGTGTTCCCCAGCGTCTGTCCGAAGCCTGGCTCGAGCGGTTCGACGATGAACCGGCTCCGGATCGGGCTGAGTGGCTCTTCTTCGATTTGCGGACGTTGAACGATCAGCATTGCCTCACCCCTACTTCGAATACAGCTCGACGATGAGCGTCTCTTGGACCGGAACGTCGATCTGCTCGCGGCTGGGCAGATCGGCGATCGTGATCTTGCGGGAATCCACCTCGACATCGAGCCATTCGGGCACCATTCGATCGGTGGTGGTGTCGAGCGCGTGCTGCACCGGGAACAGGTCGCGGGCCTTCTCGTTGAGCGTCACCACATCACCCGCCCGGATTCGGTAGGAGGGGACGTCCACCTTGCGGCCGTTGACGCGGAAGTGTCCGTGACTGACCAGTTGCCTGGCCTGGGCTCGCGACGCGGCCATCCGGGCCCGGTATACCACGTTGTCGAGACGGCTCTCCAGGATCTGAAGCAGGCGAACACCGGTCACCCCCCGAGCCTGGGCGGCCTCCCGATAGTACTTGCGAAATTGTTTCTCGAGTACGCCGTAGATGCGCCGGGCCTTCTGTTTCTCCCTGAGCTGGATGAGGTACTGAGTCTCCCGCAGCCGGCCCCGCCCGTGCTCTCCGGGTGGATAGGGCCGCTTGTCCACGGAGCACTTCGAGGAGCCGCACCGGGCACCCTTCAGGTAGAGCTTCTGCCGCTCCCTACGGCACAGCTTGCACACCGATCCCGTGTAGCGAGCCATCAGCCTCTCCGCCGTTTCTTGGGCCGACACCCGTTGTGGGGAATGGGGGTGACGTCGGTGATTCCGGTGATCTCCATACCCATGGTCTGCAGGGTCCGCACCGCCGTCTCCCGCCCCGACCCCGACCCGCGCACGATCACGTCGAGCTTGCGGATGCCGAACTCGCCCGCCTTGCGGGCTGCCTGCTCGGCGGCCACCTGGGCCGCGTACGGCGTCGACTTTCTGGACCCCTTGAAGCCCACCGAACCACCCGAGGTCCATGCCAGCGAATTGCCCTCGAGGTCGGTGATGTTGATGATCGTGTTGTTGAAGCTGGCCCGGATGTGCGCCTGGCCGTGTTGGAGAACGCGTCGTCCTCGCCGCATCGTGGGCTGGGGCTCCCCAATGACTGCTTCGGCCTCGACGGCCGCAGGAGCGGCACCCTCCGGCTCGGCAGCCTCGGCATCGGCCTCGGCGACGGCGGTGGCGGCCGACTCCTCGGAGGCTTCGGGAACCTGCGGCTCCGCGGTTTGAGGGGCGCCCTCCGGAGGCGCTTCGGCGGCCGCCGGCTGCTCTTCGGAGACCTGATCCTCGGGGAGAGTGGTGTCGTCGGTCATGCGCTACTTCTTGGTGACTTTCTTCGAGCCGGCCACCGCACGGCGGGGACCCTTGCGCTGGCGGGCGTTGGTGTGGGTGCGCTGGCCCCGCACCGGCAGACCGCGCCGGTGCCGAATGCCCTGGTAGCTACCGATCTCGACCTTGCGCTTGATGTTCTGGGTCACCTCACGGCGGAGATCGCCCTCGACCTGGAAGTTGGAGTCGATGAAGTTTCGGATCTTCACGATGTCATCGTCGGTGAGATCGCGGACCCGGACGTCTGGGTTCACCCCGGTGTGTTCCAGGATGAGATTCGACAGCGACCGGCCGATCCCGTAGATGTAGGTCAGCCCTACCTCCACCCGTTTCTCCCTGGGGAGATCGACTCCCGATATGCGTGCCATCTAGCCCTGCCTCTGCTTGTGCCTTGGGTTCGAGCAAATCACCCACACGCGACCGTGCCGCCGGATGATCCGGCATTTCTCGCACATCCGCTTCGCCGACGGTCGCACTTTCATCGGTACCGGTAGGTGATCCTTCCCCGCTCGAGGTCGTAGGGCGACAGTTCCAGCCGGACCCGGTCACCCGGCAGGATGCGAATGTAGTGAACTCGCATCTTCCCGGAGACGTGCCCGAGCACCTCGTGCCCGTTGTCGAGTTTCACTTTGAACATAGCGTTCGGTAGCGGCTCGACGACGGTGCCCTCGATCTCGATGACGTCGTCTTTCTTGGCCACGAAAAACTACGGCCCGGCGGCGGGCCGTGGCCGCATAGTAGCGGTGCCCGGTGAACGGCTACAACTCAGGACTTCGCACNNCTTCGCACCGACTCCCGGGTGAGCACCCGGGAACCGTCGGCGGTGACGGCGACCGTGTGCTCGAAGTGGGCCGACAGCGAACCGTCGGCGGTGACCACCGTCCAGCCGTCGTCGAGGAGCGAGGTCTCCGGGCCGCCCAGATTGAACATCGGTTCGATGCAGATGGCCATCCCCTCTCGAAGCTTCAGGCCGGTGCCCGGCCGGCCGAAGTTGGGCACCTGAGGCTCCTCGTGCATGGCCCTGCCGATCCCATGCCCGATGTACTCCCGAACCACGCCGAGGCCGTGGCTCTTGGCCACCGTCTCGACCGCGTTGCCGATGTCCCCAACCCGGATGCCGGGCTCGACGCAAGCGATTCCGGCATCGAGTGCCTCGGCGGTTGCCGCGATGAGCTCGGCGGTGCGCTCGGGGACCTCGCCCACCGCAAAGGTGATGGCGGCATCGGCGTGCCAGCCCTGGTAGATCGCCCCGGCGTCGATCGACAGGAGATCCCCTTCTGCGACACGGTAATCGTCGGGGATGCCGTGGACGATGACGTTGTTCGGCGAGGTGCAGATCGAGGCGGGAAAGCCGTGGTAGCCCAGGGACGGCGGCGCCCTGCACCGCCTCGAGCACCTCGGCCACCACGGCGCCCGCCAGGCTCATCTTCTCGAAATCTTCGTCGGTCTTGAGGGTGATCAACCGGCCAGCACCTCTGCTATGCGGGAAAAGACCTCTGGAACACTGCCAACACCGTCGACCCCGCGCAGCATTCCTCCAGATTCGTAATGGCGAATCAGCGGCTCGGTTTCCTCCCGGTACACCCGGAGCCGGTTGCGAACCACCTCCTCGGTGTCATCGGGCCGGCCCCGGCCCAGGAGGCGGGAGACCAGCTCCTCGCCGGGGACGTCGAGGTAGATCGACAGCTCGACGGGGTGGTCGGCGGTGGCCTCCTCCAGGGCATCTGCCTGCGCTTCGGTGCGAGGGAAGCCGTCGAGCAAGTAACCGCAGTCGGCGTCGGAGGCGGAGAGGCGCTCGACCACCATGGCCGTGACCAGCTCGTCGGGCACGAGTTCGCCGGCATCCATGTAGGTCTTGGCTTCTCTACCCAACTCGGTGCCGGAGGCCACGTTGTCTCGCAACATGTCTCCCGACGAGAGGTGGGGTATGCCGAGGACCCGGCAGATACGCTCGGCTTGGGTTCCCTTCCCGGCCCCGGGAGGACCGAGAAGGATGAGCCGCCTCCCCATCAGGCGAGGAAGCCCTCGTAGTTCCGCATCATCAGCTGGCTCTCGATCTGCTTCATCGTCTCCAGGGCGACACCGACGACGATGAGCAGCGAGATGCCGCTGAAGCCGATCTGGATGTTCCAGAAGGCGGCGAAGATCGACGGCAGGACGGCCACCGAAGCGAGGTACAACGAGCCGGGGAACGTGATCCTGCTCAGGATGTGCTGCAGATACTCGGCGGTCTGGCGCCCCGGCCGGATGCCGGGGACGAAGCCGCCCTGGCGCTGGATCTGCTCGGCCTGCCGCACCGGATCGAACTGGATGGCCGTGTAGAAGTACGTGAAGAACACGATGAGCAGGAAGAACAGCACGATGTACCAGAGGCTGGCGGTGTTGAGGATGTTGTCGTTCACCCAGGTGCGCAACCCGGCCCACGGAATGGACGTCGACACCAGGGCGGGGAAGAACAAAACGCTGGAGGCAAAGATGACCGGAATCACTCCGGCCGTGTTGACCTTCAGCGGGATATAGGTGCTCTGGCCGCCCAGGACGCGACGTCCTCGCACCCGCTTGGAGAATTGAATGGGAATCCGACGCTGGCCCTGATCCACGAAGATGATCCCGATCACCAGAAGCAGGAACATGGCCATGATGAAGAGGAACTTGAAGGTGTCCGAATTGGGATCCTCACGGATGAGGGTGAACTGCGAGGGGATCTGGCTGATGATGTTGATGAAGATGATCAGCGACATCCCGTTGCCGACGCCCCGCTGAGTGATCAACTCGCCGAGCCACATCACGAAGGCCGTCCCGGCCGTGAACGTCATCACAATGAGGATCACTCGTCCGGGTGTGTAGTTGGGGATCAGGTCGATGCCTCCGGTAAAGCTCCCGGCAAAACCGCCGCCCCCTCCGGAGTGGAACAGGAACGTGAGGCCGGTCGATTGGAGTAGGGCCAGGATCACGGTCAGGTATCGGGTCCACTGGGTGATCACCTTGCGGCCCGCCTCGCCTTCGTCCTGGAGCCGCTGCAGCCGGGGAATCACAACGGCCAGCAGCTGCATGATGATCGACGAGGTGATGTAGGGCATGATGCCGAGGGCCAGCACCGACAGTTGTTCCAGGGCCCCGCCCGAAAACAGGCTCAGGAGGCCCACCACCCCCGACTGCTCTGCCTGGTCGGCGAACTGCTCGACCCGGTCCAGATCCACGCCGGGGACGGGAATGGACGCGCCCAGCCGGTAGATACCGAAGATGAAGATCGTGAAGAGAATCTTGTTCCGGAGATCGGCGATCCGGAACATGTTCCGGTAGACCGACAGCATCAGTCAGAGTCCTTCCGCAACGGTGCAGGATGGCAGGATTGCTGCGAGGTTAGCCGGGGTCGGCTGGGGGCAGCTCCACTCACTCGATCACCTCGACTGTGCCTCCGGCCTCCTGGATCTTCTCCACCGCCCCGAGGCTGAAGGCATGGGCCCGTACGGTCAACGAGCGATCGATCTCTCCTTCGCCGAGGACCTTGACCCGTCCCCGCTTCTTGACCATCCCGCGGCGGCGCAAATCCTCCGGGGAGACCGTGGCCCCGACCGGAAACACCCCCAGTCGGCCCACATTGACCAACGCGAAGTACTCCTTGTTGGGGTTGCGGAAGCCCTTGAGCTTGCGCGTGCGGCGCTGGAGGGGCATCTGGCCGCCCTCGAAGTAGGCCGGCACCTTGCCACGGGCCTTCTGACCCTTGGTCCCCCGGCCGGCCGTCTTGCCCCGCTTACCCGACTCGCCCCGACCTACCCGAAGGCGCGCCCGCTTCGAGCCTGGTGCGGGCCGAAGATGGTGGAGCTTCACTTCACTTCCTCCACGTCCACGAGGTGGCGAACCCCCTCGATCATCCCGCGCACCTCGGGACTGTCGGGGCGAACCGTGGACTGGCGGATCTTGCGCAGTCCCAGGCTCTGCACGGTGGCTCGAGCCTTCGGCTTCTGCCCGATCGTGCTGCGGATCAGCGTGATCTTCAGTTTCCCGGCCACGGACTACTCCCCGACCTCGGTGCGCGCCAGCTCGGCGGCCCGATACCCGGCCAGCAGCGCCGGCGGGGTCACCTCTTCCGCATCCTTGCCCCGGTGCCGGGCCACCTCGTCGGGCCTGCGCTGGGAGAACAACGCGTTCATCGTCGCCTTGGCCACGTTGATGTGAGTCGGCGAGCCGAGCGACTTGGCGAGAACGTCCTTGATACCGGCCGCTTCCAGGATCTGGCGGACGGCCCCGCCGGCTATGACACCCGTACCGGGGGCCGCCGGCTTGAGCAGCACTCGGGAAGCGCTTTGCTTGCCCTCGATGGCATGGATGATGGTGGTCCCCGACATCGGCACGGGTCTCATGTCCTTGCGGGCGATTTCGACGCCTTTCTGGATGGCAGTGGGGACCTCCTTGGCTTTGCCGTACCCGACACCGACGCGGCCCCGGCCGTCCCCGACGGCTACCAAGGCCGTGAACGAGAAGCGCCGGCCGCCCTTCACCACTTTGGAGACGCGGTTGATGGCGATGACCCGCTCGTCGAACTGGGGGCCTTCGGCACGGTCACGGCGCTGACGGTCCATGGGCCCCCTAGAACTCCAGGCCGCCCTCGCGGGCGGCATCCGCCAACGCCTTTATCCGTCCGTGGAACGGATACCCGCCCCGATCGAAGACCACCGAGGTGATGCCGGCGACGGCGGCCCGGTCGCCGATCAGCTTGCCCACCTCGGAGGCGGTGGCAACAGTGAGGGTGCGCTCCCGAAGCTCTTTCTCGTACGATGATGCAGCCGCCAGCGTCCGACCCGCTTCATCATCGATGAGCTGGGCACAGATGTGCCGGTTGCTCTTGAAAACGGCGAGACGGGGCCGGGACGACGTACCCCGCACCGACTTGCGGACCCGAAAGTGGCGGCGACGGCGGGCATCGGCTCGGGAGCCCCTCATACCGCACCTACCCCGGCCTTGCCGGCCTTGCGCCGGACGTACTCGTCGACGTAGCGAATCCCCTTGCCCTTGTAGGGCTCGGGCGGCGATACCTTGCGAATGTCGGCGGCCACCTGGCCGACCAGCTCCTTGTCG
>JABAOH010000128.1_pt1 | contig 10607 bp, 8 predicted proteins | sample 7062181 | NCBI WGS metagenome assembly JABAOH01 (sample SAMN14538630, study PRJNA623070) | marine sediment metagenome | biome: marine biome [ENVO:00000428]; feature: marine pelagic biome [ENVO:01000023]; material: deep marine sediment [ENVO:00002113]; isolation source: pool of 5 deep marine... | reverse complement strand
CATAACGCCAAGTTCTTCATGCCAACTTATTATCCCAGGGGCATCCAATGCAAGTGCCCTGGCAAGCTCAGGTTTATTAGTAAAATGTCCTCCACCATAAATGTCAAGATAATGTAAAGCAGGGCTGTCTTTAGGTCTATCAGCAGCTTGAATTCCCCCTTGTGCCATCATAGAATTTGCATCACCATGGCGAAGTTTAGTTATGATAAGGATTTTATCCTTAGGAACTCCTGATTCATATGCAAACAATGCGGCAACTGTACCAGCACCACCACCTCCAATGATTAGCAAATCTACATCGTAATCAATTTTACTCAAATCGACATCCTTCGGATCAAGAATGGGTTTAGCTTCAAGAAGATCTACAATTCCATTGTATAATAACATTCCTTTGTCTATACCGATTTTAAGTTCTCTTTTAGTCCCTCCCATATAATCAGGGTGATATTTGCTTAAAATTTCTTCTCTGTCCTTAAGCGACATGGGTTTAACGGGCTGTTTCATATTTTTCTCTCGTTTTTCTTCCACGAGTTTAATAGATTTCAACATGTAGTCCGGATATCCATTTGTAACTTTCACTTAATCCCCTCCAGGACCTTCTTCTTCTGCCTCAATTTTTCTATTCTTGTACAGCTCTGTTATATCCTTTTTATCCATTTTCATAAGTTTTTCAATCTCACTGTTGTATTTCCTATTTTCAATTTCCCTAAGTCGTTGAGCAAGATTTTTAGATCTTGTATCAAGATATTTCCCTCGTAGTCTGCGGGCAAGTTGTGAAACATGATAATGTTTAATATCAGCAGGGCATCTCATTGCACATAAACCACATTGAATACAATCAAAGGATATCTCTGCACACTTTGAAATATCTCCTCGAACTGCTCTTTGTATATATTTCATCACTTCAATATCCTGTGGACAAGATTTTGTACATGTATTGCACGAAACACATCGTGCAATCTCAGGATAAAACTCTAATATTGTACTCTCTTTAGGTTCGATTTTATCAATATCATACTCAACTTTATATGCGGGTACGAAAGGAAGCTGAACGAGATACATTTTGTCCTCGACAACCTTCTGACATGCTAAATCAAAACCCAGTTTTTGCTCGTCTTCAATTCTATATATGGTAGAACATGCACCACAAAAACCTGCTCTGCATCCACAACCTCTAATATATCTATAACCAGCATATTCTAAAGCCTTCATTATTGTAAGACCTGCAGGAACTTTGTAACTTTTACCCATAATAAAAACTTCGACAGCTCCAGCCTCTTTCTCTATATCTTCTGCTTTATTTGTATCAGTCTCCTCTAAAATGACTTGTTCTTTTTTAGTCATGCCTTCATCCCCAAAAAACCTATCAAATAAATTTTAAAAACTCTAGTTAAATTTATAAAAGATTTTTCCTTGATTCTCATATCTCCCTGGATATTTTTACTCATGTGGATATTCGCCAAGATGGCTCCTCCCAAATTTAAGAGTAAATATTAATATATAACTAATGTTTTATAAACTTTTTGGATTAGATTATCATATTAGTAAATAATATCATTGTTCTTGTTTTTTTGATAATAAATTAATTAATATTTGCACTATTTGTTGATTATTAATTTCATTTTCGATAAAATGAGAAAAAAGTTTATATTAGAAAAACTTATTCATAATACTATGAAAAAGTTAGAGTTAAACAATAAAGAAAAACTTGTTCTTTATGGATTAATAAAATTTCCTCAATTAACAGATAAAGAACTCTCTGAAAAATTTGACATGAAACATTCAACAGTTACTTCAATAAGACACAGATTAAAAGAAAATGAATATCTCAGAAAACTTATACTTCCAAGACTTAAAAATATAGGCTGTGAAATGCTGGTTGTTATATATACAAATTTTAGTCCATTAATTCCTCTTTTAGAAAGAATTGAAATAACAGGAAAAACCATTGAAGTTTTTGAAGAGATATTTTTATCTGTTGGAGAACAGGATAAAGGTTTTTCTTTAAGTCTCTCTAGAGATTATGCTACTATTGGAAGGATTAATGATATAAGAACACAGACGTTTGGTGGACGTGGGCTTTTAGAAGAGGAATATCCAAATATGGTGGTATTTCCATTTGAGATTAGTAAAATATATCGTTTTTTCGATTTTGCTCCTTTATTGAATAATAGTTTTGATTTGGGTATAGAATCTGAATTTGAGGTAGAAAATATCGACTTTGGAAGTGGAGAAAATATAATTTTTTCTGATACTGAAAAAAATACTTATTGTATGCTAATTAGTTACCCTGAATTATCCGACAGTGAAATTGGGAGAGAATTAGGAGTTTCAAGACATACGATTTCCCGTTTAAGACGTAAATTTGAAAATTCTAGCTTAATGAGAAGACTTACAATACCAAATTTTGTAAAACTAGGTTTTGAAATTTTAGCCTTTTATCACATAAGATTCAATCCTCGAAATCCACCGGATATGGAGGATGACCAGGCAGTTTCTTTGATGAGCGATTCAACAGTTTTTTTTGCCAGCAGAAGATTTGAAGCAGTTATGATTTCAATATATATGAATTATGACGATTATAAAACAGATATGATGAAAATTATACAAATTCTAAAAGAAAATCAATGGATTGCAGAAGATCCTAGAATAAGAACATATAGTTTGAGTACAATGATTTTTATTAAAGATTTTAAATTTGCACCAATTGCTAGTAAAATGGTAGGCTGTGATTTTTGGGTTAAAAAGCTCTTAAATATATGAATTTGTATTCAGGGTCTCATGAAACTCTTTGAGTATCAGGGGAAGGAACTGTTTAGCAAATATGGTATAGCAGTTCCAAATGGCAGGCTAGTGAAAAATGAAAAAGATTTTTCAGGATTGAATTTTCCATTTGTTCTAAAAGCACAGGTCCCAATTGGTGGTCGAGGAAAAGCAGGTGGGATAAAATCTGTTGATAACCTAAAAGATGCGAACTTGAATTTATCTAAGATTATGGGAATGGATATAAGAGGGTATACTGTAGGAAAGGTACTTGCTGAGGAAAAAGTTGATATCAAAAATGAATTGTACCTAAGTATTACATTAGATAGATCAAAAAGAATGCCTCTTATTATGGCTAGTTGTGAGGGTGGTATGGATATTGAGAGTGTACCAGATGATAAAATATACAAAGAATGGATAAACCCCCTTATCGGAATTCAGTCGTTTCACATTCGTAGTATTGTTTCTAAATTAAAACTAGAAAAGGAGGAAGGAAAAGAGGTTGCTAAAGTTATCTCAAAAATATACAAATTATTTAGAGAATATGATTGTGAACTCGTTGAGATAAATCCGCTAATCATTAAAAAGGATGGAGATGTGATAGCTTTGGACTCAAAAGTTAATATCAATGATGATGCCATGTACCGACATTCTGATATAGTACCCGAACATGTCGAATTAACATCCCTTGAAAAGGATGCTAAGGATAAGGGGATTGCTTTTATTCAATTGGATGGTAATATAGGTGTAATTGCAAATGGCGCTGGTCTTACAATGGCCACTTTAGATGCGTTAACTAATTATCAAGGAAAGGGTGGTGTATTTTTAGATCTTGGTGGTACTGACGATCCTGAAAAAGTTAAACAAGCCTTCGGACTGATGAAAAAGGCTAATCCCAAGGTTATTTTTTTAAATTTATTTGGTGGTATTACAAGATGTGATACTGTTGCTAAGGGTGTAAAAGAGGTAATAACTAAGGAGGGTATTGATTGCCCAGTTATTACACGAATAAAAGGTTGTAATGAAGATATTGCAAAGGATATTTTAAAGGATGCTGGACTTATCACCGGTACAACATTACAGGATGCAGCTCAGAAATCTTCTGATTTAGCGAGGTGATTTGAAAATGGCTATCTTTGCAGATAAAAGTAATAAGGTCTTAGTTCAAGGTGCTACTGGTCATCAAGGAGTATTTCATATTGGTGCAATGAAAGAATTTGGAACAAATATTGTAGCGGGTGTGACACCGGGTAAAGGAGGTCAGACTGTAGAAGGAGTGCCAATTTTTAATAATGTATTTGAAGGTGTTTCCAAAACCGGTGCAAACACATCCCTTGTGTTGGTCCCCGCTCGTTTTGCAAAGGATGCAGTGTTTGAATCCCTTGATGCTGGTATTAATACATTAGTGGTAATTACTGAAAATATCCCATTTCAGGATGCAATGGAATTTGTTCATTACTCCAAGTATAAAGATGCGGTTTTAATTGGACCAAACTGCCCAGGAATTGCTAGCCCCGGGAAAACTAAAATTGGGATATTACCCGGTCAAATTTTTAAAGAAGGGAATGTTGGTGTTGCAAGTCGTTCAGGAACGCTTACCTATGAAATAGTAAATTCTCTAACTGAAAAAGATATAGGTCAGAGTACTTGTGTAGGGCTTGGTGGAGATCCAATTATAGGAACAACATTTATAGACGCTTTGGATGCATTTGAAAAAGATCCGGAAACAAAGGCTATTGTATTGGTAGGGGAGATTGGTGGAACAGCTGAAGAAGAAGCCGCTGAGCATATAAAAGAATATATAACAAAACCAGTTTTTGCCTTTATTGCTGGTAGAACAGCACCACCCGGAAAACGAATGGGTCATGCGGGAGCAATAATAGCTCGGGGAAAAGGTACTGCTGATTCAAAAATAAAAGCTTTTGAAAAAGCTGATGTTAAAGTAGCGAAATTTCCAACAGATATCGCAGATCTTGTTGAAAATTATATTTAGTTATATGTAAATTTTCAGAATCTTCTTTTCAATGATTAATCAATATTAATGTGATTGATAAATTTAAATAGGAAAATTAGATAAACGCTTGACGGGGACTCATATGGGCATTGTAGATATGACATCAATGGCAGAAAGTCAAACTTCGATAAGAAATGAAATTAATGAACGTCTTTCAAAACTTCAAAATGAAATATCAGATTATTGCTTTCATTGTGCTAAATGCACCTCTGGTTGCGAAGCTCATAAGATTTTAGAACTTGAACCTCATAAGATTGTTGCTCTTCTTAAACGTGGTTTAATCGATGAAATGGTTAATTCAGATATCATCTGGACTTGCATGAGTTGTTTTAAATGTTGGGAACGGTGTCCACAAAAAGTTGCACCTGTGGAAATTTTGTTTGCATTAAAAAATTTAGCTGTAGCAAGTGGAAAGGAAATTCCTGGAAAATATACTGCTATGTTGCAATCAATTCTATCTATAGGATTGATTCAGGATGTGCAGAGTGTTTCCACCCGTGATAATAAAACTAAAAATCGTGAGGAACTTGGATTACCAAATATTTCTAAACCAGTTGATATTGCGAAGTTTCAATCTATTTTTACGAAACTAGCTGTTGAAAAAATATAGGTGAATAACAATGATAAAGTATGCGATTTATCCTGGTTGTGTAATGCCTACGGAACAATATTCTTATGAATTATCTGTTAGAGAGGTTCTCCCAATTTTTAATATAAATCTTATCGATATTGAAGGATTTTCTTGTTGTGGAGAGCCTATGAAGAGTATGAATAAACTAATGACACTTTATCTTTCTGCTAGAAACCTTGCACTTGCTGAAAAACAAAACCTTGATTTGTTTGTACCCTGCCCAATGTGTCATCTCTCACTTAGCGAATGCCAGCATGTCATGAAAAACAACAAAGAAATTTCAGATCGGTTAAATATAATACTATCCTCTGAGAATTTATCATATGATGGTTCAATTGATGTAATACATACTGTTAATCTTTTACATGACCATATTGGAATAGAAGAAATAAAGAAGCATGTAAAAAAACCCCTTACTGGATTAAAGGTTGCGACCCATTATGGTTGCCATTTACTACGTCCAAGTGAATTTGGTAGACCCGTAGATTCTGAAAATCCGCAAAAGATGGAAACAATTTTGAAAGCAGTAGGTACTGAACCTTTAGATTATCCTGAGAAACTTGATTGTTGTGGGGCTATGTTATTAACAAATCTTCCTGATTCAGCTTTAACAAAGACTGGACAAAAATTGCAGAAGGTTCAAGAACAAGGTTTTGATGTTTTTGTAGATGCATGTCCTTGGTGTCATCGAATGTTTGATGCTAAGCAAACTAAGGCTGGTGAAACTGTAGCATCGAGACTTGAGATCCCAGTAATGTACTTAACACAATTGTTGGGTATCGCACTCGGAATTAATAGTAATAAACTTGGTCTAGAATTAAATCTAAGTCCTGTAGAGAAATTAAAATTTGGAGATAAATAATATGAACAACAAAATTGGGGTTTTCGTCTGCCATTGCGGTATAAATATTGCATCATTAGTTGATGTAAATGCACTTACAAAATACGCGAAAATTTTAGATGGTGTTGTTGTAAGCAAGGATTACAAATACATGTGCTCTGATGTTGGTGCTAATATTATTAAAGATTCGATAAAGAAGCATAAACTCGATAGTGTAGTAATAGCATGTTGTTCTCCTCGCATGCATGAGCATACATTTCGTGGAGTTGTTGAAGCTGGGGGTGTAAACAGTTTTAATTTAGAGATTGCAAATATTCGTGAACAATGTTCTTGGGCTCATGATGATAAGGATCGTGCTACAAAAAAAGCAGAAGCACTGGTCCGGGGCGCAGTTGCAAGAGCAAGATTATTAGAATCCCTAGAAACAACAAAAATTAAAGTTACTCCAGAAGCTTTAGTAGTTGGAGGCGGTATAGCAGGAATTCAATCATCTCTCGATCTTGCAGAGGAAGGATATAAAGTATATCTAGTTGAGAAGACACCTAGTATTGGTGGGAGAATGGCTCAACTAGATAAAACGTTTCCAACATTAGATTGTTCTAGTTGCATTCTTACTCCAAAAATGATGGAGGTTGCAAATCATCCTAATATTGAATTATTATCCTATTCTGAAGTAGTTAATATAGATGGAATAATCGGCGATTATAAGGTTCGTATTAAGAAAAAATCTAGATATGTTGATTTAGATAAGTGTACTGGTTGTGGAGACTGTATTGAAGCTTGTCGTTTAAAAGGACGTATAAAAAGTGAATTTGATATGGGAATGGGTAAGCGGAGTGCAATTTATATGCCGTTCCCTCAAGCGGTACCTTTAAAATGCACAATTGATCCAGATCATTGCTTAATGCTTACTCGAAGTAAATGTGGGGACGATCCGCTTTGTGTGCAAGCATGTGAGGCAGATGCAATTGATTTCAAACAAAAGGAAGAAGAAATTGAGATTAATATTGGTGTAATAGTAGTAGCAACAGGTTATGATGTATTAGATCCTTCAAAATTGTATGAATATGGTTATTCACGTTCTGATGATGTGATTACATCTCTTGAGATGGAGCGTTTAATAAGTTCATCTGGTCCAACGATTGGAGAGATACTTCGCCCGTCTGATGGTAAAAAACCAAAAAGCATTACTTTTATTTTATGTGTAGGATCTCGTGATGAAACTGAATGTGAATGGTGTTGTCGTATTGGATGTATGAGTGCATTAAAACAAGTTTATCTGTTAAAAGAGAAATTAGGTGATAACGTAGAGATTAATGTATGTTATACTGACATTCGTAGTTTTGGAAAGGGGTATGAGGAATTTTATCGAAATATTCGTGGACTTAAAACAAATTTCTTCCGTGGTAGACCTTCTGAAGTTAGAAATGCAGGGGATCGTCTACTAATTGATATTTTTGATACCACAACAAATAAATTATTAGAAATATCCACAGATCTAGTTGTACTTGTTCCAGAATTAGTACCCCGTTTTGATGCAGATGAATTTGCTCGAGTACTTAGAATTTCCCAGAGTGGTGATGGATTCTTTTTAGAAGCACATCCAAAACTTCGTCCGATGGATACGTTTACTAGTGGTATTTTTATTGCAGGATGTTGTCAGGGCCCAAAAGATATTCAAGATACAGTATCAATGGCCAGTGGTGCAGCTGCACGAGCTGCAAATATTTTATCAAAAAAGGAATTAGAATCAGAACCTCAAGTTGCTTGTGTTGATGAAGATGCTTGTTCTGGGTGTAGTGTTTGTCTATCGGTTTGTGCATTTAATGCTATTGAACTTATGACAGAGGATAAAGATAAATCACGTGCAAAGGTAAAAGAAGCCCTTTGTATGGGATGCGGTGCATGTGTTGGTGCATGCCCATCAGGGGCGATGCAGCAAAGAGGATATAAAGATAAACAAATCCTTCCCATGGTTAAAGAAACTGTATAATTTTTTTTGAAATTTTCATCGTAGTAATTAATCTATAGGACGACGTAAATTGTAACCATATTTTATTTCAAATGATTTTAAACAATTATCAATAAAAATCCAAGCGAGGTAGAAGATTTTATATATTAGATTACCTTATTGCCTTATAGGGGTAATATATGAAAAAAATTATAAAAATAAATTCTAAAACATTGCTTGTTGTTTTAACAGCTATGCTGCTGATAGGTGGTGTTTTTGTAAATGTTAACGCAAGTGAAAAAAATCAAGACTTGAATATTTCAAAAGAAATGATCAGCGTGACTATACCAATGGGAACTTATGAAATTGAAAGCACCGAAAAGGGACATGAAATTTTAGTTGAAAATTTTGGTAACTTATTAATTCCGGGAAAACCTAAATTACCTTCTAAGATTTTCACTATTGCCATTCCACCTGGAACTGAATTACTAGAAGTAACTTTTGATACAGGAAAAGCTCTAACACTGCCTGGAACTTATAAGATACAACCATCACCATTATCGCGAGTTATTGGGAAAGAAAATCCTGAAATTTACGAACATGAAAAGGAGATATATAAAGAAAATTACCAAACAATTTACGGAAGTAATAATCCTTATCCAAAATCTGTTGGGGAATTTGTCAGAACTTCAGGTTATAGAAAATACAATCTTGTTGATGTGAGAATTAAACCATTCATTTATTATCCATTAACTGGTAAATTACTGTATTATCCAGAGGTTACTATTAATGTAGCATATACACATCTTGAGGGTTTCTCAATCGATAACGTTATGAGTGATAATTTAGCCAGAACAGAACAAATTGCTGAATATATAATTACGAATTATGAGCAAGCTAAAAAATGGTATACAAAAGAAATAAGGGGACGAGCCTCTCATGATTATGTCATTATAACTCTTGAGTCATTAAATTCTTCTATAACATCACTAGTGGATTGGGAAGAGAAAAAAGGCAGAACTGTTAAAGTGGTAACTACTTCTTGGGTTGATTCTAACTATGATGGATGGGATCTACCTGAAAAAATGAGGAATTTTCTTAGAGATAAATATCCATCAGAGGAATGGGGTATTTTAGATGTTTGTCTTATTGGTGATTATGATGATGTTCCTATGCGTCGAACCGCACAAGATCTTGGATATGGAAAACCAGAAACAGATTACTATTATGCTGAACTCTCACTTTCAGATAGTGAATCATGGGACAAGAATGGAAATCACTTATACGGTGAATATTCTGATCCAATAGATTTTTATTCAGAGGTAAATGTTGGGAGAATTCCCTGGAGTGATCCTGACACAGTTGAACATATATGTGAAAAATCCGTTGCATATGAAAAAACATCCGATCCAACTTTTAAGAAAAATATTCTTCTTTTTGGTGCTTTTTTCTGGCCTAATACAGATAACGCAGTACTTATGGAGGCTAAGGTTGATCAGGAATGGATGGAGGACTGGAATATGACACGTATGTATGAAGATCCACAAACAACTTATGAGTTTGATTATAACCTTAATTATAATAATGTAAAATCGGTATGGTCAGCTGGTAGATATGCATTTGTAGACTGGGCAGGTCATGGATCACCAACCGCATGTTATGAATATTATCCCTCAACGAAATTTGTTGACACAGTAACCTGTAATTCTCTTAATGATGATTATCCTGCGATAATTTTTGCAGATGCTTGCAGCAATTCTGACACTGACTATGAAAATATTGGTAAGATGATGCTGAAACAGGGAGGGGTTGGCTTTCTTGGTGCTACTAAGGTTGCCCTAGGATGTCCAGGATGGAATGATCCAATGGATGGCTCTAGTCAGTCCCTAGATTACTTCTTTACAACCTCTTGTACATCTGGAAATTATTCACAAGGACAAGCCCATCAATATGCTTTAATAGAAATGTACACAAACAATCTTTGGTCATATAATTATTATGAAACGTTTGAATGGGGGGCTCTTTGGGGAAATCCAAACCTTGGAATGGTTACAGTTTTTATAAATAGACCACCTGATCCACCAAGTCAACCTGATGGACCGGAAGAAGGAGTAGAAGATAGAGAGTATTCGTTTTCAACTAGTACCATAGATCCTGAGGGTGAACAAATACACTATATGTTTAATTGGGGAGATGGTAACTCAAGTACTTGGATTGGTCCTTATAACTCAGGAACAACAGTTGAAGCACAGCATATATGGGATAATCCTGGGGAATACGATATAAAAGTCAAGGCAAAGGACGTGAACGGTACGGAAAGCGATTGGTCTCCTCCATTAACAATCACCATTGTTAAAGGTCCTACACTTTATACAGAACTTATTAGTGGTGGGTTATTTAATGTAAA
>JABAOH010119852.1_pt1 | contig 10612 bp, 2 predicted proteins | sample 7062181 | NCBI WGS metagenome assembly JABAOH01 (sample SAMN14538630, study PRJNA623070) | marine sediment metagenome | biome: marine biome [ENVO:00000428]; feature: marine pelagic biome [ENVO:01000023]; material: deep marine sediment [ENVO:00002113]; isolation source: pool of 5 deep marine... | reverse complement strand
TTTGACTGATACACAATTTTTGATCAGGATATAATCCTATTTCCAGTAGAAGCAGTTTGGTTATCGAGACGGAAATATTTTTCCTCTGTGTCCTCTGTACTCTCTGCGTGAAAGGGACCGGTGCCTTACTTTATTACTTTTTTCCGCTTGTAGGTGATTTCCATGGTCTTCCTCTCATTTCCATCGGAAGCGATTCGGTAATATTCGTAAACATAGTTATCCCGGTCGATTATCGTGGTGACCGCCTTTATTTTGTATTCCTCACCGGTATAAATATTCTTTCGATCACCCCTGTCAATCCTGACTTTACCGTCCTTATCCAGCTTACCGGAGGTTAGAAAATATTCGGTCCCTAAGTTGCCAAAGGTGATGGAAAAAAACTCTTCCTTATAATTATCATAACCGTTTATCACGATGCCTTCAGGTGCGATACCCATAATGTCCGCTTTAATCTTAATATGGGCTTTGGTGAAACGCCCTTGAAAAAGCGATACAACAGTAATTTCTTGTTTTCGAGTGACAGCTTCACCGGATTTCCGGAAAAGCTTCTGAACACTTTCCCACTCACCGACAAAATAGTCGAGGTGTTTGTGCTTTTCCCCGGGAAAAGTGTATTTTTTCCAGAGTTCCTCTATTTTCTGCTGTTCTTCCGACTTTTTTTGGTCCTGTTTCTCAGCCAATACCAATGCAGGCGCGGCTAATACCATGATAACAAAAAATAAAACAGCTAAACCGGCTGTTACATGTTTGTTGATCTTCATTGTTTTATCTCCTTTATTAGTAGTATTTTTTATATGCGGGAACTATTTGATTCGCCAGAGATAACTGGCTTTAAAAAATATTCCTTCCCTCATTTTCAAAAGGTCTCCCTGACCGGATACCCACATGTTACCCTGCCACTGGTTCTCCAGGTAAAGTGAACCATAACCCAGATGCACCACAGTGCCGGGTATCAGCGTAAAAGAGGCAAGAAAATCGGTTAATAACTTTTCCTGCAAACTGTCGTAGCGTACATAACCTCGCAGGAAAAAGTACTTATTGAATTGATAGGCGGTATAGAGATTATAAATGTTGACCGAATAAATCTTTTGGCCGCTTTGCTTTTCTTTAAGCTCTGAATAGGTATAATTTAAACTTATTTTCAGTTTCCGGTTGGGTTCCAGGAAAGCATAGAGGTCAATGGTTTTGCCATTACCGACAAACGCCTCGGTGGGGTGGTAATAAATTTGTTCACCGAGGGTGATATTTTCATAGAGGTATAACCATTTGAATAGCTGGATACTGCCGATGGAGTGGAAGTATTTTTTATTGAAAAGTGTTCCGGCCCAGCCTTCTTTTTCAGTCCAATATTCCAGGTTCATTTCGCCCCTGGGCGAAAACGCCAGGTTTACGGCAAATTCCCAGGTGGAGTCGGTCATGTTGGTATACAGGTCATGGAGATGATAAAAGTGGACAAAGGGTATAATTCGTTTCAGCCAGGGTAATTGTTTGGATTTTACACGAAGGATGGGGCCGATGCCGCAAGCGCCGCGGCTGATGCCTACCCGGTTGTGAAAGGAGGTGGCTATAAAAAAATCAGTGCTGTAGCGTTCATATATTCCCCAGGTAATGAGTTTTGGGGAATAAAATTCCAGCATGGCATTGATTCCGCTGCCGGTTTCCAGGGGTTCGCCCTCGGCCCAACGTGTGTTGGTGTGAAGATAAGATAAACCTCCCCTGAGGTACTTGGAGAACCGGTACTTGAGATCAGCTCCTAAGGTATCATTTTGTTGGTCCTGGAAATGACGGCCGCTGTAAAGCAATCCGATGAAGTTATCACTGCCGATGTTGTATTTGGCCCTGACGATGCCAAAGAGTGCGGATTTTCCTTCATAGGGATTGATGCCACTTTCCCAGGGGCGGCCGGCGGACCTGTCATTGGCAGCTAAGACCGCAAAGTTCAGCTTACCGGATGAGCCGCTGATTTTGGCTGCCCAACCCGGGTCCACGATGCGGCGCGTATGAACCGCCGAGTACATCATACTATCCTTGATTTTGGTAAACTCCAATACTTCTTTACTCTCCAAAAAAAACGGCCGCTTCTCACTGTAAAAAATAGGGTACCTGCGGTTGACTTCTACCTGGAAGGCGTCACTCTCCACCTGGCTGAAATCCGGGTTCACCGTGGCTTCTGCCGTAATAGAGGAGGTAATCCCATACTTCATACTCACTCCCACGTCGGTATCTGTGCGTTTATCCCAGTTATCGCCTGTTTCTCGTTCCGAGTCCCGGCTGTAAATAAAATTCGGGAGTATTTCCAATCTGAGGCCGCTTTTTTTGAGGCCCTGGTAAACCACCTCTGCCATAGCGTTAAATTCCGTATGTTCCCAGCGCTGCTTTTCAGGCCAGTATGCCCTGGCGCCTAAATGAGGAACCGACCGGGTAAACATAATCCCCATTTTCACTTCTTTACTTTTTCCCTTACTTTCCTGGTAACGGATACTCTTCAGGGGAATTCGTATTTCTACCTGGTAGCCGTGGTCAGTGATTTTTCCTGCACTCTGCCAGACAAAATCCGCTGTTAAGTCTCTCCCTTTCACAGAGGAACTAATCGCATCGGTCTGGATGCCATTGGGATTGATGTAAAACTCAAAGCTGGACTGCCTGTTGCCCATGGAGTCCAGCAAAACTCCTACATAATCGTCCCTCAGGATTCCGTCCCTCTGCGCAATCGTGCTTTTTATCTTGCCCGGCTCCGGGTCTAAACACTGGAAGGCAAAGTAAAGACTCGTTTTGTCATAGGCAGCCCAGATGCGTGTTTCTACCCCCAGGTCTCTGCCAAACGTGGGATGCACCGTTATGAATGACGGGGAAATCGGCGGAAGCTTCCAGACCGCTTCTTCCAATTCACCATCGATGGTTATTTTAACCTTACCAGTAACTCTATCCGGGATAATAACGCTGCCATCCTTTACTTCCAACAACTTCACCGGCCACAATAAATTGCCTGTTATCATGGCTGCTAAAAAAAGTAAAATTACCACTGACAATCTTTTAACCATAATATTATCCTCCTTTTTATTAATATCCTGTAAAACCGCGCAAAAAAAACAACGTTTTTCCGGCTGGTACCTTTCAAACATCATGAACGACTCCTATTGGGTGTGGACCCCTCCACCTCCTGTAATTCTTTGATTACCTTTGCCAGGTGGGCGACAGTGGGTGTTTCATAAAAACGGTTCATGGGGATTTCCACCGGGTACTCCTGTTTGATTCGCTCTATCAACTGGGTGGCAATCAGGGAGTTTCCATTCAAAAAGAAAAAATCGTCATGAATACCGACTCGTTCGATTCCCAGGAATTCCTGCCATAGTTGGACAATAAACTCTTCCAATTCATCCCGGGGAGCTTCATAATTTTCGTCCGCTGTTTCCAGATCTTCCGGGCCCGGGGACGGTGCTGCCCCGGGTTCTGCCCCTGACCCTGGCGAAAGCACCTCCAGGCCGGTTCCAATATTGAAAGCCGTGCTGTGGGTATTCATTTTTATATCGATCCAATATCGTTTACCTTCAAAGGGATACCCGGGGAGCGATACGCGATATCTCTTCTCGGCCCCATAATACCCCTTCCAATCAATGGGTTGGCCCCAGAGCCACAACTGTCCCAGTCTGGTTAACAGGTAATAATCGTCTGAGGCTTTTTCTTGCTGGTGTTTAACAATGTTCAGGATCATATGACCGGGTTTTTTACCCGGATGGGTTCGTACCATCATCGCTAAAATCCTGCCGGCTCCTATTTCTATAAAGACAGCATTCTCCTCTTTCAATAACGCTGCCAGGCCATCTGAAAACCGCACCGTGGAACACAGGTGGGTTCCCCAATACCCGGGATTTGTGGCTTCTTCGGCAGTAATCCAATCAGCAGTGACATTGGATATAAACGGAATCCGGGGCTTATGCAAAACAATATCCTTTATTTTGTTTTCGAATTCCTCTCTTATGGGATTCATCAAGCTGGAATGCGTGGCATGAGACATGTTGAGTCTCACACATAACACTCTTTTTCCCTGCATTTCTTTTTCAAAGGCATTGATGGCTTCCACCGAACCGGAAACAATGCAGGTGGGACCATTGACAATAGCTAACGATAAATCCTTATTTATAGTTGAAGTTAATAACGGCCGCAGTTCTTTTTCAGGTAGACACACACTGGTCATGGCACCGGGGGGTGTTTGCTGCATGAGCTGCCCCCGGAGCACGATCAATTTCAAAGCATCCTCCAGGGAAAGGACACCGGAGATGCAGGCAGCAATGTACTCGCCAAGGCTGTACCCGATCATCCCCCAGGGTTTAATGCCCCATTGTATTAATAATTTTGCCAGGGCATACTCAAAAGCAAATACCACCGGCTGGGTGATTTCGGTCTGGTCGATTGGGGGAATATAGGACTTATAGGACCTATAGGACCTATGGCCTCCGGCAGAGGGATAAAGAATTTCTTTGATATCATAACCTGTTAAGGATTTTAAAATTTTAAAGCAGCGGTCCATTTCTTCGTGAAAGACAGGTTCGCTGCGGTACAGGTCGATTCCCATATCGGTATATTGAGAACCCTGGCCGCAAAACATAAACACAACCGGCCGGTTTTCATGGCTTACCAGGGCAGTGGAACTTCGCTTGATCAAACGGGCCAACTTATCCATGTCTATGTCTATATCTCTATCTTTATCTCTATTTCCATTATTGGTCGAGCATACAACCATTCTCCTGTAAGGGAAGTGTTTCCTGCCCGCCTGCAGGGTATATGCCATGTCTAACAGGTCAATACCGGGATTTCGACCAGGATTTACAGGATTTCCAGGATTACCATGATTTTCATTCAAATATTTTGCCAGGTTTTCGCTTATCTTATCCAGCGCGGACGGGGTCCGGGCGGATAACAGGATTAATTGATATTCCCGTTCGTTCCCGGTTTCAGCGGTGACTGATGATAAATGAGCAATCACTGGTGCTTCCTCTAAAACCACATGGGCATTGGTGCCGCCAATGCCAAAGGAACTCACCCCGGCCCGGCGTGGATATGTATTACTTTCCCATTGCTTCAGTGTTGTATTGACATAAAAGGGGCTATTGTCAAAATCGATTTGAGGATTGGGTGTTTGGAAACAAAGGGTGGGGGGGATCAGGCGGTATTTTAAGGCCAATACGGTTTTTATAAAACCCGCGGCACCAGCCGCCGCATACAGGTGCCCTACATTGCTTTTTACCGTACCGATGCCACAGAATCCTTTCTTTGTTGTATTAAATGCCTGTTTCAGGGCTTCTATTTCTACAGTGTCTCCCAGGGGGGTGGCTGTACCGTGGGCTTCTATATAGGTAATACTCTCAGGTTCCACTTCTGCCATTAATTGGGCCGCCTTGATCACCTCGGCCTGTCCCTCCACACTGGGGGCAGTGAAACCCACTTTCCTTAAACCGTCATTATTGGCGGCTGAACCTTTGATAACCGCATATATATGATCTCTGTCCGCCAGGGCGTCATCCAGCTTTTTTAACACCACCACACCGGCCCCATCTCCAAATACAGACCCCACAGCTTCGGCATCAAAGGTTTTGTTATGACCATCAGAAGAATAGATCAGTCCCTGCTGATACATATACCCCCGCTTTGGCGGGTAGTTGATGGAAACTCCACCTGCCAGTGCCATTTCGCATTCACCGTGCAGCAGCCCCCGGACCGCCCAGTGAATCGCCACCAGAGAGGTGGAACAGGCGGTCTGGACAGCATAACTGGGACCTTTCAAATTTAATTTATAAGAAATATGAGTGCACATGAAATCTTTGTCTGTTAATTGGAGAGTCATGAAAGCGCTTAAGCCCTGGCTCACATTGGAAAGATTGGCTAATGCTTCCCATTGAAAATTGGGGGAGGCTCCAGCATAAAGTCCGATGCGCCGCTCATAAGAGAACGGATCATAACCTGCATCTTCCAGGGCATGCCAGATGCATTGGGCAAAAATACGAATCTGGGGGTCCATAATCCGGGCTTCCCGGGGAGTGTAGCCGAAAAAGGATGCATCAAAATACTCTGCTCCTTCTATAATTCCTCTTGCTTTGATGTAAGCGGGATTTTTAAGGGTTTCGGGGTTTATGCCTTCTGCCTGTAACTCTTCATCGGTGAAATGGCTAATGCCTTCGAGCCCGTTTTCCAGGTTTTGCCAGAACTCATCGATGCTGCGCGCACCCGGAAACATTCCGGCCATTCCGATAACCGCTATTTCCAGACCGGTTCTCCCCTCTTGCGCGGGCATCTCCTCTTCTTTATTTTTAATGATTTTTTTCATTACCTGTTTTCCCATATCCAGGGCAGCGGTAAGTTCCTTTTGTTTTTCTACAGGAATACCTTTTTGATTGTCTTCTTCTTCGAGAAAACGAACCAGGGAGCGGATAGTACTGTGTTGAAACATGGCAACAATAGGTATCTGTTTGCTAAAGGTTTCATTCATCCTGGTGTTTACGTTAAAGATGTCCAGGGAGGTTCCACCCAGGTCGAAGAAATTATCATCCAACCCCACGCGGTTTACTTCCAGCACCTCTTTCCAGATTTGGGCCACTGTTTTTTCTTTATGACTTCCAGGCGCTGCATAAGGTTGCTCGGTTCGGGCATCGGGACGGGGAAGCTTTTTTTGATCGACTTTACCCGAAGGTGTTAAGGGAATCGCTTCCACTTCCATGATATAAGGGGGTATCATATAATCGGGTAATTGCCGGGCCAGTTGGTTTTTTACTTCTGCTGCGTCCAGGGATGTGGAAACCGTACAAACCACATAGGCGGCCAGGTAGTTTTGGCCGGATTTTCGTTCTGCTTCTACCACCAGGGCTTCTTTTATATTGTTTATAACCATCAACCGGTTCTCGATCTCAGCCAATTCGATTCGATATCCCCTTATCTTCACCTGGCGATCAATACGGCCCAGGAATTCGATGTTACCATCCAGCAGCCAACGCGCTAAATCACCAGTTTTGTAGAGGTAGCTCATAGCTGATAGCTCATAGCTCATAGGGAGCTCTCCAGAACTGCTTGCTTTCTTCTCCCTCCTATCAGCTATGAGCCATGAGCTATGAGCTAAAACAAACTTTTCTGCGGTTAATTCCGGTTGGTTTAAGTATCCACGGGTGACACCAAAACCGCTGATACATAGTTCACCCGCAACGCCTACAGGTAAAAAATTATAATATTTATCTAAAATATAAACCTGGTAATTAGTAACGGGTTTGCCAATGGGAACATGGGAAGGAAGATCCGCCGATGGTAAACACCGGTAATAGGAAGCACAAACCGTGGCTTCGGTGGGACCGTACGTGTTATAAACCGCTCCTACCCCGGTAAGATTACTGATGTATTCGGCCTTTAATCGATCTCCACCGCTGATTAAAATCCGCAGGGATGACAACCGGTCAGGGAAGCGGTTCAATTCATTTAATAGCTGGGGTGAACAGGAGATCATGGTCACATGGTGCCTGGCGATAAAACCACATAAGGCATGGATGTCCCGGATTATCTCTTTGTCAGGTATAACCAATTTCCCACCTTTTAACAGGATGGGGTAGAGTTCTTCGACAAACGCATCGAAGGTATACGATGCCTGCTGAATGACCGTATCTTCGGGCTGGAGAGGGAATTCCTTATCAAAAGCATTGATATAAGCAGAAAGATTCCGGTGTTCCACCATCACGCCTTTGGGACGACCCGTAGTGCCGGAGGTGTAGATGATGTAAGATAAATTGGTCTCCTTCGGAGGAATATTAAGCCTCCGGCGGCCCGCTTTTTTGAAAAAAAGCGGGGCAAAAAACTTTTCCTCAACAACCAGCCTGGCATTGCTGTCCTTTAACATATAGTCAATCCTTTCCTGAGGATAATCCGAGTCAATGGGTAAATAGGCACCACCTGCTTTTAATATACCCAATATGCTGATGACCATTTCCAGGGAACGCTCGATCATAATTCCTACAATATCGTCCGCCAGGACGCCTTTTTCTTTCAATAAATATGCCAATCGATCGGCTCTCCGGTTTAACTCCCTGTATGTAATAGCTGCAATGTCTGTATCCATTTCATCTGTTTGGATAAGGGGTTTGTAATTTGGAATTTGTAATTTGGAATTTGCTTGTGATTTGTGATTTGTAATTTGTAATTTTTCCCTTTCGTGTAATTCGTGGGCTCCCTTCACAGCAATACGGTCCGGAGTTCGGGCCACTTGCTCTTCAAACCATTCGTGGACCATCTTTGTCCCGTCATATTCCTGCGCAGCAGTATTAAATTCTTCCAACAACTGGCTTTTTTCCTTTTGACTGATCATGCGGATGGCTGATAATTCAATTCCAGGGTCTTTTACTATTTCAACGATGATATTTATAAAATGCTGCGCCATTCGTTCCATGGTCTCCCGTTTATATAACCGGGTACAATACTCCAGTGTGAAATAAATCTCCTCTTCAGCTTCCGCGGCTTCCAGGGTAAAATCCACTTTGGACATATGCCGTACTTCTTCCTCGGACTGTTGATAAGGAGAAAATTTCAAACCTTCCAATTCAAAAATCGTTCTTTCGATATTTTGCACCATCAACATGGCATCAAATACCGGGTTGCGGCTGATTTCATTTTCCGCTCCAACCCGCCTGATCAACTCTTTAAAGGGATAATCCTGGTTGTCATAGGCACCCAGGGTCCTTTGTTTCACTTGCTTTAAAAATTCAACAAAGGTCTGTTCATGTTCTTCGGGGAGATAATTTCTTAACGCAAGCGTTTCCAGCAGCAGGCCGAAGATATTTTCCAGGTTCTGGTGAGACCTTCCGGCAATAGTGGTACCGATCACAATATCTGCCTGTCTTGTATACCTGCCCAACAGGATATTATATACCGCCAATAGTACCATAAACAGCGTGGTGCCTGTCTCTTTTATTAATTGATTGAGATTGCGGGTGAGGGATTTTTCCAGGGTAAAATAAAACCGGTCACCTTCAAAACTCTGTACCAGGGGCCTGGGGAAATCCGTAGGCATATTTAGAACCGGGAGCTCCCCGGGAAATTGTTCCAGCCAATATTCTTCTTGTTTCGTTAGTTCACCGGACTTCAGCCGGTCATACTGCCATTGGGCAAAATCTTTATATTGCAGCCGCAGCGGCTCCGGGTCATGGCCTTGATAGAGGGTCATAAATTCCCCTAAGAAAATCGTCCTAGAGGTGCCGTCCGAGATAATATGATGCATATCGAACAATAAAATATACCGGTTCTTTGCAATTTCCATCAGCCCCAAACGCAGCAGCGGTGCTTTCGATAGATCAAACGGCCTTATAAAATTTCTAACTATATCTTCGCGTTCCTTCGCGGCTAAATATTCAATCTCAAATTCCACTTCATCATGTATCCTTTGAACCGGTTTTCCTTCAACCATTTCAAAGGATGTTCTTAAACTTTCATGCCTCTTTATAAATTTTTTTAATGTATTTTCAAAAGTTTCTTTTTCCACGCGGCCTTCCAATTCATGGATGGCTGCCATGTTGTAAGCCGTACTCCCCGGTGTCACCCGCTGGAGGATATAAAACCTGCCCTGGGCCGAGGAGAGTGGGTAATATTCTTTCTTTTCAACCGCCTGAACAGGTGTGTACGCGTACCTCTCTTTTTTCGCTGCTTTTATATAAAGAGACATTCCCCGGATAGAGGGTGTTTTAAATACTTCCACCAGGGGTACTTTAATCCTAAGTTCCTTATGGATTCTGGCCGTTAACGTGGTGGCCTTTAATGAATGTCCACCCAGGTCGAAAAAATTATCATCAATGCCAACCACCGGAACATCCAGTACCTCGGACCAGATCCTTGCCAGTTTTTCTTCTATTTCATCCCGGGGTGCTGCATAATCATAATCCTCTCCGGCTTTAAACCCAGGAACTGGCAGTGCTTTCCTGTCAATTTTCCCATTGGGGGTCAAAGGCAGTACCTCCAGGAATACAAAATAGGCGGGTATCATGTAATCCGGCAGTGCCCCGGATAGATATTGCCGTAATTCTGCCCCGTTTGTACCTGATTTGAGTGGGACAATATAAGCGCACAGGTACTTATCCCCACCAGTATCCCCCCGGTCTAGCACCACGGCATCTTTTATCTCCTTATGGGTCAACAAGCGATTTTCGATCTCCCCCGGTTCGATTCGGAATCCCCTGATTTTTACCTGGAGATCGATTCGTCCTAAGAGTTCGATGTTCCCTTCAGGCAGCCATCGTGCCAGGTCTCCGGTTTTGTAGAAAATATAGGTTCTATAGGACCTATTTTCTATAAATTTTTCTGCGGTTAATTCGGGCCGGTTCAAATATCCCCTGGCTACCCCGGCACCGGAAATGCACAGTTCACCAGCCGCACCCATCGCTTGCAACCGGCTGCTGTGGTCCATGATATATATTTGCGTATTGGCAATGGGTTTTCCTATTACAATCCGGCGGCTTTTTTCCTGGTGCCTGAATATAGTACTCATGACCGCCGCTTCAGTCACCCCATACTCATGGACCAGTTCCAGGTTCTCATTCTTCTGTTTTGTGATTTCTACCAATTCCGGCAATAATGTATCGCCGGCAAGGGT
>JABAOH010006069.1_pt1 | contig 10613 bp, 10 predicted proteins | sample 7062181 | NCBI WGS metagenome assembly JABAOH01 (sample SAMN14538630, study PRJNA623070) | marine sediment metagenome | biome: marine biome [ENVO:00000428]; feature: marine pelagic biome [ENVO:01000023]; material: deep marine sediment [ENVO:00002113]; isolation source: pool of 5 deep marine... | reverse complement strand
AGCTTGTCGATGTCGCCAGACATACTTGCTGCCGTCCACTCTTCCTCTATTTTTTTAAGAGCTTCAATATCAGCCTCAACATCTACAGCAGGCTTTTCTTCATACGCCTGGCAGCCAAAAGTAAAACAAAGCAGAATGACCAAAGGAATAATCATGAGTAGTTTTTTCATCCTTAACCTCCATATAAGCGGTTTACTTTTTCTCGGGTATGTAAGAAAGGTCTGGACGGAACCAGCCTGTTTTGGTCTCAAATTTTCTACAAACTGCCCATGTTTTCTCCCACAGTACTTTTCCTTCTTCTCCTTCTATTTCCTGCTGTTTCTCCCAGTGGCTGAAGAGGTCTGAGGCATTCCTTCCTCTGGCTAAACCAATATACAAAGGCATCTCTGTCCCTATAGCCATAACTGAGAAACTATAATCATTAGGTATCTTTTTTCTTTTATCCAAGGCATTATAATCCTTACAGACTTCTTCAAATTCTTTTTCCTTACCAGGCTGGATGTAGTAAAAATCAATAGAAATGAAATTTGCATCTTCAGGCTTTAATCTCGGATTTTCTGGCGTATAGGACAAGTCAGGCTTATATCGAATCATATACATATGGTAATATTCAGATTTGTCATCAATACGCTTCATCACAGCCTGCCATCGTTGCTTTCCTATTTTCTTTGCCATTTCCGCATAAGATTTGTCCATTTCGTCTATTGAGGCAAAATTATCCATAGGAGAGAAAAAGTAATAATGAAAATCATCCGTACTATATACATACCATGGGTGCGGAAATTTGCACTCTTCGAGTAGAGCAAACTCTTCTTTTACTGCATTTTCATAGTCCTTTGCCATAGAAGGCTTAGTTACAAGCTCAAAAACCATATAAAGCTGAGTTTTTGGTTTCTCGGCCTGAGCCAATGTGGTTATAGTAAAGAGACAAACCATAAGGCATGCCAATAAAAAGACTGTAGCTTTAGCTCTCATAAATCCCTCCTTTAATAGTTTTTAGATTAGGGGATAGGTGTTTCTTAATCAGGTAATATTGATGTCCTTTATCCCCTTATTAATTTATGTATATACTAAATTAGTTGTCAGATACAAGTCTAAATAATGAAGGATTTATTTCTCAGCTTCCTTCGGCTTAAGCTCCATACCGAGTTGCGTCATAAAACCTAACGACTCAAATTCTTCCTTATCCTCGACAATTTTTCCATTTTCAATGCGGGTTATCATAACTCCGCTAAATTCAATCTTATTCCCAGTCGCAGGGATTCCTTGAAATTCTCCTTCGTGAGTACCTCTAAATATAAATATGGATATAACTCTGTCCTCTCCAGCAATTAATTCTTCAATATTATAACTGAAATCAGGAAAAGCATTACGAAGCATCTTTCCAAATTCTATTGTTTCTTCTCGGGACCGGGGTTTGGTACTTCTTGATGGCAAGTACCAAAGATACTCAGGAGCTACCACCTCCTTATAAGCCTCAAAGTCTCCTTTTTCGAACGCTTCATACATGCGTTTTACAAGCTCCTTGTTCTGAGCCTCAATCTCTTTCTGGGCTTTGAACTTTTCAAGCTCTGCCATTGCTTCCTTGTCCTGACAGCCAAAAGTAAAAAAAAGCAGAATGACCAAAGGAATAATCATAAGATACTTTTTCATTTTTGCCTCCCTCTTTGTGATTCATAAATTAGACATCAATTGACAATGCCTGTCAAGTTAAGTGGAGGTCATTCCACCTTATTGCTCACGCCATAACTCTTTGACCAACCATATAGTTTCTACCTTTGGTGTGACTTCATACTTGGTTGGCCCACGCTCAACCTCGGTGAAATATGCCTCATGTAATCCTACTTTTTCCCCAACATTTTTCATGGCATATCTTTGTTTTTGTGCATCCTCTACTATCCCTATGCCTTCCTTAATCCCTTTTTCAGCGAGCTTTTGTATGCCCTCTTTTAATATAGCGGTTTGCTGTCCTCCCAGATGGTCGAAACACTACTAACTGTATCCCAGATAGAAGATAAAACGATAATCGTAATATCCTCGCCACCAGAATGTATCTTATCTGTTGTCAGCGTCTTTTCTTTGACACCAATCTTCTCGGCTATTGTTATTTCGTAGACCGTCATTAGTTAAATGCCTTATTAGAAGTTTTGCCAAATATGGCTATCGTACAATCTTTAATAGTCTCTTCTGGGCCTTGACTATCGCTAGATTGAAGTAAGTCTAAAAGCCTATTTATAACAATCGTTTTAAAACTTGATTGCCAGCTAGGTTTGAATTGACCCCCACAAAAGCAAATATCGCCATTTTCTAATTTGCTTGTATCGTATCCTAGCCTTTCAACTTCCTGGGTTCCAAATAGGAAAGCCATGAGTTCCAACAAAGCAATTTGATAGCTTTCAAAATTTTGTTCGATATGAGATAGCCTTTCCTTAATTTTTTCTCTCATAGCGTTGTAGAAATCATTTATCCCCTTCCATGCCTTTCCGCAACAAGGACATAAGAAACCCCGGTCTCCCAAAACGGGCTTAACCTGCTGTCCAGGTGGAGAGAACGTCCGAATGATTCCCCCTCTTCTCTTCCGTGCGCTCTCGTATTTCTTTAACTCACCAGCTAACTTTTTCGCATTACTTAGACTTCCAAAGTACTGTAGGATTTCTTTCTTTTTAATTTCTCTGAACGTGCCACTTATAAAATCTGCTTCGATGGGGAATCTTTTGTGCGTTTGTTTAAATTCAATATATGCATCTAAAATATACCTTTCTATGGAATCTGCGGGGTATTTTTCAATAGAAAATTGACAGCCCCCCTCATTTTGTGTGGATTTTTTCCCAAGAGAATGTAACGAATTGCTATCATAAACACCTTGCCCTATGTATTTTTTCTCACCAGGAATAAATTTAACGTCTTTTCCCCTGTTGGAAAGCTCCTTTTTGCAATTTGAAGATTTCCGCTTAAATTGGCTCTGAGCGTCTTTTTTGTTCATCCTCAGAATCCGTTTTACCACCTTTAAAATCTCTTCGGGGAGGGGCCGTTTACCTTGCTCCCAGTAACTAATTATCTCTCGCTGGCCTATTCCAAAATAATCAGCCAAGTCTTGCTGAGTAAATCCGAGTTTCTTTCGGGAAGATTTTAGTAATTCGCCATTACTCATTCATCTGCCCTTTCATTTGGAATCTTGGGTTGAAGCCTTCTGAAAAAATCTGAAATAGCTTCCTGTGAAATATACCATCGAGTCCCCGCTTTCTGCCCGGCTAAACGGCCTTCATTGATATATCTTCGGATTGTTTTTTGGGTTACGCCAAACTTATTTGCGACCTCAGTTACATCAAAAATTGCTATTCCTCCAATCTGAATCATTTGTTTTTCTCCTCTTATGTTTTTATCCCCCTTCTCTTTGGTAGAAGATAGGGAAACATGAAGAAGTCTGAAATTGCCTCGCTTCCTTGTTCATTTCTTGGCCTTACTAAATTAAAAGCCCTATATATTGGGCAGCACTACAAGCCTCTACTATATAATGTAGGCTCTACTTTCTAGCACGTCAAGAAAAAAGATGCGTTTTTTGACGAAAAGCCAAAATAATTTGACAAAGTTTCATGTTTTGGGACTCTTTTTTCAACTTTTGCCTTAATCTAGCTTATTTTATTTTTCCTTATGCCTTTACCACGAGCGGTGTAAACAAGGAATCCGTTTAGCAATTCTATAGAGAATGGGATTTTACGGAGAGGAGGGGTAATTTCAGATAAGGGATTGTTTATGGTGTTTTGCTCTTTCGATAAGTAATCTTTATGCACAAGAATCTGGGACTCAAAGGTCGTCTATACCCCCCTCTCTTTTTATCTTTATAGAGCGGGTGGCTGTTAACCACTAGGTTGTAGGTTCGAGTCCTACCCGAGGAGCCAACATTTTATGGGGTAGAAGCTGAAGATTCATTTAATCAACCTTAGCCAAAATTAGGCGATTTTAGTCAAATTCTGACACACAGCTGACACACGGGGAGAAGTCTATTCTTTTTGATTTGAACCAAATTTTTTTTTGTGATATAAGTTTTTTAATGGGACCTTCAATTAAGCAAACCTTCAATGTCGGAAAAAGAAGCTAAAGCAAGAATTAAGATTAATAAACTCCTTGAGGAAGCTGGTTGGCGTTTTTTTGATAATGAAAATGGACATGCCAATATTGAATTAGAGAACAATGTCAAAATTACAAAAACTCATTTCGATGAATTTGGAGAGGATTTTGAAAAAACAGCCAACGGTTTCATTGATTTTTTGCTTTTAGACGCTGATGGGTTTCCCCTTGTTGTCTTGGAGGCAAAGAAAGAGAGCAAAAATCCGTTAGATGGCAAGGAGAAAGCACGTAAGTATGCAAAATCCATAAATGCTCGCTATATCATTCTTTCAAATGGGAATCTGCATTATTTTTGGGATATGGAAAGCGGAAATCCCACCATCATTACGCAGTTTCCTACACAGGAATCACTAAAAAGTTATTCCACTTTCAAACCCAATCCGCAGAGTTTGATAAATGAAGTTGTTGAAGACGATTACATTGTCCTTACGCAAAAACCCGATTATGCTTCTGACCCAAGATGGATAGATGAGTCTAAGCGGAAAGATTTCATCAAAGACAATTATCTCATGTTATTACGTCCTTATCAGCTGAGGGCTGTCCATTGTATTCAAGATGCAGTGAGGAATGGAAATAATAGATTTCTTTTTGAAATGGCGACAGGGACAGGGAAGACATTAATTGCAGCGGCTATTGCTAAGCTGTTCTTACGTACAGGAAATGCTAAGCGAGTGCTTTTTCTTGTTGATAGAATTGAGTTAGAAGACCAAGCGGGGAAAGTATTGACCCGATATTTAAAAAACGATTATAAAAGCGTTATTTATAAGCAATATCGGGATGACTGGCGAAAGGCAGAAATTGTTATTTCTACAGTTCAGTCTCTGATGGTGAATAATAAGTATCAATATTTATTCTCTCCTACCGATTTTGATTTAATCATATCCGATGAAGCCCATCGTTCAATCGGTAGAAATACAAGAGCAGTTTTTGAATATTTCGTAGGCTATAAACTCGGTCTCACAGCCACGCCGAGAGACTATCTAAAAAATATAGAAAACATAAATGAAAGAGACCCACGGGAAATTGAGCGTCGTTTACTTTTGGATACCTACAAAACATTTGGCTGTGAAAGCGGTGAACCGACATTCCGTTATTCACTAATGGATGCTGTCAAAGATGGATGGCTTGTTAATCCTGTAGTAGTTGATGCTCGAACGGAAATCACAACTCAATTACTATCACATAAAGGCTATTCTGTGATGGTGACCGATGAAGAGGGAGAAGAACAAGAAGCATTATATACTCATCGGGATTTTGAGCGAAAATTTTTCTCAGATGAGACAAATAGAGAGTTTTGCAAAACGTTTATCGAAAATGCGATGAGAGACCCGTTGAGTAAAGAAGTTGGCAAAAGTATTGTCTTCTGCGTGAGTCAAAATCATGCATCGAAAATTTCACAAATAATGAATGAGTATGCCCATCAAGCATTCCCTGGAAAGTATAATTCTGATTTTGCTGTTCAAGTGACTTCCAATGTTCCTGATTCACAGCAGTTTACTATTAATTTTACAAACAACAATCTGAATGGAAAAACAAAATTTTTAGATACTTATAACTCCAGCAAGACACGTGTATGTGTGACAGTTGGGATGATGACAACAGGTTACGACTGTCAGGATATATTGAACCTGTGTTTATTGCGTCCCATCTTTTCACCGACTGACTTTGTGCAGATTAAAGGACGAGGCACACGAAAATATTCCTTCAGTTATAAAATGAAAAATGACTTTGGTGAGACTGAAGAAAGAAAATTAGAAAAAGAAAAATATAAGATATTCGACTATTTCGCAAACTTTGAATATTTTGAAGAGAAATATAATTATGATGAAGTTTTAAAATTGCCTGCTTTTGGAAAAACCAAAAAACCAACTGAAGAATTGCTACCTGTATTTGATGAAGAATATGAAAGTACAATACCTGACCCCTTAGAAACAATGAAAGAGACAGATATTGGGGCTGAAGGCATGAAGGTAGACAGAATGCTGTTTGGAAATTTTGAAGAAAAAGTAAAGAAGCACAAATTTGTGTTGGAAAAGGTTGAGGCAGGAGATTTTGAAGCGGCGGAAGATTATATCAGAGAAAATATATTTGATAAGCCAAAAGAGTTTTATAATCTTGAAAAATTGCGAAAAGCAGCACACATAGACCGACGGCTTACACTAAGAGAAATTATTGAAAAAATATTTAATCTGATTCCTCACTTCAAATCCAAAAATGAGCTTCTGGAAGAGGAATGCAACAAATTTATTTCAATATATAAACCTGCTATGGAATTCATTCTACCAATAAAGAATTTCTTGAAAGCTTATATCACAGATAGCACGGTAAGAGAGATTGTAGATAAAAAGCAATATGCAAAATTTGCGACAAGTCCCGTTCAGGCTGATTTCAGAGCATTAAGCCCACAATTGCGAAAAATCATTCCTGAATATGTAAAAGATTATGTATCTCTCAATGCTTATATGTAGGAGGATTTGTGTTAGACCAGGCGACAAAGCGCAAGATTGACAACGCTCGTGACATTTTAGTTGGAAAAGTGCCTGACCCCAAATCTCAGGTCGAGCAAATTACCATTGCCCTGATTTATAAGTTTATGGATGACATGGACAAGGAGTCAGAAGAATGGGGAGGTGAGGCAAGTTTTTTTACAGGTGGATATGAAAAATACGCATGGTCAAAAATTTTTGACGCCAGATTGGGTGGCTTTGACCTGATTACCTTATATAGTGAAGCTCTCTTAAAAATGAACCAGAATCCCAATATCCCTCAATTGTTTAGGGATATTTTTAAGAATGCTTACCTTCCTTATCGAGACCCAGAAACGCTGAAAAGCTTTTTGAAAGAAATTAATGAGTTTACCTATGACCACAGTGAGCGATTGGGAGATGCCTTTGAATATCTGCTCTCTGCAATGGATTCGCAAGGCGAGGCAGGACAGTTTCGCACCCCTAGACATATCATTGATTTTATCGTGGAAATCGTTGACCCGAAAAAGAATGAAACCGTTCTCGACCCTGCCTGTGGGACAGCTGGATTCCTTATTTCATCATATAAGCATATCTTGAGAGCGAATACCAAAGAACGCACTGGTGACCAGCTCAATCCCGATGAAAAAAAGCGTTTGATGAGTAATTTTACAGGTTACGATATTTCCCCTGATATGGTAAGGCTATCGCTTGTGAATTTGTATCTACACAGTTTTTCTGACCCAAAAATTTATGAATACGACACGCTTACAAGTGAAGAACGTTGGGATGAAACCGCTGATGTCATACTTGCCAATCCCCCCTTTATGACTCCGAAGGGAGGTATCCGACCTCATAAGCGGTTTTCTATTCAAGCAAAGCGGTCTGAGGTGCTTTTCGTAGATTATATTGCTGAGCACCTGAATTCCAATGGACGAGCAGGTGTCATTGTTCCTGAAGGGATAATTTTTCAGTCTGCTACCGCCTATATAAATTTACGCAAAATGTTGGTGGAGGATTACTTATGGGCTGTAGTTAGCCTTCCTGCAGGAGTATTTCAGCCTTATTCAGGAGTAAAAACATCCATTCTGTTGAAGGATAAAAATCTAGTAAAAAAGACCAACAAAATTCTCTTTTTAAAGATAGAAAATGATGGCTTCGATTTGGGAGCACAGCGGAAACCCATTGACAAAAACGATTTACCGAAGGCTTTGAGCTATATCAAAGATTATCAGCAAGCAATATTGACCAGTAGAGAGGCAGAAGAAACAAACTTTGCCATCATAGCTGAAAAGAGTAAAATCGCTGAAAACGGGGATTGGAATCTGTCAGGTGAAAGGTATCGGGAGATTTATGAATTAGGAATTCCGGACTATGAAATGGTTGAGCTAGGTGATTTTTGTAATATTAGAAAAGGCACTGCAATTACTAATAAAGTGACCATAAAAGGCGATATACCAGTCATAGCGGGAGGAAAGCAGCCTGCATATTATCACAATGAATCAAATCGAAATGGGAATGTAATAACTGTAAGTGCTTCTGGTGCAAATGCTGGGTTCGTGAACTATTTTAAATATCCGATATTTGCATCTGACTGCTCTACCGTTGAATCATTAGATGAAAATAAAGTGCTAACATTATTTGTATTTCTTATGCTGAAGTATAAACAGGAGTATATTTATTCATTGCAATCTGGTGGTGGACAGCCACATATATATCCGAGAGATTTAGAAAACTTAAAAATCCCGTTGCCGCCCTTAGATGTGCAGAAAGCCATTGTGGCGGAGATTGACAGCTATCAGAAAATCATAGACGGGGCACGACAGGTGGTGGATAACTACAAGCCCTTCATCAGGATTGACCCAAATTGGGAGTTGGTGGCTTTAGGAGAAGTGGTGAAAGTTGATGGTAAAATAACTCACGATTTAACTAATCAGGATGATGAAATTTATATAGGTGGTGACAACATTCGGTCAAATACAGGTCAATTGATAAAGTTTACAACAGTTAAAGAAAAAGGAATACGAGGGCCAGCCTACAGATTCAAAAAGAACCAAATTCTTTATAGCAAATTGAGACCCTATCTTAATAAAGCGATAATTAGTGCTTTTGATGGATATTGCAGCGCTGATATGTATCCTTTAACTGTTGATGAAAATTTTGCCAAAATCGAATATGTCTATCTATATATTTTATCGCCAAATTTCATGCAGGAAATAAAGGATTTTTATAATAGAGCAAGAATGCCAAAGATAAATAAGGAACAACTATACTCTGTAAAAATCCCCCTTCCGCCTTTATCTATCCAGCAAGAAATCGTTTCCCAAGTCGAAGCGGAACAAGAAATAGTGAATGCCAATAAAAAACTAATTGAGATTTACAAGAAGAAGATAAAAGATAAGATTGCGGAAGTCTGGGGAGAAAAACCTTAATAAACAATAGAACCATAATAGTGAAAAATTATTAAAACAGAAAAATATACCTAACAATCAAAAAGCAAAAAGAGGTGGATGAATGAAAGACCATAGCCTAGTGGGCGATTTGATTAACTTCCGAGGGCTAGTATACAGCCCTATAAACGAGAATGGGGTGATATTTCTCTTTGGCAAAGTTACAAAAGACTTGAACATGTATGTCGAAGAAATAAAGCCTGGTTTTCCAGATTGTATAGCGAGACGCTTCACAGGAAGAGGCTGGGAACGTGTATCCATTGAATTTGAGTATAAGAGCAGTGCCTTCGTTGAGCATAAGCATGATGTTAATGCATGCGATTTGATTATTTGCTGGGAGCACGATTGGGCAGATTGTCCATTGGAAGTGATTGAGCTGAGAGAAGAGATAAAAGGCTTGCCAAATTGGCCAGTAGAACGACCTGATAAACCGCCAGTGAAAGGAAGACCGCCATTAAGAGAACATTTAAAGAAGTATCCGAAAGAAACTGAAACGTTGTTTTATAAGTTTGATAAAAAAGTTAAAGAGGAAATCTCAGACGAGATTTGGTATAAGGTGGGCAGATATCCAGGAGCGTCGTTTTATTCGCCAGAACGTATGTTTGTTTTTCTGAATTTTCGCAAGCCTGGCTTTTCGCTTGAGCTATTTACAAGAGGAAAAAAAATAGAGGGCGTGAAATCTCTTGCAGTGAAATCGGAAAAAGGAGGGGGCGAGAAATGGGGAAGGATAAATGCAAAAAACAAAGAAGAGTTGGAAAAAATATTTCCAGTTGTTAAAAAAAGCTATCAGCTAATAAAAGAGGCTATTAAAAATAATGAGCCAACGGGTTGGTATTCAAAATTAGAAGAAGGAGAAGAAGAAGAAGAGCAGAGTTGATACTTTTTTTAATTTTGTAAAATAAATCAGTGAGTCGACTGGAGGCCGAAAACACTCAAGTCTCAGCATCCCGGTGCTGAAAAAAGAAAGGGGAAAAATAAATGAAAGAAGGGAAATGGCATAAAAAGATAAGAGAGAAAATTTTTAAAGAGTTAAAGAAGTCAAATCCCCATGTGTTAAGTTCGCATAGTGATTATTCAAAGCTTGAACTTTTCAGAGAGAGTGTTAAAAGAGAGAATTGTTTATCAGATGCAGACATTGTTGTTTTCGATTCTGGAAATAAGAAAATTGAAAAAATAATTGAAATAGAAAATGAAATAAATCCGAAAAAGTTTATTGGGATTGTTCTGGCGACTGACTTTTGCACAACGTGCAGAATCAAAGGAAAAAATTATCCACTTGAAAAAATCTCTCTCCAGATAATCTATAAAAAACCAAAAGTGGGTTCGAGAAAGGCTTTGAAATTACAGGTGATGAAGAAGCCTTTGGATTATATCGTTAAGAACACTGAAGGCAGTCTTGCTGAATTTGACTGGGCTGAGCACATCTAAAAACTGAGGCAACTGTAAGCCAAATCCCCTAAAGCCCTGGCTTTACCTTGGATGAAAAAGGACGCTGAGCGTATTAAACCCATATTCCCCATATTAAATACAAAAATCTCTCTAGTACTATTTAATAAATAATAGTTTATTA
>JABAOH010046378.1_pt1 | contig 10615 bp, 8 predicted proteins | sample 7062181 | NCBI WGS metagenome assembly JABAOH01 (sample SAMN14538630, study PRJNA623070) | marine sediment metagenome | biome: marine biome [ENVO:00000428]; feature: marine pelagic biome [ENVO:01000023]; material: deep marine sediment [ENVO:00002113]; isolation source: pool of 5 deep marine... | reverse complement strand
TTCATTATAGTGTTTATATATTTTAGTTCTTAATAAAAGAAGTGAACGATGCGTTATGAGTTCGGAGTTTCAGCACCAGGCAGATTATGTCTTCTTGGAGAACACCAGGACTATTTTGACCTTTCTATCATTGCTGCTGCAATAAATTTAAGAATCTCTATTTTTGGCAAGAAAAGAGAGGATGGATTATTTCGAATAAACCTTCCCGATATAGGAGAAAAGGAAGAATTTTTTCCTGATAAAGAACTCATTTATCATCAGGAAAGAGATTATCTAAGGAGCGCCTTCAATAATCTCTATAGAGAAGGTGTAAACTTCCCTTCAGGGTGGGATTGTCTCATTAAAGGGACCATTCCAATTAACTCCGGAACTGCCAGCTCTTCTGCCCTTGTAGTGGCCTGGACAAAATTTCTTCTTGAGGTGGCAAACGATTCTAGGGCCAAAAACGCAGAATCTATCGCTGAACTGAGCTTCGCGGCGGAAGTGGAAGAATTCAAAGAACCGGGTGGAAAAATGGATCATTACGCTTCCTCATTGGGTGGTGTTCTTGCCATCCATTTCGGAGACAAACTGAAAATCAAAAAGCTCAAAATTCCTCTTCAGGAGTTTGTATTGGCTGATTCAGGCGAGAAGAAAGACACCACAGGAATGCTCGCTTATATCAAAAGTCACGTTCTTAAAGGTGTGGCATCCATCCAAAAGAAAATGAAGAATTTCTGTTTAAAAAGCCCTCTGGATCAGGATGTTCTGGATGAAATCGAAAACCTTGATACCGAAGAGGAAAGGTTGGTGAAAGGAACCCTACTGACTCGAGAACTGACTTCCGAAGGAAAGCTCCTATGCCAATCCCATGTGTTTGATCACGCTCGCTTTGGCCAGCTCATCACCAGCCAGCATGAGATTCTCCGAGACCACCTCTTGATCTCTACGCCTAAAATCGAAAAAATGATCGAAACCTCCCTTGGATCGGGAGCCTTGGGAGCCAAGATAAACGGCTCAGGTGGAGGAGGCTGCATCTTTGCCTATGCTCCAGGAAAATCGAAAGAAGTGGCCGAAGCTCTCCAAAAACTAGGAGCCCGAACTTATGAAGTCAAAATGGACGAGGGCGTTCGAGTAGAGACACAAGAGATGGATTAAGAGAAAATGATAAATGCCACCCAGATAAGAAAAGGAATGGTCATAAAAATCGAAGGAAACATCTATAAGGTGCTCGAAGCCACCCATATCACGCCCGGAAAAGGTCAAGCCTTAATGCAGACAAAACTACGCAACCTCAAAGATCAAACCCTTCTTGACTACAGGTTCCGATCCAAGGATAAAGTAGAGCAGGCTTTCTTGGAAGAGATAAAGATGGAATTTCTTTATCAGGAGGGAGAAGAATATGTCTTCATGAACCTCAAAAACTATGAGCAGCTTAAGCTGTCTTCTGAAGTCATAAGGGATAGCATTCATTACCTGATACCCAATGCTGTTTTTTCTGTAGAGATGCACGAAAGCCAGCCCGTCGGGATAAATCCTCCTTCGACAATTGACTTAGAAGTGGTTAAGACCGAACCATTCCTCAAGGGAGCCACTCAATCAGCCAGCAGCAAGCCTGCCCAACTTGAGACAGGGCTTACTATTAATGTCCCTCAATTCATCAAAAAGGGAGATATTGTCCGTATAGATACAAGAGAAGATAAATACCTTGAGAGAGTGAAAAGTGAATAGCCTTAGGTGAAAATGATGATTTATCTCAAGAGTCAGATTTAATCCGTGAATCGAATATAAAAAAGTTAGCGGACTAAAAAGAATGACGGTAAACGCCGATATTACCTCTCGAGTCTTTTACCTTGACTGTAATAAGATTGTCAGATTTAGAGGATAAAGGAATAGTCAACTTAAAATTTTCCTGTTTTGAATCACAGATTCCATCCACAGGGAAAACGATCCTCCATCCATCAGGCCTGATGATGTAATTGACTTCCTCTATGGAAGATGTGGCATCCTCACCGACAAAAGTGACAGTCAGTTTATTTTTCTCTTTGACGGCTTGGAAATCTCTGATCACAGGAAGAGAATTGTCNNATTCCATTCCTAAAGGATTAGAAAGAATATCAGAAGCTTCCACTTTTATGAAATAGACGCTGTCTGGAAAAGAAAGGGTATCAAAGGCAAAAATCTTTTCCTCCCATTTTTCCCTTAAAACTCTCCATGCTCTCTCATCTTCACTTCTAATGTAGAGAGTAAAGAGGAGATCGTCTCCATTCTGGTCAACAGCTTCCCAGACGACGGTCTGGAATCCTTTTCTCTCCACCTTTTTTGCTATCACATATGTCTTTACTTTCTCTTCATTCTCGGATGACTGGCGAGAGTCTTTATCTGCTCCCCAGATAATCTCTTCCTGCTCTGGCGGCTTCAGAAAAACTTGGTTGGCAGGGAGCAACTCTAACTTAACAAACACAGGCGCCAAATTTGCCTGAATATAGAAAAGGATTATCTTTTGAAGAGTAGGAGATGTTTTGCCGGCTTGGCTCTTGAAAATGGTTTTAAACTGAAAGTAACGTGCCTTTGGGCTCAAGATCTGTTCACCTTCTTTCTTCTGATAAGGAGGAGACCATTCGCTCCAAGTCTGATTAGGCTCTTTAGAATTTCCGCTGCGTGTTTGAAACTGTATGGAGTCTCCTGAAGGCACTGCTGCCTCCCACATTATTTTTCCCCAGGATGAGATTGTTCTGGTATCATAAACTCTGCTCAAATATTCTCCATCAAATCTTTGCTGGGGATAAAGAACGCTGAGCATTGATGGATTGTTGGAGATAGCATAAATTCTTGTTTCAAAAGGAATTAAGGAATACACTTGCTCAGTCTCTTTTTGAAGGAGGAGCGAAGAATCCCCCATTTTGTTGAGTGTATAAATTCTCCCTTTGTCGCCAGTGCCAAAGATTAATCTTTTGCCTCCTTCATCCCAGATTAAAGTGTAAATTAGCTCTTCATCAGAGTACCAGATTCTCTCAGCTATACCTTCAGGGCTCACTCGGTAGAGAGCGCTCGGCTGCTTCTCTTTTGAAGGGATGGCCTTCTCGGTCTCCACAGAAGTAGGAGTGACTGTAAGAGTTATGTCTGTCTCAGATTTAACATGAACAGGAGCGATCGCCTCTTCTCTTTTTCTTTTAACCACTCCTCCTGCTGCCGCATAGATTTGGCCTTGATCATCTAGAGCTATACTCTTTATCTCTTCGTAGGGAGATTCAAAAAGAATCTTGGTTCTCGGGCCCTCAGAAATCTGGTAGAGAAGGCCCTTCCCACCGCTTCCGGCTAGAAGCTCGCCTTTTTCATTCAGCTTCAGGCAAAGGATATGATTCTGTTTTGCATTCAGGATTCGTTCTCCTTCACCTTCCTTATTAATCTGATAAATGCCTCCGCTCTCGCCGACAGCGGCCAACAAAATTTCTTTTTCTGTGAACAATAAATCCCAGATATACTTTTCTGGAGGATTAAAAAAAACATCGCCTTTGTCTTTGGCTGTTATTTTATATATTTTGCCGTTAGGGGAGGTTCCTGCATAAAGCCTGCCTTTCTTATCAACGGCGAGGCAATAGACATCCATTTCTGGCATTTGATAATAGAGGTCCGCTTTTCCTGTGCTATCGATTCTGTATATTTTGCCGCTGTGTCCAGTTCCAAGATAAGCGACTCCTTCTTTTGTGAGGATATAAGATAAGTAAAACTCCTCAGAAGGGCCTTCTATCTTCTCTTCTTTTGGAGAAAGAGAAAGCAACCCTTCCTCAGATATTGAGATCCCTTTAAACTCGCCCTTCAGGAATTCCTCTTGACTTCGCATCTCCCATTTGCGGGGGACAACACCTTGAGCGAACAGAGCTAGAAAAAGCGTCGCCACAACTCCTGCAATAAATCCTTTTCTCATTACCTTGCTCTCCTATTTTTTTATTTTGATCGGAATCATCGCCAAACCTTTGAACACATAGGGAACACGCACTTGATACTCCATTAGAGTAGATTTTGTTAGCTCTGTCGGAGCTGAAGCAGCGGCACGGGGCGAGGCAAACATAGATTTCATTGTGGGCGGCAAATTGGGCATCTCCTCTCCTTTAAGGAAAAGACCTGGCTTGGAGGCAATGATTTTAATATAAATGCGGTTGTTCTTCCTGAGATTGCCCAAGATCCTGATCAGTTGACTTAAACTCCGGGGAACAAAGGCTGCTCTTTTGTACTGGCTCAGCTCTATCTGATGCATAGAGGTGGCATCCCCGATTATCAAATTGAATTCAGATCCTTCAGGAAGATTGGGCACAGAGAACTGACCATCTTGAAGGATACTTTTTCCTCTAAAAGTACGAGCATAAACCTTCATGTTGATTCTTTCTCCGGGTGAAGCTTCGTACTTATCGAGCCAGACTTTCTCCAAATAAGATATCTTAACGTCCTCAGAAGAGCGAACAGTCAGATCGACCCGGTGGATACCCAAATCCTTGAACTCATTATTGGTCAAGAAATAGATGACAGCGGAAAGAAGAGTTGATAAATTATTTACAGAAGTATCAAAATTTCCAGAATAAAGATCTTCAAGCCGAACGTTGGCTCCGTTATCCAAATAAATTATCCCTTCAAGGGCGAGGGTAAGATCGCCTACAGATCTTGCCTCTGTAGAGAGGAGACTAGAGAGAGAAAAATTCACAACGACAGGAGTCAAGATCCTGTCTTCGATCACTTCGATTTTGAATTCCTTCCTCTCCCCATTATCTCCTATTGTTGTGATGTTGATAGGAATCAGACGGGGTATCTTTCCTAACTCTCCAAAGAGACCGGAAACGCGATCTTGATTAAATTTTCCGACCATCACATCCGTTGAAGCTAATTTAAAGGAGACTGAGACACTGGGAACTACGGTAATCACACTGGCTTTGGTCATGGCTAAATCAACAGGTCCCAAATTGAAAACAGGATGACCAAAAGCCAAGATCCTGTTTCCATCAACATATGTTACTGTTCCAAAATAAGCCATGCTCAGATCGCCTTTCACCAGTTGAGCAGCCACGGGGTCGCCTTCCCGGAGAGTCAGGTCAGGAGAGGGAATCTTATCTTGAGTTTGACTTGTCGGGCTACCCATCATAGGAATAAAGCCTAATTGCGAAAAAAAAGCCTTAGCCCGCTCAAATACCCGAGAGGAAAATCCATTGAAGACGAGAGGAACAGTCAAGGGTTTAAACGTCTGTCCTTCAGAAATGAAAAAGGGCCTGGAGAGGAAAAAATCTTTGTTTAATTCGAGGATCTCTGCTATATCAAGATGCTTTTTTAGAGGAATACGGGGAGAAAAAGAGGATTTTAAAGTTTTATCACTCTTGATAGAAAGCATCTCTCCGATGGGAGTGATGCCGGCAATAGCCTCTTTGGCATAAGGAAAACTATAAGCTACGGCTCCAATAATTTTTCCACCTACATAAACTGGACTCCCACTCATGCCGAGGACGACTCCAGTATCAACCAACCTATCGCTTTTGAGTTTAGCCAAGATAATATCTTTTTTGGGCTGGACATTTTCGAGAATACCTAATATCTCAACTTCAAACTCTTCGATCTTGTTTTCTTCGAAAACGGTCTTTCCTATACCCTTCATTCCCGCTTTTACCTGGTCTATTGGCAAAATGGGACTCGATTCCTGGGCGATGGAAAAAGTCGTAAAAATCAGCAAGAAGATCAAAAAGGAAAATTCAATCTTTCTTTTCATCAAAGCCTTCTTTATTTTAAAATTCCCAGCTGTTTACCACATTTCTCAAAAGTTCCAAGCACAATTTCTAATTCCTCATCGGTGTGGGTAGCAGAATAGCTGGTTCTGATGAGCGATTGATCTTTAGGAACCGCAGGATAAATCACAGGATTTGTGAAAATTCCGTTTTCTCTTAGCAATTTCCACAACACGAAAGTCAGCTCATCACTCCCGATGATAACGGGAATGATAGCTGTTTCTGTAGGACCCGTGTTATATCCCATGGCTTGAAATCCAGATTTCATCTTATCGGTGATTTGCCATAATCTTTCCCGTCTTTCGGGCTCTTTCTCGATGATTTCCAGAGTGGCCAGCACCGTTGCCACAGAGGCAGGTGTTATGCTGGCGCTAAAAATCAGAGAGCGGGCAAGATGTTTGACATATGAGATCACTTTTCTCTCACCGGCCACAAATCCCCCAAGGGAAGCGAAAGATTTGCTGAACGTCCCCATTATTAAATCGACATCATCTTCTACTCCGAAATGTTCGGCCGTTCCTCTTCCGTTCTTCCCCATAACACCTATCCCATGGGCATCATCAACCATAACCTTGGCATTATATTTTTTAGCCAGCTCGACAATACCTGGCAGATTGGCTAAATCTCCTTCCATACTGAAGACGCCGTCTACAACAATCATCTTTCCCGCATCTTTGTCCACAGAGATAAGAAGCTTCTCTAGATCCTCCATATCATTATGTTTGAATTTATAAACACTTCCAAAAGAGAGCCGACAGGCATCGATGATACTGGCATGGACCATCCTGTCGGTAATAATCGCATCTCCCTTGCCCGCCACTGTAGAGATGATTCCCAGGTTTGTTTGAAACCCTGTGCTAAAAGTCAGCGCTGCTTCTTTTTTCATGAATTTAGCCAGTCTTTCTTCCAGTTTGACATGAATATCTAGAGTGCCATTTAAGAATCTTGATCCGCATGTTGCCACGCCATATCTCTCTAGAGCCTCATTGGCAGCTTTTAACGCCTTCGGATGATTGATCAGACCTAAGTAGTTGTTAGAACCGACCATAATCATCTCTTTGCCATCGATTTTAACCCTATTTCCGTTGACTTCTTGAATAGGAGTAAAATAGGGGTACAAACCCATCTTTTGGGCCTCTTCTGCCCTTGTATAAGAATAGCATTTCTCAAAGAGGTTCACCATCTCCTCCTTTCTCATAAACTCTTTTAAAAAACTTTGGTTTCACGACCAGCTATTAAATGATGTTTGACGGTGATAGGCAATTTTCATAAAATTTTATCAATGAAAACCTTTATTACCGGCGGAACGGGCTTTATCGGAAGTCATCTCATCGACTATTATCTGGCGAATCAGAAAGAGCTTGAAATTTTCGCCCTTGTACGAGATCTCAACAATTTGAAATGGCTAAGCGGAAGGAATGTCCATTTTTTGAAAGGGGATCTTTTCTCCCTTCCGTCTCTTCCTTCTGAAATTGACTATGTTTTCCATCTCGCCGGTCTTACTTTATCTTCTGATTTGGCAGCCTATTATACAGTAAATCAGCAAGGAACAGCAAGTCTTTTTCAGGAGCTTCACCGGCAGAAAATTGCTCCTAGAAAAATCATCTGTCTCAGCAGTCTTGCTGCGGTGGGACCATCCCAAGATTGTGAACCAGTCAAAGAAAACACTGCACCTAAACCCATAACGCCTTATGGCGCTAGCAAGCTCTTGGGAGAAGCCGAAGCTCTGAAATTCAAAGATATTTATCCTGTTGTCATCCTTAGAGCTACTGCTGTCTTTGGTCCTAGAGATAGAGATTTCCTGGGTTATTTTAAATTCATGAAAAAAGGCATTCTCCCGGCATTATTCTTCCAGAAAAGATTCCTCAGCCTTTGCTATGTCAAGGATCTTGTCAGAGCCATGGATCTCAGCACTCAAGCCGAGCTCTCCAGTGGAGAAATAATTAATATCGCTGACCCCAAATCCTACAGTTGGGATGATCTAGGGCAAATGGCGGGGACAGCCATGGGAAAATCTTTAAAAAAATTAAGGATTCCCTTGGTCTTTCTGTCGATATTCGCCATGATTTCTGAGCTCAGAGGTCTTTTGACCAAGAAACCGAGCCTCCTCAATCGATATAGAATTAGAGATATGAAGGAGAGATGCTGGATCGCAGATATCAGGAAAGCTGAGGAGAAACTCTCTTTCCGTCCTGAGTATTCTTTAAAAGAGGCCGTTCAAGAAACCGTTGATTGGTACTTACAACACGGCTGGCTGTAAGATTCTATCTCTCCATTCAGTCTATTCTAAAAAAAGGTTCTCTTCCATTTTGTGGTCGTTATTCTATGGGTAAAATACACAGGAATGGATGAAGCGACCTTGAAGATTTAGCCTTACCGAATCGGGCATCGAGGGAACCCAGCGCCAACTTGGAGGGGGAACAGCTTCGCTTTCCTCCTTCCAACGGTTGCCCCATTCCATGAGGCTCCCTGCCTCCCCTTCTCGGGCAGTCCCAAAAGGCCTGCCCTGCGACCAAGGGGACGTATCCCCTTGGAATCCCACTGATTTGTGGCAAGCCACAAATCAGCTGGGCGCCGAGTATGTTTGAGCACGTCCAAGTTAATGGGTGAAGGTTTGTTTAACATGGACATCTGAAGGAGCGATAAGGCAGTCGTGCGGAGTTATGCAGGCGCCGAGAGGGACGATGAGGGAATGGCGTTAAGAATCTGAAGGGAGCGAATCCATTCCTGTGTATTTTACCCACATCATTCGGAAGATAACCAAAAAAATGATTCATTTCCGGTGAAAAGACAGTTGCGGATTATTTTCTCTTTCTAAACACAGTCCTCCGCGTGTAAAAAGGCACCGAAAATTTTGTGCTGCTCTTCAGACACCAACCTTCCTCTTTATAATAAGCAAAATATTTGATCTTTCCCCGGAGAATGTGGTTTCCTTGCTTCGCCTCGAGACTCACAGAAAAGGGAATTTCAATAGGCTCCTTTAAATCCAAGTATTCCTCTCCGCTCTCTTCTGTTGTCTCAATCTCCAGATCAGATGCTGTAAAAAAATTCTTGGGAAGGACAACCTCTTCGGAGGAACTGAATTCAATTATAAAAGAAGGCTGAGAACTGATAGCAATTCCCTCATCCACTGAAACTTTCAGGGTTATCTTTCCTTCTTGACTTCTAGAAAGCCTTTTTGGGCTTATGGAAGCTTCCACCTTTAATGGAGATACTTCTTTTGCAGTAAGGAAAATAGAAAGGAGAATAATTAAAAAAAGAGAAGAAACGACATTCCTCGAACCCATGACTCTATCCCTATCTGATTATAGGCATATTACTCCCTCATTTATGGGGAGTCAAGAAATTTATAACTTTATTTTTCTCTTATCATCTATTATCATAATTGCGCGAAATCATAATGAGTATCAGGACTACAATAACAGGAACAGGCCACTACGTCCCCCCCAAAGTGGTGACCAATTTCAACCTTGAGAAAATGATAAACACCTCTGACGAGTGGATTCGTCAGAGATCAGGCATTATTGAAAGGCATTATACTGAAGGCGGTGTAGGATCTTCGGATCTAGCTTACGAAGCAGCTCTTAGAGCTATCGAAGCGGCTAAAATCGATAAATCAGAAATAGAATTTATCATTGCAGCCACTCTTTCCCCAGATTATTATTTTCCTGGAATAGGTGTTTTAGTTCAGAGCAAGCTGGGTCTTAATGAAATCGGCGCCCTGGATATCAGAAATCAATGCTCCGGTTTCATATATGCTCTGTCGGTTGCCGACCATTATATCCTGAATCAAACCTACAAGAAAATCCTCCTGGTGGCCGCAGAAGTTCAGTCTTCGAATTTGGATTTTTCAGACGNNCACGGGAATCCTTTCCACTCATTTATTCTCTGATGGAAGATTCTGCTCTGATCTCTGGATGGAAAAGCCAAGCCCAAAAGATAAACCGACATTTTTCTCCACGATATTAGAAAGCAAAAGATTTTTTCCTCGCATGGATGGACGTAATGTGTTTAAAAACGCGGTGGAAAAGATGCCTGAAGCTGTCAGAGCTGCCTTAACACACAACAATTTGACCATAGAAGATGTGGATCATCTGATTCCCCACCAAGCTAACGACAGGATAAGTTTAATGGTTGCCAGGAACCTAAAAATCCCGGTGGAAAAAGTCATAAGAAACATCGATCGCTTCGGCAACACGACGGCCGCTTCCATTCCCATAGCTTTGGATGAAGCTGTGAAAGAAGGAAAAATAAAAAAAGGAGATATAGTGGTTCTCACCGCTTTCGGCTCTGGCTTTACCTGGGCTTCAGCAGTAATCAGGTGGTAACAAGGAAAAATCAAAGGCTTTAAGTTGCCTTTACCGATAATATTATGTTAGGATGGCCTGTTAAAAATTTTGATCTTCGCTCATCAAGAAGAAAATAGGCTTTGCGGAGGAGGAGCTAATGAAAAGAATAATAATTCCACTCCTGATAATTTTCATCGCGCTGTTGTGTTCTCCATTCGCTATTTCCCAGCAGAATAAAGAGGACGAGCTGTTCCAGAAGATATTAGATTCTTATTTTGATGAAATGTGGAAGTTTTATCCCACAATGGCGACTCGGGCTGGATATCACAAGTATGATAACAAGTTAGAAGATTTCAGCAGCAAAAATATTGAAAAGCGCCACGAAGCCCTTGACAAGTTTAATCAAGAACTTGTGGCCAAAGTCGATAGATTTAAAATGAGCCCTGAATTTCAGATTGACCATGAAATTATGGTCGATGCCTTAGATCTTGAACTCTTCAACCATGAAGGCCTTCTGCCTTGGGAATACAACCCAATTTTCTATAACGAGATTTTCAACTATTGCATCAGGAGCCTGCTGAT
>JABAOH010171938.1_pt1 | contig 10619 bp, 17 predicted proteins | sample 7062181 | NCBI WGS metagenome assembly JABAOH01 (sample SAMN14538630, study PRJNA623070) | marine sediment metagenome | biome: marine biome [ENVO:00000428]; feature: marine pelagic biome [ENVO:01000023]; material: deep marine sediment [ENVO:00002113]; isolation source: pool of 5 deep marine... | reverse complement strand
AATTCTGCTATTTCTTGCCCCACAAGAATCTGTTATCGAGATGGGATTAAACGTAATTGCATGGATTGCAGGCTTGATTATAGGCGGAATTGGGTTTTACCTGAAATTTATCAGAGGACGCGTAAAAAAATCATTGAAGGGTTGAGAAAATGGGGTTTTTTGGCAAGAAAAAAGAAGCAGTTTCTGAGAACAGCGAAGAATTTGTACTAAAAAAAGATCTTGAATTAGAGGTAGAGAAACTTCAAGGAGAATTTAGAACAAAACAAGAGGAATTAAACGAGTATTCTCAGAAAATTGACACTGTAAAAGAAGAGTACAACAATACAGTTAGCAACCTCATGTTAGTAAAAAAAGAACTCAATCAAAAAAAGATGGAACTAGATGTTCTACAAAAAGAGTATAAAGAAATTAAAGAAAAAATAAAAAATTCTGAGGAAATCAAAGACTCTGAAACAACAAGCAAGTTCAACAAAACTAGGGAAAATCTTTCAAAGATAAAGCAAGAACTGGAAGATGTTACCAAAGAACACAATGCAATAAAGGAAGAACTATTACAGGAGCAGGCAATTCTTCGAAGCATAAAGGCCCAACAGGCAGAATCGCAAAAAGAGCTCGAAGAAGCAAACTCTAGATTATTTAATGCAAAAGAAGAGTTAGGAAAAAAAGACATCTTCCAAGACACAAGTGTTTTAACATCAAAAGAAAAGCAATTCATTCAAGGAAATAACTCAAGTAGGGATTCTGCAGGAGTTATTGAGGCTGCAAGTGTTGTAGTTGGATCACTAAAATCAAAGCTCAACATGACACAAAAAGAGCTAGAGGCGGTTCAGTTGTTATTAGAAAAAGAAAGAAACGAGCATGAGAGAACAAAACTAGAATTAGAAACTCTCAAAAAATCATTAGATAAATCATAAATTTTCAAAATGTTTTTTCCATTTTGATTTTATTTCATCTTCAGAAATTCCTAGGTCATACAATGGGGAAGTAACCTCAGAAACACTAGAGACGTTAACTAAAACAATTGCATTAATTGGGCTTTTTACTCCCTTGCTTCGAAAAGTTTTCAAAATTTTTTCATACACAGAAGAATCATTTACAATTTGAGCCTGACCTTGAAAGAGATAGCCTTTACGTAGTAGCGGATCAATTACATTAATTTCCACATCGGGATTGCTTTGCAGATTCTTTATCGTGTCAGGGGAGCGTATATCTGCAAATGCCAATGAATCTGAAGTCCAGCCAATTATGGTTCCCTTTGGAGAAATGTTTGGTTTGCCATCAGATGTTACAGTTGCAACATAACCAAGCTTTTGTAAATCCAAAAAGTCCTTAATTTCTTGAGTAATCATGGCAATCGTTACTACAAATTACTACAATGTAATTATTTTCTAGGGTTATCTCATTGCCTCAGCTGCTATCTGAGAAAAAAAGAAAAACCCAATTCCGCCGCCAATAATTCCAACCCAGATGGCGATCTGCTTAACTTTAGACATTATGCACAGATTCCTTCTTTCTCATTATTGAATCTAATTGAATTTTCCTAGACAATTATTATTAGATTGGCAGCAAAATAGTATCATTGGCAAGCATAAAGGATATTGGTAAATTTTTCATGTTTATTGCAGGAGGATTAGTTGCAATAATAGTAGGGTCGTTTATGATTCGCGGAACGATGCACATGTGGGATAATCCTGATGAAGAAAAATCAGATGAAAAAAATAAGGACTAGTATGCCAAATAAAATTTAAAATGCTTCAAGATTCTTCAATTAGAAAATCACTTGATGGATACATTAAAAGAAGAATTCAAGAGATACCAATTGAAATCAAACAGACATTTCCAAATATCAAGCAAATTTGGAAGTGTGAAAATGAAATAGATTTTTTGTATGGATATTATGTAGGAAAAATTGAAGAAGGATCTTTGCATTATTTGTTAAAAGCAACTCGAGCTTCAGCTGGGAGTTTTGAAACATTTGAGATAAGAGAAATCATTGAAACGCACAAAAAAGAATTGCAAGACGCAATAAAATCTTCCATCAATCAGTGAAGTAAAAATACTAGATTAGTGTTGTAAAAGTATGGTAGGACCACAAGATGGCGGTTTTGGATTTGATCAATCAAAAAAATATACAAGCATAGATAATCTTGATGAGATTTGTGTACAATGTCAAGCAGGTCAACACAAAAAATGTTTGAAAAAAGCAAAACAACAAGAAAATTGTGAATGTGAACACTGCATGATTTATGGCTAGAGAAAAATAAATTTCAAAAATCTTTTAATATGATAAATTATTAGATCTAATCTTGTCAACTCAATTCAAATTCCAATGTAAATTTTGTGGAGAAGATTTTGGTGACGATGTCATTGAATTAGCAGTACATATTGGTAGAGTTCACGACCAAACAAGAGAATAAGAGCATACAGTTCTAAAAAATATGAAATGCTCTAACAAGGAGATTGGATGCTATCATGAAAAATCTCTTCATGCAGATGGATTTGGAAAATGCCTAGTTAGAGATTGCAAATGTGAAAATTTCAAAACTAGGAACTAGATAACATGTTTTCAAGCTCTGAAATCTGATTTTGATAAGAATCAGAGACGTTTTTGGCAAATTCTTTGTGCGCTGAGATGATTTGAGTCAGTGCTTCTTTGTATTCAGGATGTCCTTTTTTGAGGACATCACATGATTCAAGGTTTGTAATATGTCCAGTAACTGTTGCCGTTGAACCTTTTTGATTGAACTTTACAATTCCACCAAATGCCTCAATTAACATGTAAGCTGATTCAGCTTTGCATTTGTAAGTGACACGACCTGTCTCAGTATTGAACAGTTGTGTAATTCCGCCAGGTTTTCTTGTAACAGTAACTGTCATGGTGTGATTCAAAACAATGAGGTATTAATTATTTTAGAAAAAAGATTATGCAGGGGCATCAGCTGGTGCTGCAGCATCTGTTGCAAGAATCTTGTCAATCTCATTTATTGCAAGTTTGTCTCTTCCAATAAGATCAAACTTTTGCAAGATTGTTTCAAACTTTGTTTCTTCTTGAACTTGTTCGTTGACAAACCATTCTAGAAATGCATATGTGGAATGATCTTTTTCTTTTTGTGCAATTTCTACCATTTTGTGAATTGATTTTGTAACAGCTTGTTCGTTTTTTAGTGCAATTTTGATTATTCCTTCAAGAGATTTGTAAGAACTTGCCGGAGCTTTTATTGCAGGAATTGTTGCTGCTGCTCCCATGTCATTTAGATAGTGTACAACTTTGAGCATGTGAGTTCTTTCTTCATCTGACTGCGCATAGAAGTAATCTGCACCACCTTGGTATCCTGTTATTTCACACCATGATGCCATTGCCATGTAAGTATTAGAAGCTGCAGCCTCAAGTGCGACTTGATCATTTAGTGCTTTTTTCATTTTTGCAGAAATTTTCATGATTACGAATAGAATCTAGTTATTAAAAAGAATAACGCGAATCCAGATAAAAATACGATTCCTGCAAAACTCAAAATTTTCAGCAGAATAGAGGGTTGAGCGTCTTTGGAAAGGTGTTTACCCGTGACTAGCTTCAGATTAAAAATTGCAATTATTGGTGCAATCATAAATGACAAAACAGTTGCAAAATCAACTAGTTCTTTTAGATTACTTTTGAATTCAAGAATAATGAATACTGCCCCAATTGCAATTACAACCAAGAAAATAACATAAAATGTGTGGAATTTTGTGCGAATTTTGACTTCTTTTTTTGTAAAAATCAACTCAACTGATCTTTGCAATGATCTGGAATATCCATCTAAAACTGCAATGATTGTTCCAAACATTACAGTAAATGCAGAAGTTGCAATGATTATGTAACTCCATTCACCAATGGTTTGAGTGTAAAGTGTTATTACTTTGTGTGCAAAGTGGGCATTATTGTTTGGTAATTCCTCACCAGAACCAAAAAACATGAAGGAGCCAAGTGTAACAAACATTATTGCAAGAATTCCTGTTATCAGGTAAGTTAGACGAAATTCAAAGAGAGTTTCCTTGAGTTTTGGTCTATAGTTTGTCTGTTTTTCTCTTTCTAAAGTCCACAAACTATTCCAAGCAGAAATATCAACAGGAGCTGGCATCCATCCCATTAATGCAAGTAAGAAAAAGATTCCAGAAATATTCCACAATTCTTTTTCTATGAATCCTTCTACTGGTTCTATTGGGCCATTATACAATGCAAGCAAAAATGCAGCAACTGTGGAAATTATCAGTACAATGATTATAATCTTGATTAAACTATCTAGTGTATTGTATTTTCCAATTGCTAAAATACTAACACATATTGCAAACAAAATAACTAGAGTCCATTCACCAAGAAAATCTAGTCCAAATAGGTTTTCAAAAAATCCTGCAGTTACAAATCCTACTGCACCAGTAACGAAAAACATTGAACCAATAGTTAAGAGAAAATACAACCACAATGCAGGACGTCCAAGTTGTTTGTAACCATCAATGATGCTTGTTTGTGTAGAATTTGCATAACGAGAACCAAACTCAAAGAAGGGATATTTTAGTAATGTAGCTACAATAACAAATCCCAGAATCAACAAACCAAAGTCAGCACCAGCTCTAGTTGACTGTATTAGATGAGATACACCAATTGCAGTACTGGCAAACAAAACTCCGGGTCCTGCTGTCTTTACAAAACTAGAGAATTTTTCATTCATTATGCTACCACAGAATTAACGTTCCATGAGCCATCAACCCAAACGCCGATGACTTTAACGCCTAAATTCCATGAAGAGATTACTTCAACTGCATTTTTGATTTGTGCAATGTGTTCCTCATCAGAGACAGGGTTTGCAGCACAATCATAGTGTCCTGAAACTACAACTAGATCAGACTTGTGGGCATTAACTGAAATTCCTACTTTGGTTTTAATTGATTCAACAACATTTGTTATGTTTTTGTCTACACCTGGTTCTGTAATTGTATCAACATAGTCAGCTGGATAGTTTTCTTTAATCCACTTGTTGAGTGGGATTTGAATTCTGCCATCCATACAAGAAACAGAAGTTACGAATTTTCCTTCAGACATGATAAAATGAAAAATATTCTGCCTTAAAATTATTTTTGGTACATAAAGCATCCAGAGGTGTGATCATTGACCATCCCAATGGCCTGCATCATAGCATAACAGATTGTAGGTCCAACAAAGGTAAATCCACGTTTTTTGAGGTCTTTGCTAAGTTTTTCTGAGATTTCAGTGGATGTTGGCAAGTCCCCAAGTTTCTTGAATTTGTTTTTGATTGGTTTGCCATTCACAAAAGCCCAGATATAGGAGTCAAATGAGCCAAATTCTTCTTGAACTTTGATAAACTGTCTGGCATTATTGATTGCGGATCTTATTTTGAGTTTATTTCTGATTATGGATTCATCTCCGAGTAGTTTTTTGATGTCCTTTTGAGAATACTTGGAGACTTTGGCCGCATTAAAATTTGAAAATGCCTTTCTGTAACCTTCTCGGCGTTTGAGAATTGTTACCCAAGAAAGACCTGCTTGGGCTCCTTCCAAAATCAAAAATTCAAATAATTTTTTATCATCATGTTGTGGCCTACCCCATTCCTTGTCATGATATGACAAATTTGGCTCATCAGTTGCCCATTTACATCTCTTTTTCATAGTAGGATAATAGTTAATTCAAAATATCAGGTATTAAATTAAAACAATCATGAGACTAAATCAGCAATTATTACAAATTAATCGTAGCTTTCTAATTTGTTTTATTGCCTCAGCTACTATATCTGCAGTAGCTGCCCAGTTACTTTCTGGCTATGAGAATTATCTCAATGCAACATTTACAATAATTATTGGGTATGTGGTTTACTTTGGAATTTTCTCTGTTTTGTTTTATTGGGACAATATTGAGCGATACAGAAACATGAAATCAGATTTGATCAAAAGAGAGCTACTAGCTATTGTCTCATCTTTTGGGGTAGGTGAAGTTGTTTATCTTGTTACAAGATGGCCAACACTATTTTATTTTCTAGAGATTGGAATTGAACCATATTTAGCGTCATTGATTTCAGAGATCATCTCAACTGCTATCTATATGGCAACAGTTACAGTATTTTTGAGAAAAACAAAAACGTTTTAGTTATTTTGCAAGCTGATTAACTAAATCAGTGGAGGTAATGATACCGACTATGGTGCCAGCATTAGATACTGCAAGTTTTCTAATCTTTTTGGTACTCATCATTTCAGCTGCTGCTGCAATTGAATCATTATGATTTATTGTGATTAGTGGAGAGGACATTATTTTATCAGCTGTAGAATCCAATGAAAGATTGTTTGCTGCTACTTTGGTTGCATAGTCTCTATCAGTAACAATTCCAACAAGATTATCACCATCTTTGACAATAACTGCTCCTATTCCTCCCTGCTCCATCATTTTTGCAATTTGCAGTACAGTTGTAGAAGTATTTACTGTAATGAGTGCCTTAGTCATAATTTCGTCAACACGAATAGAACCAGTATCGAAATCTTCTCGGCTCATTACAGTCTTCAGATTTAATAATATTTAAGATATTCATAATCTAGGAATTTTTCTAAGAAAAACTACTTTTGATTGGCTTTAAAGACGCTCTTTTTAACTTTTGAAAGACTTGCTAAACTCTAAAATCTAAAAAGAAAGAAATAGCAAAAATAACTAGTAAAATTATGGCTTCACCGCTAGTCATTCCGATAATTATTGTAGCAATTATAGGATTGTCTGGATATCTAATTTACAAATATCTTATCTTTGATTTGTTGTGCAAAAGAGCAGTAAACCAAGCGCTTCAAAAATATAATATTAAAAAAACACCTTCTCAAATCATTAAGGAATATTATCAAAACAAAGGGGAAGAAATATCACACAAGGAAATAGAAACATTAGAGAAGAGCTACAGACAAAATGGTCCAGATGAATTTCTAACAATGTATGATGCAATTAGAGATTCTAAACGTGAAAAAGAATAGTAAATCTATGGATTTACTGGAATTTGAATAAATGGAGTTCCACCCTCACCAACCACTAGAGGGAGTTTTCCATCCCATGCTTGTGTCTTGAGCCACTCTAAATAATTTGGATTTTCAGCAAGTGCTTGATTGATTATAGCAATTGCTTCTGCTTCACCTTTTGCTTCGGCAATGTTAGCATTTGCCAATCCAATTGCATTTGCTTCTCTTTGTTTAGCTTCGACTTGAATTCTTCTCAAATCATTTTCTGCTTTCAAGGCTTTTTGTTCTGCCTCAACTTTTGCTTCAATGGCTTGAGCAAATAATGGTGAGAACTCAAAGTCGGTAATGGATATTACTTCGGTGACAACTTCAAACTGATTCAATCTTTCTCGGATAGATGATTCAATGTCTTGCTTTACCAGCGGTCTTTTGGTGATTAACTCTTCGGCATTATAGTTTGCAGTTACTTGCTTTACTGTCTCCTCAATTGCTGGTTGAATCACTCTATTCTCGTAATCTAATCCAAGATTCTTGTATAGCCTATGTACTGCCTCTCTATCGGGATGATAGTTTACTGTAACTGTAGTCTCTACTGTCTGTAGGTCTTTAGATGCACTTCTAGTATTTTTTTCATATTTGAGAGTACGAACTTCAATGTCTATAACTTCATCTTGAAAAGGCACCACAAAATGCAGGCCTTCATCTAATGGTGGTTGTGATAAATCAACTGCATTCCAATGAAGTAGCACTCCTCTGTGTCCTGCATCAACTATTTTGACAGATGCAAATGCTACTACTCCAATAATGATTAAAATTATAATTCCAATTGCAATGCCTTTTGCGGCATTTATGTTTACGTTAACTTTAGGTGATTGATATCTTGACAATTGTAATTACTATGTATTCACCACTATTATACCATTGCAGGTTTTGGCATTTGATTTTCAATTACTTAACAAATTTATCACTGCTTGTACAATATTATTGGATGGCAGATCCCAATTTTTCATGGATTTATTTGTTAATTTTTTTGGCAATTCCACTTGCTAGAATAATTCCAAGATTTATTGCTAGAAGAAAAATGCAAAACAAACCAACACAGCAAGGGGAGTTTGATCCAAGATTTGGAGAATTTCGTAGTCCTCAAATGGAGACAAAGCGTGAAATTAAAGAAGAGAATCTTACAAAAGACATGATTGTCCTTAGGGAACTAAATCGAGGAGTCAAGACATTTGAGTCCATACAAAAGAATACAAGAATGGATGGAAAAGAACTTGATTCTATTTTAGCAGATTTAGAAAGAGATGGTTTGCTGAAAGTTGTTCAAAAACAAGGAATGCTAGGTCCAAAAGTAGAGTTATACCCAACTGACAAGGGCTTTAGAAAATTTTATTCATAGGAATTTTAGATGCCAACTTTTTTGGAAAATTTTTCATTTATTTCCAAGATTACTTTAGGTATTCCGTCTTTGTAAGTTGGGTATTTGAAAGAGTATATTTCTGAAATTTTCTTGTTGGATACTTTCATTGAAGTAGTTAGAAGTTTTATCAAATCAGACCCTAACGCAGCTTTTGCTAGAAAAATTGGAACATTGCCAGGATGTTTTAATCCTAATTGATCAGCAGTAAAGTTCACAAAATCTTTGAAAAGGACAGGAGCAGAATCAGTCACGATAAATGATTCACCAAAAGCCTGCCTCTCCAATATTGCAATCAGGCTCCCAACGGCATCATCGACGTTGACAAATCCTTTGAAATATTTTCCACCTCCAGGAACTCTGAATGATTTTTTCTGTAATCTTTTCACGAGTATTTCATTAAACCATCCACTTGAACCATAAACATCTCCAAAATACACTACAGCAAAATCAATTCCATTTTCCTGACATTTTTCTCTCAGATATTTTTCTGCTTCTAATCTTATTTTGACAAATCTAGTATTTGGGTCAAAAGGATGAGACTCTTCAACAATTTCATCACCAGGGTCTCCAAATACTCCCAAACCAGAAACATAGATGATAGATTTTGTCTTACCATTGATTGCTTTAAAGAGATTTTTTGTTCCCTGTAGATTTACATTCTCTAAAACTTTGGGATTTTTTTCTAGTGGGGTACACGATGCTAAATGAAATACACAATCAAAATTTTTCCCTTCAAAATTCAGGCCAGAATCAGTTAGATCACCAATTATTTCATCCGTTTTTACAGCTGTATGCTTTCCTTCTCTAACAACAGTTGATACAGAATATTCTTTTGCAATTAATTCTTCTACAAGTCTAGAGCCAATAAATCCAGTTGCACCTGTAACTAAAACAGATTTCATGTTTGACATTTTTATCGATTTATCCTAAGAGGAATCATTCCACTTCCCCAAGATTCGTTAATTCTAAAGAAATATTCTTTTGATTCATCATATTCAAAAGTAGTTCCTCCGTAACCAATGTTTGGACCAAACATCATATTAAAGACAAAAGCAGAGTCAGGTTTTACTACAATTTGACCAGAAACAAAATCCATTCCTGCGTACTTGAATGCCTTTTGTCCATCCCATACATCATAACTACAAACAGAAGGTCCAGTACATTTGAGAGTTACATTTTCTGAGCTGTTGTTTTCAACCATAATGCGTAATCTTAACATTGCTTGGCCTGAATCACTAATCTCAAAATCATTACCCGGAGAACCTATTCCAGGATAGTAAAATGTGACGGGTCCAACCTCAAAGGATGTAGAAGTTTCCTTGATTTTTGCAAATTCTAGTTTTTGTTTAATCTCTTTTTCACAGTTTAGTCTTTTATATGCAGATTTTATAGATTGGCATTCTGACAGCTCTGAATCAGTATCGGAAATATTTTCTTTTGAATCATTTGAGATATTTATTATTCCAGTATTTACCAGATGGTTTATTCCACTGAGAAAATCAGATTCTGTTATTTGTCCTTGTGCCCACCACCTTGCATTGTTTTTAACCCATGTTGGTATAACATCAGATTTTTGGGATGAGGAAGTTGAATCAACTTGAATAATTTTTTCTTTAATTAAGAATTGAATTCCTTGAACAAAGGAATCATCATCAATTGCACCATCTGCCCACCATCCTGCATTGTTTTTAATCCATGTGGGAACTTTATCAGAGGAGTGTTTTTGATAACGTAATTCTGGATCAAGTTGATTAAGAAATTCATTCATGTCTTTTCCAGAAATTTTTACAACAGCAGCAGAAATAATATCAGTAGTGCTTCCATTAGGTAGAGTAGAATCTACATATTTTGCATAAAGTACATCTCCAGGCATTGAAACTAGACGGTTTTTTGCAGTCTCTCCAGAATCTGCAACATATACTGTTCCCTTGAAAATGCCAGAATACACACCAGTTTCAACCACTTGAATTTCCAGACCACCAGGGGAAGAATCTGACCACACAAAAATAGTGAATTTATCAGCAAAGTTTGGGTATTCTTTTTTGTTCATGTCATCATCCTCAACAAAAATATCAACAAATGAGTTTGGTGAGACTATTTCATGCTTCCAATATACAATCCCAATGTTTTCAGATTCGGCAATTGCAAGAGGTAATGAAGATACAAAAAATAGAATTACCAAAAATAGTAAGAATTTCAATAAGAGAATTTGAGATTT
>JABAOH010029389.1_pt1 | contig 10619 bp, 6 predicted proteins | sample 7062181 | NCBI WGS metagenome assembly JABAOH01 (sample SAMN14538630, study PRJNA623070) | marine sediment metagenome | biome: marine biome [ENVO:00000428]; feature: marine pelagic biome [ENVO:01000023]; material: deep marine sediment [ENVO:00002113]; isolation source: pool of 5 deep marine... | reverse complement strand
CGGTTATCCGTGTGAGAGCCCTTATCACACCATCACCCTCGACAATGGCCAGGGCTCCTTTTCTTGATGGGAGGTGAAGGTGATGAAGCTGATCGCAGCGATGGTCCAGGACCAGGATGCCGACGAGGTCCTGGGCGCTTTGATGGAGATAGGGTGTCGAGCTACCAAGATCCACACCACCGGTGGGTTCCTGCGCGGAAGTAACAGTGTGATCTTGATCGGTGTGGAATCGGGCAGAGTGGATCAGGTCCTCGAGGTGATCAGAACGCACTGCCATCCGCGTACCCAGATCGTCCATCCCTCTCAGGCCCCTTATCTGTCTTCACCTATGGAGGTGGAGATTGGGGGAGCCACCATCTTTGTCTGGGACGTGGAGCGATACGAAAGGCTGTAGGGAGATGGCAGACCGTGAGCTCGGGTCGGAATCTCAATCCGGCGTGTCTGAAGTATCAACCGAAGCAGCCCACCAGGAAGCGGCTCTGTTGATTGATTTCGGCAGCACCTACACCAAGGTGCTGGCGGTGGACATGGCCAGAGAGTGCATCCTCGGAAGAGCCAAGGCTCCGACCACCATTGACGTGGACATCACCATCGGTTTGGAGCAAACCCTCGAACGGTTGAAGGAACAAGTGGGGCAGGACCTCTCCATCTTTCAACATCGGCGGGCCTGCTCCAGCGCCAAGGGGGGGCTGCGCATGATCGCCATCGGGCTGGTGCCGGAACTGTCGGTGGAAGCCGCCAGGCGGGCAGCCCTGGGCGCTGGAGCGCGAGTCCTGAGAGCGTATTCCCACAAACTGACCCTGCCCGAACTGGAGACTATCGTCAGGCAGGTCCCTGACATGATCCTCCTGGCCGGTGGCACCGATGGCGGCAACGAGACGGTGATCTTGCAGAATGCGAGGTTTCTGGCCAACTCCAGTTTGAACGTGCCCGTCATCGTGGCCGGCAACAAAGAAGTGGCTGATTCTGCCCGTGACATCCTGGCAGAGAAGGGCAAAGATGCTCGCCTCACCGAGAACGTCATGCCTCACCTGGGACAGCTCAACGTGGAGCCTGTACGGGAGACGATCCGCCGGGTCTTTATGGAAAAGATCGTCGAGGCCAAAGGGATCAAGAAAGCTGAGGCGTTGGTGGGTACCGTGGCGATGCCGACACCGGCTGCAGTGTTACGGGCAGCCGAACTGTTGGGGCGAGGGATGGATGACGAGGCGGGCTTGGGAGAGTTGATGGTCGTGGATGTTGGGGGAGCTACCACGGACGTTCATTCCGTAGCCCGAGGAGACCCGCGCCGAGAAGCGGTGGTTGTGCGCGGATTGCCTGAACCCTACGCCAAACGTACTGTGGAGGGCGATCTGGGGCTGCGAGTCAGCGCTGTTTCCTTGATGGAAGCAGTGGGCAAGGCCAAGTTGCGAGACTACATTGGCCTGGACGAGTTGACCCTGGAGAGCGACGTCCACTATCGAGCCAAAGAGACCAGCTTTGTGCCCCAGACTGTCCAGAGCCAGGCTATTGACGATGGCCTGGCCAAGGCAGCCGTTGAGCTGAGCGTGGAACGACATGTCGGGACCCTGCGGGAGCACTATCTGCCCACGGGATTCTGCTATATCCAGGAGGGGAAGGACCTGACCGGGATCAGCCATCTGATTGGTACAGGCGGTATCTTTTGCCACTCAGCCCATTCTCGGGAGATTTTACAATTGGCTCTTTTCAACGGAAACAACCCGTTTCTGCTCAGGCCTCAACAGCCCCTTTTGTGGATTGATCCTCTTTACATTTTATGGGCAATGGGTCTTTTGGCAGAGATCGCTCCTCGTACTGCGTTGCGTATCATGAAGAACAACTTGGAGGAGGTCTAAACGTGGACAAGCCCGTCGCGATAGCCGTTCTGGGTGCTGGCAACGGCGCTCACGCTATGGCCGGTCATCTGGCCCTCAAGGGATTCACAGTCCGCCTCTACAACAAGTTTGCGGATGAGATCGCGCAACTACGCGAGCAAGGCGGTGTCACGGTGGAAGGGGTGGTGGAGGGGTTTGGCCGATTGGAGTTGGTGACTGCGCATATCGCTCCAGCTCTAGATGAGGTCCAGGTCGTCATGGTCGTCGTGCCAGCTTTTGCGCACCGCTTCATGGCCGAGGCCTGCGCCCCCCATTTGCAGGACGGGCAGGTAGTGGTCCTTAACCCCGGCCGTACCGGAGGGGTCCTGGAGTTTGCCAACGTTCTGAGGGAAAAAGGACTGGCAGCCCAGGTCAAAATAGCCGAGGCCCAGACCCTGATCTATGCCTGCCGCATCTCTGGACCAGCTCGGGTGATGATCCAGGGCATCAAGAAGCGAGTACCCCTGGCCACTCTGCCAGCTACCGATACCCCAGCCGTGATGGAAGTGGTCCGTCTCCTGTATCCCGAGTTCACCCCGGCTGCCAACGTGTTGGAGACCAGCCTGGATAACATTGGGGCGGTGTTTCACCCTACCACGGTAGTGCTCAACGTTAACCGCATCGAGGCTGGTGAAGTGTTCGATTTCTACGGGGGTATGACGCCCACAGGGACCCATCTTTTGGAAGCCATAGACCAGGAGCGCTTGGCTGTGGCCCAAGCTTTTGGCGTCGAGATGGAATCAGCTCGGGAATGGTTATTGAGCACTTATGAAGGCGTGCATGGCGAGACGCTGTATGAGTGTATTCAGAGTAACCTGGCTTATGCCGGCATCAAAGCACCTACCAGCCTAAACGCGCGATACATCTTTGAGGATGTGCCCACTGGCTTGGTACCCATCGCTTCGTTGGGGTCTCTGGCAGGCGTGCCGACCCCGCTCTGCCGGGCCATCGTGAACGTGTGCTGTGCTCTGTTCGACCGGGATTTCTGGACCGAGGGCCGCACTGCGGAAAACCTGGGATTGAGTGGGATGAGCGTGGAGGAGATTCTGGAGTTTGTCAATACAGGGGATGGATTGTCCCCTGAGCCATCATTCCAGGCAGGAGGTAGAGCTCATGAGCAACGACAAACCCATATTCGCTGTTCTTGGGGCCGGACACGGTGGCAAGGCCATGGCCGCTGACTTGGCTGTGCGAGGATTTCATGTCCACCTGTTCAACCGCACTTTCGAGCGGGTGGAAGCCATCAAAGCGCGAGGTGGCATCGAGCTGGAGACCGAGGATGGACAGTATCGCTTTGGTGCAATCGAGATAGTCGGTTCAGACATGGGTGAGGTGCTGACGGAAGTCAACGTGGTCATGGTGGTGATACCGGCCATAGGCCACCGTGACATGGCCACTTTCTGTGCCCCCCATTTGCGAGATGGGCAGGTCGTGGTCCTCAACCCGGGCCGCACCTGTGGGGCCATAGAGTTCCGCCAGGTGTTGCGTGAGCAAGGCTGTCGAGCCCAGGTCATAGTGGCCGAGGCCGAGACCCTGATCTACGCCAGTCGCAGCATGGGACCGGCCGAGGCTCGCATTTTTCGTATCAAAAACACGGTGCCTGTGGCTGCGCTGCCGGCCACCGATAGCCCTCAGGTCGTCGCTGCCCTGCGACCGGCCTTTCCCCAATTCATCCCGGCCAGAAACGTGCTCTACACCAGCTTGAATAACATGGGGGCTGTCTTTCACCCAGCGTTAACCCTCCTGAACTCGGCCCGTATCGAGAGCACCCAGGGCAACTTTCAGTTCTACATCGAGGGCGTGACCCCTACTGTAGGTCATATCCTGGAGGCGGTGGATCGCGAACGGGTGACCGTGGCCGCCGCCCTGGGCATCCGCGCCCAGACGGCTCTGGAGTGGCTGGAGAGGGCCTACGCCGCCACCGGCGAGAATCTCTACCAGGCTATCCAGGGCAACCCTGGCTACCAGGGGGTCACGGCGCCCCGCACCCTGGCTCACCGCTACATTTTCGAGGACGTGCCCATGAGCTTGGTGCCCATCGCCTCTCTGGGAGAACGTTTCGGTGTCTCTACCCGGGCCATGGATTCCATGATCCGCCTGGCCTCTATCCTGCACCGCACCGACTACTTTCGCCGGGGCCGCACCCTGGATAAACTGGGCCTGGATAAGCTGAGCGTGAGCGAGATCACCCGCTACGTGGAAGAAGGGACGCTAGAGCACGGTTTATAAGCTCCAGCCCGTATCTCGCCGTCCTCAGTGCTGGCTACCGAAGGGCTACCAAGGGAGAAGATGACCATCAAGATTCTCGGCGGCTCGTTGGGCGAATGTGTACACGTGGCTGGAGTGCTGAGCTTTTTGCGGCTGGCTGAGGAACAGGGCTACCGGGTAGAGTTCACCGGCCCGGCAACCAGTATCGCCGAGTTTCTGGCGGCCGCCCAAGAGGTAGATCCCGATATCCTGGCCGTCAGCTATCGGCTGACGCCGGAGAACGCGGCCATGCTGCTGCGCGACTTTAAGCAGGCTTGTGAAGAGGTCGGGCTGCTGGACAAGCGGTTCGTCTTTGGCGGGACACCCCCTGTGGTGGCCGAAGCCCGCAAGGTAGGATTATTCGAAGCGGTGTTCAGCGGCGAAGAGCCACCTGAGGCAGTGGTGGCCTACCTCAGAGGCCGACCGTTGGAGCAGATGACCGCCGCCGACTTTCCGGCGACTACTGTGGAGCGCATCCGTTGGAAATCGCCCTTTCCTATCATCCGTCACCACTTTGGCCGCCCGGCCGACAGCATCAAGCCCACGGTGGAGGGCATTCGCCAGATTGCCGAGGCGGGGGTGCTGGACGTGATCTCTTTGGGACCAGACCAGGACGCCCAGGAGAATTTCTTCCACCCGCAGCGGCAAGATCCCAGGCGCAAGGGAGCCGGTGGCGTACCTTTCCGCAGCGAAGCTGACCTGGGAGCCCTGTACGCCGCCACTAGGCGAGGTAACTACCCGTTGATGCGTTCGTACTCGGGCACGGCGGACCTCCTGCGTTATGCGGAGGTGCTGGCCCGCACTATCCACAACGCCTGGTGTGCCACTTCGCTGTTCTGGTTCAACGTGGTGGATGGCCGGGGTCCTCTCTCACTGCGTGATTCCATCCGCGACCACATGGCCCTGATGCACTGGCACGGAGAGCACAACATCCCGGTCGAGGGCAACGAACCCTATCACTGGGGCCTGCGCGACGGTCACGACGCCGTGGTCTGTGCGGTATCTTACATCTACGCCCACGTGGCCAAAAAGATAGGAGTCCGGGATTACATCACTACGTACATGTTTGAGACGCCGCCGCACCTGTCCAATCAGATGGATTTGGCCAAGGCCCTAGCCCAGGTCGAATTGGCGGAGTCCTTCGTTGACGAGAGCTTTCACATCATCCGCCAGACCCGCACGGGGTTGATGAGCTATCCCGTTGATCCCGACTATGCCCGGGCGCAGTTGGCCGCCTCCATCTACGTGCAAATGGCTTTGCGGCCTTCTATCGTCCATGTGGTCAGCCACGTGGAAGCGCATCATGCCGCCACTCCCGAGGATGCCATCGAGAGCTGCAAGATGGCCCGTAAGGTGATCCAGAACTGTCTCTACGGCATGCCCGACATGACCCATGACCCGGTTGTGCAGAGACGCCGGGACCAATTGGTGGAAGAGGCCATGGTCATCGTTGAGGCGATCAGGCAAATGGGGCGAGGTAAAGCCGAGGACCCACTGAGCGATCCCGATGTGCTGGCCACTGCGGTGGAGATCGGCCTTCTGGATGCGCCGCAGCTCAAAGGCAACCCTTACGCCTGCGGTGAGGTGCGAACCCGCATCATGGACGGTGCCAACTATGCTGTGGACGAGGACGGCCATATCCTGACGGAGAAGGAACGAGTGGAACGGGTCCTCGCCAAATTATGATACTGGTTCTGCTTTGGGGGCTTTCCATGATTGAATTGGAACGGCTCTGCAGTTAGGTATGATCATCATGTCGTAGGAGGCGTATCATGACAAACGAAACGGAAACTCTGAACAAGAAGCGCCGCGTCATGGTCGGCGCCATCGGCGATTGCGTCCACTCTTTGGGCGTGGAGACCTTTGCCGAATGGATGGAGGACCAGGGTCTGGGCTACATGGCCGTCAAGCTGGGTCCTGCTGTGCCCATCCAGGACGTGATCAACAAGATCCGCGAGGCCCGGCCCGAAGTGGTGGGCATCTCCATGCGGCTGGGCGACCTGCACGTGGACAAGCTCATCGGCGAGTTTGTGGAGAAAGCGACGCAGCATGGGCTACACCCCAGGGAAAGCGGCATCCGCTACAGCTTTGGCGGCCTGCGCCCGGCAGCCAACCTGGTGCGGGCCATGACCGGCCTGGAGATCCTGGAGGACAAGTTCTCGCCGCCGGAGGACCGCCACTTTGACCTGGAAAAAGTGGCCGAAGAGTACCGCGACCGCGAAGAGTTCCAGGGCTTCTTCGAGATGGTCGTTGACGACTTTGTGACCATGGAGGACCTGGAAGAGTTCGCCAGACGGACGGCCAACCACGTCCAGGTACAGAAGGTGGAGTGGCCTGACAATCTGGTAGAGCGCATCCGCCAGGTGCGGGAACGAGAGGATCGGCCCATCATCCGTGCCCACATCGGTATCGCTGCCGACACCATCGAACCAACTGTCGAAGGTGTCAAGGTGTTGGCTGATGCCGAGTGTCTGGAGATCGTCTCCCTGGCCCCCGACCAGCCCTCTCAGGCTCACCTGGCCAAGTTTGTGCGCGGCGAGGAGGACCCCTCCAAGTATCTCAAAGGCCAGGGCGGTACACCCATCCGTAGCAAAGAGGACCTGCGACGTTTGAAAGAAGCCACCCGGCGTGGAAATTACCCCATGATTCGCATCTACTCCGGCACCGACGAACTGAAGGAACTGGCCGAAATCTTTGAGAAAACCCTGCACATGCCTTTCCCGGCGGTGCCCATCTTCTTCTACAACCAACTGGACGGACGCGGCCCCATCGCCATCCGTGATGGCTTTGACGAGCACTTTGAGGTGATGCGCTGGTGGGCGCAGTACGATAAGCCGTTGGAGATCAACGACCCCCACCAGTGGCAGTTGCGCAACTGTTCGGATGACATGTACGTGGTGGACCACGTCATCTCCGCCGTGGTGGCCCTCAAGATGGGCATCAAAAACTATATCATGCAACTGATGTTTGACCTGCCGCCAGAGATCTCGGGGCGCAACGATCTGGCCAAGATGAAAGCGGCCTACGAGCTAATCGAGCCTCTCACCCGGTACTTCGATTTCAACGTCATCAAGGAGACTCGTGGTGGCCTCTCCAGCTTCCCGCCCAACCTGAATATGGCCAAGGGGCATCTGGCTATGACAACCTACTGGCAGATGCTTATGAAGCCTGACATCGTGCACGTGGTCACCTTCTCTGAGGCCCATCACGAGGCCAAAGCTGAGGACATCATCGAGAGCTGCGACATCATCAAGCAGGTGTTCGAGGACTTTTCCAAGGGCCAGCCGCCCGACGTGTGGTCCGACCCGGCTCTGATCAGGCGCAAGAAGGACCTCAAGCGTGGCGCCATGTACAACATCCTGCACCTGGCTCTCTTGGGCGGCTACGAGGGTCCGGTCAACCTGGACAACTTTTTCTACTACGCCGTCTCCCCCAAGGAAGCCCATCAGCGGGGCTATCCCACCGAATGGGACCGTCACTACGAGACGATGCTGCTCAGCTTCGTGGACGAGGCCAACTATCCCACTGGCCAGTGCGGCCTGATCAGCGGCGACACCCTGGACCTGGCCTTGCAGGTGGGGCTGCTGCAAGCACCGCAGATCACGGTGCTGGACAAGCGCTACGAGATGGTGGGCAAATGCCGCACCAAAATCGTGAACGGGGCTTGCATGATTGACGAATTCGATGGGGTCAAGGTGCGCGACGAGATCGAGCGGGTGGACAGGGTGCGGGAACGCAGCCCCTGGTTCTTTGACAAGGACATCAGCCAGGCCGACGAGGACACCTACATCACCGAGCTGGCGGAGATGATGGACGACGAGGTCATCGCCCATACCCGGCGACAGGTCGGTATCCGCCGCCAGGAGGAACTGGAAGATAAGAAAGCGCTGGTGGTGGACTTTGGCAGCACCTTCTCCAAGATCGGCCTTTTCGACACCGCCACCGAAGAGTTCGACCTGCGCTATGTGCCCACCTACGTCGAAGACCTGCGTCTTAGTTTGGCCGAAGGTCTGGGGGTGAAAGAGGAATGTGAGCGGCGCGGCGATTGGGTGCCCTTGTCAAGGGAGATGTCCAAATTCGACATCAAACTGCCCTGCTCCAGCGCCAAAGGCGGCCTGAAGATGGTCACAGTATCCATGGTCAAAGAGGAAAGCGGTTTCGCGGCCGAACTGGCGGCCCTCACCTCAGGGGCCAAGCTCATCAACACCTACGAAGGCAAACTGAGCGAAGAGCAGGCCCAGGCCATTTACGAAGAGGACCAGCCGGAGATCATCTTGCTGGCCGGTGGGGTGGACAACGGCGGCGACACCGAGACCCAGTTGCACAACGCCCGGATGTTGGCCAAATGGAGCAAGGCCGCTGCGTCATATACCAAATACGGGGTGCCCGTCATCTACGCCGGCAACCAGGACGTGCGCGACCAGGTGGAGCGCATCTTCAAAGCCGAAGGGGTGGATATCCGCCTCACTCCCAACGTGATGCCCGAGGTCAACACCTTCCACATCGAGGTGGTCAACGAGGCTATCCGCGATTTGTTCCAGACCATCATCATCCGCAGCAAAGGCTTTGACGTGGTGGAGGAATACATGAGCGCCCCGTTCATCCCCACCCCAAGGGCGGCCTTCTGGGGCGTCAACCTCCTGGCCAAGGGCTACGGTGAGGAAAAGGGCTTTGGCAACATTCTGGCCTTGGATATCGGCGGGGCCACCACCGACTTTTATTCCAACGTGTCCGACAATCCTCTGTACTACTATCCGGGCGATGATTCCATCCGCCGGGTGAAGCGCACCATCCTCAAGACGCCCAACACGCCACTGGCCTACCGGCGGGTGGAAGGCAAGTACGGCTTGGCCTACGACGCGGAGAACGTCAAGGAGTTGGAGAGGTTCCAGAGCGGGGCCATGAAGGCTGATCTGGAGCGCTTCTTCAGCGGCCGCTATCCCGAGTATCAGCCCGACGGCAGCGACTTTGGCCAGTTCCTGAGCCGGGTGGATGGGCACGTGGAGATAGACCTGGATCGCTACCTGAGTTGGTTGACGGCTCACCCCCACAGCCTGCCCTCGACTGAGGAGGAGAACGCGACGCGTTCTTTCCTGGCCAAAGAAATCCTGGCCGTCGCTACGAAGAACAACCTGGGCCACGTAGTGGAGACGGACACCTACTTTCTGCAATACGGGGTCAACTTCTTCAACCAGCCTTCCACCACCCTGCTCATTGGTGGGACCATCTACCACAAGTGCAAGGCCGGTGGCAATCATAACCGTGACCTGGAACTGATCGCGCGGGGTGCCCTCTTCAATGAGGCCGAAGGCTACGTCCTCCGACCTCATGGCGATGTGCTTCTGGATGCTAGATACATGGTATCCATTCTGGGCGGGCTCTACGGACGTATTGACCCAGAGCGCGCCCTGCGGGTGCTGAAGCGCAACCTGGTGCCTTTGCAGATGGACGGTGAGCCGGAGACACAAAGCTGACTGGGTAGGGAACTCAGGGTAGCGATGCGACAGGCAAAGCTACCCTTTTTCTTTGAGTCACAGGCAGGCTAACTGGGTATATCCCAGAATTGTCGGTGGTACTGTCATTGCGAGGAGCCCTTCGACAGGCCTGTCCTGAGTTTGCCCTGAGCGAAGTCGAAGGGCCTCGTCGAAGGGCTCAGGATAAACCATGCACTGAGCGAAGCGAATGTGTCCGCGACGAAGCAATCTCGTTTGGCCAAGTCAGGAGATTGCTTCGCTGCCTCCGGTCGCTGGCAATGACAGACCGTGCTGCATTTACCGACGGTTCTGGGATATACCCAGGCGAGATGCCATCTCGCCCTACCTGGTTACTGCCCCCTCAACTGGTTGATGGACTGCTGAACGGCAGCGGCATAGTCGGTCAGGTTGATGGCCAGGAACTTGTCGTGGCATTGTTCTAGGGCAGTGATGGCTGTGTCGCGCTGGCCCGGCGAGGCCAGGAATTGGGCGTAGTAGTACAGCCCTCGGGCCAGGCTGTACCGATCACCGTCATTCAGTCCAGCTTTAGCTCCCCCCACTTGCCATAGTGCACCTTTGTGGGGTCAAAGCGGTCATGCTTTCCATGAGGTGGTAGCTCCTGGGCGGGATGCCCCACAGCCACTAGCGTCGGAATGCGCACGTCCTCGAGCGGGATGGCAAGCGCGTCGTAGAGAGCCTCTTCGCATAGGTCCCACAGTGCAGTGTCCGGGGCGCCGACCCAGGCCGCTCCGAGCCCCATGGCCGTGGCGGCTAACAGCATGTTCTCCGTGGCCGCGCTGACGTCCATGATCCAGGTCGGCGAAGCCTTGGGCAAGCCGCATACGGCAATCACGACGGGGGCCGTCTCGAGGTAGGGGTGAACGCGCAAAAGATCGGCCAATTGCTTTTGTAGCTCCTTGTCGCGGATGACGACAAAGTGCCAGGGTTGGCGATTGAGCCGGTTGGGAGCACACATGGCTATCTCCAACAGCGTCTCAATTTGCTCTTCACTCACGTCCTTTTC
>JABAOH010178800.1_pt1 | contig 10621 bp, 8 predicted proteins | sample 7062181 | NCBI WGS metagenome assembly JABAOH01 (sample SAMN14538630, study PRJNA623070) | marine sediment metagenome | biome: marine biome [ENVO:00000428]; feature: marine pelagic biome [ENVO:01000023]; material: deep marine sediment [ENVO:00002113]; isolation source: pool of 5 deep marine... | reverse complement strand
CGGTCATTCATCACTCAGTCCGAAGGGGCTCATGTTGACCTTTGCACCGCGCTTCCTGCACTCTTCCAAGAAAAGACGATGGATTTCCGGTTCTTGATCTCCGTACTCGATTTGATCTCCACCGCTCTTTACATCCTCATCGGTCTTGAAGAGCTCGTCCACGAGATATTTAAAACCCCAGGGTTTGAGAGCAATGTAGCGAGAGGCTTCCCGGCCGGTATTAAAATGCTGGTGGAACCAGCGTTCCGGCGGAACAAACAAGCTGCCTTTCTTCCAATCGATGCGTTGCCTTTCGTGCTCCTCGGGCCAGAGCAACGAAAAGCCNNNGAGCAACGAAAAGCCCTCGCCGCTTAGAATGACCACATGGGCACCCGGACCATGCCGGTGAGCCTTTTTATAGGTGCCCACCGGAAACTCCGAGACATGGGCGCTCAGAGTATTCTCCGCCAGTTCAAAGCGGATGTTCGTGCTGTTCGCTCCCCGCTCTTTCCAGTCTTTCAGACGGAAGCTCGTCACATCCGAGACAAGATTTGTTTCACAGATGCGCCCCGGTTTTTCCCGTTGCCCGCTAAAGTAGTTGGGGTCCGATGAATACCGATCGGTGAAGTCGAAAGAACTATTAAACACAAACTCTAGATTTCGAAATTGATTGAGCACCTGGGGCGCGTTGGTGATGGCGAGATAGCGGATGGGCTCTTTTCCATGAGCGAAGTGTTGGTGCCAACAGTTGAGCGGCGGCGAGAAAAGGCTCCCCTCCTGCCATTCAAAGGAGTGGCGAGCGCCTTTCTCGTTCCATACCTGGGTCGCCCCGGAGCCTTTCAGGATCAGAACAACCTCTTCGTAGAGATGTCTTTTAGGTTGAGTTCCTCTGCCCGGCTCCAGTTCCAGCAGATAGGCGTCGCAGGCGCGACCGGCACCTTCCAAATTGACAAATGCCCCCTGTGCTCCTAATCGAGGCCAATTCCCCAGGTCGGCATCGCAAAGGTTCGCGATAAAAAAACCGGCGTGTATCGGCAGCCCCTCGGACTCCTGCCACCTCTGGTAAAAGGTCTTTTCCTGATAGGCAACTTCAGATAACAAATCGGCCATGACTCTTACCTTGCATGTGTCAGAGTGAGCACATCCCTCAGTAAAGGGTCCGCCAACCGGACCCCTCCCGGGGCGGCCTTGCCTGGATCCCCAGTTCGTGGCCCTTGCCATGTTCCCGCGCGAGCTCGTAGCACCTCTTCGCCAGCGCAATATCGATAATGCCCTGCCCGCCCTGATTCTTGTAAACGAAAATCTCATTATCGTTTGTTCTGCCAGGGGCCTTGCCGGATACTACATCTGCAATCTCAACGACCTTGTCCCAGGTGATCACTCCATCATGCACCGGCCAGTAAATGTCGCCTTGCTGCGAATCGATGGCCTGCTCCTTGGACAGAGCGATGAGACGCGTGCACCGTTTAAGCGTCTCATCGTCGATTTCCCTGCGCGGTGCGGCCAGGTTGCCGCTTTTCACCAGTTCGATATTGCTCCCCACCACCGAAATGATGTACTGGCCCTCTTCCAGCCATGAGCCATCGATCACCGGAACCGTGGTGTTGGTCATGCAGAGGATAATATCGACATCCTTAGCAGCCTCCCTGGGTGAGGCTACGGGTTCCACGGGTACATTCGTAAGCTCGCTGACCTTTTCGGCGAAGACGTCGCGGTGTGCTCGGGTGGGGCTATAGACCTTGGCGCTTTCAATCTTGCGCAAATCCGTCAACCCCATGAAAGTCGAACAGGCCTGTGTGCCTGAGCCGTAGATGCCAACCCTCTTTGCGTCCCGACGCGCCAATCGATCGAGTCCCACGAGGCTCGTTGCCGGCGTGCGGATATCAGCCGTTCCTTTGACATGTCTAGGCCGGTGGGCCATGACGCCGAGAAGGGACCCTGTTTCCACATCATAGACCAAAGCCAGCTCTGTCTGTTCGGGGTTATATGGCGGACTCTTTTGTACGTTGCCCACGATGGCCTTGCGGTGGAGCGCTACCTGCGCACCGATGGCACCGTAGGCCGAGGCGCCTCCGGCGTAAATGTTCAGTACCGAATCGAAGGGTCTCTCACCCGTGACGCGGTGAATGTGTAGTCGCTTTCGTGGCGCGTTGGTTGCGTCCACCCCTGGGCTTCGGCCCAGGTCCCTCAGGGCACCCTCCGCAATGCCCACGGCCTCTTTCATTGACAAATACTCGTCTACCTCATCCGAATGAAAAAAGAGCGCCATAGCTTAACCCCCTAATTTATACCCTCGCTTCTCTATCCTCTATCTTCAATCCTCTGTCAGCATGCTAGCTATCCAGGGTCGACGGAACAAAAAGACTCTTAGGGTCCACCAATTTGTCCGTCATCCCCTGTTCATCGGCATAGCGACACATCAACTTTACTTGCTTTGAATTGGCATTGAACCCATCCTCCCATTGGCTGCGGCCGAAGAACTTGCGCTCTTCGATCAGAAGCTCACGGGACCAGGCAAAGGTCAGGTTCGGTGGTTGCTCCATCCAATCAAGATGATGGCGGCGGGCTTTTTTAAATGCGTCCAGCAGGCTCTGGGCAACCCACGGGTCCCTTTCCAAAACTGATTGCTTTAGCAAGACATCGTGCATGATGGGGAAGTGTCCTGTCGCCTCGAAATAGCGCCTCTCTTCGGTCTTCGGATCACTGAATAGGGGCCGCACCCGGGGGTCTCCATTAATGACCGGCTCGATGATGGAAGGTATGACCATAGCGTCGAGTTGACCGTCCAACAGTTGTTCCAGGAGCCCCGGCTTCTCGCCTATGACCTCCATATTGGCACCGTCCACTCTGTCGATCCCTAATACTCCCCTGTGCCGGCACTTCCAATGGACGGCGTCCAAAGACAAACCATATTGGTGTTGCAGGACGGACCTGACGGGCACTTGAAGCGTATTCTCATAACTTGCGATCCCGACCCTTTTACCGATCAGATCTTGCGGCGAGTCGATTCCACGGTCGGTACGCACGGCCCAAAACTTGTGGGCGAACATACGTCGGGGGAAGACAGGGATGGCTCTACCCAGCAGCTCACCTCTGGAAGCGGCAACCAGGTGACCGCCGAAGGCGAACTCACAGGCGTCGTAGTCCTCGTAGCGGTACATACGCTCGTGCCGAGTGCCGGCAGGAACTTCGATGACCCGTAGATCGATGCCCTCAGGTTCGACGGTGCCATCCATCAACAATTTCACGTAATCGTACTTATCTATTGCAAGGGTAATGGGTAGCTTTGCCATGTTGCCTCCTTTTTCAGTCCATGACTCACCGACGCGGCGGACCCACACGCCACGCTCGGGGCAGTGGATGTCCGTTTTCCCGGGTGTAGATCCAATCTTCCAGCGCGTACTTCGCCGTCCAGAAAGCCAGTTCATCCCAGGGAATGCCACTTACGGGAAAGGACTTGACCTCACTCACTTCAGGACTCTCTTTCCAATTTTCATGTTCCGTTGTGGCCTCAAAAATAACCGTTACGGTGCGGCCTCCGGGCCGGGAGTAGACACCTAACAACCCGCTAATCTTGACGTCGAGCCCGGTTTCTTCCCGGGTTTCACGCACGGCGCCGGCTTCCAGTGTCTCACTGGTTTCTAGATAACCGCCCGGGTAAGACCAGAGGCCTGAGCCGGGATTCGTGGCACGCCGCACCAACACCACACGATCGCCAATGACCGGCAAGGTCGCCACAACCACGTATGGGGTATCATACACGGTGATACCGCAAGCGGGGCAACTCCGTCTTAGCGCCTCACTCGTACTGGAAGGACGGTCGACCAACTTACCGCCGCAGGTGGTGCAATAGGTAAGGCTCATTGTGGAAAAACCATCAACGCACTAGGTAACGAGGCGTTGGGCCACGAAATCCTTGACCTTGACCGAACTGGGAACAACCTCAGAGATCACAAGGACGTCCGGAAACTTGTTCATTTTCGCGACGCGAACCACATGCGGGGCCTCGCGACCTTCCTGAACGTCGTTGATGGCGCTCAAAAGCAGCTTTCTGGCCGCGACGATCGCGATGTCTGTGGAGCTCAAATGCTCCTGTGTGCGATCCTGGATGGCCCCTTGACTCTCCGTGGCATACCCATCGTGCACGGGAAAGACTCCTCCCATGCCAGTGTATGTGCCGTTTACCATTTCATTTCTATCTTGCAGGTAGCGATTGGCCAGGTTCCTGGTCAAACGGTACGCGTTGTCTATCACTGCCGCGTTTCGCTGGCCCATGGATTTGAGATCCAGAGGTCCCGACCGCCTGAAAGTCAGCATGTACTTCCAATGGTGGTTGTCGTCAATGGGAACGTGCCAGTTCATGTTATATCCGTCCGCTCCAGCCTCACCCGGCACGGCACAGAGGTTTGGCAATATGAAATTCGACACTCTGATGAAATTATTATCGGCTCCCGCCTTTCGGATGGCGAATATACGCACACCGAAATCGGTTATCTCAACTTCAAGTGACGGTACAATATCCTGTTTGTAAAGACTGTCCGCCGTTTGGCTCGTCCCGCTCACTCCGAGCCCTCCTCTTCTATCCCCTAGGTCATCCTTCAGCTGCCGGTGTAAAAAGGACAGATGGACAGGATCTATGTTTCCTTCGTTGGCTTGAAGGTAGCTGCACTCTTGAAAGTACTTTCGAATAAACCGCCGGTCTGCAGGGGCTGCCAGCGATTCGTAGTTTGGCAGCAGCGGTGGCTCCCCTGGTCCCATGTAGGCAAAGACGAGACCCGCCTTCTCCATACAGGGATAGGCCGGGTGGCAAATGGACTGGCGATGATCGCCTCCATTGGGCTCCCCGGGCTGATCGAGACAACGCCCTCGCACATCGTAAAGCCAGCCATGGTAGATACATCTCAATCCACCGTCCTCGACCCTTCCATAACTCAAGTCCGCTCCCCGATGTGAACAGTGAAGACCAAGGAGACCCACTTGCCCGTGATTGTCGCGAAACAACACCAGTTCCTCGCCCAGGATCTTTAACGGAATCGGCGCTCCTCCCTGGAGTAATTCATCGCTAAGAGCCACCGGCTGCCAGTACCGTCGCAGGAGTTCTCCCGCCGGTGTCCCGGGACCAACCTTTGTCAGAGATTCGTTTTCTTGTTGTGTCAGCATGAAGCCTCCACCGAATCATTCAGCTTTCGTAGCGTTCCTCTTCGGCGGAATCCGCCGAAGCAGCCGCACCGGCTGCAAAGGAGGATTTTTTTCTTCTTGACCCTCGCTCAAGTTTTCTCTATAGAGCCACGAACACTTTTTTCCAGCTGCTAAAAATTAAACTTTTTTACTTGGATTAGTTAACTATTTAGAACTTTCCACCTCGGGACAAACCTTTCTATCATGCGTTACGGATTTCTCATCGATCAAAATCGTTGCATAGGATGTCATGCCTGCACGGTGGCTTGCAAGGAAGAACACAACGTTCCTATAGGAGTAAACCGAACATGGGTCAAGTATATCGAGAAGGGCCAATTCCCCGACACCCGACGTCACTTTGCCGTACTCCGGTGTAACCACTGCGATGCCGCTCCTTGTATCGATATATGCCCCACCGTGGCCTTGTTTCGTCACCCCAATGGGATCGTAGATTTTGATAACGATCGCTGCATCGGCTGCAAGTCCTGCATGCAGGCCTGCCCCTACGATGCCCTCTACATCGACCCCAACTCTCATACGGCAGCCAAATGCAACTTCTGCGCGCACCGGGTTGAAATCGGACTAAAACCTTCTTGCGAAATCGTCTGTCCCACGCAGGCCATATTGTCCGGAGACCTCGACGACCCCGAAAGTCAAATAAGCAACATTGCACGAAGTAACAACGTTACGGTACGTAAACCGGAAAAAGGCACGCAGCCAAAACTCTCCTATCTCGGCGTTGACGAAGACCTGCTGGAGCCCACCCGGATGACGCCTCAAAGCTCACACCTCTGGGGAGAAAAACAGCAAGGCGAAGACGAGTTTTTTGCCGGCAAAGGCAATCAGCTATTTAACCCGGGCGTGGTAAGAGAAGTATACGACGCTCCCCATCCACAAACATGGGGACGGATGATCGCCTCATACCTCTGGACGAAATCCATCGCCGCGGGAGTCATTTTAATTGCGGCCATGCTGACGGGTATAGGATACAGCGATGAACGGCTTACTGGATTTGTCAGTCCAATCCTGGCGCTCATATTTACTACAATTACTGTCGGCTTGCTGGTATTCGACCTCAAGCGCCCCGAGAGATTTTTCTACATCTTGATCAAACCAAACCTGGGCTCCTGGCTTGTCCTGGGCGGGTACATACTTCTTCTATTCGGCGTCATGGCCTTTTTGTGGTTGGCTTTCGCCTTTGTCTCCGGCACCGTTCCTTGGCTTGTCCACTGGCTAGCGGCGATTCTGGCCATCGGTTCAGCGGGTTACTCCGCCTTCCTGTTTGCCCAGGCGAAAGGACGCGAACTCTGGCAGAGCCGGCTATTTTTCTGGCACCTGATCGTTCAAGCGGTCACCGCCGGTGCGGCAACTCTAATCCTTTGCGCTGCGTTACTCGGCACAGGTCCGGAAATAACCTCAGCTCTAGCCAAAAGCCTTGCCTACTCACTGGGGATTGGCGTTGTCTTGCTCATGGGTGAACTGTTCCTACCCCACCGCAGCGAAGACAGCAGGAGAGCAACGAACCTTATCAAGACAGGCGCCTTGAGCCTCAATTTCTGGGGGCTCGTCATCGTCGCAGGTTTCGTTCTGCCCCTTTTGTTCATTGTAATACCCGGGGCCTCAAATGAATCGACCCCGTTGTTCCAAGTTCTAGCTTCGACCCTTGCTCTGATCGGCCTTTGGGTATTCGAAGATCTCTGGATCAAAGCGGGCCAGGCCGTTCCGTTGAGTTGAGGAATTGTGCATATGAGCAAAAATCCACAGCCATTGAATCCCTCCGCGGAAAGATTGGAATCGCCGCAAGACGGGCTCGCAAATTTTCCACCGGCCGATAAGTGGGACAACTGGGTGGAATATGACAGCACCCAGTGGCCAAAAAAGGTTGCGAAACACTACTCTCTCATACCTACTATTTGCTTTAACTGCGAGGCCGGCTGCGGTCTGTTGGCCTACGTGGATAAGAACAAACTCGGGATTCGAAAATTCGAGGGCAATCCGGAGCACCCGGGGAGCCGGGGCCGAAATTGCGCCAAAGGCCCCGCAACGATTAACCAGGTTTATGACACCGAGCGGATTCGCCACCCGCTAAAGAGGACTGGAAAACGAGGCGAGGGCAAGTGGGAGCGGGTTAGCTGGGACGAAGTATTGGACGATCTGGCCCAGCGAATCCGCAAGGCCATTCAAGAAGATCGCCACAACGAGGTCATGTACCACGTGGGGCGACCGGGTCACGAACTCCTGTACCATCAAAGGGTGTTTCACGCGTGGGGCCTGGATGGACACAACAGTCACACCAATGTTTGCTCCGCTGGAGCGCGCGCCGGCTACGCCTTTTGGTGCGGCATCGATCGTCCTTCGCCGGATCACGCCAACGCGAACTTCATACTTCTCCTGAGCTCCCACCTGGAAACGGGCCACTACTTCAATCCCCACGCCCAGAGGATTATCGAAGGGAAAAACAAAGGCACGAAGATATGCGTGATCGACACACGTCTTTCCAATACGGCGTCGAAGGCCGATTACTGGTTGTCCAGCTGGCCCGGTAGTGAGGCGGCGCTACTGCTCGCCATGTGCAACGTTATCCTTCAAGAAGGGCTCTATAACCGGGAGTTTGTGAAACAGTGGGTTAACTGGCAGGAGTACCTCAGGGAAGAGCACCCCGAAAAACCCCAGACCTTCGAGTCCTTCATAGATCTTCTGAAAGAAAATTACAGCCAGTACAGCGTTGAATTCGCCGCTAAGGAATCCGGAGTTCCCGCCGAGCAGATCTCCGAGGTGGCCCGGGAGATCGGACGTGCGGGTTCTGCATTGGCAACCTATGTATGGCGGAACGCCGCCGCCGGCAACCTAGGTGGATGGCAGGTGGCCCGGGCCCTGGAGTTTCTTGTGGTCTTGATGGGCGCCGTGGGAACTCCGGGGGGCACGGCACCGAACGTGTGGAACAAGTTTATTCCCGCGCCACCCTTGATGCCACCGCCTTCCAAANNTGTACCCCAGGGAGTTTCCTCTTGCCTTCTTCGAGATGAGCTTTCTCCTGCCCCACCTTCTAAAGGAAGGTCGTGGCAAGCTGGCAGCCTATTTCACCCGTGCCTACAACCCGGTGTGGACCAACCCCGACGGCATGAGCTGGATCGAAGCCTTGAGCGATGAGAGCAAGGTGGAAAGGCATGCCTGTCTCACTCCAACCTGGAGCGAAACAGCATGGTTTGCCGACTATGTGCTTCCCATGGGTCACGCCTCCGAGCGCCACGATCTCATGAGTCAGGAAACTCACAGCGCGTGTTGGATTGGTTTTCGTCAACCGGTACTTCGAGTCGCGTTAGAAAAGCAAGGCAGGAAGTTTGCCACTACCTACGAGGCGCATCAGGCAGCGGGCCTCGGGGAAATCTGGGAAGAGGATGAGTTTTGGATCGAGCTCTCCTGGCGCATCGACCCGGATGGATCCATGGGCATTCGGAAATATTTTGAATCACCCTATCGACCCGGCGAGAAGCTTGCCGTCGACGACTTCTATGGCTGGATCTTTGAAAACAGTGTTCCCGGTCTCCCGGATGCGGCTCAGAGGGAAGGGTTAACGCCCTTAGCGTACATGCGCAAATACGGCGCTTTTCTGGTCAAGGATCAGGTGTATGAGAATCACAAGTCCTCCCTGAATCAAACCCAGCTTGAAGGGAGTGATGTGGATCCTATCACCGGAGTCATTAGCAAAAACGGGGCGGCCATCGGCGTCGAAATCGAGGGAACCCCTCAAGCCGGCTTTCCCACGCCGTCTCGAAAGCTGGAGTTCTATTCCAAGACTCTAAAGGAATGGAAATGGCCCGAACATGCGTTACCCGGTTACATCAAGAGCCAGGTCCACCCCGACAACATCGATCAGAGCAAGGGGGAGATGCTGTTGCTCCCGACCTTCCGTCTCCCGACCCTGATCCACAGCCGTTCCGGCAACGCGAAATGGCTCTACGAGATCTCGCACAAAAATCCCCTGTGGCTTAACCCCAAGGACGCTGACAAGTTCGGGGTCGGGACCGGTGATCTGCTGAAGGTCCACACAGAAATCGGTTATTTCATCGACAAGGTCTGGGTCACCGAAGGGATTCGACCCGGAGTCGTTGCCTGCTCGCACCATCTCGGCCGGTGGCGACTGCAGGAACAACAAGGCGGCCCCCGGTGGGCCACCGCATTAACAGAGTTGAAACAACTGGAGCCGGGAAAATGGATGATGCGCCAGGTTCACGGGATCCGGCCTTTCAAGAGCGACGACCCAGACTCAGAGCGCATCTGGTGGGAAGACGGTGGCGTTCACCAGAACTTGACCTTCCCGGTACAACCCGACTTCATCAGCGGGCAGCACTGCTGGCACCAAAAGGTAAGATTGGAACGACCTCAACCGGGGGACCGCTACGGAGATATCTTTGTCGATACCAACAAGTCCCACGAGGTCTATAAACGCTGGCTCAACGGCACTCGCCCCGCCCCGGGCCCCGACAATCTGAGGCGCCCCCTCTGGTTGCTGCGAGCTTACAAACCGGCCAGAGAGGCCTATTACATAAGATAGGGCAATTTTTCCGCTAACGAGTATTTGCGTCTGCCGTTTACCTCGCAGCAGAATACATCTACTAACCAGCCGCCGCCATTCCCTGGTGCTTAGCTGACGCGGCAGCCGCTTTCTGAAAGTCAGCCTCCTTGAAGGCGTGTAGGCCCGCACCACCGAGAAAGATTTTCGCTGCCATCTCTCTCGGCACATTTTTCATGAGATTGTCCGACACGTTGGGAAAATTCGAGTCGAAGTGGGGATAATCCGTAGAGATACACATTCGGTCCGCACCGATGAGTTTAGCCGTCGCCTCGATTTCCGGCTCGCTGCCCTCCACGGCGGCCCAGCAGTTGCGCTGAAAGTACTCTTTGGGAGTAAGCGAAAGGTAGGGGGCATGGGAGTCCCGGTAGTTTGCATAATCCCATTCGATCCGGCTTAGCAATCCAGGGACCCAGGAATTCTGGGCTTCTAGATAGCCGACTCTCAGTTTTGGGTGGAACTCGAAGACACCGCCAATGACCTGTGCAATCAATGCATGCTGCATCTCGATCCAATGGCTCGCCACATGTCGGTAGAAGCGATTTTCCCCGTATAACTCGTTCATGTGGGAGTACCAGGCACCGGTCCCCTCATGGAAGCACCAGGCCACGTCCAGTTCCTCATGCATGGTGTAGAGAGCATCCCAGTAATTTGAGTGCCAGAAGTGGCCGTTCACCAGGTTGGGACGAATGAAGGAGGCCACGGCACCGAGCTCACGAACACAGCGAAGGAGCTCATGGCACGCCAAATTAACATCGTGCATCGGCAGCATGGCCGCGAACTTCAATTGATCGGGACTGTGCTGGCAGAACTCGTGGATCCAGTTGTTGTAGGCCTGGCATAGGGCGTGGGACAGACGTGGGTCCATGTTGTTTCTTGCCAGTAGGGCAA